>Ga0247828_10000352_pt1 | contig 15974 bp, 17 predicted proteins | sample 12C_Control_Day3_FD_192425 | JGI IMG/M metagenome (GOLD analysis project Ga0247828, IMG submission 192425) | Soil microbial communities from agricultural site in Penn Yan, New York, United States - 12C_Control_Day3 | ecosystem: Environmental > Terrestrial > Soil > Agricultural land | place... | reverse complement strand
CGGGGTCTTCGGCGTGTCTTTCTCTCTCCGTCGGGTCATGCCCGGTCATGGGGGGTGGGGGTTGCGGCGCGCGGCGAGGGCGGCCTTGACGAGGTACCCCTGGATAAAAATATTCGACCATCGACGTTCTCTCATGGCTCAGCCGGGTTAATGCTTCCTCCCGCCCGGCTGAGCCGCCAAGAGGCCGAGATAACCAAGGAGCAGAGAAATGCTGATCACAATCCTTCTCATCGTGGCTTTACTGTTGTTCGTACTCGGCGCGGTGAACAGCCAAGTCATTATCGCCAAGCGCAACATCAATTTGACCGCTGCGGGCCTCGCGTTCTGGGTGCTTTCGATCCTCTTGTCCTAGCGCGAACCTATTGCACAGCAGACGGAATTCGTCCATGAGCAGCCTGGAGACAACCCTTCGGGAACTGGCGCGCTTGAAGAGCGACTTCCTGTACTACGCGCCGAAGTGCCTGAAGATCAAGGCCAAGAACAAGGCGATCATTCCGCTGAAACTGAACAAGGCGCAGCTTTACGTCCATTCCCGCCTGGAAGAGCAGCTCGCCAAGACCGGCAAGGTTCGGGCGTTGCTGCTCAAGGCGCGGCAGCAGGGGTTCTCCACGTATATTGGCGGCAGGTTCTACCAGAAGACGAGCCTCGGCCCCGGTACGAACACCTATATCCTGACGCACGAACAGGGTGCGACAGACAATCTCTTCGCGATGGTCGGCCGCTACCACGACCACTCCCCACTCAAGCCGGAAACGGGGAAGGCCAATGCTAAAGAGCTCTATTTTCCGAAGCTTGATGGCGGATACGCTGTTGGCACGGCGGGAAGCAAGGCGGTTGGCCGATCGAAAACCGTCTTCCTCTTCCACGGCTCCGAGTGCGCCTTCTGGCCTAACGCCTCCGACCACTTTGCAGGCGTGGTTCAGGCGATTCCGGACGAACCGGGCACAGAAATCATCCTCGAAAGCACCGCCAACGGAATAGGCGGGGAGTTTCACGAGCGTTGGCAGCAGGCCGAGGCGGGAATTGGTGACTATATTGCCATTTTCGTCCCGTGGTACTGGTCAGACGAGTATCGCCGCCCCGTTCCCGACGGATTTGAGCTGAGCTACGAGCGCGGAGCCGACGGCGCGCCGAGTGAAGCCGAGTACATGGAAATGTACGACCTTGATTTGAGCCAGATGGCTTGGCGAAGGGCCAAGATGGCGGAGCTCAAGGACCCGCAGCTATTCATGCAGGAGTACCCGGCGTCGGCGGCCGAGGCATTCCAGACCACTGGACACGATTCCTTCATCAAACCGGCCGACGTACTGCGCGCTCGCAAGAATAAGCTGGAGCCGCACGGCCCATTGATCTTCGGCGTTGACCCTAGCCGGTTCGGCAAGGATAGGTTCAGCGTTGCGCGGCGGCAGGGCCGCTGCGTTCCGAGCATTGATAGCAAGAACAAGCTTGACACGGTGGCGGGCGCGACCTGGGTCAAGCAACTTATCGATACTGAGCACCCGGCTAAGGTCTTCATCGACGTTGGCGGTCAGGGAGCCGGCATCTACGACATCCTTGTCTCGTGGGGTCCGCCCTATAGCAAGGTCTGCGCGGCGGTCAATTTCGGCAGCGAGCCGTTAGAGCCTGACATCATTATGGAAGATGGAACGACTCGTCCTGGCCCTAAGAACCGCCGCGCAGAAATGTGGTTGAGGAGCCGTGAGTGGCTAAAGGCGGAGGGCGGCGCCGATGTCCCCGACCGCGACAGCATTCAAGCCGATGCCTGCGGCCCCTCGTTCAAGTATGACATGCAGCAACGGCTCCTGCTGGAGTCGAAGGAGAGCATGATGAAGCGCGGCGTGCGCAGCCCTGACGAATGGGACGCCGTCGCTCTCACATTTGCGGCCCCGGTGTTTGAGAAGGTGCCGGAATCAATCAAGGGATACCGTGAGCGTTCAACACGAGCTGCCCGCGTAGCGCGGTCGGCCTCAGCAGGGTGGATGGTAGCATGATGCCAGGAAATTACATGAATGCACCGGCCGGAGCCGGATTGGTGCAGGACCCCAATCACGAGAAGCAGGTGCTGGAGTGGCTGCGCTCAGTCGGCTACGACGTTGGCGCCATGCTTCCGCCGGAAATGACGTTGCCGGGCGGCGGCATGCCCGGCGGACCTCCTCCCTACGGCGGAGCTGACGTACCGCGCCCCGGTGGCGGCCTCGGCGCTATGAGCGATCAAGAGATGCAGGAGATGCAGCGGCGCGGCATGCCGGGCGGCAATGGCTGGGATGGCGTGAACCAGAAGCTGCAATATCTCAACCGCATGCGGGAGATGCAGAAGCAGCGCGCGGCACAGGGCAATCTTCGCGGCAGCGGACAGGGCGGCGGCATGGGGGCCATGAGCGACGCCGAACTCCAGGCGCTGGAGCAGCAGCGCGCCCGAGTGCCAGCCGGTGACGGGGCTGGCATGTTCGGTCAACTTATGTCAATGTTTGGGAATCGGTAACATGGCGGGCGAAGGTCGGATCGAAGAACTGAAGGGCATGCTCAAGGCCCGCACAGACGGCAAGGGGAAGTCGCTTCCCGGCTATGCCCAGAATGTGAAGATGATTGAGGCTGAGATCGCCCGGCTTGAGCGCGATGGCGACGAAAGGGCGCTTCATGGCTAGTGCATACAAAGAAGACGGCTACTTGGCCCCAATCGTTGACGACGACAACCCTGAGGAGGCTGTCGATCCGTTGTACGTGCCGGAAGGCTTCAAGACTGTAGAGGATTATCTGGAATACGTCCGCAAGACGTACCAGGATGATTACGACTACGACAAAGAAAACCGCGACATGGCGCTGGACGATCTTAAGTTCATCGCCGGCGAGATTTGGGACCCCGCCGTGGAGGCCGCCCGCGAGGGCCGCCCGTGCCCGAAGATCAATACGCTGCCGCAGTACATCGGGCAGGTTATTGGCGACCGCCGGATGAATAAGACGTCCATCAAGCTGCGCCCGGCCAAGGATGCGACGGCCAAAGAGGCGCAGATACGCGCTGGCATCATCAAGGGCATTGAGTATCGCAGCAAGGCGGACCGCGTTTACGATCAAGGCTTGGATAATCAGGTTTCATGTGGCATTGGAAACTGGAGGGTCTATCTTGACTACGCAGAGGACGACGTTTTCGAACAAGACATATTCATCGGCGGCATCCCGAACCCGTTGGCGGTTCTTTGGGATCGCTTCTCGTTTGAACCAACGGGCCGCGATGCAGACCACGTCTTTGTTCAAGACATTATGCCGGACTCGCAGTTCGAGAAGCAATGGCCCAAGGCAAAGCCGGACCTATCCCTAGTTGACGAGCTAGGGCTGGCCGGTGCGGGCTGGTACGAGAACAACGCCACCCGCGTATGCGAGTTCTGGGAGATGAAGACGCGCGTCAAGACCGTTGCGCTGAATGTCTTGGGCCAGATAATTGAGGTGACCGAGGAGAACAAGGAGCAACTGGTCGCCGAAAACAAGATTATGATCAACCCGCGCACCGGCGAGCCCCTAATCCGAGAAGCGCGCATCAAGTACGCTTGCATGCATCTTGTCACCGGCACAAACATCCTTGCCGGGCCGTACGAACTGCCGATCAATCGCCTCCCCATTATTCGGGCCGAGGGCCGCATCGTCAACGTCGGCGACGACCGCTACCGCTACAGCCTCACCCGTTGGATGAAGGACCCGATCCGCAACCGCTGCTATATGCGCGCTGTGGTGATCGAAGAGCTCGCCATGGCCCCGAAGGCGTACTGGCTGGCCGAGGACGCAGCGGTAGAGGACTACCAAGAAGACTTCCGCAATGCCCACCTGTCGCAGGACCCGCTGCTGCGATACAAGCAGGGCATGAAGGAGCCGAAGCGCATTGAGCCGCCGAGGGTCAACGCTGCTGCCATCAATCAGGAACTGGCGTGCGCGCAGGACATGAAGGACGTGTCGGGTATCCACGACGCTAGCCTCGGCATCCGCAGCAACGAAGTCTCCGGCCGCGCCATCAACGCGCGCAAGGTTGAGGGCGACGTTGCGACGGTCATATACCATGACAATCACAACGCGGCCATCGCGGAGACTGGTGACGTCGTCAACCAGCTTCTTAGTGTCTGCTACGACACTATTCGCCAGCTATTGTCTATCGACGAAGCCGACAAGGACAGCCTCGTTGAAGTGAATAACCCGGCTAATCCGGAAAGTATCGATCTATCCAAGGGTAAGTACACCGCGGTCGTTGAAACTGGCCCGTCGTTCACCACGCAGCGCCAAGAAGGCGCGCAGGCCATGATGGAGATGATCAAGGTTGCGCCGGACATCATGGGGCTGGCGGCCGACCTTATTGCCAAGTATCAGGACTTCCCGGGTGCCATCGAGATCGCCGAGCGCTTGAAGAAGGCTATGAAGGCCAAGGGCGTTGATGTCGGCGACGAAGAAGGCGGCCAGCAGATTCCGCCCGAAATGGTCGAGCAGATCAAGCAGTCGGTGCTGGCGGAGTTCATGCAGTCGGCGCAGGGCCAGCAGCTTCAGCTCCAGCTCAAGAAGGAAGAGCAGGAACTGCGCAAGGCTGTCAGCGACGCCGACAAGGCGGAGGCCGACGCCGACCGCGCCAAGTCCGAAGCCGAGAAGGCCGAGTTGGAAGCCGAAGCGTTCCCGGATGTTCACGCAGCAGAAGTTCTCAAGAAGGCTCAGCAACCAGAACGGCCTTCTGGTAATCAAAATCGTTCTGGCGCACCCCGGCGCGCAGCCCGGCCCAAGAAGCAGAGTAAGGGGAACAAGCAATGACCCGTCGCCTTATGATTGGCACAAGCCTTCTAGCAATGACCGCCGCCGAAACCGCAGCCGGGCGCTATATGCGCGCTCCGGATGGCCACGGTGACGACGGTGGCGGCACCGCAGTCGCTGAACCGCCCGCTGGCGGCAGCAAGGACGGAAGCGAAGTTAACGACGCTGTCATCACTGATGATGATGGCGGGGAGTTTGTGGATGATCGTCAGCCATCCGACGCAGGGGATGATTCGTTATCGGAAGACGGAGCCGATGGCGAGGAGGGCGCAGCGCCGCCCGAACCTGCGGAACCTAAGCCTGACGCAACCGAGGCACGCCTCGCCGCTCTAGAAGAGCAGCGTAAACAGGATGCGGCTGATATCGCGTACTGGCGTGGCCGCGCGGATGGAACCCTTAATGAGGATGGTACTCCCGTGAACCAGCCTCAGGGTGACATCCCTCCGGATGATGCAGGGCGACCTGACCCTGCGAATTATCATTACGGAGACACCGACGCGCAGTACATTGCTGATCTGGCAAGGTACGAGGCGGACAAGCGTTACGACGAACGAGTAGCCACCGACGAAATAAAGCGTCAGGTTACGGAAGTTCAGAAAGCGCACGATGCTCGCGTCGAGGAAGCGAAGGAGCTGTACCCTGACTACGACGAAGTCGTGGTACAAGGAGCCAATCCTGATCCTACTACGGGTGAACCCAAGTGGTTCTGCTCGCATCTAATGACCCTAGGGATCAAGACATCGGAGTACGGCCCCGCAATCGCTATGGACTTGGCGAGCAACAAAGAGGAGTCGCGGAGAATTGCCATGCTGCCTCCTCTGGATCAGGCACGTGAATTTGGCAGACTTGAGTACAAGGCTGAACTCGCAGCTAAAGCCCGCAAGGGCGAAGGCGGCGACGAGGCTGTCCCGCAACGCGCACCAGGAGCGCCTCCTCCCCCGCCACGGGCAAAGGGTGGAAGTGCTGTGAACGAAATTGACCCGGCAACCGATGACTTTAGTGACTTCGAGAAGCGGGCCGATCGTCACCTGCGTCGCAAGAAGGCTCGTTAAGAGCCACTGGCCTAAGGAGGGCCGATTAAATGCCTAATGCGTTACTGACCCCGAAGGTCTACGCCAACACCATGCTCAAGTTGTTGAAGAACAACTTGGTCATGGGCAAGTTGGTGTCCACGACCTTCAAGAATGAATTCCGCAAGAAGAACGACAAAATCTTCGCGCGGCGTCCACCGCAGTTCCTGGTCCGCGAAGGTCGGGTAGCTGCGGTCCAGCCGGTGCTGGAAGGCGAAGTCGAGGTCACGCTGGACCGGCAGGCCGGTGTTGACATCGAGTTCACCTCGATCGAAGAAACGCTCACCGTTGATGAGCTGCTTGATGATGCCATCATGCAGTCCAACGCGGCGACGTTGGCGCAGTACGTCGATACGGCGATTATGGAAGAGATCATCGAGTTCCCGAATTGGGTGGGAACCCCCGGTCAGCTCATCGACTCGGTTACGGACTACAGCGCAGGTCCGCAGCGTCTTGACAACCTTGCCATCCCGCGTGTCAACCGGGCTGGCGTCCTTTCGGTCGACGACCATTGGGCTTTGTCCAACTCGCTGAACTTCCACCCGTCGTCGTCCGACATCGCGCGTACTGCGATCGAAGACGCCGAGCTGCCTCTCATCGGCGGAACCAACGCCTACATGACGCAGTCGGCTATTAACCTGACCACCGGCACTCGCGCCGCGACCGGCGCTGCCGTTATCAACGGCGCCAATCAGGTTGTTACGTACGACGCCGTCAAGGACGACTTCACTCAGGAGCTGTCGATTGACGGAATGACCGCAGGCCACACTATCAAGGCCGGCGAAGTGCTGTCGATTGCTGACGTGTACGCAATCAACCCGCGGACGAAAGCCCCGCAGTCCTTCCTGTACCAGATGACGGTACTTGAGGATGCGACGGCTGACGTTGGCGGCGCGATTGCGGCGCTCAAGGTCCAGTGCCCGATGATTCTTGGTGGCGCGTACGCCACCGTGAACGCGGCACCGGCCGACGGCGCGGCTGTGTCCTTCATGGGTACTGCCAGCACGTCGTATCGCCAGAATGCTGTCTTCCACAAGTCGGCGTTGCAGCTTACGTTCGCGAAGCTGGTCATGCCGCGCTCCGGCCGGGCTGCCTACAGCACGGACAAGGAAACCGGCATCAGCATCCGGTACTGGGAGACCTCGGACGGAACGAACGATACTCACCTGCACAGGTGGGATATCTTGTTCGGAACGACCAACGTCGATCCGCGACTGGGTGCTCGTCTCAGCGGCACGGCGTAAGCCGAGTCGTTGGAGGGCTGGCGGGTCGAGTTCCCCTTCCTACCAGCCCTCGCCTACCAAAGGGGAATTTAGAAGGAGACGTCCAATGGGTGCTCAGCTAGCCCTGCAGACTCTAGGCGCTGCGTACGCAGTCAACTCCCCGCCCCGTTATCACGATAACGGCAGCGGCGGCAAGTTACTGCGTCCGGAAAATCAGGTGGCCTATGCCGCCGCGCCGGATGCTACGGCCACGCGTGATGCTCTTATCACCGCTGGTATCATGAAAGCCGCTTAAGGCGGCCCGAGTTCCGCGTGCTGAGGCGCGGAACAAGGGGAACAGGAGATTGAAATGCCAAAGTACGAACATCAGGAATGGCCTTCGTGGCGGTACGGCCCCGGCAGGCAGGCAGAAATCTTCCAGCACGAGGAAGAAGTGCCTGAAGGTTGGGTGGATCACCCGAACAAGCTGGCGGCTAAGGACCGGCCGACGAATTGGTCAAACCCGCGCGATAGCAGGCCCACGGTCCTCACTGAGAACGCTGGCACTGTTGCAGCCGACCACACGCTAGGCGGCGACGAGAATATCAACCGTGGCGCGCCGGAGACGGCCGACGTTGATGGCGGCGGAACCACGGGCGGCGAGTTGGGCCAGCCGGTGGACAATACCAATATCCTCTCGCTCCCATCGCTGGAAAAGGCCGAGAAAACGTGGATTATCTCGCAGTTGAACACCCGCAAGATCGTTCACAATCCCAGCTGGCGCAAGGAGAAGCTTTACGACCTTCTCAAGGACGCCGTTGGCGTAGCGGAGTAACCGGCAATGACGACGGCACTGGCGATCATACGGGGCGCTTTGCGCGAGAGCAACCTTCTTGCTCTTGCCACGGCGACGCTCAACGCGGAACAGCAAGCGGAGGGGTTGGCAAAGCTGAATAGTTTGATCGCCGGTGTCTTCGGCAACAAGGTGGGAACCAAGCTGTTTGAGTTCCCCGTCGGAACCGAGGGCGTTAGCTCGGTTTCAGCCAACTGGTCGTCGTCTGATTGGCAAAGCCCGCCGCCCAATGTGCGGCTGATGGTTACCGACGAGTCCACACAAACGATCAACTTGCCCGTTTGGCCGGACAATGGCGCACGCATCGGGCTGGTGGACTTGAAGGGCACAATGGCAACCTTCCCCATCACGCTGCACGCTGGCGGCAAGCGCATTGAGGGGGCCGAGTTCCTGGTCGTTAACATGGACAACGCCAACCTGACGTGGATGTATCGCAGCGACTTGGGAGAATGGGTGCGCCTGACGCTGCTGGAGGCGGACGACGAGCTGCCGTTTCCTATTGAATTTGATGATTACTTTGAGACGGCGCTGGCGATGCGACTTAATCCCCGCTATGGCCGCAGTGTGAAGCCGGAGACGGCTAACACTCTTCAGGACAGCCTTGCCAAGTTGCGGGCCACTTACAGGCAGAAGCGCAACGTACGAGCGCCTGAGGCGGTCCTGCGTATGAGCGATACCGGCAGGCGTGGTTGGGACGACGAAGGCCCGGCCCCGCGCAGCGATTTGTGGATGAGCTAATGACGAAGATACGCCTCGCCATTGACGCCTTCCGCCGCAATCGCGGGCAGGAGCCGGAGATTATCATTGAAAATCTGTTCTTTGAGCAGAACCCAACTCACCTGATCGAAAATGTCTCGCTGTTGCTGCGCCCGGCGTTGCGCTACCGCACGGAGATCGGAACTGGCCCTTGGCGCAAAGGCACGTACGAAGAAGGGTGCTTTGGAAACGACGCCTTTGTGATATCCGGCGAGGAATTGTTCCGTGTCGCGAAGCAGTACGACCCGGTGACTGGCACGCAGCTAGCTGACCAGGTCACGCTCATCCCGGGTCTCATCGCGTTCGACGACCCCATGTCGGTGCCGGACATCTGCATTCGCAATATTGACCCGCGCGTGTTTATCGCTGACGGTGTTCAGCTATTGCAGACCGATGGCGTGGCGGCGCTGGCCGGTATCGTTATGCCGGACGACGTGCCGCCGGTCAGCTTGGATTCTATCAACCACTACACGATTGTCGTCGTGGGCAACTCGCAGCGGTGCTATTGGATAAACCCCGGCGAAATAGTCGTTGACCCGCTGAACTTCTTTGAAGCTGAGAGATCGCCGGACTGGCTGCTACAGGTTCGCACCGTTGGCGATCAATTCTGGCTCCTTGGCCGTAAGACGACTGAAGTGTGGCGTCACACAGGCAACGCCGCCGCTCCCTTCCAGCGTATCGAAGGGCGGCTGTTCGACCGCGGTATCTGGGGCGGCACGGCAGTGAAGATCAAGGATAGCGTTATTGTCGTCGGGGCCGACGGCAAGGTGTACGACGTTAAGGGCGGCCCGGAACCGATCAGCAACCCCGGTATCGCGGAGATGATCCGCGATGCTATCGCTCAGCAGGGCTTGGAGTAGGAACGAAGATGCTTATATGGGCTGATTTCCCCTCGGGGCAGAAAGGGCTTTACGGCCAAGATGAGTCTAAGATGCTGAACGGCATCTGGGCGCAGTTCTACTCCGCTTCTGACAACCCGTTCACCAGCGGGTTGCAGCCCGACCCTGATCCGGAGATTGGCAGCGACGGCTTCGTCCTGTACACCCCGGCATCCACTTCCTCGTCGGGCAACTCGTCCACCGGCGCGCGGTTTGCCCTGCCCGCTGAAGTCACAACGCTTGGTATCGGCGTGCGGCTTTGGATGTCCTCCCTACCCGTCGATTCTACTCACTGTCCCTACATATCCTTCCGCAAGAACGACAACACAGATATTCTCACGTTACGCGTGTCAACGACCGGGCAGATTGTCGCCGTTTCGGGTGCGGACAGCAACGGCATGAACGGCACGCCGCTGGGAACTTCTACGCCAGTATTGACCGCGAATGCTTGGCAGCTAGTGGAATTCAAGGTCACGAAGGGCGCGGGCACGGGCGCTCTCCAGGTTAAGGTGGCCGGGCTGGCTGTGGCCGACTTGAACCTTAGCGGGCTGGCGCTGAGCTCCAGCAATATCGCGCAGTTCCAAATGGGCGGCATTGACGGCAGCGGCGGAACTGGCATGGGGGTCTATTGGAAGGACCTCGTGGTCTGGGATACCACCGGCTCCTATATCAACGACTTCCAGGGTAACATCGCTGTCTACGACATTGTGCCAGATGGTGATGATTCCATGGGCTGGACGCCTTCCACTGGCGTGACAGGCTTCAACCTTGTAGACGAGGGCGACACTGGCCCAGACGACGCAGATTACATCAGCGCGGATAACACCTTGCCAGCGCCAGCGGTGTTCACCATGACCGACCTACCGCCGGACGTTATCGCGGTTAGGGCTGTTATGCCCATTGGCCGCTTCGTCAAGACCGACGGCGGCGACTGCCAAGTCTTAATGCGCGTCTCCCCCAACGGCGTGGATTGGGACCCCGGTGATGATCGCCCTATCACGGTGGCGAACACGTATTGGTGGGACAAGTCGTACGTATCGCCCGACACGAGTGGTGCTTGGACGCCGAGCGAAGTAGACGACATGCTGTTTGAAATTGACCGCACAGTTTAAGGAACGAAGATGCTTATATGGGCAGATTTCCCCTCGGGGCAGAAAGGGCTTTACGGTTCAAACCGCGACTATATGCTGAACGGCATCTGGGCCGCGCACGAAGGAGCATTCGCGGGCAATTTCACAACCATCGTAAATGACCCCGATCCCACGATTGGCGCCAACGGTCGTGTTCTCAGGTTTAACCAGAGCAGCTCGACTGGGTCGTGGAGTCTCATATTTTCTCGTTTGACGTTTCCGGCCGCCGTTTCCACCGCTGGCGTAGCCTTCCGCCTGTGGCTGAACCAATTTCCGATCGGCGACACAAATAAGGGCAACGCTCATTGGGCGTTCAGGACGCTGGCGAACACTTATGTCGCTTACATGGAAGTCGGAGCTTCCGGGCAGTTCTTGGTCTACAACGCTGCTGGAACGCTGCTTTACACGAGCGACCCAAATTCCGTGATTGCCAACGCCTACAACCACGTTGAGACAAAGATCGTGCGGCACGCTAGCGCGGGTACGATACAGATCAAGGTCAACGGTATCTTGAAAGTCAACCTTTCCGGGCTGGCTTTGGGAGCGACTGACATAGCGAACGGTACTATCGGGCAGGCTGCGGAGAGCACGCAGGTCAACGGGCGCGAAGTATATTACAAGGACGTGGTATTCTGGGACGGCACTGGCTCGTACATCAACGACTTCCAAGGAGCGGTCGCCGTGCACGATATCATACCGGATGGCGACGATTCGCTTGGCTGGACGCCGTCCACCGGCAGCACCGGCTTCGATCTGGTGGACGAGGGCGACAGCGGCCCGGTAGACAGCGATTACATCAGCGCGGATAATACTCTGCCCGCGCCAACCGTGTTCACCATGACCAACCTGCCGCCGGACGTTATCAGTGTGCGAGCCGTCATGCCCATTGGCCGCCTAGTTAAGACGGACGGCGGTGATTGCCAAGTGCTGATGCGCGTGTCGCCTAACGGCGTCGATTGGGACCCCGGCGATGACAGGCCGATTACTATCGCTTCCACATATTGGTGGGACAAGTCGTACATCTCGCCGGATACGTTGGCAGCATGGACGCCTAGCGAAGTTGACGACATGCTATTCGAGATTGATAGGACGGTATAACTCATGGTAGCCCACCGTTACTGGAGATTGCGTTCCAATGACACCACTATTTCTGGTGACTACATGGGCGCAATGGAAATTGAGCTGCGAGGAACGCCAGCCGGGCCGGACCTAACCGGCTCGGGGACGGCCAGCGCCTCCGCCGCGTTCATCGCCGCCGCTAATGCCGTAGATAACAACGGCGCGACCATGTGGACCACCGGCGGAAACGCGCCGCCTTCCGGCGGGCATTGGTGGAAGTACGACTTCGGCGCTGGCAACGAAAAGGATATCCAGGAAGTTGTCTACACAGTTCGCACGGACAGCGCGCGCGAAGACCCGCGTAACATATTCATTGAGTGGTCGGACGACGACGTAACGTACCACGAAAAATGGTCGGTAAGCGGGATGGCCGCGTGGGTGGCGGGCGAGACTCGCACCTGGACCATCTTTACGGCGGCAAACATACGACTGACGCAGGCCCGCGCCCGCACGCTGTTGGGCGAAGAGGCGGCGCAACTGCGCGCGTCCCAACTGCGAGTTCGCACGCTGATCAGCTACCCCGCCGAGGAAGCACAGGCGTCACAGGTGCGCGCCCGTGTTATGGCTGGCGGTGCATTCGGGGAGGCGCAGTTAAGTCAGGCGCTTGTGCGTCTGCTTATCAAGTTTGGCGCGGATGACCGGCGCGCCCGCGCATGGCACTTCCCGCAGGACGATCACGACTTCTACGTGCTGAACTTAGGCAACGGCAAGACAATCGTGTTCGACTGCCTCACGCGGCAATGGTGTTCGTGGAAGAGCCCGTTTATCCAAGGCTGGCGCGCCATAGATGGCTTCGCCTGGGAACAGGAAAATGTTGGCGGGGATTTGTCGGCGGGCCTTATGTGGAACATCGATCCAGAAGCCCGTAGCGACGACGATTCCGGTGGTGGCATCGAGGCTCGCACGAATATCCGCACTGTCGTTCGCGGCATGCTGCCGTTGCGGCTGCGCAACGCGCTAGGATGCTACAGAGCGACTCTTACAGTGGCTCAGGGCGCGCCAGCTAGCGCGGGCGTGGGCATCACCCTGCGGACTAGTGTGGACGAGGGCCTAAGCTGGACTAACCATGGCGAATTAGTCATGGACCAGATTGACGAAGTGTACGACATTTCGTGGGTTGGCCTCGGCCAAATAACCGAGCCCGGTATGATATTCGAGATCATTGATACTGGATACACCCGCCGCATCAACGCGCTGGACGTGGACCTTGGCGAAGAGGAGGGTAAAGTTGGCAACGACTAAACTAAACCCTCTTCAGCATGACGTGCCACTTATCCACGCGGAAGGCATGCCGGGCGGCCTGCACGGACAGACGCCGGGCACGCCGACACCGTACTTTATCCAGTTGCTTCAGCAATTGCTGGAGGAGAAGGCTACGACCGACGATGCAGTAGATGCCGGGCTACAGAGCGTGGACCAATTTCGCATCATAGCCCGTGACGACAGCGGCGTTGGCCCCGTTGAGCAGCTTACATTGACCGAAGTGCTGGACTTTATGGTCGGCACGGACCACGGCGATATTCTGTTCCGCGGTGCGACCGAATGGGAACGCCTGCCGCCCGGCGATGATGGGCAAGTGCTCACGACGCATGACGCTGGCGCGGACCCGGCTTGGGAGGATCCTTCCGGCGGCAGCGATTGGGTAAACCTGACTTTCACGACTACTTCTGCTCTGTGGAACAGCGGTAATTGGTTTGCTTCGTCAGAATCCATAACGCTTACCGGCACCGATAAGATAGAAATGGTCTTGCAGTGCGACAGGGACGCGACTGAATACATGGCGATCGCCATATCACCTGACGTGAACAATTGTTATATGTCAGTCATACAGAACGATAACAATTGGGTTCTGTACAGCTACGATACGATTGGCGGCGCTGGCACCGCGATAAGCGGCGGCACGGTCAATCAAGTTGAGTCCGGCGCGCATGAGATAAGGATGATTATTCATCTTGGGAAGTCGGGTTCCAATGATCGCATTTCGTCCCGCGCTAATAGCATAGACGCTAAGTCCGCGAGAACTGCCAACACCAATCTGCGCGTGACGACGAACAAGATTTACATTCGCGTGCCAAACGACACACTCGCGAATAAGATCAACTGCAAGTACCGCATCAATAGTCCGGAGGGCAATTGATGTTCAAGACAAGATCATATAAGCTGGTTGACGCCATAGCCAATCACCCGGACGTGCGGCCCACGATCGAGCAGGGGGATCATTACGTGTCCTCCGCGGAATTGCTGAGCAATCCGAACAACGTGATATATGCTTGTGAGGACGGCCACGGCATTGTGATATTCGTCGGGCTGCGCCCCGGCGTCTACCAAATCCATGTCGGGTTCCTTAAGCACGGGCGCGGCAGCATAGCCCGCAAAGCCATCAAGTGGTGCATGGACGACCTGCGGCAGCGTTATGATGCGTCTAAGATTGTGGCGGCGATACCCTTGCAGTTGCGCGCGTGCCGCTTGTTATGTAGGATAGTCGGGTTCCGGTCCCTAGGTTCCGACACGCAGCAAGAACATTTTGTCTTTGAAGGAGGCCAGTGATGGGCGGTATCATTAATAACCTGTTTGGCGGCGGCTCGAGCAAGCAGATGGATAAGGCGCTTGACTTCGCCAAGGATGTCTACAAAGAAAACAAGGCGATGGCGACGCCTTGGGTCACTGGTGGCGGCGATGCGTTCAATAGCTACAACAGCTTCCTGACTGGCGCGGGCCAGGAGGATGCTTTCCAGAAGTATCTGCAATCGGGTGACTACGAGTTCACCACGAAGCAGGGCATGGAAGCCATCAATCAGAACATGGCGGCGAAGGGCCTGCTTAACAGCGGCTCCACCCTGAAGGCTCTCACGCAGTGGGGCCAGGACAACGCCATGAAGTATCGCGAGAACTACATGGATCGCCTGCTACAGTCGGCCGGTATCGGCGCTGGCGTCATGGGCAACCTGATGGGCGCGAGCAACAATTCGTCCGAGCAGATCGGTCAGCTACGCGCGCAGAAGGCCGAGGGCAAAGCCAGCGGCGTCGGCAACTTCCTGAACTTTGGTCTTGGCGTCGCCGGGCTTATTCCTAGCGACGAGCGGCTAAAGAAGGACAAGGAACGCATCGGCTCCATAAAGGTAGACGGCAAGACTATCGGCTTGCACGCCTATCGGTACAAGGGCGAACCTTCCACCGCCGTGAAGCGCATTGGTGTCATGGCGCAGGAGATCGCCAAGAAGGTGCCGCGTGCGCTTGGCCCGAAGGTCGGCAATTTCATGTCAGTAGATTACAAGGAGCTCCTCAATGCCTAATGGATTTGAGGCGTTCGCACAAAACGCTATCGCTCTTGGCGATACGTGGCGCCAGCGACGCAAAGAAAAGAAGTTGTCGCAGGCGATGGTCAACTTTGATCGGGACCCGGCTGGCACGATCGAAGGCGTAACCAAGGTCGACCCCGTAATCGGCTGGAATATGCGCCGTCAGGTGCAGGCCGACGCCACAGCAGCGCAGGAAGCGCAGCGCGCCAAGGCGATGGATGCTCTGAAGACTGTTACCGGTCTGCTCGGCCCCGCCGCCATGGCCCCGGACTCGACGCCGGAGAAGCTTGGCGCGGCGTACGATTCCCTGACCCCCATCTTGGTGGATGGCCTTGGCATGAAGCCCGAGGAGATCGTCGAGTGGCGGCAGATGATTATAGCCAACCCCGCCATCCTGCATGATATCGACGAGAAGATGCAGGTGGTCGCGCCCGGCAGCGCAATCGTTAAGGGTGGCCGCGAAGTCTACCGCAACCCGTACGCTGACCAGGTCATGTCGGTGGGCAGCGACGCGACTGGCCGCAGTGTTATCAGCGTGCCGCGCACGTACGGCGGTCAGCCGCAAGGTGGAGCCACGCCAGCGCCGACCGCAGCGCCAGCGCCCGGCCCGGTTCCGGATACGATGCAAGCACCGTCGGACGTTGAAGCGTCCTGGAAATTCACGCGGCAGCACGAGGGGGGCTACGCGCCGAGCGACGCCAATGGTGCGCCTGTCAACTTCGGCGTGAACCAAGCATCGTACAGGCCGCGCCCCGGCTGGCCGCAGAATGTTAAGGACTTGACGGAAGCGCAGGCTAAGCAGATTTATATGGAGGACTACTGGAACCCGAGCGGGGCCGCCAATCTTCCCGGACCGCTGGCGACCGTGCATGCCGACACGTATTACAT
>Ga0247828_10000351_pt1 | contig 15994 bp, 23 predicted proteins | sample 12C_Control_Day3_FD_192425 | JGI IMG/M metagenome (GOLD analysis project Ga0247828, IMG submission 192425) | Soil microbial communities from agricultural site in Penn Yan, New York, United States - 12C_Control_Day3 | ecosystem: Environmental > Terrestrial > Soil > Agricultural land | place... | reverse complement strand
CGATATCAGATTCCATTCGAGGGCTGTCTTGGAAGAGCCATGAGCACAATCCGTTCTGCCATCTGCGGTCCATGATACGGTGCTCACGATACCACAGGTAGCAGGCCAGACTCACGTGCCCGATGTATTGGTCAGTCTTCGAACGGGAAGCCGTCTCGCTTCTTGGCTGCGGTGCGTCGCTTGGCTGGTGCTCGCTTGGCCGGAGACTTTCTGGTGGTTGACTTGGCCGCTGGCTTGCGTCGTGCTCTGGGCTTCGGGGCTGGCTCATCATCTTCTTCCTCATCCTCATCGTCATCGTCATCCGAATCGTCCTCATCATCAACGGGCTCTTCATCTTCATCCTCATCGGATTCTGACTCGGCCTCTTCGATGGCTTCGATGAGTTCGTCACGGTCCAGTCCCTTGACGGCGACGCCCAACTCACGGGCTTCCTTGCGCAGAGCAGCGAGGGTCATGGACTGACGCGGGTCTTCATCCTCATCAGCTTCATCCTCATCTTCGTACTCGGTGTCCTCACTGTACTCTTCATCTTCATCATCTTCATCGTCGCCGGACTCCCATGCATCTTCATCGTACTGAAGGATGGCTCCGACCTCACCACGGTACTCGTTGTTCTGGTTCTTGCCGGCACGCACCTGAACGAGAACCTCTTCACCGACGTGCTTGTCCGGGTCGAACGCACCCTTGCGCTTACGCTTGCTCGCAACACCCAGAGCCTGCAGAAGCTGGTCTAGCTTCCATGCGGTGACGTCCCATGAGTCGTGTCCCGGCAGCATGACGTAGCTCCACAGACGGCTGCCGGCAAACACCTTGTTCTTTGCCTTGTCAGCGTCCGTGACCTCCAGAACAACCTCCAACTGAGGACCTGCTCCAGACTTGGCTTCCTTCTGGTTCAGCTCCAAGATGGTGCACACGTACATGCCAGGCTGAGGTGACTCACGAGTGGCAACCTTCACCGACTCGTCTGGGTCCTGTCCTGACAGGTCATACTTGATTGCGGTCATTCCTTCGCTCCTTCTTTGTCGCTGATGAGCTTCATCATCATGGCCATGGTTGGCCGGACAATCTCGTTGCCCATGGAGTTGAAGCCATCCTTGGCATAGAACTTGCCTTGCGGCTGAACCTGTAACACCCGTTGAGTCCGCTTGACCTTCTTCCCCTCCTTCGTGATTGTGACCGCCCGAACATTCAGGCGACCAACGACACCTACGTACCCGCACAACTTGCTGCTGAGAGCACCCCTCCCTCCTTGGAATGCCGGCATGTAGTGGACCTCGCCGTCTTCCTCATCGACAGTGGACATTACATGGGCGGTGATGCCCCAGTTGATTGGAACGCCACGCATAGCACGCACCCATTTCTGCAGGCGAACCTGGGTGCGCAGATACTCGGGCTTGTCCGGCACATCTGGGTCACGATGAGGCTTGGCCGCCACTACCTCAGCCAAGTGCTCGTCCATCAGATTCTCCTGATAGAGCGTGCCTGAGTCAAGCCACACCCAACTGTACTCCTTGTATCCACCGTGTCGCAGCATCTGGTATGCATCAGTCAGGTCCTGATGCTGGGTGATGTCAATCACATCCGGAGTGTACCCAAGGTTGCGTGCAGCCTCATGAGCGTCTGGACGGTCTGCGCTGAGGATGAGCGTCCGACCAATCTCACTGCTTGAGGCTGCAAGCGTGGACTTTCCGACACCTGGTTCTCCATAGATGATGCCACGCCACCACTTGGGGCGATGTGACAGAGGCTTGATGCGATCTTCAAACGTCTGTGGCTCACGTCGCCTCCTCACCGTGGTCTTCTTGGCCACAACCATCATCCTACCTCCATGAAGTCAGCAGGGCTCTTGTGGCCAAGGTCCTCTGCATATTCCTTGTACTGGTCCGTGGTGATGTACATCTGGTCCCGATATGCCCTCCAATCTGAGCCGCTCTCATGCAGCTCACACATGTCGAAGAACTGACAATCCCACGTGCAGTCATCCGTGGGGTTCTTGTAGACCGGAAGCTTGCCGGCACGCACAAGCCTGTTCTCGAACGCTTCCGCGCGAATCCTTTTGACGATGACCCTACGGTCGTCCTCATCACGGTACACCGGGATGCGCTCAAACTGCTCTTGAGGTTGACGCTTGCTGACGGTGCCATTCTTGTTCAGCCTCATGCCGTCGGCATTGACTGGACGAATGTCCGGCATTCGCTTTCCCATGAAGTTGTACAGCATCATCTCCAACTCCACATGAGGGCTGAGCTTGCGCACAAGCTTCTGCTTGATAAGCGTGCGGACGTACTCTGGTGCAAACGCCCAATAGGTTCCGGTTTGCTCATCCAGACCCAATGCCTTCTTCTTGCGCTCTGACCCTGTCTTGTGCTCGAAGATGAACGGTGCATTGGTGGGCCGCCAGATGCCAAGAGCATCGAACCGACCGACGTACCAGAACGGTTGGCCACCGACATCCTTCATCAGAATGCGGAACGGCATCTCAGGCGCGATGATCTCAATCTCATCGTCCTTGCCGTACTTCTCATAGTACGCCTCAAGCATGGCCACGCCAAGCTCACCGGCATCACGGCTGGTTCGGTTGTCGTTCTCATCGTACTCATTCATTGTGAACGATCCATGTTCCTCATACAGCCGCGCAAACGTGATGGCTGGACGCACGCCACGCTTGATGCCTGGAAGGTAGAACAACTGCATGCTGTCGTGGACCAGCGTGCCGAAGTCCAGTGCTGGCTTGCTTCTCGGTGACCTCAATCCTTCCACCTGACCCCAGTACCACTTCTGACGGCATCGCTTGAACGATGACCGCTCTGATGTTCGAAGCATTGGCAGCTCAGTCTTCATGGCTGCCTACTTGCCGATACGTAGTGTGGGGTCTGGCCTGTAGGTTCTGTTGTCTTCCTTTGCCCATGGGAGTGGGCAGTGGCCTTCTACTTCTTCCCATCCTTGGAACGTGCACTTCTGCGGCTTCTCGCATGAGATCTTGATGTACGGTTCCAACCACGGATGCACTTCTGTGAGCACAGCCTTGGCCTGCCGCATGACCTCACCAATCTCCCACTGAAACATGTAGCATGCCCTGTACGCATACACGTTCAGAAACTCACGCAGTGGGTACTCCAGGAGGATGTAGGTTTCCGTGCCTTCGGGCAGGATGAACCTGGCGTCCTGGTACGCGATGTCCTCTTTGGCAGCGACCTGATAGGCCAGATGTGCAGCAGCCACTGCACGGAGGAATGCCTCACGAGCAAATCCATTCTCAGCAATGGACTGTGGCATGCGAACGTTTGGTTGGTCACCCATGAACGACGCACGCTGACTCTGCTGATGGAATGCAGCCCGACGGGATCGGACCAGCTGATGAGTGCATGTACGGGATACACCTGAGACACCGAAGACTACGGTCTGGGTCTCAAGTGCAGTCTGAAGGCCACCCTTGAGCATCTCCTCCCACGGCATCTCTTCTGGTGGCGCGTCGGGGTCGATGCCGATGGTGGCACGCACGGCCATGCCGCACGTCTTCTGGAATGCCTCCTCATCGATGCCTTGTACCAACCTCACATCGATGCCGCTGACACCTTCATGGATCTGGCCCTTGGCCAGCGGACTAACGTGGCCGTTGGTGTTCATGCTGTGTTTGTTGAAGGGTTTGTCGCCCAAGTGCTCCACGTGTTCCTGTTTGACAACTTCGTAACTCATCACATTCCACCTTCCGTAGCGGCTGGCCTTGCTGGGGTAGCTAGTCTACCTGCCGGGACGCCTGCCGTAAACCCCATTTTCGGCTCAAGTTATCTTGCAGGTTTCCCGCGATTATCGACCTCCTATGGAAATAAATGAGGTGGGTTGTGAGCTGGGGATGTGCAGCGAGCTTTCGGCGAGGTCAAGACCGTCGGCCGCGCACAATCCCCAGCTCACGCTTACAAGTTGATGTGGAGGAGCAGGGCGGGAGTCGAATCCATTCTCATCCGGTGTGAGGTTGGTCCTCACATGCCAGAACCCTGCCCCTCCACGCTTGTTACTTCTGGAACCAGGTGACCGAGTGGATGTGGCAGTAGCTTCCGTCGGGCACCGTGATGCGGAGCGTGCGTGCTGACGTACTCGGAGCGTCAATCATCCACTCCGCGTAGCAGTCACGTCCGATCCATGTCGTGATGTCAGCCGACACGTCGGCCAAGTTGCGGACACCACCGACATCCTTGAGGAACCGATACCGAACATACGCCGGTCCCTCAGCACCGACACCCTTGGTGCACTTCACGTGCAGGTCGGTGCCTTCCTTGATGAACTCACACGAGCCTCGGCTGCCACTGAAGTCAGCACCGTTGCGCGTGATGGGTCCTGCTGCCATGGCGGTCACCGTGCTCAACGAGAGCACAGCCGTCATGATGATGAAGCTGACCTTCTTCATTCCTATTCCTCCTCAGCGAGATTTGAATCAGCCGTGTCCTGCCATGAAGCCTCCGTATGCTGTGACACGTAGCCACACGAAGGGCTCTGTGTCAAACGTGCAGATGCCCGTGAGCGGCACCGGGATGCAGTACCTTGCAGTGCGACGCGCGTACCAGATGGGATACCCAGGAGGCCCACCCCAGTTTGCATCGTAGTTCGTCACCATCGGGTATGCCTTGATGAACTTCCAGCCCGAGCCGCTCTGCACCCAGTGCTCCCACTGGAAGCTATGTGACACGAACTTCCCGCCCGACACACACCAGTCTGCGATGCCTGTCCACTTCCACTTCACATCGCGTGTGACTGGTGCCTCGTAGTTGTACGAGTGGGACTTGCGGTAGCAGGTCTTGCCTGTCGGTGCTGGATTGCTCGCCTTGGCGGTATCGATGTCTCTCGGCCCGAACAAAAGGCCTGCCACTAGCATGAGGCCGACCAGCCCCACGAACGCTCGTGCAGTCCACCGAACCTTGGTGCGTGATTCTCTAGACACCATCTGCGTCTCCTTAGTCTTCGGCGTGTGCCTTGCCACGCCATGTGTTGCAGAAATCGATGGCCATGTCAATGTCTTCGAACGAAGCGATGTAGTTCAGGTCGGTGTAGTGCTTGCCGCCTGCACCGTTCTCCTGCGACGTGACCTTGTACACTTTGGCGTCACCGCCATCTGTGTCGATCGCATACTCCGGCAGATCCATACTCTCACCTCCTCTCGAGCGAGCGAACGATATAGACCCTACCTACTATGCCGTGTAAGTAGTCGTTCCTCCTCCTTTCTCTCCTGAATGAATGATGAACCTAATAGAGAGAACTCGTCTCGCTATAGGCTCGCTCGCTCGAGCGCGAGCAAGTGTGGCATTCAGCCGTTGACCTGCAGTTTCTCGGCTGGACGCTCAATGACGTCAAACAGGACGATGAAGTATGTGCGCATGGCCTCCTTGAAGTCAGGCCAGTTCTCAGCCGTCATCCCGTCAGGCCAGCCACGGAACTCAGCCACCCGGTCTGTCAGATCTGACGGCTGGTCCGCGTCCACGTAGGTCTTGCACGTGTCACACACCAGCCACTCATCACCCGAGTCATACACCGTGACCGTCTCATCCTCTTCATCGATGGATGCGACCCTGAACTCGGATGAGTGGAACATCCATGTGGCGTCTGGCTCGTCACAGAACGCACAGTTGAACTTCTTGGTGATGGCGATGCAGTTGCCGCACATGGACTCGTTCGGCTTGTCAGCCGTCGTGAACAGTGGACCCTCAGCAAGTGGCATGCCACAGTTCATGCATCTGAAGCTGATGGATGGATTCGTCATGATGCCTCCTTCTGTCTCTTTATCACGTGCGCCTGGTATCGGCTCTGCAGAGTCCAGACCATCTCTGCCTTCTCCACCCATCCACACAAGCACTGACCTCTGAACTCTTGACGTGTGGCACCGGTGAGAGTCCTGGTCGGACCAGAGATGATGAGCTGATGCTTCGGTGCTGGGGTCATGTCTGCCTCCATGTAGATGTACCGCCCTGGGTGCGCACAGTAGGGCCAGCTACAGGCTCACCGGAGAGGTGGTCGACCCAGGGCGGTACGGAACAAGGGTAGGCCTGAACGGGCGGGTACGGGTACGGCGATTTGGCGGGGAAGGGTGGGCCGTATTAGCCATCCTAAGCGTCTCTAAGCCACGTTTAGGCTACCTGCCCAGGGTAGGGGACCTAACGGGCCTGAAAATGGCTTAGGGCATGGCTCCTGGCCCGAGATAGGGTTCCCCTGTTTCGCCAGCCTACGGGCGGGAGCTAGGGTGGGTGCCCCAGGCCCAAGCGACGTCACGGTCACCGTCAAGCTCACCAACATTCGGTGCATGCATCAACGGGATGTCGATGTCGCGCATGACTCGGACAGTGGTCGGTTCACCGATGCGAAGATGGAGGTCTTCACCACGGTAGACGCCGAACGCTTCTTCACCATTCATGATGCTCATCGGGGTCGTCAGTCGAACGACCAACCATGTCAGAGCCATGCTGGCAATGATGATGCTGACCCAAGTGATGGTAGGACTGAGGCTCATGCCTTGACCTCCTTGTTCTTGATGGCGCGGTCCAGCTTGATGATGAACTCAACCTTGTCGATGGCATGCTTCAATCGATCAAGAGCATCCCTTCGTTCTGCTTCGATGCGCTCCTGCTCATCCGTGTCGTAGTATCCCTCGGACCCGAGGTCATCGAAAGCATCCTCTGTGTACTGGGCTGCCTTGAGCAGCTCGTTGTATGCCTGCTGCGTGGCTGGCTTGATGATGTACTTCACGTGAGCTCTTTCCTTTCTGTCTTGATGGCGTTTCGTCCGGCGGTGATGTCTGCCCGCTCACCGGCGGCTGAACCTGCGGCACGTGCTCTGCCGTCGTATGACTTGTTCGACCTCCTTGCCTTCGCTGCCTTCAGCTCAACCCTTGACTTGAGCCAGTCCTCCACGTCCTTGCTACGTGACCTCAGAACGATGCTGGTGCCCGTACCATGCGTGGCGTCGGCGTTCACGTACCGCTCCTTGATGCGCTCACCTACGCGCCACAGGTAGGCCTCGATGAAGTTGCGTCGCCATACACCGGACCTGAACTTGCCGTCGTAGATGCTGTGCTGACGCTGAGCCAACTTCACCTCACGCGTGACAGCCGCGCTCATCTGAAGCTGGACCGACAGGAACATCAGCTCAACGAACTTCACGTCGGACTCGTACCCGACCACCACGCTGACGTCGCTACGGGTGTACGTGTACATGGTGCAGCTCAGCGACCTGCTGATGCTGGCAAGGAACGACTCAAGCGGCTTGGTGCGTGGCATGCCTTGCCGGATGTGGATGATGTGCTGGATGATTTCTTCCGTCGGCTGCTTGCCGGCAGCCTTGAGTGCCTCCTCATCGATGGCGTGCTTCACCATCAGCTCTTGAGCCTTCGCAAAGAACGCGTCAGCCTCAGCCTCATGGTTGGTGGACTCTGCCTTGGCAAGCAACTTCTGGATGATACTGATGACATCAGGCATGTGACCCTCCGGTATCTAGGTGTTGTCCTGGGTCGGGCAGTGGAGACCGGGGAGGCACCCTTGCCACCCGACCCAGGACGCTTTCGGTTCTCAGCTCAGCACGCTACGCCATATGCCTTCGTCGCTGAGGTGATGGTCTTCACTTGGGTGATGGCCTTCACCAGGAGGTTGGTTGATGCATTGATGTTGCCGAGCTCTAGCTGTGTGCTTGACTCAATCATCATCTGCCCGGACTTCATCATCGGCTCCGAAATCTCCGGCGTGTCATGCACGTACTGCGTGGCGTCGATGTACAGGGTGCCCGCTGTGTTGAGGTGCCTGGCTGCGGCATCCAGCTGGTAGTTCTGAGCGGCTGAGTACCCAGCCTCCATCTCAGACTGTGCTTGGTTCATCAGAGCGTAGGCGTCGTCCGCCTCCACGCAGTCGCTGAGCTCGGTGCTGTCGGGCATGTTGCCGTTGCCTGGTCCCTGGCCGTCGCCTACGTTACCAACCTCAACCTCGGTCGGTGAGGACGAAGCGAGTGGCGTGGGCTGCTGCTCAGGGACGGTCGCTCCGATACCGATGACCAGAGCGATGGCCACGCCGAGTCCGAGCAGAACCTTCTTGTACTTGGATTCCATCTTGCTACTCCTTCTGTTGATGTGAACGGATACAACGGGATGGTACTGACCTCTGACCTCTAGGACTTCACCTCCTTGTACAGCTTGATGCCGTCAAGCAGCTTGGCGTTCACGCGACGCTTGCCCTTGGTGACTTGATGGATGTACTCCTCAACCGTGCCCGTGGTACGATAGTAGTAGCACGTCACCTGGTGGATGCGGCTGCCTCGGTGAACGCGGTCCTCAAGCTGCTCCTGGTCATCAGGGTTCCACTTCTCATCAAGCACGTGAACGCTGTCTGCCTTGTCCAGCGTGATGCTCACACCGCCAGCGTCAGTGTTGATGACCATGACCCGAGCCGTACCGTCGTTCTGGAACTCATTGATGGCGTCAGCTCGCTTGCGGACCTGGCCTGTGATCTTCACCGTCTTCACCCCACGCTCGTTCAGCATGTCGGTGATGAGGTTGACCATGCCAGTGAACTGAGAGCCAACGACCGCCTGGCTGTCCTGGTCAGGGTCGAAGATGCCGAGCTCCTCCAGCTTCTCAAACAGCGCGTGTACCTTGCCGCTGTCTTCGGTGGGGATGAGCGTGCCATCTTCAAACCGCTGCTTGGCCGAGGCAAACTGCTTGAGCCGCGTGTAGATGGCAAGCACGTTCGTTGCCGTCAGCGTCTCATCACCCAGCTCAAGCTCAGCCATCTTGGCGAACTTCACGTACTGCTCCTGCTGCTCCTCGGTCATGTGCACCCAGACGGGCACGTAGTCCTTCGGTGGCAGCCAGGGCAGTACCTCAGCCTTGGTACGTCGGACCATCAGCGGCAGCATCATGCGGTCCCAGTCAGCCTGCTTGTCCTCTCGCACGTCACCAATCTCGGTGTGCGTGGCGTGAGGGTTGCGCTTGCTGTGCTGGACTTCCTCCGTGTGCAGCCACTGAGCACCAAACTGGTACCGCGTGGGCGTGCTGTCGGGATGAAGCCACGTGATGATGCCATGGAGGTTGATGGGCTTGCCGCCCACAGGCGTGCCAGACAGAGCAGCCTTCTTGCCTCCATCCTTGACCTTGAGCGTGAGCAGACCCTTGGCCGTCACCGACGTGAGGTTGCGGACCGCGTTCTTGTGACACTCATCAAGCGTCACCGTGCTCCACTCCACGTCGGCCAGCCAAGGCCAGTCAGCGTACAGGTTCTCCTTGAGCGTGCCTAGTGCCTTGCTGACCTTCTTCAGCCGGACCATCTCAGGGTTGACCAGCAGCCAGAAGGGACGACCCACCAGCACGGCCAACTCAGCACTACGCATCTGGGCGATACGCTCACGCCGAGACATGCCCTCACCAGCAGCACGGAACACAGGCATGTCCTGCCACGTGGTGAGCTCGTGCTCCCAGACGGAGTCAAGCGACGTGACCGGTGCCACCACCAGGTGCGGTCCGTTCTCAAGCCCAGCCTCATACACCGAGGCAATCAGCTCAAGCGTCTTGCCCGTGCCTGGCTGGTTGGCGTTCAGAGGGTGAAGCATGCCGGCCATGAACTCCACGTCAGTTGCCTGGAACGACGCAGGCTCCTTCAGCGCAGCCTTGAACTCAGCAGGCGTCATGCTCTTGCCCTTGGGCCCGACCCAGATGGCATTGTACAGGTCAGGCAGAACCTTCTTCAGCCGCGTGAGCTGAGGCTTGCCTTCACGCGCCATGATGTCGGCGGCGAGCTGTTCCTTCTCCTTGCGGTCCCACGCCCAAGCGTTCAGCGCGTCACCCAGCTGAAGGTTCTTCTCACCGACGGCTGCACTCAGGTCACGGGCAGCCCAGAAGTCCAAAGGGAGACGCCAGTGCGGCTGCTCTCCCTCCTTGAGCTTGTCCTTGCCGATGAACCGAGCACTGATGCTGTGCATGATGTCAAGCCACTTAGGGTCGGGCTTGAAGTAGACCTCGATGTGCTTGCCGTCTTCACTCAGCTCAGCAAACACAGGCTTGGTGCTTGTACTCATCGTATGACTCCTTTGTCTCGTGAGGGACTTGGCGCCCTCAGCCTACCCACTCAGCGCAGTCCGGTCCGAGACCACGCGTGATGCTTGCTGGGACGGTGAGCTTGCGCCCACACCGATAGCAGTTGCCCGACTTCAGAGCGTAGGTGATGCCTGCCTGGTCTCGGTCCTCCTTGGTGGAGTCTGCCATGAAGGCAACCGCTCTGATGATGCGACCGTCTTCCTTGAACATGGCCCAGAGACGGTAGCCATCTCCCGTCCAGTTGCCGCACCGACGGAAGTCCGACTCGTTGTCTCTGCCGAACATGAACTCCACCAGCTGAGTGCCCACCCACTTGCCGGTGGCGGGCTCACGGAACCGTATGGTGAGACGGTCGTCCTCATCTGGGCTGAACACCACGGTGTACGTTCCTTGCGGAACCTGCGTACCGTCGATGGTGGCCGGGAGCTTCATGTCCCTGACGGTGTGGCCGACTACTTGCTTCTCCTTCTTCAGCTCACCGATGACCTCAGACGCTTGCTTGATGCTGAGCTCCTTGAGCGGGTGCGGTAGGTCCGCCTCCGTCTTGCCGGTCTGCTTCAGCAGCGACTCGATGAACTGTGCTTGCTTCACGGTGAGCTTGGGCTCAGTACCCGTGGGCGGTGCCGTCCGCTTGACCTCCTTCGCTGGCGGACGCAAGGCGATGTCGTTCGGTCGGTCAGCCAGCTTCAGCTGCGTACCCGAGTCATGGTAGCAGCCGATGACCTCGTTGACCGTGCTGTGGCTCTGCTTGCAGTTGCCGCATCTCATGGTGTGTCCTTTCTGCATCTAGGTGGTGAGGAGGACAGGCAGCCGTCGGTGCCACCTGCCCTCCCCAGGGGTGCTACTTCAGGGACGTGATTTCGCGTGACGACACAAACCGTGTCTGGTGGTTCTCATCGATGAACTCAATCACGCGACCCTCGCGGTCATGCATGGTGATGCTGACGACTTCAGCGACCTTGTGCTCGGTAGGCTTCACCGAGCGACCGTTGAAGTCACGCGTGACCTCGATGGTGTGACCGGTCAGACCGGCACTCACCTCATCGTTGTCACTGTCCAGATTCCATACACTGTCCTCAAGGAACGCGGTCAACTTCACCCGACGCGCGCGACGTCCCTGGGTTCGGCCAGAAGGAGCTGCGTCCTCCTTGGCCGCTGCCTTGGGCTTGGCCTTGCGTGCTCGTGGCGCAGCCTTGGTGGCGGCAGCCTTCTTGGCCGCTCCACTCCGACGCGTACGAGCCGTGGGCTTCTTGGCCCCAGCCTTTGCCCTGGGCTTACGGGTGCTGGCTCCTCCTGCCTCCTCCACGTACTGACGCAGGGTACGGCCAGACAGCCCAGTACGGGCACGCAGCTCAGGGTACGACGCACCCTCAGCCTTGGCCTTCAGCACTGCCTTGCGGACCTCAGCCTCAGTCCCGACGATGCGGTCCTTCGGGTTGACCTTGGCCTTGCGCAGAGCTGTGCGTGCCTGAGCCAGTGGCACACCGAGCTCCTTGGCGGCATCCTGAACGGACATGCCACCACGGGTGAGCTTCTTCATCTCGGTGCCGACCTTGCTCTGTGCAGCGAGACGGTCCTTGGCTCGTGCCTCACGTCCCTTCTGACGCTCAGCCGCCGACGTGCTGACGGTGGCCTTGCGGGCACGTGGCTTGCGGTTGATGATGCGCTTCGGTGCGGCAGTGCTCTTGCGTGGCTTGCGTGCCGCAGCCTTCTTCGTGGTACGTGTTGCTGCCATCTTCAGACTCCTTCATGCTTGTGCTTCGGACTTGGTCTGCTTCTGTGCTGTGCTATGGCCTCACCTCCCTGAAGTAGTCGGTGTCAATCACCCAGCGGCTGGCCGCGTGGCGTGAGGCATCCGACACCATGTCACGAATCAGTTCATTCACCACCTCCTCACGCACACGCTTGGTGGCCTCAACGACGTCCATGTTGCCGTTGGTCATGACATTGGTGACGCGAGCCCAGCGGCTGTGATGCCACTCGGCCTCCATGACAGCGTCACCGTAGTTCCGGATGGCGTACCCAAGACCGTTGGCCTTGGCCATCTCGTTGAACCGAGACACTGCCTTGTCCAGCTTCTCCTGTGCACCCTTCATGCTACGGGTGATGTCCTGAGCAGCCGCCACGTGCTCTGGCTTCACACCGAGCTCCTCAGACGCCAGCTCATCAGTGCACTGACGGCACTTCAGATGCCAGTACTCACCACGGGTGTGAAGCTCAGCGAACGGCTTGCGGTCATCACCCTCACCGTGCAGTCCTGCTTCGTGCTCGCTGATGATGACGTCACGCAGGCGGGTGTACTCGTCATCCCACATGCGCTTGTGACGGCGACACAGTGTGAGCTTGGCTGGCCCCACGGTGTAGTCACTCGGGTTGTTCGGACAGTTGCCGTTCCGCGTGACACCGTAGCACATGCCACGGTACCGACTGAACCCTGAACCCTCGGGCTGAGCATCTTCAGACAGCCACTGCTCGTTCAACATCAATGTTGCCTTCGCCATGATGACCTCCTTGGGTCGGTTACTCAGCGACCGTCTTGGCCGCGTGGCACTTGGGGCACTGCTTGACGTACTCTGTCCTGCGCTCAGCCAGCGTGGGAACGTAAGCCTGCTTCATACGCTTGCCGCACAGAGTGGTGACCATGTCTCGGTGCCACCCGCTGTACGGCAGACCCTTGACCTCTGACCTCTCAACCAGATGCTTGACCGCACCGCCCTGCGGCACGACTTCCACATACATGGCATCCTCCATCCTCTTGATGCGTTGCTTGGTGGACTTGGGACCGTTGACCTTGCGGCTGACGTCGTTGGGCAGCTCCAGTAGGTTGTCGGTCACAAGCTTGGGTCGGTGTGACTTGCAGTAGCCGAGCATCTTGATGACGGACTCAAGTGCTTCCGTCTCCGGCTGCCATCTCCGCTCAACCTTGAGCCCGACATACTCCATGCGGTAGGTGCACGGGATGCCCTTGCGGGTGACGCAGCAGCCAGTCGGCAGGTCCTTGCCTTCAAGCACGCGGACCGTACCGTCAGCCAGCCGCTCATTCATGACGCGGGTGCGTGCCTTGGACCGTGGTCCCTTCGTCCTGAGCTTCTGCCTTGCCATTGGTGACCTCCTTGGGTCTGTGCGCGTGGTGGTATGCGGTCAGTGAAGCTGACGGTGAGCATCCTTGTGCTCAGTCTCTGTCATCTGAACTAGGTGCAGCGGCTTGACACACAACATCGTGCCACAGGCGTGATGGATGTGATGTCCATCCTTCAACGGACCCACCCATAGCTCGTACGCCAAACGATGCACCTTGTAGTTCTTTCCCATACGACCATACCCATGGACGGTCCTTCCTTGCCACAGCCAACATCCTCTCGTCTTCTTTGTGAGGCGAAGCAGTTGTTCTTCAAGCGTACCTTCTGCATTGAATCTGCGCCGTTGAGCCAGAGACATCCGAGTACGGGTTTCTGCTGACTTCTGATATGGTTGACCAGTACGCTGCCGGATGTCCCTGGCTCTTGCGCTCACCTTGCCCTCCTTCAGCGGACAGTGACGGTGGTCGTGATGACCGTGCCGTCGTCCAGCACCACGCGGGACTTCATGCCCTGGCGGTTGCCCTTGAGCTCCGTCGTGGACTCCCGCTTCACACCGAGCTCGTCGTTGGTCATGACGGCCGTCACGGATGCACCAACGACCTCAGCAGCCACCGCCCGCATGGCAGGCGACATCGGCTTGATGGTGCGCGGCTTGCGTGTGCGTGCCTTGCGGACCGGAGCCTTGCGGGTAGCAGGCTTGCGGGCGGCAGGCTTCTTGGCGGCAGGCTTGCGGGTGGCGGTCTTCTTGGCGGTGGTCGTGGTCTCAGTCATGGTAGCCTCCTCAGGCATGTCATCATTCTGCGTACGGACGTCGGTGCTCTGCTTGCTTGCTGTCATGCGGTGACCTCCTCAGGCTTTGGGTAGACGGTGCCCTCGTTCTCAAGCTTGTGAGCCAGGAACTGAGCGAACTCACGTGAGCAGCCCGTGTACTCCAGCGTCACTACTTTGCTCACGACGTTGAATGCTCCACGTCCGTCGTGCCAGACTTCCACCGTTGACTCAACGATGTCCTTGCCGTTGCGGGTTGCCATGGTGCATGACCTCCTTGGGTCTATCCGATGCCTGCTGCTCCAGATTGGAACAGCTCAGCGTCCTGTCGGTGTAGCTCAGGGTGCTCTGCGTACAGTGCCTCAAGCCGCTCACACGCGGCTCTGTCTGCCATGGCGTACTGGAACCAGTAGTACGCCTCACCTTGCGTCATGCGGACCTCCTGACCTCTGCTGTGATGCGGAAGGTGCGCTTGAGGTAGTCAGCCAGCGCCATGGCCTGCGCGTAGCTCATCAAGTGCACCTCGGGCTTGCCGTCACGCACGTACTGAACTGAGTACATCATCAGGTGACCTCCTTGGGTCTCAGGCTTGGCCTTGGCAGAACTGACGGTGACCTTCACGGCCGCGCTTAGTAGCGAACTCACGGCTGCATTCAGTGCACGTCCACCAGGCTTGCTGCTCGGCTTGCTCACGGGCCCACTGGCGGCGCATGCGCTCACCTTGCGTGGCCCGTCTGCGGGTGCCTCGTCGTTGACTCATCTCATGACCTCCTTGGGTCGGTACTTGCTTGCTTGACCTTGCTTGACCTTGCGGGTGGTGCTGTGCCCTCAGCCGTGGCTTCTTTTGCTCACCGACGGCTGAGGTTGGCGGTCACGGCGGATTCATTCACTCCGCTGCGCCACTACCATCTCACGTGACCTTGCGTGCCCGGCGGTACTGCTACTTCCCGGTCCCTGCGGCACGTTCAGCTGGACACCACACCGGCCCTCGCTCTGACGCGCTGGTGACCTCGGTGGCTTGGTGTCCGGGAGTAGGGTGCCATGGCTACTACGTCTTCACCATGGTCACTGCTGAGGTCTCGTCGCACTTGCTGGCTCGTGCTGCCTCGTGGCGTACTGAACTTCCGCGTGAGGCACGCTGGCTCCCGCTGCCGTGTCCACCCGCCATCGTAATGACGGCAGAGCAGCACGGTCGGTCGGTGCGTCGTCGTCATGCACGGCTTCGCCGAGACCCTTAGACCCAATCGGCGGAGTTCCCGAGGTTTCCCTCGCCAGCTCCCGGTGCTCCGGGAGGGGTCCGCTTCGCTGGCCCTACTACCCGCTACTACCGTGAGGTAGTAGCTGACTGAGAGTGTACCCTACGGGCAGGCCGGTGACTACCCCATACGAGAGAGAAATAGGTATCAGCCTACGGGCGGGCTTGCGAGCCGCCCTGCAGCGGGCTCGAGCAGGTGCGGAGGACGATCTTTAGGTCGAAACCTGAGGGCGGGTACTGGCCCAGGGGCCTGCAATGGCTGCTCGACCCTTAGGATGTCTCAAAGAAATAGGGCCACGCGGGCCGCTACGGGCGGCTGCAGCCCCAGTTTCACGCCTCCAAGTTCACACCGTCACGTCACGCGACCTTGCTGAATCTCATCGTTGCACCACCATTGATGCTGACGTACACATGAGTTGCATCTCCAGCGATGGCGTTCGCATAGAACAGCTGCTGTCCGACAGAGTTGGCGCCACCATCAGTCGGGTCGGCGATGTCGGTGAACGCGATGTCGCCTGAGTTGGGCGGACTCACCGCCCTGAGCACGCGGCAGTCATGAGACCCGGTGGGCACGCAGAAGACGAGCAGTGAGCCGTCGATGCCAAACTTGATGGCAGCCGCGTCACTGACACCAGAGATGAGATCACGGTTGGCCGTGAAGGTCCCTGACGTCACCGTCGTGGCGTTCCTCACACGGAACAAGCTGCCGCTCGTGTCGGTGTAGTAGAAGACGTCGGGTGACTTGGCAGCGATGTACCCACGCCTGACGTTGTATCCGACTGACGCCAGGATCTGCGTCCATGAGGCGCCACCGTCGTTGGACCGCCAGAT
>Ga0247828_10000340_pt1 | contig 16246 bp, 33 predicted proteins | sample 12C_Control_Day3_FD_192425 | JGI IMG/M metagenome (GOLD analysis project Ga0247828, IMG submission 192425) | Soil microbial communities from agricultural site in Penn Yan, New York, United States - 12C_Control_Day3 | ecosystem: Environmental > Terrestrial > Soil > Agricultural land | place... | reverse complement strand
GCGTCGATCCTCATAGCTTGCTTGGCAGTCTCCATGGCTGAATTATTTACCTTGTGGCACACCTGTTCAAAGATTTTGCAATAATCCTCTGGACCCATCTTCACCAAGACTGTGCTTAGGATGGAGCCCAAGAGATTGGCGACGGCTGCGGAAGCCCGCGCGCTGGCTTCTAGATCGCAGACTAGCAATTCTGGCTCCTCCTCGAATAGAAGCTTGCTCAATCGCATTCCGAGTTGATCGCTCATGAAAACATAATCCTGTCGCCAGTCTTCCAAGGATAGCCGCTAGTCATCGTGATGATTGCTGGATTTATATTTATGGCGGGTGCGTCCGTTGATATTTGAAACTCGGTTTCTGTTTCAGATTGAACAACGTAGTAAATCGCGCCTTTCTGTATCCCGTAGGGCAGTGAGCCAGTCATGACATATCCGCGCAACGGCATCAGGCTCTTGAACGGCACGATGGCCGGTGCCGTTACCGCGATCAGACCGGAGAGGAGTTGGCGCCTGTTCATGTTGGCGGGACCGTTTGTTTCTCTCCGGTTGCTACGGCTATTTCTTCTTCAGTCCCGTAAATAGGCGTACCATCCCACTCTTGATCATATATTCGTTTTTGCTCCGTGCCGCACGGCGGCACCACAACGGCGTGGTCAAATTTTCCATCGACAGTGCCGACTGATACTTGAATGTCGGCGGGTTCAGGTGGGAGGCTTTGATCAACTAAAATCTCCAACAGGATGCGCAGTTGCTCCGGCGTCTTGATCTTGACGCTTACTGTGTATGTGCCTGCGCCAGTTTGCTCGACATTAAAGTTGGCTAGCATTTAGATTCACCCTTATCACTGATTAAGGTTGCGAACGCGGGAGGCTGCCAGTCCCCCTCACCAGTTCCCCGGATGTTGTTTCATCCGGCGCGTCCTTCGAAGCCGCACTCGCGGCCCCAAAAAATCCTGCCCACGTCGCATTGCCGGGGCAATCGGCCCTGTCGCACTTCGGCGCTCTTGGTTGATCCGAGATCGCCATGCAGGACGGGAAGTGTTCACAGTGAGCGCCGATCATAACCGCATTATCCTCTTATTTAGCGCGTCTGCATCTCTATCTCACCTGTATCGGTGGCAGCGGCGCGGGCTTCGCTCCTGCCACTGGCGTGGCCTTCACGGCGCGATGCTCGCCGCACCATTCATCCGGCGCCACCGCCGGGAATGGATAATCATAGACCGGCAACAGCGGCTCGGTAATGTCGTTGCCGGTCTTGTTGACCACGCGCACCGTTGGCGGCAGCCGCTGGCAGTACAGGATTTCATCAAGCTTGATCACGCCAAACTGGCAGTTGCTACAGGTCTCATCGACTGGCTTTGGCATTTTGTTTCTCCTTTAATCGATAGTCGTCCCTTGCCTTGGTAGCTTCAGCAAAAGTCTTGTGCCACGAGATTAAAGTTTTCGTGCGCATGTCTATAAGGCTGTAACCTTTGCCAACTCTTCGGATCGCATATCTGGTCATCCGACCAGCAACATGGGCGGTGCAGGGAATTGCTGATCCAGATGCCTCCATAGGTGCAAGCAGAACGGGTGCGCGTTGACATAGCGTGACTCTGGCGGATGAAACTGCACCACACATTCTTCCGGCGTCCAGAATAGTTTTTTAACGAAACACATTTCATCCCAAGTTGGGGTGCGCTTTTCAGTTGATACGCTGACGTGCTCCCACCTCGTTTCAGCACCATCGTCCACTATGATCTTCAGCCTTGTCTCCTTGCTGGGGCCAAGGATTATGAACGCGCCATAAGGATCACCGGTATCGCTGGCGTAGGGACCTGATCTAATTCGGTGAGCTTCTAGGGTTGGAGACATTTTCATTTTAGTACTCACCGCGCCAGATCGCATCCAGCACTTCATAATCCTTGTCAGCGTTGACCGGCAGCATCCCTAACTTTCGATAAAACTCATAGTGCTTGTTGACCTGCCAAGTGTGGTAGACCCAGCGAAGATGACGAATGATCGGTAGACGTTTCATCACCATACCAATGCTATCAGGATTGTTGCGATCACCATCGCGATCAGGATCGCCTTCAGTGCCCATTTTTCTTTACTCATTTTGTTGTGGCGGCGGGCGGCGTGTAACCCATTGTCACCAGTGGGTCACTCTCTCCGCTACGGGAAGAGAGAGCCTTGTGAACACCGCCCGCCATAAGCCTCATCGCGGACATATCGCGGCATCCCGATGAATCATCATGGCGCAGATCGTCTCCATCGACCATTCCGGTTCATCCATTGTGTAAAGCAATTCCGCCTCTTCCCATCGGCAGGAGAAGTCGCACTCGAACATCTGGGAAACTTTGACGGTCCTGATCAGGATCGGAAATTCATTGTGCGGGTTAGGCGGTTGCCATGCGGGCTTAGGCTCTGGCGGGTGCAGCGCGGCCACCATCTCGGGCGCTGGTGCCTTGCGCTTAGTTCGGCGCGTGTAGCGGCGTTCTGCCCGTGAATACTTTCTGGCTGTAACGGTGGCGGCTTTTGGCGCTGCGGATATTTCATCGGCCATCGCCAGCACCTTAGCTTGCAGGTTGCCGTGATAGACCATGGTGGTGTGCATAGCGAACACCGGAATGTTTTCCGCGTGGGCCACGTTGGGATAACCAGCAGTACGGAAATTGACGCAGCGCCGGGCGCGACACGGCGGCATCCGCACCGCATCAAACGTCACCACGGTTGAATCAGGATAACGTGCTGCTAGCTCTAAGGCAGACTTGCCGCCTTGCGAGTGACCGATGATCAAATCAGGTTTGACGCCGGGGCATCGCGTCAGCAGATGAGTGTCGATGCAGACCTCCCAGCCAGCCGCCTCCAATCGATTGGCCAGCGGTGCCAGCGGGGTCACAATGCCCGGCTGATACATGAACAGACCATTGATCAAGATGACGACTGGAGTGGTGATCATGATGAGAACTCCTCCTTGTGCGCCAGTAGGATGTTTTGCGCCTGATCTTGCAATGTTGCAGCCCTGTCGCAAGCCTCGATGCCAGCGTCAGCAAAACCGTTGATCAAAACCGCCAACAGTTCTTTTCCTGCTGGTTCGCAAGCCTCGTGCGCTTCATGCAGGGTCGGCAAAACAAGCTCGGCCATAATGCTGGCCATGTAAGTAAATTGCAGTGCGTTAAGGTATCGCCTAATCAGGTCGGTTCGCACACCGGCAGGGACCGTTGTCTTTTCATGACATAGCCGGACCGCCATGATCATAGCGTGCTCCAATCTTTGTACATCTTTCATCTCAGGTTTCGGCATTAGCTCACCTTTATGATTCGAGTGGTGATGTAGTGGTGCTCGCAATAGGACTGCTTGTGTATTTTCTCACCGCAATAAAGTTTGTCACCAACCATGAAGCGGCATGACAACGGCGTTAGCTCCCTGATCCGCACACCTTCTATAGGTGGCGGTGAAAATTCTTCCGGCGGTGGTATGTATGTGGCAGGCGGATGAACAAACCGCTTCGGCTCCCGTGGCACTGGTGCTGGTGTGATGCGCTTCACATGGGTCTTGTAGTCAGTCGGAATCAGCGCGGCCCGGTTACGGCTAGGCGCTTGCCAGTCTTCCTTGAATCCGGGGCGCTGCCTAAACATCAAACGATGCGCCTTACCGATGATGGAGTTCTTGGTGCGCTTCATGATGTAGGCAATTTCAATAGTCGGCTTTTTCGAGCGGACTAGCTCGTGGAATAGGTCCTCCATCTCCGTTGTCCAAGAGTTGTTCATATCACCCACTCCACCTAGATATCGTTGGCGACCCCTGTGACCGCGATCTGTTTCTTGCGCAGCATCTTGGCCGCATACAGATTGAAGTTGGCATACACGGTCATATCAAGAACTACATAGTGGTCACCGCCTTCACGGGGTGCCCGCAGTGTAAATTCAAAGCCATTAAAGGAAGTATACAGACCGTCTCCGATATATTCTTCATTGTTCATTGGTCGCTCGCTCCTAGCAATCGTTGATCTGCGGAATGTTCGGCCACATTTTCCTGTACGTCAGTACGCGATCCATGAAGCCATCATGGTGCTGGACCATGACCGGTTGCTGGCCGAAGCCAGCGACCAGTTCATGGCCGCAGCCGTGGCATTCCCAAAGGTCTGCCTGCCAGATTTTGTAGGGTGCCCATAAGTGCGGATCGGCAGTGCCGGGTTTAGTGTCGTATGCGCTATTGATCGGCATCCCCTCGATGATGCCGATGCCGCCTTTCTTCATGCGATAGAACCGCTGGCACTTCAGGCAGACCGGCTTCGGCATTATGGGCGCTCTAGTTGCGAGGCCAGATCACGTAGGCGGTTGGCTTCCATTTCTTGCAGCATTTCCGCCGGGTCCTGCGGCGGTACCGGAGCTACTGGTGGTGCAGCGTCCGGCACTGGTGTTGCTGCCGTAGGCGCATATTCATTGTAGCCATCATCCAGTGCTTTTTTCTGGCACTCGTTCATGATCATGACGCAAGTAGCGATCTGTTGTCGAATGCTGAAAGAAAACCTTTCATAGTGTTCTGACTTGTTGCGGTAATAGTCGTGATAATATTCCGAGTTGGCGAGCTTGGCTTCCAGATCGGAAATGCGATGGCGCTGGAATTCATTTTCCTCCCGCATCCGGTTGCGCTCGTTAACCAGAACATTGATCGCTTCCAGTCCCTGCGACGCCTGCTCTACCATCGGGTCTGCTGCCATTGCTGGTGGATGATTGCCGTTGCCGTTGCCGTTTAGGGTATTCCGAATGTCAGGAGTGGCAACAGCTTTGCCAACACCAGACGCTGCTGCTGGTTGCCTTCGAATGAATTCGGGCATCGTGCTTCCGGGCTCTTGCTGCTTTGGCATTTTCATTTTCCTTCCTCTGGTTAAAGTAAAAACATTAGAACAACGCAGACGATCACCACGACCATTCCGACGAGATAGGACACCTCTAAAAGCAATGTTCGTAATTCATAGCGGTCCATCATGAACACTTGCACTTTTGTTTAGCGAAACGATCTTGCGCATCGGAAATTGCAATCACTAACTCTTTCCGCAATTGCGGATCACGCATGATCGCAGCGGTGACCAGTCGGGCGATCCAGAAAGCGAACCGCTCGTGCAGACTTCCAGCGCGGCCAATGCGTCCCTTGCACATGACCACATCTGAAAAGGTCGCATAGGTTTCAAAGGGCGTGCCGCAACGGGCACAGATTCTTGTCACTGTCTGCGCTCCGGTGGCCAAGGCAAAGGCTGCTGAAACTCTCCACACCATCCATCACTCATCATCTGCGGAAATTCCGTTCCGAAATTTCCATCTCCTCGCGGGATGACGTAAGGCGGAAACCGGCGGCAATAGATTTGGTTTGGTCTGTCGGCGGTCGGCAGGGAAAATCTGCAGTTGCCGCATTCGAATTTCATCGGAAGCTCCTTTTCGGCCAGCTTGGTCGGCTCTTAATCTTGATCTTGCTCTTCTTCACATTGTCAGGGTGCGGGGTGCGCCACTCGTCCCATGCTCGGCTATTGATCTTGCCGGTGCGCTGGCGCTTCTGGCCTGTAGGCCGCTCTAAAACCTTGCGCCTAAAATCCTCCTGATCCTGTGAGAGCCGCCTAACCTTGGCGATCATCGGGACGTCATGCTTCGCTGTTTTTGTTCGATGCTCTGGCCGTGGCGTCGGCGTCAAATTCCAATGCTCATCGGGACCGTCATGCGCCTTCGGGATTGGGAAATGGTCCCAGTCGAACACCGCGAGTATCTGATCCTCGCTCATGCGCTTGGCGTCTTCGTGCGAAATGATCCGCTCGTAACCGCCTACTGTGTTAGGGCGCAACATCTGACATAGCGCGGACGCCAGCTTAGTCTTGAGGGTAAGCTTGGTGCGCTTGGTCATTTGCGGGCAAACCAGACGATCTGACCGCGACCAGAATATCCGGGGCGTTTGATGACTTCTCCATTCCGCCAGCGCATCTCTACAAAGCCCTTCTTGCATAGTGGCTTAAAGCGCGGCGATACAGTCGCTCTGTCGAGGCCGGTACTCTCGGAAACTTCATTCCATGTTCCACCGTGATCGCCGCGCCGGATCAAATCATTCAGCACTAATAGCTCCATACGAGGAACGTCAGCCTCGATTGAGCGCGCCGCTGCGTGACTAGTATCCGGGTCAGTGTGGCGCGACAGCGCGGCTGGTGCCGGATAGGGACTATCACCAAACAAATCTTTCATTCTGCTCATGGTTGATTCGGACTTTGATCCGCCTCCTTCGTCAACTGCGCTTGAGTGACGCCTATAACTTTTGCAAGCATTGCCAGTACCGCGTCTGCGCTGGCATTAAATTCCGCATTCCCCATCGCTCTATAACTCTGGCTCTTGGCCGTGTAGATTTTTACGACATTCTTTTTTTTCACGACGACCGCATAGCTATCGAGCGGCTTTATAATCGCCGCGATCCGCGCCGCATCAGCTTCCGTATCGCAGACTATAGTGCGCTCATCGGCATACCCAGTCGCAATCAAAGCCCATCGTCTAAGGTGCGTTTCGGTCGGATATTCCAGCGCCTTGTTTTCAGGTAGCTGAAGCCACGCTTCATGCAGCGCCGCATGATAGCGTCTATGCGCCGGACCGCTGCGTTCCTCTACAGTCTCCAGCCGGTAGACCTGACCAACGTCATACATCTTATCTGCGATTGGCAGGAATCGGGGCAGGGGTCGCATAGCCTCGCCGTTCCACTCAAAATAGATCGGCGCGCGGTAGGTCATCGCTGATCCTCCCACGGATCAAATCCCAGCTTTTCCAACATCTGCTGCTCGCTTTCCGGGATCAGTGCGATCATCGCTTCAGACCAAAGCTTGATTGCTTTTTCGCGCAGATCAGGATGGTGGCCAGCTATAAAGACAGACACCAAATCGGCAAGCGCGGCTCCCTGAATTTCGTGGGCAATACCAGCTAACATAGGGCGTATTGTCTCAGACAAACGCAACGCTTCGGTTGCTAATACTCGGCTCTCGGCGGAAAACTGCTTTGTCATGCGGCTGTCCAATCCCTGATGCTGGGATAGATGTAAGTGGTTTCCGCATAGTCCTCCGGTAGCGATCCGTATTTGGTAACAAACCGCCATCCATCCTTGACGCAGAACGCAAAGCTACAAAATATAATAGGATACCCGGCGTTGCGTGCGATTGCTTCAATCGCCTGTTGTTCGGTCGCAAAGAATTCACGCGATGGCACCACATGGCCATCCTGTTCAGTGAACGCCATCACGATGTAAGGTCTTCGCGGATGATAGGGAGCGTCGATCTGTTCATCCAATGCCTCCCGATCCAACCACGTCATTGGGTCAGCTACGTCGAACCAGCGATATTTCAGCCAAGGCGGTGACGGCTTGCGGGGCGGCGGCAGATATTCGGCAGCGACGTTCACCACCGTTGAATAATAATGTTCTGGCGGTGACGGGCTAGCGCGTAAGATGTTGATGTTATGTTCTCTGGCAAGCTTCTGCACTGCGGCCATGCCCTTCAGTCTTCGAAGAGCCTTCTTTTCAAGCTGCCAGATGCGCGACGTGGTGCAGCCCTGTTCGGCAGCGATCTGCTTTGAAAGCTTGGGTTCGCCATCAAGCCCGAACCTGTCACGCAGCACCTGTTCCTCCCTCGACGGCAACAGGTGCAGAGCCCGCATAAGTCGCCATTCGTCCTCCTTGGCGATCAGCGCGGTTTCGGGGTCGTTCATGGCTCGTCATCCGGCCTTCCTTGGCAGACGCTTCCAGCGCACGCCGCAAGCCTTCATGTGCTGCTCAATCTTGGTCTTAACTTCATCGAGCGTTTCGCAAGTGTGCGACATGCTGGTTTCGACTACCTCCCAGCCTTGGCTTTTGGCAAAGTTCAAAGCCTGCTGCATCGCGCCAAGCGAGGTAATGTTGATGATGGTGGTCGTCGTTATCTGACTGTCCGGCAACGGCACCGCCAGCTTGATGGTGTAGATGGCGGAGTTCATGCGGCTATCTCGTCATCCGGCGGATATAAGCGATCCAGCCTAGCCATGAGTTCTTCTGCTTCCGCCTGAAATTCGATCACGGCGGCTTCATATTTCTTGATGGCTACATCGTCACGGTAGACACGCTGTCGATACATGCACAGTCTGGGTGGCAGACGGGGATCGTAGGAAACAAAATCATTCCACTCGCGCCCGGTGCACGCCATCTGCCATTGCGTCTGGACGATGTATTCTTTATTAAAGTCGCGCTCGATAAGCGTTGTTATGTGCGAATGCGTTTCAGGACATTTGATTTCCACAAGACCCTGTTCTCCAACGAGGCCATCGGGGCTGCAACCCGCCAGCGGGATGTTAGGATGATCAACAAACCCGACCTCGATTACATCGGTATCCATGAGCATGCTGTAGGCACTACGTGCCATCGGCTCAGTATCCGTTCCCCATTGCATAGCTGCATTATTATAACCGCGCGGCGGTACATAGGCTGGGTCTGCCCGTAGCGCATAACGGTCCCGGACTACTTGTCCCATGTACGCCGCGCGGGTCTGCGAATAGTTGCCGTCTCTTGTTTTCCGCATCAGATCGCAGATTCCTGATGCGGTTACTTTGCCAGCGCGGTATGTCAACCACTCTGGTGTTCTCTGTATTAGCTCTAGCGGGTTCATCGTGAGCATTCCTTTAGTCCATACGCGCAACTGCAAATGACCGATCCGGCTGAATAATTGCTACCCATGAATGCGGGTAGAGCAAGATCAGTTCATCGCGCAGTCGGGTTCTGGCGACCGGATACAAGTCAGGGTCTCCGCTATCAGAGTGAAGGCTGTTGTCATCTTTCAGTTTGAAGCCATTAAATGGAAACCATCCACCACCATGAGCATAGTTGTGGTGGAATTGTTCTCTGGCCGATGCCGGATTATTCGTGGTTAGCATTTCCGGCAGCAATCCAAGATGCTCTGCCGTCATCTCTGGATGTAACAATTCCCATATCATCATCACTTCTTACCCTTCTTGCGGATCATGCCCTTGGCTTCATCCAAACGGGCAACGGGCAAATCGATCATTGCTGGAATTTTGAAATGCTCACAGAAGCGGCGCTTGTCTACGCCGAATTCGTCAGCCAGCACGATTAGCTCTTCGAGTTGGCTTTGATCAATCGTCGTTACGCCATCCGTATCGCGATCATCCTTAAACTCACTGATCAAGTTGAGAAGCTGTGCCGTATTGTATCGCTTGGCGTAGCTAGTCGATGACCCATAAGCCTGTACGTTGTTCTTGCTACCGCTCGTCTCTAGCGGCAACGGAATGATGCTTTCACGCTGATGGCCGCGCTCGTGAATGAGCGTCGTCTTAACGACGACCCGACCGTCACTCGATTCGATATTACTGTGCGTCAAACCGAAATGATGTTTCAGCAGGATGGGCTTTATCGTTCTCCAGATTTCATTATATGTCGCATAGGCCGTCGATTGCTGAACCGGGCCTGTTCGCTGTCCCGCAACCTTTTCCCTTATTTCAATACGCCCGGTAGCATTGATCGTCGGCAACTCCTCCATCATCGCTATGAAGTCTTTTGTAAACGCGATGCGGGCTTCCTCCGCCATTATCTCTTTCTGCATATCCAGCAGCGCGCGCATCTTTTCTGGCTGCACGCTTTCATCGGCGGCGGCGTCCGCGATAATGCCTAGTATGTTATTCGGTGGGCGAGCTACGGGCGTTGCTTTGCGCGTAGCGACGGCGCGTTGCCGCGTTGCCATTTAATTTCTCCATTGAAACATAAAGTGCGGTGCTAGGACATAGTAGCCTAATCGGCGTTGCTGTCTACGTAAAAATTTACTGGTGTAATTCGTAGTAAATTAAAAATGTTATCCAGTCAAAATCTCGCTTTGACGGCTGGGGTTGCGGGAGTAATCATAGATGCGTTTTCAAAACAATGGAGCACTAAGATGCGGATAGCACGCGCACAGAGAGCGACTTCGTTTTTCTGGAGTGATTGGGTAAGTGATCATTGTCTAAGGGCTTGTTCTTTAGCGGCGCGCGGATTGTGGATGGAAATATTATGCATCGCCGGTTCTAATGATGGCGAGGATTATGGTTTCGGGTTAGTCGGCGGTCAGCCGATTACAGCGGCGCTCTTTTGCAATGGGATAAACACTGTTGATGACGTAACAAACCTACTAAAGGAACTCGAAGATAAGGGAGTTTTTAGTCGGGATAAGCGTGGAATTATCTATTGTCGCCGGATGCTACGGGCACAGAAAAGCCGCAATAACGGGCGACTTGGCACCCAAAGTAACCCATTGTTTTCTTTCACAAAAAACATAACAGGGGGGGCTACTCTACAGGCACAGGATATAGAAGATATAGATATAGGTCTGAATAAGGGAAAAGAAGAAGGTAGTAGTAAGGGAAAAGAACGGTTCGCTCCGCGTTGCCGAATGCCGGATGGTTGGAAGCCAGATGCGTTCGGAATAGCCTACGCGAAGCAGCGCGGATATTCCGATAATACGATCGCTAAACTAATACGAAAATGTCGTGATTATCATATCTCGAAAGGCACACAGATAGCAGGCGAGCGTGGGCTAGCAGCAACATGGCGTATGTGGATCGATAAAGAGGCGCAGTTTGAGCATGAGCGCAATGAGCGAAACGGGCAGCCTAGCTTTGCTGACATAGCCAAGGGGAGGCTAGACTCATGAATGAGATCATCAAGCATTCAACATCCCTGCCCGATGTTACCGCGCTGAAGGTGGCCGATAATTTTAGCATCACTGAAGAAGGCGGTCGCGTTCTGATCAACCGTTTTCCTACACCGACAGAGTATCAGCTTCTAAAGCAGCGGGAGAGTGATCTAAGGCGAGCACTAAGACCAATAACCTACGCTAGCGAAGATCAAAGGCGTGCCGCGCAAGCACTTGCTGTCATGTTCGCTGGTTACCCTACGATGCGGAACGTCAATGCGAAGGATACTATCGCTGCCTATGCTCTGCACTTGAAGGACCTGCCGCTATTCGCGATCCTAGAAACCTGTGAAGCGGTCACTAAAAACAAGGTCAAGCACTTCGCCACCGACCTACCGCCACCTGCCAATATTCTCTATGCCGATGCCGAGGCGAGGGCGAACAAACTCAATGCTGAGCTAGTTCGCTATTCGCGCATCTTGAATGCGAAGCAACTTGAGCAGCCGGTTGTCAGTGAATCGGAGCGTGAGCGTATCAATCGCGCCATAGAAGAATGGCGGGCAACTTCTGCGAAGGTATTCGATCCCTATGCTGAAGAACGCGAGCAGCGGATCGAGCGCACGAAGCAATACATGGTCGATAGAAACACCCAACAGATTGTAGACGACTATGCGCAGCGCGGCGAAGAACCTCTGAAGGCGGGCGATCTAGTAGTTTCTGCGGAGCTACGGGATATGCTGAAAACCCGGCCAACACGTTTGCCATGAATATCCGTTGTATGTTACACAAGGGACAAGTGCGATCCATGCGGTGGGTCGTTCTTGGCGGTGATCCGGCAACGGGTCGCTGAGCGTAAGGAGCGGGATCACAGGTTGATCTCCATTGACTGCTGGTCCCGCTCCTCCACCAAGGATTTTTTCCTTTGCCACCAAAAGCAAAAGCGGCAGTAGCAGCCAAGACACCTTGGCCTGCTCAAGTTGTGGAGACTTGGGCCCTAGACCGCATCAAGCCCTATGAGCGAAACGCTCGTGAACATCCGGCAGCGCAGATAGAACTGCTCGCGCGCCTCATGAGCAAGCATGGGGTCGATCAGCCCATCGTAGTCGATGAAGGTGGCGTGATCCTTAAGGGGCACGGTAGGCTGTTAGCCGCCATCAAAGCTGGCTTCACGGAATTCCCGGTCGTCATTCATCACGGTCTGGATGACACGACCAAGCGCGCCATCCGCATCGCGGATAACAAGGTTGCCTTGCTATCGGAATGGGATGAAACGATCTTGCGACTTGAGATTGACGAACTGAAGATGAATGGGTTCGATATCGAGTTTCTAGGCTTCGATGGCAAAGAGCTTCGCATACTGAATCCGGGTGGCTTTCTCTCTGACGTTATTGGGGATACGACGACTGCTGAATCGAGCGCGGTCGTACCGGGTGCGCGTGGCGTTTCACTAAAATTCGATATGATGCCAAACGACCGCGATATGGTTATCGCGTGGCTGGCGCATGAGCGAGATGTGCGCAAACTCAGGACTACAGCCGAGGCGCTGATAGCGGTTGCGAAGGACGGAGTTAAACAATGAAAGCCGCTACTATCTTGGACCTCAAGCATGGACTGATGGCGGATTTCAGCAACGAAAAATATCCGTGTCAGGTCTATGGCGTCATCGGCGGCAACGGCAACGGTAAAGGCAACGGTGTTGATGGGTTGATCTTGCCGCACGGCGGGACTGCATACGGCTTCGTCCAGAGTGGCAACATCCATGTTCTTGGTTCTGGACATGGCGGCTCGTTCATGACGCCGGTAACATCGAACGAATACTTCTCGGCTCCCGGCAAAAACGGCATCAAGGTCTTGGCGTCCAAAGATGCGCGCGCATTCTTTGCCTATCGGCTGGACTTCATGGGGCTGCGGCATCTGGGTGGACCGGTCGAGCAGATCGGGCGGCTTAAATACATCGATGGCTGTAGCGATACGCTGCTGATACCGCCGCCGCTACTCGGTGATCCGTGCTTTAACCTGCTGCACTTCCCGGCTGGTATCACGCAGACCAAGCACACCCATCCTACCGTTCGATGCGGGCTGATCCACGGAGGGAAGGGGCGGTGCATCACGGAGGATGGCGAAGAAGATTTGCTTCCGGGTCGGATGTTCATCCTTGCGCCGGATGCAATCCATGCCTTCGTGACTGAAGGCTCATCGATGGACTTGACGGTGTTTCATCCGGATACTGATTTCGGTCCCACGCATGAGAATCATCCGATGCTTAACCGTACCATCGTCGATGGCATCAGCGCGAAGTCGATGGATGAAATCAGGACCAAGGAAATTCGGCAGTGAAGCAGTGGGAAGGCACACTCAAGAGCGCAGTTGCAAAGATGGTCAGAGACGGGATCGTAGAACATACTGTGGTCGATGGGGAGCCGGGCATCAGGCTCACCGAAGTGGATGTAAAGCAGAGCGATGCGAACGAAGGGTTTTCCGGTGACGAACTCGTTGAAACCGAGAAGGCCAAATACTCGGGTGTTCGGCATCACGCTAAAAAACAAAACGTAGATCGCTCCGTCATCGACCTTGCACGCGAGCGAGTCGAAGAGGCATTCAAGCTGTTCGATACCGTCGCGGTATCGTTCTCTGGCGGGAAGGACTCGACGGTCTGTCTCCACCTTGCCCTCGACGCGGCTCGTGCGCGAGGTCAGCGGCTCATCGCCTTTCACTACGATGAAGAAGCAATCTCTTTCGAGACCGAGCAGTATGTTCGGCGCGTCTATCAAGACAATCCCGACCTCGATCTATGGTGGCTCTGCCTGCCGATCCAGCATCGCAATGCCTGTACGCGGAAGGACCCATACTGGTATCCGTGGGCACCGGAGGATGAAGCGAAGTGGGTGCGTCCTATGCCGCCGGAAGGGATCACCTTCGACAAGATCGAAGGCTTCCCAGCCGAACGAAAAAAACGACCGTCGATGCCGGACTCAGTGCCGCTGCTATTTCCATCGCACAAGTATGGCCGGGTCGGCATGATCATGGGTATTCGCGCAGATGAAAGCCTGACGCGGACGCGCGCTATCCTGAAGAAGCACGCCGATACGCGAGCCTATATCAGACCATGGGCCGACAAGCCGGGAGAAAAACTCTGGAAGGTCTATCCAATCTATGACTGGCGGACGCAGGATGTATGGACCGCACCGAATCAATTCGGGTGGGACTACAATCGCTCCTATGACCTGATGGAAATGGCTGGAATGTCGCATAAGGATCAGCGTTGCGCACCGCCTTACGGCGAAGAACCACTTCAGGGATTATGGACATACGCATGTTGCTTCCCTGACATTTGGGACAAGATGAGCAACCGTGTCCCCGGTGCTGCTACCGCCGCCCGCTACTCGCAAACCCAACTCTATTCATTCGGCAAGCAGCCGCCGAAGCCAGCCGACATGACGTGGCCGGAATACATCCGGTACTGGATCGACAAGCATCCGCAGCCATACAAGGGAGAGATTGCAAACCGGGTCAGAACGTGGATTGAGAACCATTACAGCAAGACCACGGATTTGATCGCGCCAAAGGCTCCGCATCCAATCACTGGCATTTCATGGATGTTTCTATTAAATATCGCCATACGCGGTGACTATAAGGATCGCCGCCAGCCTAACATGGGTGCGCCTGCCGAAAAGTATGAGGCGGATATCAAGGCGGTCCCGGTTAAGGAATTGATATGGTGAATCACGATGCTACCGGGTCAACTCGATATGCTTCCGGTCATGACGATCGACAAAATCCTGTGCCTGCAACGGGAGCTTCGTCGTCGTAAGATCGTGTATCCGGCAAAAATCAGGACCGGCCGGATTAGCCGATACCGTGCCGATCTGGAGCTTCGCATCATCAGTGCCATACTGGAGGATTATCGCCATGAGGCCGCAGCCGGTCAGCAAGGTAGAGTGGGTCGCGCCGTCGCGCCTAAGAGCGAATCACTACAACCCGAATCACGTCGCGCCGCCAGAGCTAGGGCTGCTTAAGATTTCCATCATCGAAGATGGCTGGACGCAGCCAATCGTGGCTCGCCCAGACGGAGAGATTGTCGATGGCTTCCATCGATACATGCTCGCGACCAACGACAAAGAGATACAGGCAATGACGGACGGGCTCGTGCCGGTGGTCTGGCTCGCACCGAATGACGCTGCGCATCAGATGATGTCCACGATCCGGCATAATCGAGCGCGCGGCACGCACGGCATCCTGAAGATGGCAGAGATTGTTCGGCAGTTGGCTGGTGAAATGCAAATCTCTGAATCTGAGATTATGAGCCGCCTCGGTATGGAAGATGAGGAAGTCGAGCGGCTGGTTGATCAAGGCGGGATGACCAAGCGCGGCAGCGCCGCCGCCTTTGGAAACGGGTGGGTACCGGAGGGCTAAGCCACTATGACACCTAATGTCATAGGCATGACTACGGCTGTACTCCGAAACCGTGATGACTACCGCCGTACTCAGAAACGGAAACGCCTACGGTGCTACTCCGAAATGCCTACGCTTTTACTCCGAAACGGAAATGCCTACGGTCGTACTCCGAAACGGAAACGGCTACGCCTGTACTCCGAAACGCCTACGCCTTTACTCCGAAACCGTGATGGTCCCGGAGGGCTAAAACCGGGCGGCTGCAGCGCCCCGCAGGCGGCCTATCCGGGGCTGGCTGGGGCGGCGGGCTAGGGCAGGACCCCCCGCCCGGAAACCGCCCCAGCCGGGCTTTATGCCCGACTACCGCCATAGGGGCCTCCGGGAACCCGCGCAGGCGGGCTTTTCCGGGGCTGGCTAGGGGTCCGGGCTAGGGTAGGAGCCCCCACCCCCGGAAACCGTACCAGCGGGCGTTTCTGGGGCCTCCAGCTAGGGCCTTATGGGACGGGGGTCTAGAGGGCGCCGGAAACCGGGCAAACGAAAGCCCGCCCGGCTGGCGCCGGGCGGGCTGGGTTAACACGGTTTTATTCGGTGCTGTACAGGCTCTCTTCGCCGCGACCTTCAATGCTGATCTTAAGCTTGTGCTGCTTCTCAGCGACGCTGGTCACAAAACGGTTCACTCGCTTGAGCGGATTAGGGCAGCCACCCCACTTGGCGGCATCGATCATCTGCTTCGCGGTCGTGCCTTTCTTCAGCATGCCGATGAGCATCGCGGTTACCTCAGCAGTAAACGCACCCGACTTCTTGCCTTTGCCCTCGGGCTTCGCGGCTGGCTTGCTCTTCGCTTTGGCGGCGGGCTCCGGCTTCGCGGTGCTCTTCGCTTTGGCGGCTGGCTTCGCAGCGGCGGCGGCTTTCTTTTCGACGGTCGGCTTCGCGGTCTTTACGGCTTCGCCGTTCGTCTTGGTCGTGGTCGTGGTCGTCATGTCAGTCTCTCCATTGATGATGACGCGGCTGAAAAGCAGATTGTTTTTCACCGGGTCGGTTTTGAATTTCCGGATCATGTTTTCCGGCAGCGGTTGTAGTCCGTTAAAGTCACGCAACAGGTTGATACGGACAAACTCAGCCTGATGTTTTTCCTTGAGGCCGCTCAGCGCCCTCTTGTTTTTTGACGCCTTCTCGGCTTCACGCTGCGCGAGCATGGCGTTGCCTTC
>Ga0247828_10000336_pt1 | contig 16373 bp, 40 predicted proteins | sample 12C_Control_Day3_FD_192425 | JGI IMG/M metagenome (GOLD analysis project Ga0247828, IMG submission 192425) | Soil microbial communities from agricultural site in Penn Yan, New York, United States - 12C_Control_Day3 | ecosystem: Environmental > Terrestrial > Soil > Agricultural land | place... | reverse complement strand
GTATGACAGGTAAGCCCGAGCATCTCGTCACCAAGGATGAACGCAAGAAAGCCAAGGCCGTGAACTTCGGGTTCCTCTACGGTATGGGCTGGCTGAAGTTCATCTCGACCGCCTGGGAAAACTATGGTGTGGTCGTCACCGAGGATGAAGCGAAGGCGTTCCGTAAGGCATTCTTCGACGAGTTCCCTCTGCTCAACAAGTGGCACAACCATCAACGGTCGATGGCGCACAAGTACGGCCGCGTCGAGTCACCCATCGGGCGCATCCGCCATCTGCCAGATATCAACAGCTCCGACCGCAAGGTTGTGCAGGAAGCCGAACGTCAGGCAATCAACTCGCCTGTGCAGTCGTTCGCATCCGACATGGCAGTCATGGCACTCGTGCTGATCGACAAGGAACTGAAACGGCGCGGACTGCGTGCCCGCTCGGTTGGTACCGTGCATGACGCCATCAACTTCGAATGTCCTGAAGAGGAACTTGAGGAAGTAGTACCGCTGATCAAGCACTACATGGAAAACGTTCCTCTCGAGGAATGGTTCGGTGTACATCTTGATATTCCCATCATTGGTGACGTAAAGATTGGCCGTCGCTGGGGTGGCGCTGATGAGATTGAAAACCAGGTTGTGACTGACCCGGAGCTGTTCCGGGAATGGCTGAAGGAGCACGATTATGCCGCGGCGTAACACAGGACAGATCTACACCGTGAACGTTTATGAAAAGGGGAAGGATGAAATTGCACTTGTTTGGGAAGGGCAGGCGTCAAACATCACCGACGCATTTACCCAAGCCCGTGATGCGTATGATCCGCGACGGTTTGCTGGAACCCTCACAACGCTGCTCGTCGGGAGGCGTGACCATGGCGAAGCCGCATGAGCTCTACACGGTAAACCTCACGTTCGAGGGCGGAGCGAAGTTCACCCGTGACCTGCGCGACCTCAACGAGCTGGAGCGCTACATGATTTCTGGTGTGGCCTGGAACATCGTTGAGCGCTTCGAGGTGGTTCGAAACCCCATTCTCCACCCGGAGTCGTAACCCATCGCCGTGTCGTATGATTACTACCCGCATCCGAAAGGAAACACCTTGAAACGCGTCCGGAAATTAGGAGTTGGGCTTGCTGCCCTCATGCTCCTTACTGGCACGATGGTTGTCTCGGCCGAACCCGCTCAGGCAGCAACGTACTCGCAATGCCATTACGACTACTGGACCACAGGGGGCGTAACGTACAAGCGGTACGTCTGCTACTACGACTACTCCATCTGGGAGGAACTGTTCTACCCGTGGTATCGGGATGGCTGGGTCTTCGGATCGTGGAGGCGAGCATAGTGTGCCGTCAGTGTGCCAGCGGGCATCATGGTCATTGCTTGGGGCTGATCTACAGCCACGTGCTGCAAGAGTTCCGAGAGTGCGGGTGTAGTCATGCCTCTGTATGAGACTGATGAAGGCCGACCGATCACGACCCAGTCGATGATCAAGACTTTCCGCATGTGCCCGCGGGAAGCGATGTACAAATACCACGACCGGCTGCAGCCAAAGACTGTGTCGAAGCCACTGACTCGTGGCAAGTGGGTACACAGCCTGCTCGAGGAGCACTACAACGGGCGCGACTGGAAGATCCCTCACCTGAAGCTGACCGCACAGTTCTCCAAGCTGTTCGATGAAGAAAAGGAACACCTGGGCGACCTGCCCCGGGAGCTCGACCTGCTGATGGAATCCTACTTCTGGCACTACGGTGACCCGCAGTACAAGGACCACCGCTGGACCGTTCACGAGGTCGAGAAACTGATCGAAGCCGACATGCCATCAGGGCACCTGTTCCGTGGCAAGGTCGACATGATTGTGGAGGATCAATTTGGACTCTGGCTCGTCGACCACAAAACCCACGGAAGAATGCCTGACTGGCAGTACCGAATGCTGGATGAGCAGTCCACTCTGTACACTTGGGCAGCCCGAGAAAATGGCATCCCCGTTAGGGGCTTCATTTGGAATTACCTGTCTACTGCGGGGTTCCCGAAATACCAAGTCCTCAAAAACGGAAAACAGTTCTACGCCAAATCCCTGACTGCCGAGTCCACACCATATGCATTCAAGCACGCTATCGACAAGGCGCGGGAGGAATACCCGGAGACGTTTGCCAAGGAGCCCGATTACCTGGCGACACTCAAGGCCCGGATGATCGAGTTGAAGAAAGACCGCTGGCAGGGCCCTGACGTCTTGCCCAGTTCCCCGTTCTTCCGGCGTGACGTGCTCGAGAAGTCACCAAAGCTGATCGACCGCGTTCTCAAGTCCGTCGACCGCACCTCGGTGAACATGCATGCCTACGACTTTACCGACCGTGACAGTGTGGAGCGGGATATCAACGCGTGCAAGGGCTTCTTCTGCTCCTACAAATCTTTGTCCATGGCCGACTTGGTCACGGGCGATTCCAGCATGACAAGAAAGCGAGACTACATCGAACATGATCCCTTGGCTTACCACGACGGTAACGACGAGCTGAAAGGCTAACGATGGCCGGAGTTGATTACGCAAAGATTGCGGCAAGCAAGATCGTGAACGTCGGCGATATGACCGACCCCCCACGGTACTTGTTCTACGCCCGCAACAAGAAGGGCAAGACACGACTGGCACAGAGTGCGCCACGCGTGTTGATCCTGGACCCCGAGAAGGGTACCAAGGAGTTGCCTCCCGACCAGCCTGTGTGGCCCATCAAGCAGTGGGAAGACCTGAACGATGTGTTCAAGTACACCAAGACTGCGGACTGCAAGAAGAAGTACGACTGGATCGCAGTCGACGGGATGACCCGCATTACCAACATGGCCCTGCGCTTTGTGATGAAGCAGCACGAGGAGCGGGACATGGACCGCATCCCGGGCATGGTCGCCCAGAAGGATTACGGCAAGGCCGGCGAGCTGATCAAGGGCATGCTGTTCAACTTCCACAATCTTCCACAGGGCATCATCTACACCGCCCAGGAACGCGTGGAAACCCAGGGGGAGTTCGATTCCGAAGACGAGGATCTGGAAGAAGCCCAGACTCGGTTCGTACCCGACCTCCCGAAGGGAGTACGCTCGTCCTTGAATGCTATCGTAGATTGCATAGGACGTATTTACGTAGTGAAGGCAGAAGTGAAAGGGGTGGAGGTATTGCAACGCCGACTGTGGATTGCACCGACTGAAGCCTACGACACAGGCTACCGCTCCGACCACGAACTGCCGAACTATCTCAAAAACCCGACAGTGAACCGTCTCGGTCTGCTGATCAAAAATGGAAAGGTAACACGGAATGGGTAAGAAAGTCGCCGCACGTACACTTGACTTCTCGAACGTCAAGGACGCATCAGGCATCAATCCCAAGCACGTCGAGGATGGCGAATACCTCGCCAAGTGCATCGAGGTCCGGGATGACCCGGCCAAGGATGGCGAGGCAATGTGGCTCTTCATCTTCAAGCTCGCCGACAACGCCACCGCCACCTACCCGTACTACTGCAAGCTGGTTGACAGCCAGCTCTGGAAGCTGCGGAACCTGTTCCTCGCCGCCGGCCAGGCGCTCCCGAAGCGTGCGGTCAAGATCGACCCGAACAAGGTGCTCGGCAAGGAGGTCGGTCTGATCCTCGAAACCGAGGAGTACGAAGGCAAGGAGAAGTCGGTCATCGCCGGCATCATCCCCAAGGACGAACTCACCGACTACGCCCCGACGGAATCGGATGACGATGACGACGAGGACGACGAGGAAGAGGAAGTCCCCGTCAAGAAGTCCCGCCGCAAGGCTGCCCCCGTCGAGGACGATGACGAGGACGACGAAGAGGAGGATGACGAGCCCGAGGAGAAGCCCGTCTCCAAGCGCACCGCTGCTCGCCGTGCCAAGGCCAAGGCTGCTGCAGCCGAGGAAGAGGAAGACGACGATGACGAAGAGGAGGAGGAGCCCGCACCGCGCAAGCGCAAGAAGCCCGCGGCGAAGGCTGCTCCGGCCAAGAAGAAGCGTCGCAAGTCGGATGACGACGATGACGACCTCGACCTCGACCTCTAACAGCTGACATTGGGCGGGCATGGTAACTCACTGTGCCCGCCCTTGTCATAGATAGGAATTGACCATGGCAACCCCTGAAGAAATCCGTGAAGTTCGACAAAAACTCGAGACGGCATTGCAGGACTACGTCCGCCTGACTCGTGAGGATGTGGGCAACGTGTTTGTCCAGGACTACGTGATCGCCGTCGCATCAGAAAGCATGGACCCGGGCTACGAGAACGTCACCCTGTTCAACCACCTGAACCGCCCGAGCATGGCGCTGTACTCCGTAGTCGGTTTGCTCGAATCGGCGAAGGGCTATTACACTCGCCTCGGCATGTCAGGTCCGCTCGGTGGCTAGTTTCCAGCTGAGGCCCCTCAACGCCCGCGAGGCGGTGCACTACCCGGAAGGTACGGTGGAACTGATCCGCCGCCAAACGCCCACGACCAAGACCGCCATGGTGTGGGTTCTGACACCCGACGACATAGAAGCACTGAAGATCGCACTGGAGCTGCACAATGGCTAAGCAACCCGAATCAAAGGTATCCACCCGCATCATGAAGAAGTGGCGCGAGATGGGTGCCTTCTGCTACAAGGTCCACGGGGGTGAGTTTCAAATGGCTGGCATCCCTGACATCTCGGGAGTGTTCAACGGCCACTCGGTGTGGTGCGAAACCAAAATGCCCGGGAACAAGACCTCGCTGGTACAAGATGTGCGTATCAATCAATTGCGTAAGGCGGGCGCTCACGTCGTCGTCGCATACAGTGTTGCAGAGGCGGTACAGATGCTAGAACACGTCGCTACGTGCAATCATGCATGTATGACTAACGAATGTCTGTACACGACGCTGAAGGAGCTAGGAAATGCCTAAAGGCTTCAAGGGCACTGGGTACGTATCGAAGGTGCGTACGCCCAACCACCAGTTCTTCAAATGGAGCCAGTGGTGGAGTTCTGAGGAAGCATTCGAAGAGTACCGGCGTGACCAGAACCAGAAGCGCAAGATGAACCGTCATGGCTATGAGCTTCACCAGGTGGAGAAGTTCAGGGAGATGGAGACCGAGGCGCGTGACCTGATCGCCGAGCGAAAGAGGCACGACCACCGTGTACGCCTCGCCATGCAGCAGATACGCAAGAAGTACAACATGGACCCGCACACTCACCGCGGCCACTTCAAAGCTTTGTACCTCCGAACTGGTGACCCAGATGTGAAGCTCCTGCTAAACATGATTAGTACGGCTCCTCTAAACGATACCCAAAAACTTGAACGCATACGGCAGATGTTCCTTGACAAGAAGTCGCCAGCGGACATCCTGTACACCACGGCCCTCATGGTGGGCATCAACCTAAGGAAAACCCAATGAGTGCCATCGGCGTAGTTATGCCCGTCTTCTTCAATGGTAGTAATCGGATTGAGGAAGTTCACTGCACCCTGATCTACCTGGGCGAGTCGGGCGAGGTGGCCATCAGCAGGCCCATCCTGGACGCAGCCGTGGACAGGCTCCGGGCTCAGTGCAAGCAGCCACTGATGGTCAAAGTCAGGCAGCTGGCTGTCTATGGCCACGGCACGCACACGGTGCTCGAGCTCGAGGATATAACCCTCAAGAGCTACCGGACATTTCTGGAACGTGAGCTCAGGCGGGATGGCATTATCTCGGCCAGCCAGTACGCCTACAGCCCACACGTAACACTCAACAAGCACACGGCAAGCAAGACCCCTATCCTTCCCTGGCCTGACTTCCGGGCCCCGGAGTATGTGTGGATCGACCGCCCAACAATTTGGTGGAAGAGCGAGGACTCAAAATGACAGAATATGATCAACTTATGAAAACACTACAGCTCCACCGGGCGTACCCGATGAAGGGCCCGGAACTCGAAACAAAGCGCGACGACCGCGGCAAGACGTACAAGTTCAACGTCTCCGCTGTCGCCCTCATCGCCCGGGACACTGTTGTCGTTTACGGCCAGGACAAGTACGAGGTCTGGTGCAAAAAGCAGTTCAAGACCAAGACGATGCCGAAGTGGCTGAAGCGCGGCCTGCGTGATCTGCAACCCAAGTGAGCACACCTGGCGCAAAGGCGCGTACTGGTGCAAAGGCTGCGACCGCAAGGTCCGCTGGTTCTCGAACAGAGGCTGGCTACACTGGACTCCGAAAGGAATAAACCCTAATGGTCGAACGAGTGATTCCCCCTACGGAGGTTCCGCCCGAGGCGCGAGCAGCGAGGAGGAGCCTCGAGAAGTGGCTCGACGAAGGCCGCCGTTCACGTGGTGTCCCTGAGGCCGGGCTCCCTCCTGCGGTCATGTTTCACCAATGCGATGAGACTTGCACGCGTCACGACCGTCTAAAATGAGAGTTGCATAGTGCATCATCCAGAAGATACGATGGGTGTATCGCTTTTCAACGAAACCAGGAGGACACCGTGACCGCATGGATCATCACGAAAGACAAGATCGCCAGCGAAGAGGACCGCGCTGCAAACCCACTCGGAGGCTGTAACGCATTCGCCGCGGGATTGTGTGGGCCGGGTGTAGCGTCACCGAGTGACATTGAACGTCTCGAGAAGGGCGAAGGCATCAAGTTCCGCCTGCTCGACGACGACGGCGAGGTGTACTACTACGGGCGCCGGCTGGAGGAGTCCGACTGCACCACGTGGTACGAGAACCACATCGGCGAAAGCGAACTCGCCCCGCTCGACAACTTCGGCCGTCCCAACGCGGGGGCAGTCATCCAGGAAGAGAAGAACTCTGACGGCAAGTGGGAGGCGATCAACTAATGATGTTCCATGTTGTGGACACAATCACCAATGGGGTCAAGCTGACTGACGAGAACATTGGTCAACGGGTTGAATGGACGTCTGTCCTGACCAACCTGTTCACAGGCAAACACCACCGCACTGTCGACTGCTCGGGTATCTACATGGGTACCCAGTTCGCCAGCTCCAATGGTTACCTGTACGCCACCTTCAAAGATGGCTTCATCGGCGACCTTGCCCAAGAGATGTTGGGAAGCCCCATCGCCCGATTCCGAATGAAGGGGGAATAACGTGAAAATCACCAATGAGATGCGGGCAGCAGTCATCGAGGAACTGCTGACCCCTGGGTCCCTCGAGCAGGCGCGTAAGCGCATCGAGGATGAGCTCGTCGATTGGCGGGATTCTGGCCTGTCGATTCTCGGCCGCAACAACGGGCTGGCCATCAAGTACGCCGACGGGTCGCCCGGGCCTGTCCGCTTCGGCTTCGAGGACGGCATGAGGATCGTGCTCAACGACCGCCTGCAGGCCTTGCAGCGTATCACCAAGTGCGACAAGCCCAGCCTCTCCATCTACCCGCCAAAGGCTGACTAATGAGGCAGTTCCGATCCAACTACGACCTGGTCAACAAGCCAGTCGACATTGTGATTGAACCCGACGGCCAGGTGTGGGTGACAATCACCAAGCCAGCATTTGGTACCTGGAACGCATACGAGAAAATTGAGGACTTACGTGCAAAAGATTATGGTCGCCCTGGAAGTACCCGAGGGCGTGCCCGCCGAGGACATAGCGCTCGAGGTGGCCGCGATCCTTACCGATTCACTCGGAGCGGGTGTCACTTCGATGAGAGTCACGAGTACGAACCAAAGCGTGACCCTGTAGCAGACGAGCTGATCGAGCAGATCAAGCTTCAGGCCTCGCTGTACATGCGGACCTACGGCCGAGATTCTACGTTCCGTCCCGACGTATTGTAAGGAGTGGATCCAGTGACCCGAAAAGCACGGTGGTTCTTCCGCCGCAAGTCAGGCTACATGAGTCCGTACCTGCTTCGCACGGTCATTCGTGTCGTCGTCTTGTACCAACGTCAGCAGCGACCACTCGACCCGGTCTTTGTCCGGGTTGGGAAGCGCTACATCATGGTCTGGAAGGGGAACAAGTGAAGACAGGCTGAGGGTTGCATAATGCATCGTCCAGGGTGCATAATGAACTGTTCGCAAACAACGACACGAAGGGTAAGGCAATGACTTCAGGACTATCCGATTTCATCCGCAAGAATGGCCGAGACCGAGGGAACTACCAGTTCCGTCTGATCGCCGACGTAAAGGGGATCGAGCTCTCCTCTCCCGTTTACACCTATGAGCAGATGCACCAGGTGCTCAAGGCACATGGCATCGAGGCCAATGACCTCAAGAAAATCCTCGCCCGTCCCGCAGGCCGCAACGAATGGATGGTGTTCTGATGCCCCGCTCACTGTACGAGAAGATCGAACGGATGTTCGATGATGGCAAGCTCGACACCACGTACCCGCCCAGCGTCTATGAGGCCTATCTGAAGGCACAGGAACTTGACCTCGATGAGCTCAAGACTTACCCGACCAAGATCGCCCGTCAGATCGCCGACTACTACGTGGGCTACTTCGAGACCCTGCGCGACTTCGTGGACACCTATGTCACCGACAGGTGTGGGGTCCAGATTCCGTCGACCCTGACCATCGACTACAAGACCACGTGGGAAGCCGACCTGCGCCACACCCACGATTACGTCCCGGGGGACAATGAGCAAAACGGTGAGGGGTGGTACTTCGAACGGCACTAGACCGGACTGCATTTTGCATGATGTAATCAGCATATAACGCGACGACGAAAGGAAACGATGATGGATAGGGCTCGTAAACGCTTTGCCGACAACGTCCAGATGTTGGAGGCACATAACCCCAAGCTCGCCGTCATGGGCGACCGCGATTGGACAGGCGCCTGTACGAACCAGTACATTTGCCATATGGCCAAGAAGCTCTGGCTCCATGACCTGACGCCCACCGAAGTGCTGGCGTTGGAAAAAGCAGTCCTGGGTTACCTGTCCGTCCTCGAGCGTCGCGCTCAGGCCAAGCCTGTGACTCCCGGTGGCAAGATCATCAAGGGCCAAGTGTTCAGCGTCAAGCAGGCTTGCAAGCATGACGCCCCGCAGTGCGACGAGCACTGGTACATGAACGTCCGGGACGAGGTCGAGAAGAACGCGATCTACACACCCATCCCCATCGAGGTTCTCGAGAAGTGGGTTCCCACCGACCTCGTAGGCCACACCGTTTCCTTCTACGCATACGTGACCGCGAGCGGACGTGACGAAACTTTCGGCTTCGCACACCGGCCACGTCTCATGACCATTTCTGAGGAGAAAGCCAATGCCAGTTAGACGCGTCACCCTGGGACCGACGGGCGAAACCGTCCGCCGACAAATCCGTGAGCTCCGGTTAGACCGGGAGCTTACGCAAGCGCAGCTGGCTGAGCTCGCTGGTCTGCCCGGCCAGGCAATCACCGAAATTGAGAACGGGGCTCGACGTGTGAACGTGGACGACCTCGTAGCCATCGCTTCCGCACTGAAGGTTGCGCCGGCAAGGATCCTGGCAGAATGAAGTGCCAGAACTGCGGTCACGATATCCGCATCGAGAGTGAGACCATCATCTGGGTCCACGACAATGGGTTTGCTACTTGCAACGCCTGGGAAAAGATGGGCATGCGGGACGCCACGTTTGCGGAGCCGACCCCATGAGAAGCAAATGGGATATCGCTCTTTGGGCAGCCTTCTGGTTCTGCCTGGTGTTCGCCATCGTCGGGTACTCCATGTATCCTCTCTCGCTGATCCTGGGGTGGTAATGATGGGCAAGTTGGCTAAAGTCGAGAAGCTCCAGGAGGAGATAAGGTCGACGGTAGCGTGCATCGTATTCAACATGGCCCTGGGAATACCCTTCGACCCGGAGGATATCGTTGTGCTGCGGGGGTCAACTGAGGCCCTCATCGAACTAGCGGAGGAACAATGACAGACATCTGCGCCGCTTGCCCCGAATATCTTGAGCAGCGAGATTTGCAGCCGGGTGACTTCTGCCGTGTGCATTGGTCAACCATCGAGCGGGAGGTTGCAGAAGTGGGCTTTGTTTGCGACCACCACGAACATTAGGAAGCCATGCAAGGACAACTGACGCCGGAACAGCAATTGCAGGTTCTGAGCCGCATCTGGGGCAACACCCGCAAAGGGTCCGTGTTCCTCCCGTACATCAACGGCGATTGCAAGAACAAGGACGAGCGAAGGAAGAACTTCCATGAAGGCAGGGCTTATCAGTGGCCTAGGGAAAAGGCTGCCATCCTTTCGTTTCTACAGGCTCACGCCAACGATGACGTATACTTTCCGCCGAACCTCTTTGATGGTAAGCGTCGAATCGAACAGAATGTGGCGCCGGAGAAAGTCCTTTATGCAGACCTCGACCCGGTGGACCCTGACACCCTCGGGGAGCTACGTCCGACGATTGCGTGGGAATCATCGCCAGGTCATTTTCAGGGTGTTTGGGTTCTTGACAGTGAACGCACGGGTGCCTCCTGGCCCGGGAAAGAGAACCATCGACTCACGGTTGCATTAGAGGCTGACCCCAGCGGCTGGGATGCCACACAGCTGCTGCGTGTTCCGGGCCGGGCGAACTTCAAACCCGAGTACAAAGACAAGAACGGCGGGAAGCCCGTACGTGGCCGCGGGTTGCTCTGGGACAACGGGCCCCGGTATGTGTGGGATGACTTCAACGACCTGCCTGAAGTGGGCGCAGTCATCGGTGACGACCAGGGCATCGAACTCATCGACGAGCAGGCCATCGACGCGGTGGACCGTCACGAGGTCTGGGGGCGCGTCCGGCTGAAGGTGTCACACCGTTGCCGTGAGTACCTCGCGCTGAAGACCGACCCCGTGGGCGCAGACCGTGACCAGGTGTTGTGGCAGATCGAGCGTGACCTTGCCGACGCAGGTTGCTCGCTCATCGAGATTGTTGCCATTGTCCGCCCCTCGGTGTGGAACAAGTACCGTGGCCGCAATGACGAACTCAAGCGGTTGAAGATCGAAGCGGCCAAGGCGATCAACGCACGGCCCGACGGCATCGAGGAAACAAAGGCAGACGACACTCCCAAGCCGAACATCACCTGGCTCAAGGATGTTGTGCAGCAGCCCATCCCTCGACCGAAGTGGCTCGTGAAAGATATCTGGACACGCGGGGGCTGCGGATTCATTGCGGGAGCACCCAAGAGCTACAAATCGTGGATGGCGCTGGACATGGCGTTGACGATATCTACCGGTGGCAACTTCCTCAACCAGCCCCAGTTCAAGGTGTCGAAGCCAGAGACCGTCCTGTACCTGCAGGAAGAGGATGATTTGCGTCTGGTGATGGACCGTTTGGCCAATATACTCGAATCGAAGTCTCCAGAGCGTTTCTACGGCGGTCAAATGTGCATCGTGGGCGGTGACACACAGGTGGGCCTGAAAATCTCTGTACCACCCTCTGCACGGTCTGGCGACGTGCTATGGGCACCGCCGGTGGGCGACGTACCACTCGCATTGCACGTCCAGACTGGCTTTATCGCCTCTGACCCAGGGTGGCAGGCATGGCTCGATGAAGCAATCGAGGAGGGCAAGTTCGCCATGGTGGTGATCGACACGCTGGGCACAGTCGCTGGTGAGGTCGACACCGACAAGACGGGCGAGATGATGAACCGGATTCTCAAGCCGTTGAAGCAGCTGGCCAACAAGCACGACACCGCGATAATGATTGTCCACCACAACAAAAAGTCGGCTACCGATGGCAAGGGTCCGCGTGCCGGCAACGACATGCTAGGTGCGGTCGGTCTGCACGCTTGGGTCGACTGCGCGCTGTATGCCCGGTCGAAGGACAGCAAGGGTGAGATTCAGGTTGAGCGTGAAGCCAAGATGGCTCAGGACATGGCGCTCAAGATCCGTATCCCGATGATGTACTGGCACAACGATGGGACCAGGCAGCTCTGGGACCCCGAGATTGTGACCGACGGGTTGGAGCAGGTCCACACCGTAGAAGATAAACCCGCAGCGCGCCAGAACACCGGGGGCAAGCAGGTAGCCATCAAGATGAAGGCGATGGGCGGTGGGCCGTTTGCGCTCGACGACCTGAGCGAACGTCTCGACGTGGCCGAGTCTGCTTTGCTCAAACAGCTCAAGTCTGGTGTGGCCAATGGATTCATCGAGGAACGTGGCGACAAGTGGCTCGTACCGCGCTCATAGGGTTTTGCATTATGCATCCTGATGATAAAATCAACTACGTGCAAAAACGCATAACCGCAACACCGGGAGGGACGCAATGACTGACCCAATGAGTATCGTGCAAGCCAAGAAGAATTTCGAGGTTGCACTGCAGGATTTGATCGCCGCGCACTACAACGAGAACCACTGGCTGGGCGACTACATCGTCAGCGCATCCGTGGTGAACATGAACGGCCCGGTCGAGGAAACTCACTACCTGCACGACGGCAAGGGTGCGTTCCACTCGCAGCGCGGTCTCGTCGAGGAACATGCCGACTGGCTGATCGAACTCAAGGCCGAGGAGAACGACGATGCAGCCACAGACTGAATGGATTCAGGCTGCGCTCGATTGGTTCGGCTGGTGGATACTCGCCCCGCTGTTCTTCTTGATCCTCTTGCTCGGCATGTTGTGGATCCTCACCATCCTCGTCGACCTGTTCCTCGAATGGCTTGAAGAACGCCGTCACACTCGGGACTACAACCGGAGCCAGCGGTGACTACCCTCGCTCTCGCCCCTGCTGCACTGCTGCCCGTTGACACCGAGGTGCAGATCATCAAGCTGGGCGCACAACGCGGACCATACGACGGCAAGACCGGCCGGGTCATCGGTCATCGCTCGGGCATGATGCACGTCATCCTCGATGAAGACCCCATTCCCCGCTGGCGCAATCTGGGCGTTCTCTGCCATCTCTCGGAGGTGAGGTCAATTGACGACTGCGACTGACTACGAGCTTGCCCTCACCTACGTGGGCGATCCTCATCCCAAGTGCTCGACCCGCTGGTGGAACAGCAAGACCGGGAAGCTCGAATGGGAGTGTGGTGCTGATGCCACCCATCTTGTGACCGCCCATGCCAACGTGGGTGACACCCATGACACCAAGATTGAGCCCATGTGCGAGATGTGTCTCAACACGGCCATGTTCGTCTACTGCCCGGTTCACAAGTGTGAGGTGATCATCGCATGGCAGCCTCTGTAGATTCCGAGATTGACCTGGACCTCGTAGTCGACCTGGACAAGGAGCTTGTTTGCGAGCTCGGCTGGTACACCCCGCACAACCAGCAGTACACACCGTGCCGCAAGCCTGCCTCCTGGGTAGCGATGGTCCACAACGAGGTTACTACCCACCAGTACTCCCAGCATCTGTTCTGCGGTGAGTGCTATGTACGGATCCGCTACAAGCAGATCTGCCATCTGGATGAGGAGCCACTCATTCTCAAGGCTAGACAGCTGTAGTAAACAAAGGTAACCAAGTAAACAAAGGTAACCATCACACGCGCCCGTACGGGTCGAACTACCCCGCTGAGTGAGATACATCATATGTTTCCACTAAAGGAAAAACATTTATGAATGTAACGTTTATAACTATCTCCCCCACCCTGCATGCTGGGCTTGGTGCCAGCGCAGGGGACCTTCTGGGGGCACTCTCCCCGATATTGTCTCAGTATGTATGCATAATGTATAGTTACTGACATGAAGAACACTACTCGATACACAGGCAAGGCCGCTGTGTTTGTCCGGGGCTTTATGGAACATTACTACAACGGCAACACTGCATTGTTCGACTGTCAGGCCGCCGGCAAGCAGGCCACTCTCGATGCCGGCGATGAGCTGTCCGTACCATACATCTCGAAGCTGTCCCGCGCACTCGTGTCGGACGGCATAGTCGAGCGTTACAAAGTGGGGGCCAAATACTTCAACCGTGACGGCGAGCACACCGCGGAGTTCAAGGAATTCCTCGCTGAGCATGAGGACTGGGGGCTGCTCACCACCGGCACCGTCCAGGATCTGCGTGACCGCAACGGAGTGCTTGATGAGATTGAGGCACACGGGGCCGTGCGCGGAGGCGAAGGCAATCTGATCCCACGCTCTGCCTTCAGCACCCTGATGAAGATGGTGAATGAGGGCAAGCTCGATATTGCCTTCGTCAAGAGCGGAGCCACGATGGGTGTCAAGTACAAGAAAGAAACCCACATCATCAAGGTGAAGCCCCATGAAGGTTGATCCCCAAACTCGCCTCACCTACCTGATGGTGAACCTGGCCGAACAGCTGGAAGCTGCAGCGCGTACAGACGCCTCTAGGCGTGCCATTATTGACGACATGACGCATGAATCGTACACACATCCACCGGACGCTCAGGGACGCACACAGGACGCGTCAGACACTGCCCTGCTGTCGTCGATCAATGAACGCATCAAGCGCGCTGCTGCCCAGATCACGATCCTCGCCCCGACCCACACCAAGGAGACATACGTTGCGCGGCCAGCCCAGGATGTACCTACTAGCGGTGACCGTCTTACCCCAGCCGCATTTCTTGAGGCATATGAGCTTCTTTACGTTGAGACCTACGGCTCCGGAGCAATCGTTCAGGACGACAACCATATTCACGGGACAGGTAAGGCCCAGCGTGGCCGCACTAAGAGTTCGGATGTCGAAACACGGGGTGGTGCCATCCAGAAAAAGAAACTATCGGCGTCTCAGAAAAATGTAATCAAGAACCAGCGGGCTTTCAACGAGAAGACCCGGATCGACAAGCGTCTCCGCAAAATGGGCAAGGAGATTTTCGAGTACCTCAGCAAGGAGGCCCAGACACAGGCCAAGTTCTACATGAGGTGCACGAAGTGCAAGAAGCACGCCGAGGATGAATGGAAGTTCTGCCCCCGGTGTGGAAGTGAGACCGAGCAGATCAACCAGTGATGCTCCGAACGAGAAAGAGGCAAGACAATGGCCAGCAAGAAAGTAGTCATCGTGATCTGCGACAAGTGCGGGACTGAAAGCACCGACGTGTCAAAGTTCCGGACTGTCGTCGTTTCGAAGCTCGAGCCGAACAAAAAGGGTGGACTGACCATGTCCATGTTGTCAGCGAAGGACTTGTGCATCGAGTCCTGTTTGGGAGCACCAGGAGTGAATCGTGAGCTTTGAAAACCAGGACGCCGCAAGGATCGACTGCCGTACCTGCGGCACACCGTTGAAGTTCGTGAACGGCGAGTACATCCACGACTGGCCCCGTGTGGCCAAGGAGGCCCGTGATGCCGCAGCTACTCAATCCGGAATGTAAGGCCCTCAAGCATCGCAACTGCGATGGTATCGGCCTAGACACCGACACAGACAAGTTCATCGAATGCCCATGCATCTGCCACCAGGAGGACCAGTGAAGTTCATCCAGTTCATCAAGAGCCTGTTCATCAAGCCGCCGAGCGTCAAGCCTGCTCCGCCCGAGGTGTGGTGGTGGCGATGCATCAACTGCCACTGCGAAGGTGAGGGAACCAACGAGCAGATCGAGGTGGACTCGACCCACCACGTGATCATCCACGGCCACGCAGTGATGGGAGGCGTTCGACCATGATCACCTGGACGGCTGTTTGCCCGAGGTGCGGGCAGAAGCAGCGCAGCAACCAGAGCCTGACTGTCGATCAGGCCAAGGCCTGGGCCGCAGACTGGGACAAGCACCACCTGGTAGACGGGGAGGTGTGCAGTGAACGCAAAGCGGGAGGCGAGAAGGAAGCGGGATCGTGAGGATTTCGTACGGGCGACGACCCAGAGATTAGAGGAGGTGGGCTCCAAGCACGCCACGAGCGGAAAGGTGGGCCTGGCTGCTGGCAACACGTACCGCGAGCATCTCGAGGACAAGCTCGAGGCTGCCTGTGCCCGGTACAAGAAGCTTGACCGGCCGCTGTCTGAGAAGGGCCGTGTGCTGCGGGGAATGATCCGCGGTCTAGCCATGGCACTCCTCATCTACGAAGATTCATATAACATGAATGACAAGGCAAAACTGCTGAAAATTGAAAGGTCGTTCATGGAATGAAGAAGCCATTGTACTACCTCGCCTGGGCACTGCTGGTCCTCTTCACTGGCTCGCTCTGTGGATTGGTCGCATCACTGCTGTGATCTACTACGAGCTGCTCCGTGAGTATAAGCGCCATTGCTCCACACAGGAGGAGCTCGAGACGCTACTGGAACTCGACCGCATGACCACCCCGATACAGTGGCCGATCAAGAGTCCGCTACAGCAAGAGTTCGGGACTTACCAACCGATGGGACACACAGGAATATGAACGACTCACACTTCTGTCCCGATTGCTGGGACGCACGGAGCGCAGCTGCTCCACCGCGTTGCGAGCGGCCGTCGATGCACATGGCGACCCGCGTGGTAAAGGCCACCATCGTTCTCGAGGATGACCAGGGTGGCAAGGTGATCATCGAGAGTGACCAGTTCGACTGGGTCGAGATGGACATCCATCGTACTGACCCGCCCCAGATCTTCTGGGACAATCACCTTCAGACTGTGACGAACAATGACCATGAGGTCAGTGTACACATC
>Ga0247828_10000332_pt1 | contig 16480 bp, 17 predicted proteins | sample 12C_Control_Day3_FD_192425 | JGI IMG/M metagenome (GOLD analysis project Ga0247828, IMG submission 192425) | Soil microbial communities from agricultural site in Penn Yan, New York, United States - 12C_Control_Day3 | ecosystem: Environmental > Terrestrial > Soil > Agricultural land | place... | reverse complement strand
CATTTAGGAAAAGCCTTTATGCTTACAGGCAAGGACTCATGGTATGGAGTTAAAACGCTCAATAGCAGTGATCATCCTCATGAAGAGATACACTCTTTAAGCTTGGAGCATGCTGGCAGAATAGGGGGTTAACACATGGCTGGTAAAGTAATACAGGTCATACCAACTGTAACCGTCACCCCTAAAGGCAGAGAAGGTCTTATGAAGGGTGAAGACGGCAGCACTGTACACGACGATTCGTGGCTCCACCATGAGGTACTATCAGACGACTATGAGCGCAACACGAATAGAGCTATAAATATGAAATACCGCACCTTGAAGCCTGAGAAGGACGTAGACAAGTCTTTGGGTCTATATATTGACTTAGGGAAGTCTATGGGTCACCTTAACACCTCTAAGTTAGTTAAGAAGCCTATTCAAGTGCATGGTAAGAACGGTACGACATTTACCCGTATGCAGTGGGTGGATGCCACCACTGGCCAGCCTGTAGCTGAGCATAACGCCAATCAGAAGGCTTTCATAGATCAACATGTGAAGCAGATGTCAACGGACGAGAAGTATAAACATCTGATGGATCATAAGGTAGAGTGGAAGCACAATGACCATGCAGCCATTCTACACAAGAATAAGGTTGAGGCGGTTAAACAGCACTTGTACAAGAATCCTCACTTGGCTGGGGCTGAGCACCTACCTACCCATGAGGATAAGAACTCGGAAGGTACGGATCGTATCAACGAGTGGTCTAACAACTTTGCTAAGAATGATAGGGAGAAATTGTATCAGCTTATGTCCAAGTTTGGCATAGCAGATCAAGACCCTAAGGTAGCTAATCCAGACGACAAAGCTCATCCTATTAAGCATATGCATAATATGATGAAGTTTAAGGGCTACCTGAAGGACAATCCCCACCATATGGAAGACCCTGATCACCAGCCTAGTGTGTCTGCCAAACCTAAGGCTAATAGTAGCACCCAGACCAGAGCTGAAAAGGGTGGTAACACCATTGAGGGTGTTATGAAGTCCATGAGCAGGGCTGAGTTATACAGCCTAATGAAGCAACATGGCATCGCTGAAGCTGACCCACTGGAGGTCGATCCTAATGACAAGGTAGCCCCTATCAAGCACATGCGTAATATGCAACAGCTTAAGAAGTTCGTTGAAACCAGTCCACATGTACTGAACCTAGACGAAAACTTTAGCTCTCATGGGCATGAAGCTGAACAGAGGGCTGGTATGGATGACTCCCAGAAGCACAGGCAGTCTGTAAAGGACTTCCTAGACAGTATGAGCCCTGAGCTAAAACATAGTGTGGCTAAGGGTTACAGCGATCACCCTATAATGAAGAACCGTATAAAGTCTGAGCACTCCCATGTGGATAATATGCACAAAGTATCCGCTCTACGTCAGATATTTGAAAAGCATCCAGAGCTTATGGATAAGCACAAGGGAGAAGCTAATAATGAAAGCCTAATGAAGCTCACAATTGGTAACAAGAACATGGCTAGGGTTTTGAGACAGTTCCTACAGCTCAAGGGTGTGGGAGACGTTAGAAACGTAGAGCCTGGAGTGGAATGGGCATTCGGGGACAGTAGCTTCGTTCGTAGGGAAATGGATGACTCAGGAAAGCCTATACTGTCAGTAGTAGACACTGGTAAGGATGGGGAGAGCTGGGATGAACATACGATCAACTTATCTGAAGTTAAGACCTTCTTAGAAGGTGGAAAGAGCTCAGATGACGTATTGAAGTCCTTAGATGAGTACGAGATTATCAACTGGGGGTGAGACATATGTTGCTGCTAGTAACCACCGATGAGGGTGCTGACTTACTGAAGGGTAAGAACAATCGGGATGGTCTTATTCAACAGGTTATTACTTACGTGCGTGACGGTCATACCGTCACCCGTAAGCAGTGGGTTCGTAGTGAGTTTGCAGACCACGCTAAGAAGAACGAGGAAGAGAAGAAAAAGACTATCCTAGAGGAACAAGAGCGTGAGGATGCTAAACGCAAACGGGATATTGCTGATAACAATGAGAAGAAGGCTAACCAGGATAAGCGTGCCCGTAAGAAGGTTAAGGCTCGTGCTGAGGAAGAGAGTGAGTCCCAACACGGTAGGGTACATCATGTGACTGATAAGCAGATGCAGGAATATAAGCTGAAGCTTAAACAACGCGCTAAGGATCGTAAGAAAGAGGACGAGAAGCGCAAGGAGTCACAGAATAAGGACAATAAGAAGGAAAAGAAAAAGGATAGCAAGCACAGTAGGTATGGTCAGTCTGACCAGACTAGAGCTGATAATAAGGCAGAACAACAGCTCATCATTAACCCGAAATAGTAGGAGGGTGGCATACACTACGTGTATGCTATTTTTGCTCCAACACTGATATTATGCTAGTGAGAGATTTTTTACTAAGGAGGTGTTACCATGGGACTGATGGATAATCTGTTTAGGTCGCTTCGATTAGGCACCACTTCGATTACCCATAACACGGCAGACATTAGCGACAACCTCTCTAAGTCTGAGCGTGTACAAGAAGCTAAATCCATTATAGAAGACCCTCTTGCCCTAGTGCAGAGTTTGGGATATAAGGACAAGCCATATTCTCTTACGTTCGATACTCTAAAGAAGATGTCGAATCGCAACTCTGTTATAGCTTCTATCGTTACCACTAGGATCAATCAGGTGTCCACGTTCTCCCAGCCAGCTAGGTACTCTAAGGATGGGGTGGGATTCGAGATTACCCTACGTGATCCTAAGGCTAACCCTACGGATGATCAGAATCGTATCATCATGGCTATGGAGTCCTTCTTGGAGAACTGCGGATACGATTATGACCCATCAAGGGATAACTTTGACTCCTTCCTACGTAAGGTGGTACGGGATTCTCTTGTATACGACCAGTTGACCTTTGAAATAGTGCCTGATAGGGCTGGACGTCCGGCAGAGATACATGCTGTAGATGCTGCCACTATTCGTGCTGCTTCTAGTCAGGATAATGCTGATGACGATGGGTTTATCCATCCTACTACAGTGGACAAGGATGGCATACGCTGGGTTCAGATCAACAACAGTACTCCTATAGCGGAGTTCTCTGGTAAAGAGTTAGCCTTTGCTGTGCGTAACCCACGCACGGACATTAATATCCAGCCATATGGATTTTCAGAGCTAGAGGTTCTTATACATCAGGTGACGTCACATCTATGGGCAGAAGAGTATAACTCACGTTACTTCTCTCAAGGGGGTACCACCAAGGGTATCTTGAACCTCAAGGGTCAGAATATCTCTAAGGAGCAGTTGGATGCCTTCCGTAGGCAATGGACAGCTCAAATCGCAGGTATGACAGGGGCATGGAAGACTCCGGTAGTATCCGTTGACGGTTTGGAGTACATTAACGTATCCCAATCGAACCGTGAGATGGAATATGAAATGTGGATGAACTACCTGATCAATATCTGCTGTGCTGTATACCAGATCGACCCAGCCGAGATTAACTTCCCTAACCGTGGAGGTAGTGGTGGTAGTGGTGGTGGTCTAGGTGAGGGTGGTATTGAAGACCGTCTAAAGAACTCTAAGGATAAGGGGCTAAGACCCTTACTAAGGTTCATAGAGTCGGTCATCAACAGGTTTATCATACGGCGCTTTGGCTCCGACTACACATTCAACTTTGTAGGACTGGATAAGGAGTCGGAGACTGAAAAGCTTACTGTTACCGATAAGCAAGTACGCTCCTTCAAGACTATCAATGAGATTCGTAAGGAAAAGGACATGCCACCTCTGGACAATGGGGATATTGTACTTGATCCTACCTACACCAACTATGTGCTACAGAAAGAACAGGCAGATCAGATGGCACAGATGGGTGGTGGAGACCCTAACGACCCTAATGGCGGTGGTGCTCCTCCAGATGATCAGGAAGTAGACCCAGAAGAGGCACAACAGCAACAACAAGACCAGCAGATATCGGACAGCATAGACGATCAGTATAGTAAGTAGCGTATATAATCCGATCAATGACCCTATGTGATTTTATAAGCATAGGGTCATTTTGATATTCTATATTGTCAAGGGGGTGAGCATATGCAAGACTTATTCAAGTTCCGACTGGATGCAGATGTAGTAAAGTCTGAGGGAGCCGACGAAGGACGTAGGTTCATTAGAGGATACGCATCCACTGAGACTGAGGATAGACAGGGTGAGACTCTGGTACAAAAGGGTCTGGATATATCGGACTTCATGCGTCACGGTTGGTTCAACTATGACCATGATAACAGCATCATCCTAGGATATCCAGTAGATGGCTGTCGCGTTGATGATAAGGGGTTCTGGGTAGAGGGTGAGCTATTGAAAGGTATTCCGGTAGCTGATCGTATCTGGGACTTAGCTATAGCGCTAAAGAAATCCAATGCACCTCGCAAAGTAGGATTCTCTGTCGAGGGTAAGGTTTTGGAGCGTGATGGTGGGCGTATCGTCAAGGCGAAAATTTATAATGTCGCTATTACAGTAAACCCTGTTAATACAACTTGCTCATGGGAAGCTATAGTGAAGTCCTTTAATGGGACTGCCGCTTTGGAGCCAGTGAGTAAGGCACTAGAAGCAGGGCATGAGGTCAATCCGCTAGAGCTTGAAGGCGGTGGGGTATTTCGTAAGGAGGACTTAGAAAAAGACCTCCACAATTTATCCTATGTGATCGGCGATGAGGAGAAGAAGAAAATTCTAAAGCAGAAGCTATCCACTAAGAAATCCATGAATACGAATGAACTAGCCCTGTACTTGCACCTAACGCAAGGATGGTCTAGGGATCAGTCCATGGACTTCATAGCTAACCATATCAAATAGGAGGTGCGCCCTACATGTCTAAAGTAGACGAAATCATTAACAAGTCTTTAGATGAGATCGACGCTATCGTATCGGAAATTAAGAAGGGAAATACGGAAGCGGAGCTATCTAAAGCTGTAGGAGACGAAGACCTAGCGCCTGAGGATGTATCCGATGACGCTCCCGCTGCTGACGATGGTACCGAAGGTGCTGGCGACGATGCAGGTGCAGGTGATGAAGGTGTTGGGGATGACGCTGACGTAGATACAGATGCAGAGCCCGAGCAGAACGAACAGGAAGACGAGGAAGTAGAGAAGTCCCTAGAGGGCACTCTAAAGTCTAACGACAATGTCAAAAAGGCACTGGAAGTTAGTGAATTCCTTGATACTCTAGTAAAGGGTATCTCCGGTGATCTGCTAGCTCAGCGTGCTGAGTTGTCTAAGTCGATCGAATCCACTAGCCATTCTAACGAGCTTCTAGCGAAGTCCTTTGTGGGTATCGCTAAGTCTCAGAGAGTGGTACTGGAGACACAGGCGGAACTTCTTAAGTCGGTACGTGCTCTAAGCACTCGTCTTCAGAAGATCGAAGCCCAACCTCAGGTACGTAAGTCTGTAGCTACGGCTCCACAGGCTCAGGTACTAGAGAAAGCTTTCGGTGGAGACAATGCGGCGGCTAGTACTCAGCTATCCAAGTCTCAAGTGTCTGCTAAGCTGTTCCAAGGTATCCAAGAAGGTAAGGTTACCCAAGACGAGCTGTTAGCGTTTGAGTCCCTTGGCACTATGGGCGCTCTGTCGGCCAATGCTGTGGCTTACGTAAACAGTAAGTAATCATATTAATTCGGAGGTGTAAACGCCAATGCTACAGAACATGCTGACTAACGGGCATACTGGTTTCGGTAACGCTACCCAAGCCGAAGTGGACACGCTTAACAAAGCGTTGGAAGCTGGCTATGAGGTTAACCCGCTTAACCTTGAGGGCGGTGGCGCGTTCCGTGTTGAGTCCCTAGAGAACAGCCTTAAAGTGCTGACTTACGGCGATCAACATATCAAATTCTGGAAGAAAATTCCTAAACAAACGGCTTACAGTACCGTTGAGCAATACGGGCAATTGATCGACTACGGTCGTTCGCAAGGGGCGTTCGTAGGTGAGGGTGTGCTGCCAGACAGCAACGATTCTACTTACGCACGTAAGGCTGCTTTCGTGAAGTTCCTAGGAACGACACGTGAAGTATCCCACCCAATGACGCTCGTAAACAGCGCATTCGGTAACGTGGTTGCACGTCAGAACCAAGACGGTATCCTTTGGATGCTGAAACAGCTAGAGCAATCCCTCTTCTGGGGCGATAGCAAACTAGCTCCTGGCGGTAACGAAGGACTGGAGTTCGATGGTCTGAATAAGATGATCGACCCGATCAATACGATCGACCTCAAGGGTACGTATCTCGAAGAGAAGCATATCAACTGGGGCGCTCAGATGATCATCCAGAACTACGGTACTCCTACTGACCTGTACCTGCCGTTCGAGGTTATGGCACAGTTCAGCCAAGAGTTCTTCCCTAAAGAGCGTGTTATCATGCCTACGGCGACTGGTTACCAAGCGGGCGTAGTTGTTAACAAGTTCATGACACACGGCGGTGAGGTAGAGTTCAATCCGAATATCTTCCTTAACAAAACTCGCCCACTGAGCATGAACGCTAGCAGCTTCAAGTCCCCTGCGGTAGGAACTCTGACTTACACCGCTGGTGGTGGGGTAGACCTTGTGGGTACTGCGGGTCAATTCGGTAAGCAAGGTGCTGGTGTGTACAAGTTCCGTGTAACGTTCAATAACGCACACGGCGAGTCGATCCCTTCCAATGAGGTTACTGTAACTCTTGGTAGCTCCGATCTGGCTAAGAGCGTTCAGCTCCATGTCACTAACCCAGCTTCCACAGCGTTCCCTATCGAGTTCATTCGTATCTACCGTTCTGAAAAAGACGGTGATGCGCTGTACGAGGTAGCTAAGGTTGCTGTAACGACTCCGGTATCTAGCGGCGAGACTGTATTCGTGGACAAGGGCGAAGTAATCGCCAACACGTACACAGCGTTCATGGGTGAAATGAGCCCTGACATCCTAGCGTTCAAGCAATTGGCGCCTATGATGAAGATGGATCTGGCTACCCTTGGCCCAGTAATCCGCTGGATGATCCTGCTGTACGGTGTACCTGTTCTGTACGCTCCACGTAAATGGATGCGCTTCACGAACATTAAAGCCGACGTACCTGGCTTCATCGGAGCCTAATATACCAGCGATAGCTGCGTAACATCCTAGTAGGGAGTGAATACAATTCACTCCCTATTATGTTTTTCTGGACATAAAGCGATTATAAATGAGTGAAACCTATATCTATTTAGGAGGTAACAAATATGTCGTTCAAAGTAGTCAACCTGAAATTAGCTGGAAAGCTCGTAGGAATCTCCATGGAGGACGTACAGTTCGATGCTAACGGCGTAGGGGAAATCCAGTCCGAAGCAATGTACCATGAGGTTCTAACCTTCCCTAACTTCTTTGCATTCGATGCCGAAGCAGAAGCTAAGGCTAAGGAAGAAGAGGAATTAGCGGCTAAGCTAGCTGAAGAAGCTAGAGCGGCTGAGGAAGCGGAAGCCCTTAGGTTGCAGGAAGAGCAGGAGAAGGCACAACAAGCAGCTATAGAAGCGGCTGAAGCAGCAGAAGCGGCTAAAAAGGCAGAGGAAGCTAAGAAAGCCGAAGAATCCTCTAAGGAAGTTAAGAAGTCTGCCACTAGCTCCAAGAAGTAAGGGGTGATACCGAATGAAGTTCACTGAGGTTAATAGCCAGTTCCTTAGAGAGAACTACCTATTCGGGGTTCCTCTGGAGGATATGTACGGTAACAAGATGAAGGAAGGTATGTTAGAGCACTACATCCGTTCTGCTGTACAGCATACCCAGCGCATGTTGCAGATAGTCATTGAGCCTGTTGAGATAGAGAATGAAGTGCATGATTACTATGCAAATGACTTCTTACAGTGGGCATTCTTGGTACTGCATAAGCGACCTATCCTTGAAGTAAGTGCTCTTTCAATGTACTTTGGGGGCACTGAAATGTTCCGTATACCGCAAGACTGGATTCGGTCTTACCCTAACTCTGGTCAGATTCAGTTATTCCCAGTATCGGGCTCATCTGGTAGCTTGATCCTTACTGCTAATGGATCGTTTATGCCTGTCCTGCTTGGACAGTACCAAAACGCTCCTAGCTTGTGGAGGGTTAGTTACAAGGCTGGTATGGAGGATATACCTGAAGACCTAGTAGAGTATATCATGAAGCGTGCTTCGGTCGGTATCCTACAGGTATGGGGTGACCTTATCATAGGTGCGGGTATAGCCAACCAAACCATCAGTATTGATGGGCTGTCTCAGTCTATCGGTACTACACAGTCTCCTGAGTTCTCTGGTGCGGGTGCCCGTATCAAGAACTATATGGATGACATGAAAGAGCTGGAAAGACGTCTTAAGGATACGTATCTCGGGATTAATCTCGGGGTGCTATAGGGGGTGAGGGTATGAATCAAGAGAACGCGATGGGGTTTATGGTTCCTAGGGCAGACCTTAAGCCAGAGACCTTTGATACCCTCATCACCCAGAAGGGTTACAAGGTTATATGGGAGCAAGGTATGTTTTGCTCATGCTACTCCTCTGACTCTGGACAGCCGGACTACTCCTGCCCCGCATGCAAGGGTAAGGGATATGTATACTTCAGCCCTAAAGAAACAAGGGCTATAGTGACGTCTATCAATGGTCGTAAGGAGCAAGAGCATATAGGTCTGAATGAGGTCGGTGGGGCATACCTGACACCTCTCAGTACTGACAATGTAGGCTTCCGAGACAGGTTTACATTCTTAGACTTCACTATGAAGTTCTCTCAGCTACTTATAAGAGGGGCTCCTGGTGACCCTGATATACTCAGATATCCAGCTAATGACATCACCTGCCTAAGACTGCTGAACGAGGTCTATAAAAGGGGCATAGACTTCGATCTGTCTCACGATGGTAAGCAGATCACATGGCTAAGGGAAGTTATGGATGAGGCAACTCAATACTCTGTTCTATATGATACCCAAGCTGTGTACATTGCTATTAACCCAATACATGAGTTGCGGGGGACATACACCATGTACAAGGCTGGTGGAATGGAGCAGTTTGTAAAGCTGCCTAAGCAATTCCAGATCAAGCGCGAGGACTTCCTAGATGATTCTACAACTATCCAGCGATAGTACATTCTCTCTAGCCCCTGAAGTCACCCAGCTTTTACTAGACCTTCAAAAGTCCTACCGACAGAAATCTACGGGTTCTGGGGCAGGATATAAGAGGTCTAAATCTTTAGTCAAGGCTAAGGATAACTGGCTTTTGATGAATCAAGGGCTGTCCATAAAACCAGCCATAGCCAATCCCGCAAAGCTACTACAGTGGGGTAGGTCAGCTACACCAGTAGCAGCTACTCCAACTTGGGGTAGAACCCATAGGATGCAACCTAAACAGGCTGTTCCTTCTGCTAAGGTTAGCATGCCTGACCCCTCTAGTGTGCTATATCACCATACTAGTGTGGTACGCAGTAATGGGAAGGGCAACAGCAATGTATATGACACCTTTGCCAACGTAATACAATCTGGTATGGCTCAGTCATTTGGGAAAGATAGAGGGTGATAATAGGTGATACCTTTAGTTGAAGATTATTTAAGTGAGTTGATACAAAGCAAGCTAGGTTATCTGAAGGCTAATCCGGAATACGTTGGTTCCGTGTTGTCCACCAGTGAGACTAGGCTAGCTAAACTTAGGGCGTATTTACAGTCCACGCCTATCAAAGTCATCAAAGGTTATCCTAGAACACCTAATGAACTCCCATGTGTGTGCATACTGCTCTCAAATGAGGAGGAAAGTCAGATTGGGCTAGGTGACTATATAGATGACGAGGATGCAGACATCCGTCAGCATACTGCTGAGGGAGAGGTCGTATTCAGGGCTGATGGCGACATGGGAGCACCCTATACAAGGGTACCAAACGTACCTTTGGTAGGAGTCTACCAAGTCGTTAACAAAACTAAAGGCTTTGTATTAGACCCAGATGGATACTACGTAGCCAATGAGTCTCAAGGTCTGATAGCCTTCACCACAGACGAGGTAGAGGATGAGGACATAGTAGAGATCACCTTCGATTATAGACATACGGCTAAAGTCCATATGGAAACCTTATATGAGGTCAACTATAGGCTGGAATGCTGGTCACAGAATGGTGACTTGACTGTAGACCTTTACCACCTTGTGAAGTGGTCTCTACTGTCCGGTAGGGATGGTTTAGACGGCAAGGGCTTGTTCAGACAGAAGCTAGGTGGAACTGACTTCGAGCCAGCTACTAGCTACTTCCCTGAATTCGTATATAGAAGAGCTCTAACCTTCTGGTGTCAGATCGCCCCATCCGTTCCTATAGAGGACATCACCTATGTAGGCGGTGTGGAGGTTAACCAGTCGGTATCCTTTGACACAGGAGGTCGTACCGATGACTAAGAAAGTGCAAGAATCGGTAACTCGCACTCCCATTTCCCTACAGCCACCACAACCTCGTATCCATAGAAAAGAGTTCCTGTTCACAGTCAGAGACATGACTGAGGTACAGAAGGCTGGATTTATCGCCTATGCGGGTGGTAAAGAGTGGATGCGGCTTAGCGAGTGGCGTGAGTTGCTTGAACAGTACAAGAATCGTAAACTCTAGTAAAGGGGTGTAACCAATGGCACTTAACGACTACGGCGTAAACTTTAATGGACGTAGAATTGTGCATCCGGGGGCTTATGATAGCATTGATGCTTCGGCTATGACTGCTGTCACTCCTGGTGGGCTTAACTTGCCTGTAGTGGTGGGAAAAGCTTTGGCAGGTAAGGCTGGGGAAATCAAATACTTCTCTGGTACTGATACTGCTAGAGAGTACCTGCGCGGTGGAGACTTGATGACCGCTCTGGAACTTATGTTCTCTCCTACTCCTGAGGGTGGTGGCGGTGCTAGCCGAGTTGGTGTTGTTGTAGCCAATGAGACTACACAGGCTGCTGTTACAGCAGGTGGCATTGAACAAAAATCTGTCGAGTATGGTGACGGTGGTAATCGCATTCTAGCTAAGCTGGAAGCGGGCACTATTACAGGTAGCAAGAAATACACTGTAACCCGTTGGGACTTGGACAAAGCGGAAGTGTACGACAATGTGGGGGCGGTAATCGACCTTGAGTACACTGGGGCTGACGCGTATGCGGTGGTTACGGTTACTGTGGTTGACTCCAAAGCCACTAAGATCACAGTAGAGACTGGTGTAGATGCCGCTGCCGCTACAGTAGACCTTGAGATCAACCTCACTACTGGACAGTTCGCTACCATCGACGATGTCATCGCTCATATCTCCGGCGTATCTGGATACACGGCTAAGTTCGTTGAGCTAGCTAGCGCTGGGCTGGACGTAACTAAGCTCGATGCTGTCGCAGACGTAAACATCAAGACTGGAGGGTACTTGAAGGCTGTTAAAGCTGATCTTGAGTACCGTGTCAACAATAACTCCGAGTTGGTATCTGTTGAGGTAGGTGGTGCTATTACAGACTTCGACTCCACATACCTAACTGGAGGATCAGTTGGTACTACCCCATCTTCATGGTCTGCATACTTCGACACTATCAAGCGTCAGTTCTCTGACATCCTTGTGGTGCTAACCGATGACGCTTCTATCCATGCAGAGGCTCTAAGCCATGTGGGAGTAATGGAGCGCCGTAACCAGAAGCAGTTGCTATTCGTTGGTGGTGGAGTAAACGAGTCCATTACAGCCGTTAAGCAACGTGCGGCAGCTATGAACAGCTCTAGAGCTGTAGTAGCTTATCCTGGTATCTACCATCGGGCACACCAAGGTGGGTTAGTCCCACTCCCAGCATTCTTCACAGCAGCTATGTTGGCAGGACGTGTAGCTGGACTACCTGCTTCCGAACCTATCACGTTTGACTACTTCAGCATCCTAGGGCTTGAAAAAGAGCTGCTAGCAGGTGACCCTGAGGTAGACGATCTGATCACATCGGGGGTAGCGACACTGGAACGAGTACAGAACGGTGGTTTCCGCCTAGTACAGGGTATCACTTCCTACCTTGGTGGCAACAATACCCTGTATCGTGAAATCTCAGTACGTCGCGGGGCAGACAGCCTATCCGAACGTGTACGTAAGACTCTGGAAGACCGCTTTGTCGGTAAGAAAGGTCTACGTGCTACATCCGCTTCTGTCACTACTGCTACAATCGACATTCTGGAACAGGCTATCAAAGATGGTGACATCACGTCATACCGCAACATTGTGGTTCGTGTAGTCGGCACTGTGATCTACGTGGATTACCAAGTAGCTCCTGCTGAACCTACCAACTACATTCTGGTAACCAGCCACTTTGTACCTGAGACTGTATAATAGGAGGTGACCTGACATGGCTACAGTTGATGATCAAACAGTACACTCGGGGCATACCATCAATATCAAAGTGGGTACCGCAATCGTGGGTAAAGCACAAGGTATTGACGGTGAGCGTAACTTCGGTACCGAGGGCGTATATGAAATCGGTTCCATCATGCCACAGGAGCACATCAACCTACGTTACGAGGGCTCTATTAACCTAGAGCGATTCTTCGTTCGTAAGTCTGACCTAGTGAAACTGGGTATGGCTGCTGTAGGTGAGGACGTTCTGAAGAAGGGTACTATTACGATCGAGATTATCGACAAGTATACTCAGAAGACAGTACGTGCCTACCACGGTTGCACAATCGTAACGTATCGTGAGACGTTCCGTGTAAACTCCATTGCAGGTGAGAATGCTACATTCACTTACCTGTATGCCAAAGGAGCAGCGGAAGACACTACACCAACCACTGGTGGAACTGGCGGTACTGCACCTGGTACGCTTCTCGCCTAATAGCGACGAGCCCTATAATAGGAGCATGAGTATGGTTCATCCATCTCATGCTCCTATTTTATTTGTGAATACTATTTAGGAGGAATGAGCCACATGTCTAACATACAGCCGGAAGTGCTGAAAACCATTAGAAGTAAAGCCCTAGCAGAGGTAACAAAGGGTAATAAACGTACTCATGCGTTCTATGCTGAGTTCACTGATATCAACCCTAAGTTCACTAAGGGCAAGTTCGTAGTCCACCACCCAACCCAGCTAGAGCGTATGCAAATAGGTGTGAACAAGTCTGTCCTGTTAGGTGGCGTAATGCCACTTGACAATATCACAGACAATCTGTCTCACATCATGGCTACCCTCGATGTTGTAATTGATGAGAAGCCAACATGGTTTGATGTAGAAGACCCTGACCTGGATTATGATATCCTGGAGGCTGTATTCCTAGAATACATGGAATGGGTAAACTCCTTTCGCAAAAAGCCTACAGGAGATCAACCTAAAGAGCCTAGCACAGACGGACGAAGCGAGGTTCCAGTGGTGGGTAATGAAGGAGTTCAAGGTGCTACCAACGGAGGACAGGTTTCTTAATCTGACCGAGGAGCAGCTACAGCTCTTATATCACCATTGGGAACTGGACATCCAAGCGGCTAAGAAGCCTAGGAACGGTAATACAAACGATCCAGAGTATAAGGACGATGAACCAGAGCATTACCACGACCCAGACTTTGACAAGGAGTGGGACGCCGACGAACCGGATGGGGAACTTGATAGCAACATTGTAGGCGAATCTCCGTCCGTCACCCCTTCCGAATCCTTCGGGGAGGTCGCAACCTCCGATGGGGAAACTCCTACAAATCTTGATAAGAGAGAATGGGAGGAGGTGTAGATATGGCAGCTTCTAATTCGCCCAATAGTGGGTCTCAGCGTAAGGTGAATGTAAAGGTCACAGCTGAGATACAGGAAGCCCTACGTAACTTATCCCAACTGGAACGTCAGGTCAACAAGATAGGCGACCTAGCAGACCAAGGGGAGCGTCAACAAAAGGGCTTCCTTAGCCCTAAACAGGTTGCTATGTATCGTAAGATTCTAGCCGAAATAGAGAAGACTTACGACAAGCATTATGACAACTTGGGTAGGATGAGTCAGGATTATCATGCTAAACAGCAGAAGGCTGTAGCTGATCTGGCTAGGCGACAACAAGCCCTCAATAGGGCACAAGGTGGTAACAAATGGGGGGACGTAGCGTCTCCTAGGATCGTTGAGTATCATGAGCGCAAGCTGAAGGAAGCACAGGGGAATGTGGATACTCTCAGACCTCTAAAGGCTGAACTTGACCGTATGGCTGAGATCATGCGTCAGATAGAGGGAGAGCGCAATAGGGGAGGTACTCATGCGGATCGTGTAAACAATTTGCATGAGCTAGACCCTTATACCAAGCACCAGATGCAAGCTATGGTCAACGTGGCGGGCAGCACTGGAATTATATCTTCCATAGGTGCCCTAGTCAACTACCTAGGAACTGGTAAAGACCTTGTACGTGACCGTGAGGCTAGGGTGCGTGACATTACTCAACGTGGAGCTTATGATGGTAGTGATGAGTCTAACATCAGCCGCCTAGAAAAGGTAGGTCGTGAATACGGCTACAACTCCTCTGATACTGTTGCCTTACAATCCCTACTGATGCAGGGGGGTACTGGAGACCGTGCCAAGTCCTTGCAGGACGTTGAATCTGGTCAGCAGTTTGGTAGGGCTTTCGGTGTAGGCTCTGATGCTCTAGCTCCTGGGTTTAACATGTTTAGGCAAATGGGTACTATGGAAGAAGGTGATATGAAGCACTTTGCTGAGTTGATTGCAGGTGCTATATCAGCCACTAACATGGACGGTAGGCAGGAAGAAATGATCCGGTCTACTACCCTCTTAGCCAGCAGTGTAAGCCAAGGGTTAGTTAAGATGAGCGAACAGCAATTTGGTAACATTGCTTCCCTACAAGCAGCTATTGGCTCCGCTACCCCTGAGCTTAGAGGTGACCGTGGTGCCGCTATGCTTACTAATCTTGACCAAGGTATCAAGGGAGCTGACCACAACCTAGAACTTCTAATGGGTAAGGGTACTGAATTCACAGGGATTGAAGGTTACTACCAACTCCAGCTATTGAAGGAGGAAGGTCTATCTAACCCAGACAACCTTAAACGTATTCTACAGAATACAGACAAGGGTCTAGGAACTAGAGAGATGCGTAACCTAGCCTTGAGGAATTTCGGTCTGTCATTGCACCAAATAGAGGAGCTAGAAAAGAACGGCACCTTTGATAAGATCAAGAATGGGGAAATGGAGTTTACTCCAGACATGCTAGAGAACTTAGGTACTCAAAAGCTGTCTGAGCAAACAGACTCCTATAAGGACTCTGAAACGGCTACAAGGCAAGTGAATGACGCTGCCCAAGAGATTCGTCAGCGTAACGTAGCAGACGAGTATGAGGCAACTGGTAGCTGGGTCATGGATAAGTTCAACAGTATGCCTGACTGGGCTCAAAAGACTGCCGTATTTGGTGGTGCTCTAGGTGGCATGTTGTTTGGAGGTAAGATTATACGTGGTGCTGGCAGTCTACTGCAAAAGGGCTACAAGGCTATTAGACCTACTATAGGTGCTGCTGGGGCAGCAGGTGGAGCGGCAGGTGCAGGTGGTGGTATAGCAGGATGGTGGAATAGGTTACGTGGTGGAGGTGGAGGTACCCCTCCCACAGGAACACCTCCAGTACCCCCTACGGGCGGTACACCACCTACAGGTGGGGCTAGACCTCCTGTTATACTTGGCCCAAATGGTCAACCTCTACCCCCTAGTACTCCACCTGTTCCCCCTACTCCACCTGCACCTCCTAAGGGTGGTTTCTGGAACAGTCTTGGCAAGGGTGGGAAGAACCTACTCAAGGGTGGGGGAAAGGTACTTGGCCCAGTAGGTCAAGTAATGACCTTTGACTTCGTAGACAAAATAGGCTATGACTTCGCAGACTGGTTCTGGGGGCATAGGGAAGGAGATAAGTACAATACTCCTGGTCTATTCGACAATCCCTTTGCACAACAGGAGGTACACAAGGAAACCAAGTCTTGGGTAGGTAAACGCCTATGGGATGATGTGTCAGATCGCTTCAGTAAGGAAGGTCGTAAAGAAGCGGCTGATGATCTAGCTGTGCGTAACTACAAGTTCAATCATCCAGAGTCGGCTAGCAAGTCCAACGAGGAGATACTACAGCTATCCAAAGACGAGAGCGTTAGGAAGCAAGAGGAATTCCGTAAGATGTTAGACCCAAATGGGGATGCTGCTAGATTTGGAGAAATGCTAAAGGCTCATGCTAAACAGCCTACTCCTGCTCCTGTAATACCCTCCTTGACCAATACCCCGGATATCCTATCTCTTGGTAAGGGGCCATTGACTAAGGAAGCAGCCCTAAAGGAAATGGGATTCCAGCAACCTAACTGGTTGGTAGACTTCTCTGATGCCATCGAGAACTGGGAGAAATCCCTAGACAAGAAGGCTACTATAACCCAGGAGCACACAGTCAAGGTTGTCATAGATGGTAAGATAGACGGTATGACACCTGAGAATCAGAACGAGGTTAAGGACGCTATGATACCATTCTTCCAGAATGGTCAGTACAATCCATTCAATCTTAATCTGATGTTTGATCAGAAGAGAAGATAAATAGG
>Ga0247828_10000321_pt1 | contig 16763 bp, 43 predicted proteins | sample 12C_Control_Day3_FD_192425 | JGI IMG/M metagenome (GOLD analysis project Ga0247828, IMG submission 192425) | Soil microbial communities from agricultural site in Penn Yan, New York, United States - 12C_Control_Day3 | ecosystem: Environmental > Terrestrial > Soil > Agricultural land | place... | reverse complement strand
GCCACTTCTACGGCGTTCGGGTTTGCTGTTGCGATCAACCTGATGCAGCAGATCCCTGACATCATCCGGCGAGTGCTAGGGCGTTTCATCGGGAACTGAAATGGAACTGCTGAACCTCGCCGCCAGCTTCGTGATCCTCGCCGGCTGCTTCTGGCTGGTCTATACGCACAAGGTACCGACTCGTACGGGCTGGTCGCTTGTGCTTGGCATTGTGGCACTTGCAGCAGTCGGTAACATGCGCCCCAGCGTCTGCCGTGATACGTCACAGGTCATGCTTATTTCGGCTATGGCTATTGGCGTCCTGTTCGCATTCTGGCGCGTCGAGTTGAAACCGTGGCTGATCCGGAGGTTTGCATGACTGCTATCCTGGCGTTCCTTGCTGATGCATGGCCGTTCCTTCTAGCCGCTGCTGGCGCTCTGTTCGGCTGGGCACGTCACAAGCAGGCGCAAACGACTGTCGCCAAGGCCAAGCAGGAACTTGCAGAGAAGGATGCGACCGTAGCCAAAGACAATGCACAGGCCGCGCGGACAGGCGCCACAAACGCCAAGGTGAAGACCAATGAAGACAATGCTGCTGCTGCCGTGCCTGATCCTGTGCGCGTCCTGCACGACGAGTGGGGTAACGGGCGAAACTGATCGCGTGCGCTTTGTGGATACCGGATGTGACTGGACTGCACCGATCTACGTGGACCGTGACGACATCCTGACCGCTGAGACAGCGCGCCAGATTCTGTCACACAACAGGGCCGGCGCGCGCATCTGTGGATGGAAGCCTAGAGCGAATTGATCTCGTGTTGCTTAATGAGTCTGCGCGCGAATTCGATCACGGTTTCACGGCTCGGTGGCGCGGCAAAGTATATGTCGTAGAACTCATGCGCTACTTCTATCGCCAGTTCGTAGATTTCATCGTCACTCATTGCTCATCTCCTAGCAAACCGAAACAATAGCCAGCGCCAGCCCAAGGCTTACTACTGACGCGGGTACCACAAACGGCAACGTTTCCTCATGCCGCATGACAGAGTGAAAGTCCAGCAGCATCAGCAGCGATGCCACTAGGACTAGGATCAGCGCCAAAATCAGCGCGCCCTCCAACCGCTACCCCTCCCGCCCCGTCGCCGACCGATCCATGGCGGCGCGAAGCCACGCAATAAACTCATCTGGCGCGTACTCATACCGATCAATGAAATCGATCCAGCCTGCGCTAGTTGATCCCCACACATTTACCCCGGAAAACCACTCTTCCCGCGTCTCGCGCGATTGCTCCGGGGTGGGGCGGCTCTCTAGTGCGCACTTCTGCATGCTGTAGGTGTAGTGCTGACCTGTATACCATTCTCCGGCAGGATGCGTAGCCTCCCACGCTTTCATATCTGCCGTGTACTTATCCCACTCCTCATCGTTCTCGGGCGAGTCCTCTACAACGCCAGGTGCGCACGGCATTGTCGCGTTGTAGGCGTTGCACTCGGCAGCGAAAGCATCGGCTTGCGCCTCGTCGGTGAACGCCTTCAGGTTTGTGAAGCCCTCGTAATCCGTGTCAGCGGTGACAATCCAGATATCGCTCATCACACCCCCTCCTTTTCGTGCGCGATCACGAAGAGGCATTTCGGCTCTCCGATGATGCGGCCGCCTTTTTCTGCCAGCGCATTGCGAATGATCTGAAGCCCTTCGCGCTTCACTTGGTCTTTGGTCTCCGCGAACGTCGCAGCCTCGCTCCAGCTTCCCACGGTCACCTCTACCTCAACACGGATTCGTGCGGTCGCGCTCATCACACCCCCTCCGGCTTGGCTGGCGCTGCGGGAAGCGGCATCCAGTGCGTGTATTCAGGGAAGCTCGGCGCCAGGTATTCGGCGTCGATGGTGATCGCACCGAAATCCTCATGCCATGCGATTACCGGTGTCCCCTTATCGGGGATATCACCATGGACGACAGGCACCCATTGATCCGCCTGCGCGGTGGCGAGCGCGGCGCGGGCCGTCCATCCTTTTGCTGCGCTGTCCGCTTCAATTACTCGCTGCCATTGCGGAGACAGCCCTGCATACCATTCATCGAAACTGATTCCCCCATCCGCCACAGGCTCTTTCGATGCGGGGGCGGGGTGGGTGTCTGGCCTTTTCAGCTTACGGATAACCTCTGATTGCTCATCGCCATCTTCGCAATGGTCCTGTACGTACACGGCGGCGTTTGCCAATGCCTCTCCGTAACCGCTGCCAAAGCCGTCACGATATCCGGCCATGTACTCTGCGTTAGTTGTCAGGGCCACAGCCCCGCCCGCGTTGCTGGCGCGGCTTTCGACGTGAGCGTTCCATGCGGCGATTGCATCAGATTCACGTGTCTTGCGAGTCAAGCCGCAGCCACGCGGGCCGCAGGCCCGGCACGCTGTGCAATGCACCTGTGCGAACAGACTGCCGGGCTCATCGATGACGCCGGGGCGCCCGCCGTCCTTGCAGAACGGGCACTTCGCTACCTCAGCCATTTCCATTTCCCCCATTCTTCGAGCCTTCAGTGCCCGAGTAGATGCCATGCTGTTGCAGCCACGATAGGAACCTGTCCATTTCCAGCGACCCTAATTTGGTCCAGCCGACCGGGAACCCCATCAGCCACTCGCACCAGTCCGGATTCAGGCGGCCATAGAAACCTGCTTCCGTCGGCGGAGTCTTTAGCGCCACCATGACTGGCAGATCCGGCGCCACCTTTTGCCTTCTCTCGAAGTAGGCGAAGTTCCTCGAATACTGGTCGCCGTCCGATGCCTTTAGGGTGGGCCACAAGCCAGACGCGTTCTCGGGGTTGCGGGCCGCCGAGATCTGCGCATCCCAACACACCCCATCTCGCATCAAGCCCCATCTGGGCCAGATCTCCGAGAACCTCGCCCATCCCTCGATGAAGCAGCGCTGCGACGTTCTCCAGGAAGATGTAGCGCGGTCGTACTTCGCCAATGACCCGGGACATTTCTCGCCAGAGTCCGCTTCGTTCGCCTTTGAGGCCCAGTTTATGTCCGCTGTTGCTGATGTCCTGGCAAGGGAATCCGCCTGACACAACATCGATGTGGCCGCTCCAGGGCTTCCCATCGAACGTTGCAACGTCATCCCACACTGGAAATCTCGGAAGGATGCCGTCTCGCTGTCGTGCGAGCAGGACAGCGCGGGCGTAGGGATCAATTTCAACAGCGCATCGGGTGCGCCATCCAAGCAGGTGTCCGCCCAGGATGCCACCTCCTGCTCCTGCAAAAAGTGCCAACTCATTCACCGTCACCCCCTTCCCGGTCGCCATTCGACGGTTGCGGCTGCTCGCGGGACAGGGCGACGCGGAATAGTGGGCATCGCATGCAGATCAACTCATATCGGCACAATGAGCGGCCACACTTCATGCATTCGCGCCTTGCATCTGCCAGTTTCCATGCCAGCGTTTCAACCTTTACCTTGAAATCTCGCTGGGCATTAAGCATCGACTGGATGTCATCCATTGTCGTTCTCCATATCGCGGGACAGGGCGGCGCGGAGGATGCGAGGCGCCCACCATTTCGGGTCGCCTATGACCGTGCCGGCCGGCATTTCGCTACACAACCACCGCTCGAATGCCGCCACCGCCACCGCATCGGCCTGCGCCTGCTGGTCATCATGCAAGTCAGCGTAATCACTGCTTTCTTCCCACTGTCGCTGCACTGCCTCGCAGTCGCCGGATGGGCACACTCGGGCTAGCCAATCTTCGAATGCCCGCGCCTCACGCTCATCCTGCTGCGCCGCCAGACCGAACGGGTCATAGCGCATCATGGATTCATCGAACATCTGGCATGTCCGCGAATGGCCGCCACCGGGACCACTGCCGCACGTGCATTGGCGCTCATCCTGCACAGGCGCGGCAGGCGGTGCGGCAGCGCGCAAACAGCCTTTGTGCTCGCTTTGCGTTACGAGATAGCCGCAACACGCGCACCGAATGGCGGCAGGCGGTGCGGCTTGGGCGAGCACATCCGCGAGGAGCACATAGTCACCATCTGACATCGGCATCATGCCGTCCTCGTGCTTCGAGCTGGGTGCGAAGCGGGTCAGCCCCGGCGCCACGCTCGCGGCTTCGTTCTTGGTCATTTCGCGTCCTTTACGATGTGCCCGCACGTGGGGCAGCGCTTCTTGGTCTTGTCGTTTCTGGCTTTGATTGCTCGGGTAAGCACTGACTGACTCATGCCGACAGCCTTAGCCGCCGCATACGCCGTCATGCCAGGATTCGAGCGCATCATATCTAGAGCTAGCTGCGTCTTTGTCATATTGGTGCCCGCCGTAGCGGGCGGGCTGTGGTTAGGTGAGCAGTTCCCGCAGCAATTCGACAACCTGCGATGGCCATTTCTGCGGGTCGATTGGGTCTTCCGCTTCCCATTGCGCCACCAGTTCGGTGGCGCGTTGGCGTATTTCATCCGGGATGTTCATTTGATTACCTGTGCCTTTGCCAAAGTTTCGAACGCCATTTTCTTCGCAGCATCTGCCTGCGTCCCTGCGGCTTCCAGTTCCTGGGCAGCCTTGCGCGCCATGTTGTTCACCTTCAGGGAGTAACCAGACGTACCGCCGCGTTGCTTCGTGAAACCCGCCACACGGTTATGCAGCGCGATCAGGATTTCGGCTTGCTTGGCGATGTTTTCCATTTCGTTCCCCTTGCGCGTTGCGTTGTCGATGGATGAATCATATGCCATGTGCCGACATATGTCAAGCAACAGGATTCATCATCCACGCAGCAGCCGGATCGACGTGCGGGCGCCACTCTTTGAGCCACTTCTCGTGCCGGCGCCAGACTTCTGCTTGTGCCATGGCCTCCTCGTCCATAGTGCGTACCAGGCTGCCGTCTTCGCGCGACTTTTCCATCGGTGCATTCGGCTTATTGCCTACACGGTAGACGGGCATCCGCGTCCTGCGTCCATCCTGCCAGATGTAGTCCACGATGTAGATCTTCTGTTCGGTGAACAGGCGCGCGATCCATTGCTTCACGGTATTGGATGAGCGGTCCATAACCTTAGCTACTTCGTCACGCGTTGCGCCTTGGCGCTCTTCGATGATCTCCATTACCTTTTGCAGGTTCGCTTGGCACGCTTCGAACATGGCGCGATTGCGGGCCATCTGGGCTTTCTTGGTTTCCGCATTCTTTGCTACCCGCGCCAGATACTTAGCCTTGCGCTCTTCGTCAGTCATGCGTCGTGTTGGCATTTCCCGTCTCCCTTCAGTTCTTCCACATCCCGGCGCAGCTTCCTGATTTCCTCAGCGGCGTCCTTCCTTAATTGCCTAGCCTCCATCGACTCGCAAAACTCATTGGCCGATTCCAGGCGATTCACGATGTCTTCCATGCTGACCCCTACGCTGACTTCTGTTGCAGTGTTGCTACCATCAATTGCAGTTCGGCCTCGAACCGCATGATTCCGTCCTTGAGTTTGGCGATGTACTCTTCGTCGCGCTCGATACGCTGGTGATATAGGCGGTAGTTCTCGCCAGCGCGTGGATCGTACGAGATGAACTCCCACCATTTCCGGCCCGTTACAAGCATGCAGCCTTGCACCTGTGGGATATGGTTGTCTGGCATCCCTTCAAGCATCGTCTGGATGTGTACCGCCTCATCATGTGGCGCTTTGTTCTCAACGCCACCATCCTTACCGATCAGGCCATCAGCAGAACAGCCGATGAACTTGTATTCGGCATGAGTGACGAAGCATGCCGGCTGCACGACTAGCCCTGTTTCCAGCTCAAACGCGCTCAGTGCGTACGATTCGACCTCGGCGCCCCACCGTAGGGCCATGCCGGAAATTTCGTGCACGGGCTTTCCTGATAGCCGCTCGAAGCACAGTTCGCGCATGTACTTGTCGCGGGCTGCGGTAGATGTCGGCAGCTTAGGCTGACCCTTGCGGGGACCAGACTTGTAAATGGCGCCAGGCTCGGGGTCAGTGAAGGCCATGACATCAGCGAAGCGGCTGGCCGTGATCTTGCCGGCGCGCTCATCCCTCCATTCAGGAGTGCGTTGTAGTGGCTCACTCATCGCCAGCCTCCGGCATTGCCATTGCCTTAATGCGGTCCTTCTCGTCAGCGCCGATAGCCTTTCGCATATCGGTTGTCAGTTCTGCCCATGCCCCTGCAAAGGCGTCCATACCTTCCTCGCGCGCCACCAGTTCAAGACGGAAGATTGCGCCTTCAATTTCTTCGGTGCGTTCTGCGGGCTGAGGAAGGGATGCGGCGGCAATCGTCGCTGGTGCCTCCTTTGCCGGCCCCATATCGATGATCTGCTTGCCCTCCATCTCGTCAGCGGTCGGCTGCGATGCAATCTCGGGGAAGGCGATACGCAAAGCCTGTGCTGATGCACACTTAGCAAGCTGGCCGCGTGGGCGCTTCGTCCACATGGCATTCGGGGCGATTGACTTTTCCTTGCCGCCCTTGATTGCGTAGTTCTCCATCCAGTATTCGATGGCAGAGAACTCTGCAACGATGCCGCTTGGCATGAGACGGCGCACAGTGATCTTGCAATACTCGGGGAAAGTGATCGACTGCCCGCCAAGTGTCTCGGTCAGCATTGGGCCGAATTCAGGCTCAGTCATGCCAGCAAACTGCCCAGAGCGAGCGGCCTGTGTGCGATAGAGATTGACACCCGGCATGATGACGTCTCGCATACCACCTGATTTGCTGTCCCACATCGGAACGATATGGACCGGCTTCTGCATCGGGTCCAGACCGGACGCCTTGCAGTAACTGATGACCATCTTGATGGATTCGAGATTCGCACCAGGGTATAGCGACGACTGGAGAACCTTGATGAGTTCAGGCTCGCTCAGTGCGAGGGAATGCAATTCGGTAGTGGTTGCTGCGGTCATACAATCTCCTTAAGCCGAGACTAAGCCGGCGTTGAGGGTTATAAATCAGGAACAGATCATCCAAACGATAGCGACCATTACGACAGCCGCCGCAAGCCACCACCAGCGCGACTCTTTCTTGTGCTCAGGCTGATAGGTCTGGTACAGGCCGAATGCCTGCTCAGTCGTGCGCGGGGTGCGGAAATGGGTGTGCTTCATGCTTTCTCCCGCGCGGCCAGCATGGCATCCGCCATTCGATATGCTTCGTGGGCGCATTCCTCACGGCTCACATCTATCGTGCTAGGGGTTGCCATCCATCCTTGCATCCACTTCGCCGCGAAGTAGTCACGCAGGGTCATGCCCTGCGATGCCAGAAGGTGACGATATGGCGGTGTCTGGTCATGCAGTTCATCTGCGGGAAACGCCGGACCGCCGTCATTAATATTGCTCATACCGTCCCCCAAACATCCTTGTAAAAGTCGGGGTCACAGAACCCGTCCAGGTAGTAGTACGAAAGTTGCACGGTCTTTCCGTCAATCGGCGATCCACCGTAACGAAATACAATCTCACGTCCGAAGTCGTCCACAACTCGGTCAATGTGCGGCTGGCTACGGTTGTACATGTGCTGGAGGATCATGTTTGCTCCTTATCCTCGTCCTGCATGCGGGCGCGGAACGCTTGGTAGAGTTGCTCGATGGTAATGGAGTCGTGTTGCTCGCCGCAGAAGCGCGGGTGGAGATATGACTCGCCGAAGCTCTTAAAGAAGTCGCGCCAGTTCATCAGTGCACCTTGTCAGAAACCATCTCGAAGTAGGTAGAGCGCGAATCCCGCCGCTCTTCGTCGTCAGCCGCAATCACGTGCTCGATGTTGTCCGCGATGATCTTGTCGCAGAACGCAGACAGCCGGCCAGAGATTGCCAGATTCACCGCGCGCAGATGCTCGATCAGATTCGCGTCAATCGATGCCGGCTTATTGAACAGCACCAGCAAATCGCCGAGCACCTCAAGCGCCGTCTCCCCGTCCACGTATTCAGAAATTGCCCCAGCTCGCAGATCGCTATCAATGCGCTCTTCCGCGTCGTACTTGTCCATGTCTGCTCCCGTTGTATTACTGCCCGCCGAAGCGGGCGGGTTGTGGTTAGGCGGTCAGATTCAGCCCGACCGTGATTTCTACGTGCGCCTTTGCGCGTGTCAGCGTTTCGAAGTTTTGACGATCAGTCCCCATTGGCGGATAGACGCGATACCCGCCGCTCGGCATGGCACGAATGATCCATCCGGTTTGGCCGTATCGCCAATAGCCCCGCGAGTAGGCGCGGTCCTTTTCCCATTTGGCGGCGCGCAGCATTCAGCACCACACGATGTCGTCAAACTTCACGAAAGTCGCCATGCTTGACTCGCCGCGATCCGGCCAGCGAAACGATCGCACAACCATGTAGCCGATGCGATCTTTCCAAAATACCGCCGTGATTCGGGTGGAGATTTGCGGTTTCATGCTGCTGCCCTTTCAGTCTTGATAGTGGTCGCAACGCCGTAGCGTTCAAAAAACTTACGCGCCTGCTCTTCAGTAATCTTGGCGATCTTTACGCCAGCACCAACGTTACGCAGGTCTTCCTCGGTGCATCGCGCAATGTTTTTGTTAGCGAACAGGCCATGCGGATACTCCACGGTGAAGCCGTAAAACTCACCGGCCTTGTTGATGAATTCTGCGGAGAACTTGTCTTTGTAGACTTCGCCCGTGGCGTCGCACTTGTAGCAACCGCCGGGGATACCAGCGTAGACAACCGGGGATGCGACAAGCCCGGAACCCTTGCAGCGGCGGCACGTGATCCTGGTTGCGTTCATTTCGTTTCCCCTTGCGCGTTGCGTTGTCGATGGATGAATCATAGCGCCAGCAATCCGGTAGCGCAAGGACAATTTGCATCCGATTGCACTATGCACTTCTGCAGCGATCTGCTATCATTGCAACCGAGTCACTTACACAAGGAGCGAACGTGACATATGACAAAGACCTGATGGAAGTCCGAGCCTGGCTCCTGTCGATCAAAGGTAACTGGCCCGCTGTCGCCAAGAAGTCAAAGGTATCGAAACGTGCGATCTCGTACATTGCCAATGACCCTGATACGACGCCTACGCCGGCTACCGTACATCTCCTGAAGCTCGCCAAACAGAAGATGGAGAAGGGTGAGAAGTGACGCAGAGGCGGACGTTTACGCATGTCAAGCGTATGTGCCCGCCTGCAACACTTTGTAACGATGTCGGGTTTTTAGGGTTTCCATAGGTCACACGAAGTCAGAAACGTCCTACAATGGCTAGAGCATCTGTACAGTTCGTGAAACTTTATAGAGCGCCTGGAGTGTAGGTCTGGAAGCCGAACACAGGCATGTTGATTGCGTTTTGGCAGGGTCATAGGGGCGCGCGTACCCTCGCAGCTCCTAGAATCAGGGAGTCCTTCCAGGCTCCTGTGACCCGCCCAAAGCGCCTTTAAGGGAAGGGTGCTGTAAATGTCCATCAAGAGTCTGCCGCCTGCCAGCGGCGAATCTGCCACAAGCGCCAACTCCGGCGCATCTACCGACAACAGCGATCCGCTGACGTCTGCCATTTCCACCCGTTACGAGCACGTAATCTGCCAAGCAATTTTGGTGGAGGAATTCGCTCGGATTTTTGCTGCTGTCGAGTAGGGCTAATGAACTACTACGACCACCACATCGGAGACTTCCGCTCTGGAACGGTCAACATGACTCGCGTCGAGCGTTGGATCTATCGGGACATGCTCGACGTGTACTACGACACGGAAGAACCACTACCGGCTGACATCGAAAAGCTATGCAAGGCAATTGGTGTCCGTAGTGCGGAAGAGAAGGCGGCGGTAGTTGACCTGCTCTCCTACAAGTTCACGTTGACTGACCGGGGGTATGAGCACGAGCGGTGCGAAGCTGAGATAGCCAAATACCGCTCCAAGGCAGACGTGGCAAGGGAAAACGGGAGATTGGGTGGGCGCCCGAAGGGAACCAAGACCAAACCAGAAGGCAACCCAGAAAAACCCAGTGGGTTTTCTTCGGTTAGCAAACCAAACCCAGATCAAACCGGATCACAAGCTAACCAAGAACCAATAACCAATAACCAAGAACCAAAGTCTTTAACCCTCTTGTCCGGCAAGCCGGACGATGGATGCCAAGTGCTTGAGCACCTGAATGCCAAGGCAAAGCGAGATTTCCGCCCCGTGCCGGCAACGATGCGGATTATCCGGGCGAGGCTTAAGGAGGGAGCGACAGTTGCTGACATGCAAGCTGTTGTGGACATGAAGGTCAGGCAGTGGACGGGCACGAAGTTCGAGCAGTATCTGCGGCCAGAAACGCTCTTTGGTGCTTCGAAGTTTGCTCAGTACGTGGGACAGCTTGGGGCGCCGCTTCCAGGTGATGACCGAAGCATTGAGGGGTTTCTGGCAACGTTTGGCCCCGAGGATGACGGGATGACTATCGACATGGAGGCAGCGAATCATGCGTGATGAGGACAAAAAACAATTCGCCGCAGTCATCAAGGCGACATTCGACAACTACCACCGCGACCAGCCGATGAACGAAACGCTGCGGCTTTGGTGGGAGATGCTTGGCGCTTTCGATATCACGCAAGTCCGTGCTGCCTGCCTTCAGCACATCGCTCAGGAGGCTAGGTACGCGCCGACAATTGGCAACCTGCTGGAGATCCTGAATGCTGGGGCCAAGGTCGGGAGACTGGGCGCTGAGGAAGCGTGGGCCATCGCTGTGAAGGCGTGCGATGAGCGAGAAACCGTGATGCTGACGGACCAGATTGCTGAGGCATGGGGAATCTGCAAGCCGATCATGGATCTGGGGGATGAGGTTGGGGCGCGGATGGCGTTCAAAGAGGCATACCAGCGCCTGAGCGCGAGTTCGACAGGGCCGGTTAAGTGGTGGCCATCCATCGGGAATGACCCGCACAAGCGCGATGCTGCCTTGTCTGAGGCCAAGCGGCTTGGCTTGCTGCCCGCACCTCAAGTGGCTGCGCTTCTGCCGCCTGCCGTCCGCATGGGCCAAGATGATCTGCCGCCTAGCCCGGAGGGCTTGCGCAAGCTCAAGGAACTGATGGCGTCGCTTCGGGTGCGGGGAGCGAATGAGGCCGAAGAAGCTGAGGCAGAGCGTGAGCGCAAGCGCCAAGAGGAAGCTGACCGAAAGGTAGCGATTGCCCGAAAGGTCGCCGACTACGAAAACGGAGAGGATGAGCAATGAAAGACTACCCGCGCAACGAATCCGCAGTAGGCCACATGGATGCGGTCTACAAGCGTCGCAGCTACAACCTGCGCAAGCAGATTACTGGACGTTTTGAAGCGCCTTGCCTGACCAACGCGTCCAAAGCATTGTCGCTTCCGCTCCAGAACCTGAGCAAGTACGCGTACAACCGTCTACGTATCGTCGAGGGGCTTGCACGTGAGATTGAGGCCAAGTTGGGTCTGGAGTTTGGCAGCTTGGATAAGGTTGTTGCAACTGAGTTGCATCACGCGTGCGCGCGCGTTTTGGAGCCATCGAATGCGTAGGGCGGCCAAGGTAGACGCGAACCAGGCTGAGATCGTGGAGGCTCTTCGGAAGATCGGGGCGAGCGTCCAGTCGCTTCACGCTGTGGGCCAAGGATGCCCGGATTTGCTGGTCGGATGGCGAGGAATCGTAAGCCTGCTCGAAGTGAAGGACGGCAGCAAGCCGCCATCCGCGCGCAAGCTGACTGAAGATCAGGTGAAGTGGCACGCAGAGTGGCGCGGCCAAGTGGCAGTAGTCGAGAATGTAGAACAGGCCATCGAGGCCATTACACACTAGGGAGAGGGAGCATGAGTTACGAGATTGAATGCATTGGGACAAATGCTGGATGGAAGTATCGGGTGACGTTATGGAACGGTAAGGCCCGATATAACGGGGATCGATACTACATGCGCCATCAAGACGCAGAACGGGCAGCACGTTCTACGGGTGCTGTACCAAAATCTGTGAAGGAGCTAGCATGACCGAAGAGTTCGAGAAGTGGTTCGCCGATGAGTTTGGGGACGAGCCGGCGAGGGAAACGAAATACTGGCCTTCGTGGAATCGAAGCCGGGATGTCGCGCGCATTGCCTGGCAAGCCTCGCGCAAGGCAGCTCTAGACGATGTGATCGCATGCATCGAAGAGCACAAGGATTACAGAGGCGGATACGTAGACAACGGCATCGAAGACGAAATCCGCGCGTTCCAGTAATGACGCTATCCGACGCCATGGTCCTCTACTTCGTAGCAGTCGTGGCGCTCGGCGTGCTTGTCACCATTTGGCTTTTGTCGGGAGATTGAGATGGAATGCACGTGTCCTTCTGGGGATGGTTCGCTGCGGCCGTGTCCGGTTCATTCCGCGAGCAAGGGGAAGTATGTGTGGGTAAAGCGCGACGGTGAGTGGATCTTGGTATTCGAGAAGGTAGAAGTGCACACGCCGTCTGCGACAATCACGGTCGAGGTCAGCGAGGAACGGGAGGTGGGAAATGAAGATTATTGATCTTGTTATGCTCTGGTCTGTGTGCGCGATAGTGGGCAACTCGCTCCAACTCAATTGGCTTCAGTCAGGCGGTTTCTGCGGTGCATTGACTTGGTTATTCATTCGTCTGCGAGACAAATCATGACTGACTATGGCTTACCCATCGGCCTCGTTATGGGACTCGTCTCAGGCGGCATAGCAGGCTGGATCGCGCACAAGACCGTCCAGGCTATCAAGGACGATAAAACGCCAACGGTAGACGTCTGGACCGACTCAGCAGGGAATATCAAAGACGTCATGTGTTCGGACCACGTGAACCTCAGATTCCGCGATCAGCGCGATGTCGTGGACAGGTGGAAAGACAATCGCGTCAAGACTCACAAGTACCAGGACTAGGAGAGAACATGAAGGACGCAGCAATCGGCATCATCGCACTCGTGCTCATGATCTCGGCATACACGATCATGTCCGCTATTCCAACCGCGCTGGGCATCGCGCTTTACCGCTGGGTGTTCTGACATGGACTACATCACCACGCTGCGCGAGCACTACGAGCGAGAGTCCATCAGCGACAAGCCTCAGAGCTTCATGTTGCGGTATGAGGCCATCGGGGAATTGCTCCAGCAGTTCGACAACATGGGCGGCCTCCGCATCCAGGCTGTTATCGGCAGTTACGCGCTGACCACCGATGGTCGCCTGTTCCTCGTGCAAGGCGCGACGCTGACGCTCTGCAAGCCAGAAGCGCCGGTAGAGCCGTCAGCAACTCAGGAAGACGACTGGGAGGCCGCGTGATGCCGCTCTTCATGCTGCCGATGTTCTGGTTCTACTTCGTGATGCGGGGGATGTGATGACCCGCCAGCCGACCATAACCCTGACCGTCGATTGGTTCGCAGTCGTTGCCGAATTGAAGCGGCACGGCTATAGCCTCTACACGCTTGCGGCTATGGTCGGCATCCCGAAGGACACGATCTACAGGTGGGCGTGCGGCTCGATGCCGAACCACGCGGATGGGGAACGGGTCATCCTGTTTTGGATCGACACGACGGGAAAGGAACGCGCCATGCTCCCGATGAAGCCACGGGAATTGAGCGCGGCAAAGGTGCGGTAATTGGCTATAATTCAGCCGAGGCCCAAATCTGCGGGCGTAGGCCCGTCTCTTTAGCCGGGATGGCTATGTCGAAAGGCATGGCAAGCAGACTGACAGCCTGGAAAGACAGGCGCCTCACGCATGGCGACCTCCGGACCGTATGCCGAAGGATCCAGATCGAAAGATCTGCGGTCGCCAGCCGTGAGGGAATGCGCAGGCTGATGCGCGCCATGGCCCCTGATGCCGAAAGCAGCGAATGCGCGGCGACATGGAATACGCCGGAGATCAGCACCGGCCCCTCAACTAACAGCCCGCCATGCGCGGGCATTCTTTTGCCCAAATAGTTCGGATTGCAAACACCACCTCGCCTATCCTCAGTGCGTTTTCAAGCACAAAAGAGGGATAGGCTATGCCGCGCGGTCGTCGCAACTACACCGTACAGACTCCGGGCGAGGTGCTGCCCGAAACCGATCAGGCTGACTCGCTTGAGATCGAGGCTGATGACGTCCGCACGCTCAGTGACATGGATGTGCTGGCCCAAATTGAGGCGCTGAAGGCTGAGAACGCCAAACTTCGCGCCGCATCCGGGCGCGTCGAGATGGAGGGCAACAGCAAGTTCGCCCGTACTCATTCGTCCGAAGTCGACAAATCCACGATCTCTGCCCCGGTGCTCTGCGCTGACGGCTGGCTCGTTCCCTAAGGAGCCGGTCATGTGTGGCGGACTCAGCTTCAGCAAATTCCTGGACCCTGCCGGCATCTGGAAAAAGGACGAAGCGCCTCCCGCGCCAGAGCCTGTGACCAGCGCTAATCAGCAGCAGCAGGCCATTGACACCACCGCGCAGGTCAGGGCAAACGAACAGGTTGCCCAGCGCCGTCGCAAGTCAACCAGCCTGTACGGCACTGGCTCTGCCATGGGCGCTTCGTCGTCGGCTGACACTGGCACGTCGCTGGCTGCCGGTAAAACCACGCTCGGACAGTAAATGGCAATCGATCAGGACCGACGCGGCGCCGTCTACAAGCGACGGCTGGATGCGCTCAAAGGCGACAGGCAACAGCACGTGACCGTGTGGGAGGACTGCTATCGCTTCACGCATCCGATGCTCGGGACTGGATTCTACGGCTACGACGCCAACGCATCGCAGGGCCAGAACGACCGGGCGCGCCTGCTGGATTCGACCGGCACTGATTCGTCGCGCAACCTGGCGGCTAGTGTTCAGTCCGGGGTCACGCCATCCAACGATCAATGGTTCGACTTTGAGGTCGATCACGAAACCGACGACGACCGGCTTTGGCTGAGTGAGGCCGCTAACCTGCTGTGGCGCAACATCCACGCATCGAACTTTGATGCCACGTCGTTTGGCTGCAATCTCGATGGGGTGATTGCCGGTTGGTTTGCGATCTATTGCGAGGAAGCGCCGGATGGTGGCTTTACGTTCGACCAATGGCCGATTAGCGAGTTGTACTGCGCGTCGTCGCGCCCCGGTGGGCCTATCGATATCGTCTATCGTGAATTCAAGCTCACGGCAGAGCAGGCGGTGGAGAAGTATGGCAGCGAGAATCTGCCAGCCAAAATCGCCACGGCAGCGGAAAAGACGCCAGACGAGAAGTACTGTTTCTGCCGCGTGATCCAGCCTCGCAAAGCAAAAGGCTATGGTGTGCGCTCGCGCAACCTGCCGATTGAGTCGATGACTGTCGAACTCGAAAGCTGTGCGATTGTGGAGGAAAAGGGCTATCACGAAATGCCGGTCATCGTGCCGCGCTGGAACGTGATGCCTGGCTCTGTGTATGCCACTGGGCCGGTGTTCGATGCGCTGCCGGACATGAAGCAACTGAACCTGCTGTGCGGGTTTGAGTTGGCCGCAGCAGAACTGGCCGTGTCTGGCATGTGGATTGCCGAAGATGATGGCGTACTCAACCCACGGCAAGTCAAGGTAGGGCCGCGCAAGATCATCATCGCCAACAGCGTTGATAGCATGAAGCCGCTGTTGACTGGCTCTGACTTCAAGGTTTCGGAACTGCTGCGCGGGCAGTTGCAAGGCCAGATCCGTCGTTCGCTGATGGCTGACCAGTTGCAGCCGCAGGATGGCCCCTCGATGACGGCCACTGAGGTGCATGTCCGCGTCGAACTGATCCGCCAGCTTCTGGGTCCGGTATATGGCCGGCTCCAAGCCGAATACCTGCAACCTCTGGTGACGCGCTGCTTTGGCATTGCGTACCGTGCTGGCATCTTCGCGGAAGTGCCTGACACGCTGCGAGGCAAAGCCTTCAGCATCAAGTACGTTTCGCCGATGGCCCGTGCCCAGCAGATGGAAGGTGTTATGGCTATCGAGCGCCTGTACACGGATGTCGGGGCGATTGCTGCCGCTAAGCAAGATCCGGCTGTCTTCGACAATATCGACGATGACGAGGCTGTACGCGTGGTACAGGAAGGTCTTGGCGCACCGTCCCGGATTATGCGAAAGACTGAGGATGTAATGAAGATCCGCGAGGCCAAGCGTCGTGCCCAAGAACAAGCAATGCAGCAGCAACAGCAGATGGCACTGCAACAGGAGGCCGGTAGCGCCATGATTCAGACAGCAGCCAAGCAAGCGGAGGCCGCGTAATGGGTGGAGACGCATCATGAGCGGCCGTGATCTGAAGCAATCGACGCCGCATGACTATCTCGAAATCTTCGAGAACAACCCGCATGGGTCGCTGATTCTTGAAGAGTTGACGACCCGTTTCGGCGGATCCGTCTACGTCAAGGGTGGTCATGAGGCGGAGCGGCAAACGACTTACAACGCAGGACAGCGCAGTGTGCTGGACTTCATTCTGATGCGCATCAACCAAGCAAATGGGGTGCAGGAACCCCAAGGAGAGTAACCATGGCCGGCAATTCCGATTTTACCCCTGGCGTTGGCTGGACTGCCACGCCGCGCCCTGATTTCCGTCTTGAAGGCCCGCCGCAGGTCTTTGTGCCGGTCTTCGCGGGTCAGCCTACCAATGACTCGGGCCGCACTGGCGATCTGAGCGTGGACATCGTAGGCCGCAAGATCTACGAGAAGATCGGCGGCGCCTGGAACGCTGGCACCACGTTCTAACCCAGAGACGGTATGCCGACGTATCAAGGACTTGTCGCCACTGGCTGTCTAATCCCGTTCTGGCAGTCGGCCAGCACGCAGATGGGCAGCCGCAAAAGGCATACCGCGACCGTGGCGCTGTCCACGTTCAAACTGCTGTTCCCCAATTTCACGGGGTTTGATACGCCGACCGGGGCAGTCCTGAACCTGTGGGCTAGCGTCGAATACCCAGTTGGGGTGTTCACGCAAGTCAAGTTCAGCGGCGTAGCACAAGGCGTCGTGCCGAATGGTGGCACGCTGCTGTCTGATGA
>Ga0247828_10000317_pt1 | contig 16938 bp, 17 predicted proteins | sample 12C_Control_Day3_FD_192425 | JGI IMG/M metagenome (GOLD analysis project Ga0247828, IMG submission 192425) | Soil microbial communities from agricultural site in Penn Yan, New York, United States - 12C_Control_Day3 | ecosystem: Environmental > Terrestrial > Soil > Agricultural land | place... | reverse complement strand
CCAGCATCACCGACAACTGGCACAGCGGCCGCCCACTCTCGGCATGCCACTGGTTGAACGCCTGCTGAACCAAAGCCAGGTCCCGCTGGCTGGTCGGCGGCTTGTCGATCAACTTCTGCGCAATCAACGCCGCAGCCATGTCATCGGTAGGGATGAACGTATCCTTGCCGACCATGCGCAAGAAGCGCGGTGCCGACAACCCGCCCAGCTGGTTACCGTGCTTGGCCAGGTACTTCCACAAGCCGACGATGTCGGTCACCGGCCAGTCGGCGATGAACGCACCAAAGCTGCCCTTCTCCTTCGCGATATCAAGCACCATCTGCGCATTGCGCGGCACGCTCTTGAGCTTGCCCAGGTGGCGGATGATGCGCTCGTCGTGCATGAGCCGCTCGAGGTGTTCGGCGCCCATCAACACCACCTTCTCCGGGTCGAAGCCGAAGAACACCTGCTCGAACGCCGGCCACTTGGCATCCACCAGGCTGTGCTTGAGCCCGGCGCGGAACACGCGCAGGGCCAAGGTCGACAGGTAGCGGTCGTCACTGATATCACGCAGCTGCGCCGGCGTGCGCGGCTGCGGCAGGAAGGCCTCCAGCGCCTGGGCCGAGCCGAAGCGGTTCAGGCAGTATTCGTGCAACCACTGGTAATCGCGCATGGGCTCAGATGTTCAGCACGTCAAGGAAACGCGGGGTGGCGTTTTCGTCGATCTTCAGGCTGGTGAAATCGAACAGGTTGCGGTCGGCCAACTGCGACGGTGCAACGTTCTGCAGGGCGCGGAAGATGCTCTCGGTACGCCCCGGGTGCTTGCGCTCCCATTCCACCAGCATGTCCTTGACCACCTGGCGCTGCAGGTTTTCCTGCGAGCCGCACAGGTTGCACGGGATGATCGGGAATTCCTTCATGTCCGAGTAGGCCTGGATGTCCTTCTCGCTGCAGTAGGCCAGCGGGCGGATCACCACGTTGCGGCCATCGTCGGCGCGCAGCTTCGGCGGCATGCCCTTGAGCGCGCCGTTGAAGAACATGTTGAGGAAGAAGGTTTCGACGATATCGTCGCGGTGGTGCCCCAGCGCCATCTTGGTCGCGCCGATTTCGTCGGCAAAGGTGTACAGGGTGCCACGGCGCAGGCGCGAACACAGCGAGCAGGTGGTCTTGCCCTCGGGGACCAGCTCCTTGACCACAGAATAGGTGTCCTTCTCGACGATGTGGTACTCGACGCCCAGTTCCTTGAGGTAGGCCGGCAGCACATGCTCGGGGAACCCCGGCTGCTTCTGGTCCATGTTCACCGCAACGATCTCGAACTTGATCGGTGCCACCTTCTGCAGGTGCAACAGAACGTCGAGCATGGTGTAGCTGTCCTTGCCGCCGGACAGGCAGACCATGACCTTGTCGCCATCCTCGATCATGTTGTAGTCGGTGATGGCTTCGCCGGCGAGACGACGCAGGCGTTTTTGCAGTTTGTTCTGGTTGACCGAGAGGGTGCCCATAGCGCTTGGATCCGCGAGGTGTGACAAAAGCCGGCTATTTTACGCACAAACGCGGCGGCGCTGTAGGCATTCCGATAAAGACTTCATCGTAATCAACAGCGCGCCTTACAGCGCAATTTGCTCTAAAAAGCACGGTTTATGCCGGTAACGGCTTCCTATACTGCGACATAAGGCCACATTACCGCTTGCTTCGGTGTTCCGGCCTGGCGCCGCTTGCGCTCCATCTGGGGGGCGTTTGGCAACATTGAGAGGAGTGATCGGCATGATTCATCACGTTGTGGGGCTGTTTACCCATCCCGACCAGGAATGGCGGGAAATTCGTGGCGAAGAAGAAACCATCAGCCACATGTACCTGACGCACACCCTGATCCTGGCTGCGATCCCCGCCGTGTCGGCCTTCATCGGTACCACCCAGGTCGGTTGGGTGATCGGCGACCGGCCAGCGGTGATGCTGACCATGGAAAGCGCCATCTGGATGAGCATCATGTCGTACCTGGCCATGCTTGCCGGGGTGGCGGTAATGGGGGCGTTCATCCACTGGATGGCCCGCACCTACGATGCCAACCCGTCAATGGCACAGTGCATCGCCTTTGCCACCTACACCGCCACACCGTTGTTCATCGGCGGCCTGGCGGCGCTGTACCCGCACCTGTGGCTGGGCATGCTGATCGGCACCGCCGCCATCTGCTACACGGTGTACCTGCTGTACGTCGGCTTGCCGACGTTCATGAACATACCGTCCGACGAAGGCTTCCTGTTCTCCAGCTCGGTGCTGGCGGTAGGCCTTGTGGTACTGGTGGCGATCATGGCCGCCACGGTGATCATCTGGGGACTGGGCGTGGGGCCCGTCTACACCAACTAGAACAGACCCGACCAACACTGGGGCATCAAACCTGGGGCCGCCGCAAGGCGGCCTCTGGCTGTGCGCTGACCGGTGGCTCGGCAGCCTGCCCGGGGTTGCGGCATAATGCCCGGTCAGGAGAACCACCCCGCCATGCCCGAGCTGCTCAGACAACGCGTCGAAACCTGTTACCAGCAAGCTGAAACCTTCTTCAAACGCCCCTTCCCGCGCCCGGAGGTCAGCTTCAAGCTGCGCGGGCAAAAAGCCGGTGTCGCCCACCTGCACCAGAACCTGCTGCGCTTCAACCTGCAGCTTTACCGCGAAAACCAGGAAGACTTCCTGCGCCAGACCGTGGCCCATGAAGTGGCGCACCTGGTGGCCCACCAGCTGTTCGGCGACCGTATCCAGGCCCATGGCGAGGAGTGGCAGCTGATCATGCGCGGGGTGTATGAACTGCCGCCCAACCGTTGCCACAACTACGAAGTGCAACGGCGCGTGGTGACCCGCTACATCTACCGCTGCCCGTGCCCACAGAGCGACTTCCCGTTTACTGCGCAGCGGCACAAGCTGGTGCGCCAGGGGCGGCGCTACCTGTGCAAGCGGTGTCGGGAGATATTGGTGTACAGCGGCGAGACGCGCGTGGAATAGGTTGTGTTGTGCCTGTTCCGGCCCCTTCGCGGGTAAACCCGCTCCCACAGGGATACCACTGACGTCAGGCCTTGTGGTAGCTCTGTGGGAGCGGGTTTACCCGCGAAGAGGCCAGTGTTGGCGACACATGAATCACAGGCACAAGAAAGGCGACCCTAAGGTCGCCTTCTTTGCATCAGCCTGTGCCTTACTTCTCGACGAAGGCACGCTCGATCAGGTAGTCACCCGGCTCGCGCATGCGCGGGGAGACCTTCAGGCCGAAGCTGTCCAGCACTTCGCTGGTCTCGTCGAGCATGCTCGGGCTGCCGCAGATCATCGCGCGATCGTCCTGCGGGTTGATCGGTGGCAGGCCGATGTCGCTGAACAGCTTGCCGCTGCGCATCAGGTCGGTCAGGCGGCCTTGGTTTTCGAACGGTTCACGGGTCACGGTCGGGTAGTAGATCAGCTTGTCGCGAACCGACTCGCCGAAGAATTCGTTCTGCGGCAGGTGCTCGGTGATGAACTCGCGGTAGGCCACTTCGTTCACGTAGCGCACGCCGTGCACCAGGATCACTTTCTCGAAGCGCTCGTAGGTTTCCGGGTCCTGGATGACGCTCATGAACGGTGCCAGGCCAGTGCCTGTGCTCAGCAGGTACAGGTGCTTACCCGGTTTCAGGTCATCGAGAACCAGGGTACCGGTAGGCTTCTTGCTGATGATGATCTCGTCGCCTTCCTTCAGGTGCTGCAACTGCGAGGTCAGCGGACCGTCCGGCACCTTGATGCTGAAGAACTCCAGGTGCTCTTCCCAGTTCGGCGAAGCGATGGAATAGGCGCGCATGAGCGGACGGCCGTTGTCCTGTTGCAGGCCGATCATCACGAACTGACCGTTCTCGAAGCGCAGGCCCGGGTCGCGGGTGCACTTGAAGCTGAACAGGGTGTCGTTCCAGTGGTGCACACTGAGGACACGTTCGTGGTTCATGTTGCTCATTTAATGGGGCTCCTGAAGAAAGACGCGGCGCGCGCAAGACGCGCAGTTGCGCGATAGTTTAGGGGCAGCGACAATATCTGTTAACTGGATTATCAAGATATGTGTTATCGGTTATATAGATATGCGATTTACACTTCGTCAGCTGCAAGTCTTCGTTGCCGTGGCCCAGCACCAGAGCGTTTCGCGCGCCGCCAGTGTGCTGGCCTTGTCGCAGTCGGCCGCCAGCACCTCGATCACCGAGCTTGAGCGCCAGTCCAGCTGCCAGCTGTTCGACCGCGCCGGCAAGCGCCTGAGCCTCAACGCCCTGGGCCAGCAACTGTTGCCGCAGGCCGTGGCCCTGCTCGACCAGGCCAAGGAAATCGAAGACCTGCTCAACGGCAAGTCCGGTTTCGGCTCGCTGGCGGTCGGTGCCACGCTGACCATCGGCAACTACCTGGCCACCCTGTTGATCGGCAGTTTCATGCAGGTGCACCCGGAAAGCCAGGTGAAGCTGCATGTGCAGAACACTGCGCATATCGTGCAACAGGTGGCGCATTACGAAATTGATCTGGGTCTGATCGAAGGCGATTGCAACCACCCGAACCTGGAAGTGCAGCCCTGGGTCGAGGACGAGCTGGTGGTGTTCTGCGCGCCGCAGCACCCGCTGGCCAAGCTGGGCCGCGCCGATGTACAGACCTTGTCCCAGGAAGCGTGGATCCTGCGCGAGCAGGGCTCAGGCACGCGCCTGACCTTCGACCAGGCCATGCGCCACCACCGCGCCAACCTCAACATCCGCCTGGAGCTGGAACACACCGAAGCGATCAAGCGCGCGGTGGAGTCGGGCCTTGGCATTGGCTGCATCTCGCGCCTGGCCCTGCGTGACGCCTTCCGCCGCGGCAGCCTGGTGCCGGTGGAAACCCCGGAGCTGGACCTGATGCGCCAGTTCTACTTCATCTGGCACAAACAGAAGTACCAGACCTCGGCCATGCGCGAATTTCTCGAACTGTGCCGCAACTTCACTGCCGGTTTCACACGCAGTGACGAGATCGTGTTGCCACCGATCGCTTAAAGCAGGATCACGCCCCACACCAGCGCCACCATGGTCAGTGCCACCAGTTGCGCGGCGCTGCCCATGTCCTTGGCGTTTTTCGAAAGTGGGTGGCGCTCGAGCGAAATGCGGTCGATGGCTGCCTCCACCGCCGAGTTGAACAGTTCGACGATCAAGCCCAACAGGCACACGGCGATCATGATCGCCCGCTCCGCACGGCTGACCGGTAGCCAGAAAGCGATCGGGACCAGCAGCACATTGAGCAGCACCAGCTGGCGGAACGCGGCCTCGCCCTTGAAAGCGGCGCGCAGGCCGTCCAGCGAATAGCCGGCAGCGTTGAAGATACGTTTGAGGCCGGTCTGGCCCTTGAATGGCGATGTCATGTATGTCACTTCACAACGGAAAGGCCAGCAGACTAGACCGGCACGGGTCAAAAAAGCGTGAAGCCACACGCACTCAGCTACTGGCAACCGATTCAAGTTGTTGCAGCAGCAAAGCCGCCTGGGTGCGAGTACGCACGCCCAGCTTGCGGAAGATCGCGGTCACGTGGGCCTTGATGGTCGCTTCCGAAACGCTCAGCTCATAGGCGATCTGCTTGTTCAGCAGGCCTTCGCAGACCATGGTCAGCACGCGGAACTGCTGTGGCGTGAGGCTGGCCAGCCCTTCGCTGGCGGCCTTGGCCTCGGCCGAGACATCGACTTTTTCGAACGCCTGCGGCGGCCACCAGACCTCGCCATCGAGCACTTTACGCACCGCATCCTGAATAACTTCCAGGGTGCTGGACTTGGGAATGAAGCCACTGGCGCCAAACTCGCGGGACTTGACCACCACTGCGGCCTCTTCCTGCGCCGATACCATCACCACGGGTATCTGCGGGTATTGCCCGCGCAGCAGCACCAGCCCGGAAAAACCATAGGCCCCTGGCATGTTCAAGTCCAGCAACACCAGGTCCCAATCGGCTTTTTCGCTCAGGCGGGTTTCCAGTTCGGCAATACTGGCGACTTCAACCAGGCGTACATCCGGGCCCAGGCCGAGGGTAACGGCCTGGCGCAAGGCGCCACGGAACAGCGGGTGGTCATCGGCAATCAGGATTTCGTAAGTGGCCATCGATCTGGGGATCCTGTTCTGTGTCGGGCACTCGGGTAAGGGTCATTATGAACCAAAGCAGGGGTTGTGCCCCTTGGACTATAGGAAGGTATGCAAACGCTGGTGGGTATCGTCCTGCTCGTCCAGCGGCAGGCGCCGCTTGCCGCTCAGGTAATGCAGGCTGAACACATCCAGGTAGGCGTCCAGCGCCTGCGAGGCCTGGGTATCGCCAGCCAGGTCCAGGCACATGGCGGCGACTTCCGCAGTGCAGAAGTGATCATCGCGCTTGGAGCGGCGCAGCCGGTAGCGGGACATCTGCTCGGCCTGCAGGCTCAACACCGGGAAGCGGTCAAGGTACGGGCTTTTGCGGAACATCTTGCGCGCTTCGGTCCAGGTGGCATCCAGCAGGATGAACAGCGGGCGCTTGCCCGGCTCGCGCACCACTTCGCTGACTACTCGCTCCTGGGCAACGAATTCGCCGGGAAAGACGATGTAGGGCTGCCAACGCGGATCGCCCAGCAACGCCAGCAAGCGTTCGTCGACCGAAGTGCGCAGCCAGCCGAAGGCCGAGGTGTCCTGGATCAGGTCGGCGATCAGCCAGCCGGTATTGGTGGGCTTGAGCGGCTCGGTGTCATGCATCAGCAGGCACACGCCGGACTCGGCCTGCACCCGAGGCTTCCAGGCGCACAGGCAATGAGTGGCAATGACCCGGCAGTCGGGGCAGCGCTCGGCACGCGAACCACGGGCGATGAAGGGCTTGTTGCTGCGCGCCAGGCGTTCGGCGCGCAGGCGCGCTACCGCATGGCTCATGCCGGCAGGCCTCTGGACAGGTTGGGAATGGACACAAGGATGACTCGGAGAAAACTAAGGGCGCCAGTCTATCAGAACAGCGGCCAATTGCTGTGCAGGTGGCGGCGCGGTCCCTATAATCGCTGTTTTTACCCAGCCTCGCGCCTGCGCGCTTCTGGGGCTGCTGCGCAGCCCCATTTGCAGCCAACGTGCGGTTGTCACGGAACGCCGTCGACCCGCGCATGTCAAAGCGCCAGTCATCGAACCAGGAGAGATTCATGCTGCGCCGTATCGTACCCGCCCTGAGCCTGTTGCTCGCCCTGCCCCTGGCAGCCCAGGCGGCTTCCAAGCAGGAATACGACCTGAACAACATGCTGCAGAAGGTTGCCAAAGAGAGCAGTGTCGGCACCCCGCGAGCCATCAACGAGGACATCCTCGACCAGGGTTACACGGTGGAAGGCAAGGCACTGGTCAACCACCTGAGCGTGCGCCAGGAGCATGCTGCGCGCATGCAGGCCAACCCCGATCAGGTACGCAGCCAGCTGGGTGACAGCGTCTGCCGCAACAGCGGTTTCCGCAACCTGATGTCCAAGGGCGCGGTGATGGTCTACCGCTTCACGGTCTACAAGACCAACCAACCGATCATGGATCAGGCGTTCGACAACGCCAGCTGCGTCGCAGGCAACAAGAAGAAGTAACCACTTCGATCGCTACGCCTTCTCGTCCTCACGGTCGCGCCAGTGCCCTTCAGCGGCATCGGCGCGCATCTCTGCCAGCAGCGCCTGCAAGTAGCGCGACTGGCATTCCAGCCCCGACAGCCTGCGCCGGCACTCGGCTTCCAGGCTCAGGTGATGCACCTGGGCCGCATTCTCCAGCTGCTGGTAAAGCTGCCGGTCCACTTCGATGATCAAGCGATGCATACCGCCACCTCCTGCATCGACACGTTTCGCTCTACCCAGTTAACCAAACCCGCATCCCCAGTGGCTGCATGCCGACGGGCGGCGATGCCGAACACCCCGGCACGATTGAGCGCAAGGGTCTAGATTGAGGTCAGAGGTATTGGTGCAGAAGGAGACGTTGCATGCCTTACCAATCGAGTGAACTGCTGTTCAGCCACTTCCGCGACAACAACATCGACCTGAGCAACATCGACGAACAGCTGCAACTGGTAGCCCCGAACAGCCCCAACCTGCCGCTGTACCGCGACATGATGCTGACCATCCTGCGCATGGCCCATGACGACACCGACCGCTGGAGCGCCAAGATCACCCTGCAGGCGCTGCGCGAACTGGACCATTCGTTCCGCACCCTGGAGCGCTACAAGGGCCGGCGCAAGGTGACCGTGTTCGGCTCGGCGCGCACCCCGCTGGAACACCCGATGTACGCCCTGGCCCGCGAACTGGGCGCAACCCTGGCACGCTCCGACCTGATGGTCATCACCGGTGCCGGCGGCGGCATCATGGCAGCTGCCCACGAAGGCGCCGGCAGCGACCACAGCCTGGGGTTCAACATCACCCTGCCCTTCGAGCAACACGCCAACCCCACGGTGGATGGCACCGACAAGCTGCTGCCGTTCCATTTTTTCTTCATCCGCAAGCTGTTCTTCGTCAAGGAGGCCGATGCCCTGGTGCTGTGCCCGGGTGGTTTCGGCACTCTGGATGAAGCGCTGGAAGTGCTGACCCTGATCCAGACCGGCAAGAGCCCGCTGGTACCGGTAGTGCTGCTGGATTCGCCAGGTGGCAGCTTCTGGCGCGACTGCCTGGACTTCATCAGCCGCCAACTGGAGGAGAACCGCTACATCCTGCCCAGCGACCTGAAACTGCTGCGCCTGGTGTACAGCGCTGACGAGGCAGTGGAAGAAATCAACCAGTTCTACAGTAACTACCACTCCAGCCGCTGGCTGAAGAGCCAGTTCGTGATCCGCATGCATCACCCGCTCAGCGAGGCGGCGCTGTATGACATCCAGGAAGGCTTTGCCGACTTGCGCCTGAGTGGCAAGTATCACCAGCAACCTGACAGCAGCGCCGAGCACGAAGTGGGCAATTTCAGCCACCTGACCCGTTTGTCATTTGCCTTCAATGGTCGGGATCAAGGCCGGCTGCGTGAACTGGTGGACTTCATCAACCTGCCGGAGAACTGGGCCAAGCCGCAACCCATGCATACCACGCAGCGGGCCAGGGAGGCGTTGAAGGTCAGTTGATCGTGATACTAGTCCGCGCATCCTGTGGGAGCGGGTTCATCGAGGCGTCGAACCGCCGCGAAGAATCCAACGCGGTGTATGACACCGGCTGCGCCGGTGTTCGCGGGTAAACCCGCTCCCACAAGAGCACGCACTGTCTGATGCCTCGCCTCAAACCTGTGGGAGCGGGCAAGCCCGCGAAGGGCCGCAAAGCGGCCCCGGTCTTCAGTAATCGTCGATATCACGCCCACTGAGCAGGCGGCCGATCATGTCCATGGGGAAACCCCGGTACGCCAGAAAACGGGTCTGCTGGGCACGGCTTCGGGGATCTTGCGGGCGTTGACCAGCAAACTTGCGCTGCCATACATCACGCATGCGCTCGCCCCAGTCCACCTCGCTCTCGCGCAGCGCCTGCTCGATATCAGCACGCGCCAAACCGCGCTGGCCTAGCTCTTCGCGAATACGCGCAGGGCCATAGCCGGAGCTGGAACGGTACCGGATGAAACTTTCGAGGTAGCGGGCTTCGCTAAGCAGCCCTTCTTCGGCGAGCCGGTCGAGTTCAGGCTCGATCAGCTCGTCCGAAGCGCCGCGCTGACGCAACTTGCGCGTCAGCTCGACGCGACCGTGCTCACGTCGCGCGAGCAGGTCCATGGCTGTCCGCCGAATGGCGACGGGGGTGTCGAGTACGGCGGACATGTTCGGCTATCTACCGCGCAATCAATAACCGGCGTCAGCGTCGGCCATGTCATCGGCATCGGCTTCGGCAGCAGCAGCCTTACCAGCAGCCGCAACAGCCCCAGAGGTCAGCAGCTTCTCACGAATCTGCTTCTCGATCTCGGCACCAATAGCCGGGTTCTCAGCCAGGTACTTGGCAGCGTTGGCTTTGCCTTGACCGATCTTGTTGCCTTGGTAGGCGTACCAGGCACCGGACTTCTCGACCAGACCCTGGGAAACACCCAGGTCAATGATCTCGCCGTTACGGTAGATACCCTTGCCGTAGAGGATCTGGAACTCGGCTTGACGGAATGGTGGAGAAACCTTGTTCTTGACGATCTTGACGCGGGTTTCGCTACCGACCACCTCGTCGCCTTCCTTGACCGCGCCGGTGCGGCGGATATCCAGACGCACCGAGGCGTAGAACTTCAGGGCGTTACCACCGGTGGTGGTTTCCGGGCTGCCGAACATCACACCGATCTTCATACGGATCTGGTTGATGAAGATGACCAGGCAGTTGGCGTTCTTGATGTTACCGGTGATCTTGCGCAGCGCCTGGGACATCAGGCGCGCCTGCAGGCCCACGTGCATGTCCCCCATCTCGCCTTCGATCTCGGCCTTCGGTACCAGGGCGGCCACGGAGTCGACGATGATCACGTCGACAGCGTTGGAACGCACCAGCATGTCGGTGATTTCCAGGGCCTGTTCGCCGGTGTCCGGCTGCGAAACCAGCAGGTCGTCGACGTTGACGCCCAGCTTGCCGGCGTACTCGGGGTCGAGGGCGTGTTCGGCGTCGACGAAGGCGCAGGTGGCGCCGTTCTTCTGGGCTTCGGCGATGACCGACAGAGTCAGCGTGGTCTTACCCGACGATTCCGGGCCGTAGATCTCGACGATACGGCCTTTTGGCAGGCCGCCGATGCCCAGGGCGATGTCCAGGCCCAGCGAGCCAGTGGAGATGGCAGGGATAGCCTGGCGCTCGTGGTCGCCCATGCGCATGACGGCGCCCTTGCCGAATTGGCGTTCGATCTGACCCAGGGCCGCAGCCAAGGCGCGCTTCTTGTTGTCGTCCATTGAAATCCTCACGTGTTCGACTTGGCCCTGACGGCCGGAATACCTGTATAAGTAGCCAGTATTATTCCACAGGCAAGCGCCCGCGCAAACCCCTGTTGTCGATTTACTCGGCACCAAGCTGTAACAAGCCGTCTAACGCGGCGATCACCGTCTGTCGGCGCACCGCCTCGCGGTCGCCGTCGAACTGGCGCCGCTCGCTGTACACATGGTTACCGTCGCCCCAGGCCAGCCACACGGTACCCACTGGTTTGGCCGGCGAACCACCGTCTGGCCCGGCCACGCCGCTCACCGCCACGGCAAAGCGCGCGCCGCTGGCAGCCTGGGCGCCGCGGACCATCGCTTCGACCACTTCCTGGCTTACCGCGCCAACCTGGCCGAACAACGCTGCGGGCACTCCCAGCTGACGGGTTTTCTGGGTGTTGGAATAGGTCACGTAACCGGCCTCGAACCAGGCCGAGCTGCCGGGCACACGGGTGATGGCCTCGGCGATGCCGCCACCGGTGCAGGATTCGGCGGTGCTCACCTGCGCGTTGAAGCGGCGCAGGTGCTCACCCAGGCGGATGGCAAGCGTGGTGATCGGGTCCATGTCGGGCTCCTTGTAGACTGCCTTCTACCCTAGCATTTCAGGATTGGGGAATGGGCGTCTGGCGGCGTGCTGGACATGAGGATGTTCGCCTCTGGATTTTTGGCGCCTGAAGCCCACACCAATCAGAAATTCAGCCGCAGCACGGTCCGCCAGAGGTTCTTCATCGGTGAACGACGATGCTTGGTCCAGTTGCGCTCCCACCACTCGTCCTCATTGCGCACCACCTGTTCCAGGTCGCTACCGGCCACGGCGGCGGCGTGCTGGCGGAACATCATGGGGAATACGCAATGCTGGCGGATCCGGTGCTTGACCACCACATCCACCGGCGTGCCATCGTAGGGGGTCTGCGCCAGGATCCGGCAGCCCTCGCGCGACAGCACATAAGCATGCAGCGCCACCACCCGCCCGCGGGCGATGAACGGGAACCAGGTCAGCCAGGTTCGCCCCATGGAATAACCCAGGTGCAAGGCCTCGAAAGGCCGTTTCTGCATGAAGCGATTGACCCAGCGCACTTGCGAAGGCTTGAACTCATAAGCCTTGGCATCGTCTTCGAAGATCAGGATTCGATCGAGGCCCTTATCCAGCGCATGACGGGCCAGTTGCTGATGGGATTCGTAGCAACCGCGCTTGGGATCGCTGTTTTTCTCGACGACATGAAAGTGCACTTCGTTGTCGAGCTGTCGCCCGATGGTTTCGCTGAACAGCGTGCGCCGGTCAGCGCGGGTGTCGAGGGAAATACAAAAAACCGCATCTACATCAAAACGAACTGCGCTCATGGCACTAATCAACCTGTTGCAATAACTTTCTATTGGGCCGCAGGCCCCCGCGAATGCGTCAGGCAAGCCATCCTGATGGGTAAGAGCGCGCAATTCTCCATGGCAGCTCGGTGCTGTCAACCTGCCTTCAATACAACCCTGCGCGCTTGCCAGACATGCAGGTACTGCCTGCCGGGTAGCCGTGTTAACCTATGCGGCTTGAAAAATCCGGTGGGTCTCGGCGTCGCGCATGCAACACAGAACGCCCCAATTTGCCCCACAATATTGAGACCTACTTTTTAAGCCCTTGATGAATAAAGCAATCTCCGATTTCTCCGCACACACCCCGATGATGCAGCAGTACTGGAAGCTGAAGAACCAGCACCCGGACCAGCTGATGTTCTACCGCATGGGCGACTTCTACGAGATCTTCTACGAAGATGCGAAAAAAGCCGCAAAACTGCTGGACATCACGCTGACCGCGCGCGGTCAGTCGGCCGGCCAGTCCATCCCCATGTGCGGGATTCCGTTCCATTCGCTGGAAGGCTACCTGGCCAAGCTGGTCAAGCTCGGCGAATCGGTGGTGATCTGCGAACAGATTGGCGACCCCGCCACCAGCAAGGGCCCGGTGGAACGCCAGGTGGTGCGCATCATCACCCCCGGTACGGTCAGCGACGAGGCCCTGCTCGACGAACGTCGCGACAACCTGATTGCCGCGCTGCTCGGTGACGAGCGCCTGTTCGGCCTGGCCGTACTGGACATCACCAGTGGCAACTTCAGCGTGCAGGAGATCAAGGGCTGGGAAAACCTGCTGGCCGAGCTCGAGCGCCTGAACCCGGTCGAGCTGCTGATCCCCGACGACTGGCCGCGCGACCTGCCTGCCGAAAAACGCCCGGGCGCCCGTCGCCGCGCGCCATGGGACTTCGACCGTGATTCGGCGCGCAAGGCCCTGTGCCAGCAGTTCGCGACCAAGGACCTCAAGGGCTTTGGCTGCGACAAGCTGACCCTGGCCATCGGCGCCGCCGGTTGCCTGCTGATCTACGCCAAGGAAACCCAGCGCACTGCCCTGCCGCACCTGCGCAGCCTGCGCCACGAACGCCTGGACGACACGGTCATCCTCGACGGCGCCAGCCGCCGCAACCTGGAGCTGGACATCAACCTGGCCGGCGGCCGCGACAACACCCTGCAATCGGTGATCGACCGCTGCCAGACCGCCATGGCCAGCCGTTTGCTGAGCCGCTGGTTGAACCGCCCGTTGCGCGACCTCAAGGTGTTGCAGGCACGCCAGGACTCGATCCGTTGCCTGCTCGACGGCTACCGCTTCGAGAAGCTGCAGCCGCAGCTCAAGGAAATCGGCGATATCGAGCGGATTCTCGCCCGTATCGGCCTGCGCAACGCCCGCCCACGCGACCTGGCACGCCTGCGCGACGCCTTGGGCGCGCTGCCCGAGCTGCAGAACGCCATGGCCGAGCTGGAGGCACCGCACCTGGCCCGCCTGGCCGCCATTACCGGCACCTACCCCGAACTGGCCAGCCTGCTGGAGCGGGCGATCATCGACAACCCGCCGGCGGTGATCCGCGATGGCGGCGTGCTCAAGGCCGGCTATGACAACGAACTGGACGAGCTGCTGGCGATCAGCGAGAACGCCGGCCAGTTTCTGATCGACCTGGAAGTCCGGGAAAAGGCCCGCACCGGCCTGGCCAACCTCAAGGTCGGCTACAACCGGGTGCATGGCTACTTCATCGAGCTGCCGACCAAGCAGGCCGAGCAGGCCCCGGGCGACTACATCCGCCGTCAGACCCTCAAGGGCGCCGAGCGCTTCATTACTCCGGAACTGAAGGCGTTCGAGGACAAGGCGCTGTCGGCCAAGAGCCGCGCCCTGGCCCGCGAAAAGATGCTCTACGACGCTCTGCTGGAAACCTTGATCAGCCACCTGGCGCCGCTGCAGGACAGCGCCGCCGCCCTGGCCGAACTGGACGTGCTCAGCAACCTGGCCGAACGTGCGCTGAACCTGGACCTGAACTGCCCGCGCTTCGTCGACGAGCCGTGCCTGCGTATCGAGCAGGGCCGTCACCCGGTGGTGGAACAGGTATTGACCACACCGTTCGTGGCCAACGACCTGGGCTTGGACAACAGCACGCGCATGCTGATCATCACCGGCCCGAACATGGGCGGTAAGTCTACCTACATGCGCCAGACCGCCCTGATCGTGCTGCTTGCGCACATCGGCAGCTTCGTGCCGGCGGCCAGCTGCGAGCTGTCGCTGGTCGACCGCATCTTTACCCGCATCGGCTCCAGTGACGATCTGGCCGGCGGCCGCTCGACCTTCATGGTCGAGATGAGCGAAACCGCCAATATCCTGCACAACGCCACCGACCGCAGCCTGGTGCTGATGGACGAAGTGGGCCGCGGCACCAGTACCTTCGACGGCCTGTCGCTGGCCTGGGCCGCCGCCGAGCGCCTGGCCCAGCTGCGTGCCTATACACTGTTCGCCACGCACTACTTCGAGCTCACCGTGCTGCCGGAAAGCGAGCCGCTGGTGGCCAACGTTCACCTGAACGCCACCGAGCACAACGAGCGCATCGTGTTCCTGCACCACGTGCTGCCTGGCCCCGCCAGCCAGAGCTACGGCCTGGCCGTGGCGCAGCTGGCTGGCGTGCCGACGGCCGTCATCCAGCGTGCCCGTGAACATCTGGCGAGACTGGAAACCACCAGCCTTGCGCATGAACAGCCCCCGGCCCAAAAGGCCAAGGACGTGCCACAGGTCCCGCACCAGAGCGACCTGTTCGCCAGCCTTCCACACCCGGCCATCGAGAAGCTGGGCAAGCTGCAGCTGGACGACATGACCCCGCGTCAAGCTATCGAAATGCTATATCAACTAAAGAACCTGTTATAACGGCGCCCACTACAAGCTGGTAGAATCCGCCGCGGTTTGCTGGTGCTGCAGGTTATTAGCCTGGCCTGCAGCCACATGCCCGTAAACCGCGCGGCCCTGAGAGGAAGGGCCGCCGCCGTCGCCTGAGGAGAGAATTAGAAATGACCTTCGTCGTCACCGACAACTGCATCAAATGCAAATACACCGACTGCGTGGAAGTCTGCCCGGTGGACTGCTTCTACGAAGGCCCGAACTTCCTGGTCATTCATCCGGACGAGTGCATCGACTGCGCCCTGTGCGAGCCGGAGTGCCCAGCGCAAGCCATCTTCTCGGAAGACGAAGTGCCAGCGGGCATGGAAAACTTCATCGAGCTGAACGCCGAACTGGCGGAAGTCTGGCCGAACATCACCGAGCGTAAGGACGCCCTGCCAGACGCTGAAGAGTGGGACGGCAAGACCGGCAAGATCGAACACCTGGAGCGCTGATAGCGCCGCATACGAAAAAGGCCCTTGCGGCCTTTTTTGTTTTTTGCAGGCAAAAAAAAGGGGCGGTTTGACCCGCCCACATTTTTTTCCGTAGTCCCTGCTTGTCCCAAACATCATCCTGATGAAATCGCTTCTTGCGATGTCCCTGGCTTTCCTCCTGAAAGCCTGTGCATGTCCCTGTGCACAGTTCGAATACTAGCGACTTGCGCTGGGCGGGCAACCGCTAAACCTCACAGGGTATTGCAGGTGACACATTTCCTCACAGCTGAATAAGCGAAGGTTTTCAATGAGTTGGGAAAATACAGGTGCTGGATACGACAATGATTTACTGAAGCATACATAGAAGGCTTACAGAACAAGTAAGCAAAGGCTTACACGCGATGTTACTGGGGTGGCGCGGTACACATTTGATATTGGTTTTGCCTGAGCGATTTTGGGGCTGCCTTGCAGCCCATCGCGACACAAGGCCGCTCCTACAGAGGACCGCGATCGCCTGCATGATCGCGCCCCCTGTAGGAGCGGCCTTGTGTCGCGAAAGGGGCGCAAAGCGCCCCCGGCAATTTTGAATGGGACACCTCTGGTCGCCACATACAAAAACGCCCCGAGGTCATCGGGGCGTTTGCTGTTACAGACCTTCGCTACTGGAACAACGATTCACTGGAAAGGCCGTTCTTCTCGAGGATCTCACGCAAACGCTTGAGCCCCTCGACCTGTATCTGCCGTACCCGCTCACGGGTCAGGCCGATCTCCAGGCCGACATCTTCCAGGGTGCTGCTTTCATGCCCGCGCAGGCCAAAGCGGCGCACCACCACCTCACGCTGCTTGTCGGTCAACTCACCCAGCCATTGGTCGATGCTCTGCGACAGGTCGTCATCCTGCAGCAGTTCGCACGGGTCGGTCGGGCGGTCGTCGGTCAAGGTATCGAGCAGGGTCTTGTCCGAGTCCGGGCCGAGCGACACATCCACCGAAGACACCCGCTCGTTCAGGCCCAGCATGCGCTTGACCTCGGCGACCGGCTTCTCCAGCAGCGTGGCGATTTCTTCTGGCGAGGGTTCGTGGTCCAGTTTCTGGGTCAGCTCGCGCGCGGCGCGCAGGTAGACGTTCAGCTCCTTGACCACGTGGATCGGCAGGCGAATGGTGCGGGTCTGGTTCATGATCGCCCGCTCGATGGTCTGGCGAATCCACCAGGTCGCATAGGTCGAGAACCGGAAACCACGCTCCGGGTCGAACTTCTCGACTGCACGGATCAGGCCCAGGTTGCCCTCCTCGATCAGGTCGAGCAGCGACAGGCCGCGGTTCACGTAACGACGGGCAATTTTTACAACCAGGCGCAGGTTGCTTTCGATCATGCGCTTGCGGCCGGCGGGGTCGCCCTTTTGCGACAGGCGCGCAAAGTGCACTTCCTCTTCCGGCGAAAGCAGAGGCGAGAATCCG
>Ga0247828_10000314_pt1 | contig 17202 bp, 35 predicted proteins | sample 12C_Control_Day3_FD_192425 | JGI IMG/M metagenome (GOLD analysis project Ga0247828, IMG submission 192425) | Soil microbial communities from agricultural site in Penn Yan, New York, United States - 12C_Control_Day3 | ecosystem: Environmental > Terrestrial > Soil > Agricultural land | place... | reverse complement strand
GCAAGACTCTGGCACATTGGAAACAGGTGGCCGACGAGCTCAGGCATCGGCCGATAAAGATGGAAGATGCCTGGGATTGGATGCGACAGTTTCCGTATCAAGGACGGTTCACAGCTTACGAGATCGTCTGCGACTTGCGTTACACTGCACTGCTCGAGCGCGCGCCTGATGTGAATACATGGGCCAACGCTGGTCCCGGTGCGATACGTGGCTTGGCGCGGCTGCATGATCGGTTCGTACCCAACGAGGAGAAGCCATCGCGTCTCGCGGCCGAAGCACGCGTATCGAATGAGCAGATGCTGGATGAGATGCGCGAGTTGCTAGCGGATTCTCGCTTCAATTGTTATTGGCCGCAGAAGTGGCCAGCCTGGGAGATGCGCGAGGTCGAGCATACGCTGTGCGAGTGGGACAAGTATGAACGTGCACGCCTTGGTCAAGGCAAGCCGAAGCAGTTATTCAGGTACGCTGCATAATGCCCAAGAGAGAACTGATAGACATCACCGCAGAAATCCGTGCCGAGACCGACAAGGCATGGAAGCTTGACGAGTAGAGGCGCAAGGGGATGATTTGGCTTAGGCGACTTCTAATGTGCTGGTGGGGCGGTTGCGGCGGCCACATCGACCACGACGGCAAGTCCGTCCATTGGTCGTGCCCACGCTGCGGCCGCGTCACACGGTGATTAACCATGAGCGCGAAAAAGATCATATCTGCCCTTAACGACGCGCTCGCCGGTCGAGTTGGGCGCGCGACGGTGCCGAAGTCACAGGTTGAACAGAACGACGACGGCACGTTCACCATGCCCGAATGGCTGGCAAAGGATAAAGGATTCATATGAAAGTCAGGGTCGATCGCGGCGAGAAGGTGCCGCTGTTCAATACGCTATTCATCGAGACCGGTGCGATGTGCAATCGGCACTGCGTCTTCTGCCCGAACCATAACAATGTGCGGCCCGACGAGTTCATGGATTTTGAAGTGATAAAGTCCCTCGTTGATCAACTGGCTGCACTGCGTTACAAGGGACGGGTCAGCCCATTCATATACAATGAGCCGATGCGTGACCCCCGGATACACGAATTCGCTATGCTGGTTGAGCGCAAGCTTCCCAGCGCGTGGTTCATGATCAGTACGAATGGGGATTATTTCAAGTATCGTACCGATATTATGAGTTTGCTGGCGGCCGGATGCCGCAGCTTGCAAATCAACATCTACAGCGAATGGGACAACAATCCGGAGCGACGAGCGGCTGGCATAGCGCGCGCCGAGGAGCGGCTGGCGCAGATGGTCGAGATGTCTGCTGAACTTGGTGATGGGCCGCACGTCTACCGCAAGCCGCGCAAGGGTAAGATCCACTTGAGCGTGGAGCGCAAGTTCGGCACTACGGCAGATGACCCGCGCCTTGGTGGCACGTTTGAGCTCCAGAACAGATCTGGAAACATCGACTGGCTACAGCCGGCGATTACCGAGCCATTGGAGAAAGGCTGCACGCGCCCATGGCGTACGCTGAACATCAATTGGCGTGGCGACGCCATCCTCTGCTGCAACGATTATCATGGCGTGGTGCCGCTGGGCAATGTGCATTCGCAGTCTCTGGAGAATATCTGGAACGGGGAAGGCTTCAACAAGTACCGATTATTTTTGCAAAACCGACGACGGGATATAGCATTATGTTCAAACTGCGACTTTGGTGGCGGAGCTTACCAGCATATGTGCCGGCCGGTGACATTCGGCCGGGATAAAGATCGGCGCCTACTCGCCGCAACTTAACTCTTGTCTGTTTAGTAGGAAACAGAACATTAAGGAGATGAGACGTGACTAACAGTTCAGATCGACGATCTTCAGGTCAAGTCCGTGCCGGTTTTGTAAAAACCGGGAGACTTTCTTTCCACGATATCGGCCTCATGGGTGGGAGGAAGGGTATGTGGTGCTTCTCCCCGGATAAAGATACCGTGGCAGTCAACACCGATGCACTAGAGGCCCTCGAGTATAATGAGGAAGTTGAGTGGTTCGCGTTGGAAGCGGGGTTGATCCCGGAAGTTAGAATCGTGGAGAGGAGAGAGTTCATGCTCTTGTGTGAGCGTGCTACTTTCCGTCAGGATGACTTCCTGGTAATCGCGATGCTACCGTGGTGGAACCTTGTAAGACAAAACCGAGCCGCTGAACAACGGCGGCAGCAACCACAACCGCAACAGCCGCCGCAACAGCCGCCGCAACAGGATTCCTTCGAGGTTCATTTCGACGGTGATCCGGCAGAAACCATCAAGGCTCTGGGACAAGGAATGAACATCTCAGAGTTCCACAATGGTAATCCAACGATTACGACGTTCGTGCGCGCATTTCGTAGTCGTCGGAAAATCGTGTCCTTTACTGTGAAGGACATGGCTTTTTAACAAGGAGAGCCGGCGTGAGGATCTACGTCCCATCACGTGGACGGTACAGCACGAAGTTCATCGGAGGGGCGCAATCGCCTCTCCGTTGGGCGCCGCAGGACCGTCTGACCTACGTCGTTCGCGATGATGAATATGATCGCTATCGGCGTTTCATCAGTACATGGTGGCCGCAGATCGAAGTCGTTGCGTGCGGCGCGCCAGAGAACTTGAGCAAGAAGCGTGTGTGGATTGCGCAGTTCGCGCAAAGCCGGGGGGAAGAGCTCCACATGCAGTGCGACGACGACGTCAAGCTGTATGTGCGCAAGTCGCCCGATGTTGTGAACCTGCGGGACGTTACTGCGCAGGACGTGCAGATCATGCTGGAGCGCGTGGAGGAGGCTCTGGACCGGTACCCCATGGTCGGCATCAGCGCGCGTGAGGGCAACAATTATGCAGGTGTCGGTGAGCCACCAATGATCAAGGAGTGCACACGGTCCATGCGGCTGTATGCGTTCCGCACCGAGGATCTGCTCTCGATCGACAGTGGTCGCATGCCGGAGATGGCGGACTTCGATACGGTGCTCCAGTTCCTCGAGCGAGGACAGAAGAACGCTGTGCTGTACTATTGGGCGCAGCATCAGCCGAAGACGCAGCATCCAGGAGGATGCGCCGCATATCGCACTCATGCGACACATGAAGCCGCGGCGTATAAGCTGGCGGAACTGCATCCTGGCGTCATCCGTATCGTCCAGAAAGAGAACAAGGGTGGCGGGGAGTTTGGCACGCGTACCGAGGTCGCGGTGCAGTGGCAGAAGGCATGGCGGCAACGGGAGGCCGCAGAATGACAGAATACTCTGTTTACGAAATCGAATACAGTTATCATCAACGCTTGGGGGATTGGCACGCGCAAGACGACTTTCGTCCGGGCGGGGTGTCTTCTTCTAGACACTCTGAAAAGAGGTTGATCGTAGCTAAGTCTGAAGGGGCGGCGGTTAGCTGGTTGAAGGAGAAACATCAATTCTGGCCGAAAGATCATAAATTAGAATACTCTAAACCGAAATGTCTCGGCCAAGCAAAATTATTGATAGAGATGTGATGCGTCCGCTCGTACTCAGCGCTGGCTACATGGGACAGCACGATTGGTTCCTATGGCAGATGCTGAATGAGCGGATGCCGTCTGTTACCTTGGAGAAATATCAAAGCACGTTTGAGCGTGGCAGTACGCGCGACAAGGTGAACACTGCCGGTCGCACTGTGTTGTTGTTGGGCGAAGCTGCATGTGCAGCGTTTCTTACTGATTGGATCGACATCGTTCATCCAATACATAAGACTGATGGCACGGTTTTCCGATGGATCTACTTGCCTAGCAGTGAATGGTATAACGACGAGGTTAACCGTATAATAGTCGGCATGTTGTTGGAGGATCTTTATGTCAATCATGGTTAACCAATGACCTGGACGCTGAACGTGCGCAATGTATGCGGGGCATTGGCCGAGGGTGTGGACCTGCTGTGCGACCGTGGATTGCGTGAATTTTCGCGTGCTGGGGATGTATTGGTGGCACCATGGCCAGTCGTCACCTACACGCGATGGCCGCAGGAGCGTGTGCTGTTCTCCGTGGTCCGCGACGCCAATCCATTCTTTCACTTGATGGAAGCCTTGTGGATGCTGGCCGGCAGGGACGATGCCGAATTTCTCAATCAATATGTGAGCGACTTCGGCGAACGCTTTGCAGAACCCGACGGTCGCATCCACGGTGCCTATGGCCACAGGTGGCGTTACGCCATGGGGTTTGATCAGATTCAAGAAGCCATTAACAAGTTGAAGCGTAATCCGAAGGACCGACAAGTCGTCATCCAGATGTGGGATGCACGTACATACGACCCTGGACAAACTGGCTACAATGATCTTCTCGGTGATTGGAAGGACCGTCCTTGCAACACGCACATCTATTTGCGCGTGCGGGAAAATGAAATACTCGCAGCGTCTGAAGGTACGAATCATACGCCTGTCCTGGATTTAACAGTCTGTTGTCGCAGCAACGATATTGTCTGGGGTGCACATGGTGCCAATGCGGTGCAGTTCAGCATTCTACAAGAGTACATCGCGGCACACTTGGGCATCGGTATTGGAACGTTGATCCAATTCAGCAATAACTACCATGTCTATGTTTCGATGATTGATCTATTGCGCAAGCGTGCCGGCAATGCACCCTTCCTTGAAGGCAGCATGGTAGCTGATAATCGTTATGCTGAGATTGGTCCAGATAGACCACCGATGTTGCCATTGGTGGATGACTTAGCGTCGTTTGACGAGGAACTAGTGTTTGTACTCAAGGGAACCACGTTCTTCGATCATTGTAGCTACTGGCAGACAAAGAATAGATTTCTTAAGATGGTGTTGTGCATGCGTGCTGCGCACCATGCATGGAGGAACAGTAAGGATAAATATGAATGGCAGGAGGTCATCGCCAAGGCACCACGTTGTGATTGGACCATCGCGTGTGTCGAATGGCTGGAGCGCCGTACACGAGCAAAGGGAGCTGAGCAATGAGACTGAAACGTTATGCCGTTACGGTGAGCGACAACTGGACACCGATGCACACGTTCTGGACGCTCAAGGGTGCGTTCAACTTCTACGAAAAACACCAATCTGCTGCCCTGTTCAAATGGCACAAGGGCGCTTGGTGGCAACGGTTCGGCAAGTATGGTGATGAACGCAAGGCTTATCTCGAAGGTGGAGCGATATATCCATCGAACCTGCATCCAACGTCTAACCTTGAGGCAGCACTCAAGCGCCCTCTATATATGCGACGCCGCGAGGAGGAAGACGAACTGGAGCGCAAGCGGCGCCGACGCCGCGAGGAGGAAGAGAACAGCAGCAATACGAACCTAGCGCTTGCCGCTACAACTGCGGCTGTTGTGGCGACGGTTGTGAGCAGCGACTCAGCGGAAGCTGCACCCGCTCCGTTCAGTTCAGGCGGCGGTGACTCTGGTGGTGGCGGTGCATCAGCATCGTACAGCAGCGACAGCGGGAGTAGCTACAGCAGCAGTAGTAGCGATAGTGGTGGTGGCAGTGGAGGCGGTGGTGGCAGTGGAGGCGGCGAGTGATACAGGATCCGCGGCGCGCGTTGCAAGTTACTCGTTATCACACGTGGCCGCGGTTGCGGGAGCAGTCGGTCGGCGAGCACAGCATGCAGGTCATGCGCATTCTGCTGGCTATCTGGCCTGACTGCTCCCGTGAGCTACTGATGCACTGCCTCGTCCACGACATCGGCGAGACAGTATCGGGGGATCCTCCGTACCCCGTCAAGCGGGACAACCCCGTGCTGAAAGCTGAGTGTGACCGCATCGAGCGTAGCGCGCATCTCTCCATGTGCATTCCATGGGGCTTGCCGGCACCACAGGCGTTGACAGAAGTTGAACGCGCGGTGTTCAAGCTGGCCGAGTTTATCGAGATGTGGGAATGGGGTCTTCATGAGATCCGTTTGGGCAATGATTACGCGGTGCTGGTCCGCGATCGGTGCCGGGAAGCCATGGATCGCATCCTCTCCTCCGGGGGGATGGTATGCGAAAAACTGGCAAGAAACTATATCAAACGCAGGGAGCACGCAGATGGAAAGCGACAAGCTGAAGTATCATCGGCACCTGGACGCCATCGCAGCAATGGACGTGTCGCTGGTGAAGGAGAAGGACAAGAGCTACGGAGCGAGTTGGAAGAAGCGCGGGGGGATCTTCGCATTCGCGATGCTGGCGCGCAAGTGGGATCGTCTGGAGGAGATCCTGGCGATGCCGCAAATGCAGACGAGGGACGGAGTCTCGAGGACCGCGGCTAGATACGATATCTTTGAAGCGATCACGGCTGAGCCAGATCCTGGCAGGGACGGCACCACGCTCGCCGAGGTTCGCGACTTGCGCCGCTACCTGCTCCTCGTCGAAGCTGAGATGGTGGAGCGGGGTGCCGTTGGCGAACCGGTCAAGTTTACCGAGTTTGAATGGAAACCGACGCCGCCTTTTATCAAATTCGTAAAGCCCGGCACGCCGGAGGATGGTGGACACCACGCACAGCAAGACGGCGGCAATGGCTGGGATCGCCTTGACGATGGGCTGGAATTCGGTGAATATGCACAAGCTGGCATTCCGTGCATTCCTGCTGGAACTAATTATGGCATTGTAGATCGGTCCCGTGTGAAGGAAGAACTCTGGGAACACCTGCCGCGTCTTCACCTTGAGTTGAACAACAAGGAATGGGAGGATCTGCCGCCGTACTACCAGATGCTCTATTTCTGGGACAAGTACAGTAGCAAGTGGATGATGGGGAATATGTATCGTGAAGTCTGGGGCAAAGCGGCGTAACTATCACATCGGTGGCGAACAGCTTCCGCTGATAACGCCAGAAAGCAACTGGGAGCCGCCGACCGAGCTCCCAGATTTGCGCCGTGTGCCGTTGCTGGCCATGGACACCGAGGAGCGTGACGAGTCGCTGATACGCAAGCGCGGCTCGGGCTGGCCATACAAGGCAGGCTACATCGCCGGCATGTCCATCGCATGGGAAGGTGGCGCGTTCTATGCGCCTGTGCGGCACCCCGAGACAGCATGCTTGGACTACGACGCGGTCGGTCGTTGGCTCGCTGATCACATCGCAGCCGGTTGTCGCTTCATAACGCATCATGGCTCGCACGACTGGGGCTGGATCTGTGCGCAATGGGGTATACCGTTTCCCCCTGGTCTTCAGCTCGATGATACCGAAGCCATGGCGATGACGGTGGATGAGAACCGCCTAAGCTACAGCCTGGAGAATTTGTGCGTCTGGCGCAACGTACGCGGCAAGGACGAGGTAGCCTTGCGCGAGGCGGCGAACGCATATGGCATAGATCCAAAAGCCGACCTATGGCGCTTGCCGGCGCGCTACGTTGGCCCATACGCCGAGCAGGATGCACGCGCCTTGCTGCCATTGGCCGAATCCCTGCTGGCCACGATACGGAGCGAGGAGACAGAGGCAGCGTACCGCCTTGAGATGGATTTAATGCCGACCGTGCTGGCCATGCGCAAGCGTGGCATACGCATCAACGTGGAACGTGCGCGTCAAGCGAAGATAGATATCATACAGCAGCGCGACGCCGTGTTGATGGAGCTCGCCGGCAATCTCGGGTGCCGAGTGTCGATCGAAGACTGTCGCAGCAATCGCAAGCTGGTGCCATGGTTCGAAGAGCAAAAGATTAACTTTCCATACACCGAGAAGGGTGCACCATCGTTCTCGGCGCAGTGGATGCGCAAGCATACACATTGGTTGCCGCGTCTCGTAGCGCGCGCCGAGCAGTTGACCGAGGCCGCGGACAAGTTCGTGCAAGGCTTCATCCTGGACTACGCGCATCAGGGTCGCTTGCACGCGCACATCAACCAGTATCGCGGAGAGGAAGGTGGCACGCGGAGCTTCCGTTTCTCCTACGCTGATCCCCCGTTGCAGCAGATGCCGGCCCGCGATGGTGAACTGGCGCCGCTTATACGCGGGTTCTTTGAGCCAGAGCCGGGGGAAGAATGGGCCGCGCCAGATTATTCACAACAGGAATATCGGTTGATTGTCAGCTACTCCAAGAAGATTGGAGAGGCGCAGCGGCATAAATCAGACTGGCACGCCATGGTCGCAGATAAGGCTACCGAGGCAGCACAGCGATACATCAATGATCCGGATACTGACTTTCATGTTCTCGTGGCGGATTGGACTGGGCTCGACCGCAAGCCGGCAAAGGACACGAACTTCGCCAAGGCGTTCGGGGCGGGAGTGCCGAAGTTTGCCACCATGATCAACAAATTGCGTGAAGAAGCGCAACAGATCTACGACCTGTATGATAACGAATTGCCTTTCGTCAAGGAGTCTTCGGAGTTCTGCAAGCGTCTGGCGGACAATCGCGGATACATGGTCTTGCTGGATGGCGCACGCAGTCACTTCGATATGTGGGAACCGGCATGGTACGACAAGGGCGAGGGATGGGTTGCACCTGGACCGTTGGACTATGCCAAGGCGAAATGGCCGAACAGGCGCTTGCGGCGGTCGCATACGCACAAGGCGTTCAACCGGCTGATACAAGGGTCGGCCGCGCGCATGATGAAGCTGGCCATTCGTGACTGTGCGCGTGAGGGCTTAATACCGTTGATCCAGATGCACGACGAGCTCGGCTTCAGCGTTTCATCACGCGAGCAGGTAGTGCGCATCGTGGAGCTGATGGTGAACTGCGTCAAGCTGGAAGTACCGGTCAAGGTGGATGCCGAGGTTGGCCCGACATGGGGCGGAGTGAAATGACAGTCTACGTTGATGATATGAAAGCAGACTACGAACCATCGCACCGGCACGGGTTCAAGTATGTGATGAGCCATATGTTTGCCGATACCGAGGATGAACTGCACGCGATGGCAGACAAGATTGGCGTGCTGCGCAAGTGGTACCAAGGCGACCATTACGATATCACGCAGTCTAAGCGTGCGCTTGCCGTGCAGGCAGGCGCGAAAGAGATTACCGTCCGTGAGATGGCGCGCATGGTCATGGCGCAACGACGGAGCCGTGCTGGATTGGCTAATGATTGACGGCGGCCTCCGGCGCCTGTTCCAACAGCATCTGCCATGGGTGCACTGGCAGGCGGTCGAAACGGGAATGACCGGCAGAGGGATCCCGGACCTGAATTACTGTGCCCGCGGCGTGGAAGGCTGGGTCGAGTGTAAGCAAACAACGGGATGGGCTGTAGGGCTCCGGCCGGAGCAAGTGGCATGGCTGGCGCGCCGTACGCGGGCAGGCGGCCGATGTTGGGTTGCCGTGCGCCGCAAGTGCCCCGCTGGACCTCGGCGGGTCGTCGCTGACGAGCTTTGGCTGGTGCCCGGTACCCATGTCGTCCCCCTGCACCGCGAAGGACTACGCGCCGTCCTGGGCGACGGCGGCGCGCAAGGCATTTGGGTAGGTGGTCCGGCCGCGTGGGACTGGCGTGAAATAGCGGCGTGCCTGGATTTACACAACTCGGTTTAGTTTTGAACTAGTCGTGTAAAAGGCTCTGAATCAGAAGTCCATCAGCAATATCAACAACTTAGCATCTATATGTATAGGCTCAGGCAAGTAAATCGCCAGTTTGTTATGGTCAGGCCCATCTTACCTGGTCGATTTTGCGATTTGCTAAGTACCGATAATCACTCGATTTTAGGAGCCTGGAGGTATTATGGTAGGGGGGTTCATAATCCGAGAATGGGTTACATAATCTGATGTTTTTGTAACCTGGTTTCTCGGAATCGCCGCGCCAGATAGGGCATCTGGCGCGGTAGTTTGGGAAGCATATGCTAAAAGCATAAATATGCTTCCCAGTGCGAGACGTTATGCAGCCCACGAAGGTTGCGGGAACTTCGGTGTCGTATTGCTACGCGAGATCTCACGAATACGCGTAGCAAAGATCGCCTTCAGCTTGTTATAGCACGGGTTGCGATCCCGTTCACTGAGTGATCTTCCCACGAGCCAGTCCAGATACTGAGAGTTGGCACTCACAGACATCATGCACTTTTGGAACTGGTCAGGTGAGAGGGTCACACGTCGCTGTTGCGCTTGCTTAGGGGAAAGCACGATCTGCCGCCATAACCACATACACATGGCGAGGTTCAAGTTTCCCCAGAGTCGGAAGTAGGCGACATCGTTGCCCCATGCCGATTTGGCTGCAAGCAAAAACACCGACAACTCCTCCATGTCTGCCATCGTGAGCGTATCCACGATGTCGATCACGCTGCCACTCCCGCTGATTTGTGGTGTATCCTTCTTACTGCCAACCCAGCAACGCAGCGTGCACGACATGCTGAGCAACGTGGTAGCCTTGTCGCCGCGGCGCACATTGCTATAGCCGATGAACTCACAGCGACTATGCAGTGCACGCAGCGGCGCACTGCTACCTTCCAGCGCACGCAGGATATCGTCCGGCACCATGGTTCTCAGCTTAGAGTTCAACCTTACGAACTCCTCACCCATCTCGGCCATGGAATCAAACTCACATACACGCACATCACCGATGAACTCCTTCAGCTTGGTGATGTGCGCTGCGGCGATGCGATGCTGGCCGTCCAGAAGATACACCCGGACCGGTTCGCTCTTAAGATGACCCAACGTGATAATGCCGGGAATTACCCCGCCATTATGCTCGATCTCACAGGCGGCTTCGCGTACTCGTTGCGTGACTTTCAGTTCACGCTGGAACGGGGGAGCGAGCCACCTGTTGAAGATCTCTTCGTTGAGTAACAGGGTTTCCATCCTGCTGCGCAGTTCACGGGCCGGACGCTTAGCTTCGTTGAACCCGCGAATGGGTACTACGGTAGACATCTTGTCTTGCTCCTGCTTGGGCGAGATTGCCCCTGTAGTGCCGCGCATTGGTGGCACTACGAGCGCAATCACACTCTTGGGATCATGTACAGACCTTGCGATGGCCGCAAGATTTTTTTCTCCTTTACTAGTCTCGTGAGCGTAACACTGGCTGAAGAGCCGCTGAGTCCATACATTCTTAACTCCGTTTTTATTTCTTCTAATGTGACTGCCTTGTTTGGAGAAGATTGGACCAGTTTCAGAATAAGGTCCTCAGGACGATCGGAGTTATCGCCAGGGGCTAGGGGACCTCTGAATTCTCCTTCCTCTTCGTTTCCTTCTTCTTTCACTGGCCACATTCCAATCAATCGGCAATGGCTGTTCGCGAATGTAGCGTTTAGAATTTCTAAGAGACCATCATGTTCAGCTTCCAGATGGATCGTGTACTTCATGGTCAGCTCCTGTTTTTAGAATTCTAGTAGTAGTTCCTCGCAGCCGAACACGGCTTGCTTGCCGCAGGCGGCACACTCATAGTCGCGTGCGTCAGGTTCACAGCCATCAGCTTCGGCGCCGCAAGCGATGCAGAAGCCTGGATTGTCCAAGCTGAATCTGCGCCGCTTGCAGGCGTTGATCACCCGCGCACGGGAGATGCTGGGGTGGAGTTTCATCTGGGGTAGTTGCGGTAGGTACGGCGGTCGCGGTGCGGCACTGGCTCGTGTACACGGTCCAATGCCGCCTGTTGCTCGCGTAAGACCTGCTGGCGCAGTGCTTCGGCGCTCTCCGGGCCAAGGCGCCGCAACATGCGCGCACGTCCTGGACCAGTTGCAGGCGGAAGGTCGGTGTAGTAGTTGATCTTGGTCATCGCTTCTTCCTTTCGAGTTCCAACAGCAGTCCATGGAGGGAAGGTGATCGCGCGATGATCTCGATATTCACTGGTGCATCCGTCCAAGTGTACAGGACGTACTCACCGTCCTCGTACGAAAGGGACGGTCCCCCGTACGTGGCGCCAAGGTAGCGCCTCAACGCTGTATTGATCCCCATGGTAGCTCCTGTTAGAAGGGGTCGCAGCCCGTCCCGACGGCTTACGAGATGCCTAGATGGAACAACCGACCGCGAGCGGGAACGGTCCAGGGCATCTACTGCGATTCGTGGTTACTTCTCGATCTTGAGGGCGCCGAGTTCGCGGTCCCGCTTGAGAAGGTAGTGCTTGTACCACTCCGTCTTCTTGACTTGGCCGTAGGTTTTCCCATCCAGCTTCTTGAGATGGGCATAACCCTTGCTGCCTTCCTTGCGGTCGGTCTTGCCAAGGTCCACGCGGAACACGGCATCCTCCGGGATGGCGTTCTTGCGCGCGGCGCGCGGCGCGGCAGTCTTCTTTGCGGCTGCGGCCTTCTTCTTGGGAGCAGCACGCTTCTTCGCAGTTCCGTTGGTCTGGGTTGCAGGCACTTCAGCCTCCTGTGTTGTTGGGGTATTTTCGGTGTCGTCGATCATGGTGAAGATTCCTGTTATGGGTGGCGGTACTCGTGTTCGCCTTCTCCGTTCCACCCGTGGCGGTGAAGGCTCTTGTTGTGGAACAATCCTCGGTGGCAATGCCTCGATATCGACGGTCTTGGCATGCTCCTGAAGCTGCTCCAGCGACTGCGAGGATTTAAGGTAGGTCCCAGCGCAGAAGAGATAGTAGGTGGCGTTTCTGCCACCGAGTGAAGTGATCTTGAACGGCCACTCCACCCATACTGTTGGTGACATAGTACCACGTCCCTAGAGAAAGGCCATCCCCCATGAACAGGGGAATGGCCGCGCGGCGTGGACTAGGCCGCCAGTTCGGCACCGTCTTGCGACGGCACCCGGCTCAGCGCCTCCATGACTTCGGCATATGTGCCTTTGACGACGAAGCCGCGACCATCGGCCAGCCGGATGATGCACACCCCCTGGTCCTGCGTGGACTCGAAGAGCGCCGCGACGTGTTGCGGATTGATGGCAATCGGGGCACCACGCACTTCTACGCTGTGCTCGTTGCCGTCGTCCTCGCCCTCGTCGTCGTTGAACTGATGGCGGGTGAAGCGTTCGAGTTCGACTAGCATTATATTTCTCCTGTTATGCTGCCCAAGCGCAGCGCTAAGCGGCACCACGTGCCGCTTGCCGCTATGCTCCTCGCCTGAATAACTGCTCGCCCTTGAAGCGGCGCCGCTGGTATGGTGTCGGTTGCTTTTGTTCCCAGGCGCGGTCGATGGCGGCCTCCAGGTACTCCAGCGGCAGGCCGAAGTCCCGATAACCGCGTATCATGGTCGCTGCATACGCCGCACTCGGTGGCATGATGCCACGGAAGCAGTGCTGGTACAGCAAACATTTTTGCGGCGTGCCATCTTCCATGGTCAGGGTGATGTACACTTTTTTGTAACACCCGCTGCGCACGCCTTCGCGGCGGTCCAGCGTTTTCTCGTGCTCGCGAGTGATGCGCCACAAGCCGCCTGGAGTGTAGCCTTCCCTGCGGCCAACGATGTCGGCGAACCCGCGAAACACCAATGCGCTGTTCTGCAGGTTCAACGCGCCGACCTGCACTGCACCTGGACAACGATCCTGCATCTGCTCGATGCAGAGATTGCTGCCATATGCCCAATACAGCACATCAAAACTAGGCATGGGCCGCGTGGCGCGGACGTATGCCGCAGCGGCTTTGCGCTTGGCGTAATACTTCATGGTCTTTGGCATTGCCTTAGCTCCTGTGAGATCATGTTACCGCTAGCGTTGAAGAAATGCAAGTCCCTTCCCGAGACAGGCAGGTGTCGGTCTATCCTGCGACCTCCGGATTTTCCGGTCCGGTGCTCTCGCTTTTTGTCAGTCCACCATCGGCAGCGTTCCCGAGTTGGCCTGACCCGGTAGCCTGGGACGACGTGATCATGCAGACATGGACCTTTTCTGAGCTACTGTCCCGGGAAGGGACTGTGCGGGAGTTGACGATCTTGTACGGGCGGTGACAAACCCAAACCTGACGAGGAACCGCAGATCGTCTTTCTGGGATCAACCGACCCTCCCGCTGGCCGACTGGAGTATCTACCTCGTCAGGTAGCCTTATTAAAGAGTGCGTCTAACGCGTCGAAGCGTCCTTCCAGCATCTCGTTGAACGCATGGCGCGCTCGCGCCTTGCGTACGCGATTGTCGGCACGGATGCGCGCGTTGCGCTCTTGCAGTTCCTCGAGAGAGGAGTACCCCAAGGCGCGCGCCGCGACACGCTTGAACGCGTCGATCTCGGTGTCGGCAGCAATGGTATTCTTGCCGATCGTGCCATACCAGCGGCCGTCCGGCGCCTTGGCCACGCGGCCAACCCACGCCTTGCCGCGCATGATCTTCTTGAATGGATAACCGTGATCGACGAGGCGATACATGGTCATTGATCTTCTCCTTCCTGATCGTCTTGTCCAGTTGCCGAAGCGACAAGGACAGTTGCCTCTGGGTACCGGTCACGCCAACGGGCACACGCCTCGCTCAGCTTGTTCGCGGCATGTTGCTGTTGTACCGGCGATGCTGAGGAACCAAAGCCGAACGCGAAGTTCGCCAGCAACAACACCTGAAACATCTCGCTCTCGCGATACTCATATCCCTCAGCGGCGCTCGCCTGCCCCTGTGCAAAGCCTTCGCGTTGCGCAGTGGTGACGAGCGTGACAAGCTTTTCAACGACTTCGTCGTTCTCCCCTGGCACACCGAGGATGTCGGAAACGGCGTCGAACATCGCTTCCGCTTCATCGTCCTCGGGGCGATTGCCTGGGATGTCGCGCACGCTGCATCCTGGCGGCAAGTTAAATCCTGGCATTGGTTTGCTCCTGTTCAAGTTTACGAATCTTATGCAAGAGATCGTAAACCTCGTTAACGTCATCCTCGTGAAGATACGCGTGCGCAGCGTAGTAGCTCAATGCTGCGCATATTGATCGGGCCTCGCCGATGGTTATGTCGATGTTCATGTTTAATCCATGCGGCAGACTTCGAAGCTGCCGTCCTGTTGCACCACGGCGACCCATGCGTGTGGGTAGACGTAGATCTTTTCCTCGCGGAACTTGGCGTAGGCAACCGGCCTCAACGGGGGATCCTGCGGATAGCGCAGCACGCCATTCTGCAGGTTCATGGTGAACCCCTCCAGGGGATCCCAGCGGCCGATGTAGCGTTCGTTGAATTGCTCCCGTGCACCGCGCGGGTCCTCGTCGTGTAAGAACGTCGGGATGTACCCGAGCATCTGCAACCCCATCGGATGGGCTGCATACCATACAGTCTTCGATGTATCACTCATGGTAGCTCCTGTTCGTGCCGAGTGCACGTAGATGGGCCGCACAAGGCGGCCCATCGGCTTGCACTCATTTCCACCACTTCTTAACTGTTTTCTGCAGTCGTTTCTTATTTGACGGAACTTTCACCAGCATTAGTGATCCATCCATAAAATCGCGGGTGGTTCTATAGGGACAGTACCACGAAGCATGCTCAAGTTCATCAAGGTTCTTACCATCGAGTTTCTTCAGATGGCGCCACCCTATGGAACCTTCGCGTCGTTTGGATTTGGATTCGTCTACGACGAACCTCATTTCATTTAGCTTTGGCATGATCAACTCCTGGCTCATTTCCGGGTTACTTGCGGCGTTCTCTTATCGATAAGATCCGCAAGACTGCGCAATCTATTGGCGACTTTAGGTAAGGATTCCTCATCACCGTAATCGCTCAGACTCAATAGATTCTTCACAAGTGATTCGAGACTGTAGGTTCGTTGAACCTGACAACTCTCACCACTATTGACGTAGATATCTCCGGGCTCTTGCCCTTCAACATCGCCGTGACTCATATGAACATCAATGGCGTCGAGATGGTGCTCACGCAGCCATTCAACGTAATCACTGATTTGCCCGGTTAGCTTGTCCTCGAAGTTGTTCAACTTATGGTACAGACTATCGCTAGGATAATTTGGCATGATCAGCTCCTGTTGTCGTGCCGAGTGCACGTAGATGGGCCGCACAAGGCGGCCCATCGGCTTGCACTAGACCTGCACCATGCCGACGACGCGGTCGCGCCACTCCATGGGCCAATCGGGATGGCGCTCGTTGAGCCACTCCTTGACTTGGTCCTGGCTGACGGCAGTGCCCTTTGCAGTGCGGCGTTTAACCCGCTTGCGTAGGATACTAGCCTCGTCGGTGTAGATATTAGCGGCACGTGAAGATGCCATTACCTTTCTCCCTGTTTGTGGTGGTGCGCCTGCTGCTGGTTCTCGAGCCATGCGATGTCGGTCTCGAGTTTACGAATGACGGCATACATTGCAGGCGCTACGGCGCTGTCATCGTATCGCGCTCGGAGCATGAGTAGCTCCAAGCGCAATTGCTTAATGGGCGTCATAAGAATTGAGCCACAGGGCAAGATCCTGATGGATCACTTTCTTGTTCGGCGCCCGCGAAATGACGCTTGGACTGTTCGCCTCGCGCAGCACATAGTTGCGGCCATCGGCGGTCAACGTAAACGTAAAGCCGCGGCAACGCGTGACAAGTGCTGTCTCGTCTGGTTGCCATTTACCCTTATAGATTTTCATAGCACTCTCCTGATACGTGCATTTGATCGCACGAACATGCACCGCAGGGCGATGCATGGGCTTGCGGTCAGTCGTCATACCAATCGTTGAAGAAACTCTCGAGCAGCGTGTTGGCTTCTGACAGTTTCACGGTGAGCGGCTTAGCCTCGTCCCTTTCGCCGATGGAGAACGTTTCCAGTTCGTCATCGTTGAGGGTAGTGAGTTGCTGCTCGACTTGCGCTAAGTGTCCTTCCCAACGCGGCGGCACATAATAGTTTGAATGGCCCGCGCCGCTGCCACGATCGTGCGAGATTGTCTCGAACGCCTTGAACAGCCGGGGATGGCTGGCTTGTGTGACTATGGTCATGTTCCCTTCTCCGTTCGAGGATAATAGACAACGATGCCGCGCCTAACACGGCGCACGATGCGCTTGTTGCGCAACAAACTAGCCAAGGCATACGTCGCCTCTGCATCATCATCGGTTGCTGCTGTAGCGTGGATAATCTCACGCCATGTTCGTGCACCCGCGACGATTGCCTCGAAGATCTTTTCCATCATGTTCCCTTCTCCGTTTCGTCGGCGGGGAAGAACTTGAAGTTGCCATGGCGGTCGCTGTGCCGCGTTATGTATTGGCGGAGACATAGATACGCCAAGGCAAGCGCCACGCGTTGCGAGTCCTCTTCCAGGACCTTGGTTATTTCCCCGGCTGTACGTGCGCCGCGGCAGACCGCCTCGAACACTTCGGCGTGCAAACCTGTTAATCCTGGCAACATCGTCCCCTCCTGCTGGGTCGGTGCAGGCGGTAATAGACCGCCTCGACGAACTTGGGTTCCACGCCGTACGCTTGCAGGCGTGCGACGCATTCATGCGAAAGTATACCATGAGTGGTGAGCTGATTAAGCGCCCATTCCCATAAGATTTCGATTTCGTTCATCGCACGACTCCACGTCGCCGATTGTGAGGCTGGTAGCGTGCCCACAA
>Ga0247828_10000311_pt1 | contig 17317 bp, 18 predicted proteins | sample 12C_Control_Day3_FD_192425 | JGI IMG/M metagenome (GOLD analysis project Ga0247828, IMG submission 192425) | Soil microbial communities from agricultural site in Penn Yan, New York, United States - 12C_Control_Day3 | ecosystem: Environmental > Terrestrial > Soil > Agricultural land | place... | reverse complement strand
GTCTGCAAGACACCGCTCGGCGTCGTAGCCGAGCGGTGTCTTGCAGACCACGCACTGGCTGTTGCGGAAGAACACGGGCTGCCCGCAGCGGCAGACGAAGGCGCGGCGCGTGGTCGGCTGCTGCAACGGCGACGGCGGATCGGTGGCAGCGAGGGCTGCGGACACAACGGCTCCCGGAGGCGAGCCCCATCGGCTCAGGCGGCATTCTCGGCAAGCGGTACGCCCGCGGCACTCCCGGACCCGATCCGATCGCCCCCGGCTTTCCGCGGCACAAGCTCACGCCGTCGCCGGCTACGCTCGGTGCGGCGGCGCACCGAAGGTCGCCTCGCTGCCTAGACTTCATGGGCCGTGCGATGCCCGCAAGGCGACGCCGGACGGACGAACTGCCCGATGGACCCCGAACTGCCCGAACTCTCGATCGACTGGGACTGCGGCACCGCCGAGCTGCGCCTCGGCCGGCGCCTCGATGGCGCGCCGGCCCGTCTGCGCGCCGACGTGCTGGCCGACCTGCGCGAGCAGGTCGACGGGCTGCTGCGCGAGGCACTGGGCGCGGCCGACCCCGCCGAGCGGCCGCGCCGCCTCGAGGCGCAGCGGCGCGAGAACGCGCGCCGCCGCGGGCTGTGCGAGCGCCTGGCCGGCCACACCATCGCGCACGCCGAGCCGCTGGTGAACGGCGACGTGCTGCTGCACCTGCTGTCCGGCCGCGCCGTCGTGCTCTACGCGCGCGACGAGGACGTCAAGCTCGAGGTGGTCGACGACCCCGCGCACGCGCGCCGTCATGCCGCGAACGACGGCACCGGCGACTTCTACCTGCGCGAGGCCGGCCACTGATGCGTGGTGACGCGTCGCGCCGCCCGCTGCGCCGCGCGCTGCGCGCCTACCTGCTCGGCCTCGGCGGGGTGGCCGTCGGCGCGGGGCTCAGCGACTGGAGCGGCTCGCTGCTGCCGCTCGCGCTGTCCGGCTCCGCCGCGCTGATGCTGACGGCCTCGCTGGTGCGCCGCATCGCCGCGGCGCGCCGTCGCGGTCCGGCCGGCCGGGACGACGCCCGCCGCTGACACGCCCGCCGCGTGCTACGGCGCGTGGCGGGTCGCGCGCGAGGGATGCCGGCGGGCTGTGCAGCGCGCGGCTCGCCACCTAAGATGGGCCCGGGGCCGGCTCCGCGCCGACGGCGCGGCGACCTCGGGAGGGGCGGCCATGGCGCAGCGTCATCTGCGGCGGGAAGCGGGGCGGTCGTGAAGACGATCCCGCTCGAGAGCGCCGCCGCGCTGGTCCCGGACGGGGCGACGCTGATGATCGGCGGCTTCATGGGCGTCGGCTCGCCGGAGCGCCTGATCGACGAGCTGCTGCGCCAGGGCCGGCGCGACCTGACGGTGATCGCCAACGACACCGCCATGCCGGGCCGCGGCATCGGCAAGCTGGTGGCCGCCGGCGCGCTGCGCAAGGCGGTGGTGAGCCACATCGGCCTGAACCCCGAGACGCAACGCCGGATGATCGCCGGCGAGCTGGAGGTCGAGCTGGTGCCGCAGGGCACGCTGATCGAGCGCATCCGCGCCGGCGGCTACGGCCTGGGCGGCATCCTGACGACCACCGGCGTCGGCACGCTGGTGGAGGACGGCAAGCGCAAGATCGAGGTCGACGGCGTGGAGTACCTGCTCGAGACGCCGCTGCGCGCCGACTTCGCGCTGCTCGAGGCCTACCTGTCGGACTACCTGGGCAATCTCGTGTACGCGCTGACCGCCCGCAACTTCAACCCGGTGATCGCGATGGCCGCCGGCACCGTGATGGCCGACGTCGCGCACATCGTGCCGGTCGGCATGATCTCGCCGGACCACGTGGTGACGCCGTCCGTGCTGGTCGACTACGTCATCGCCCACGAGTGATCGCCATGGACCCTCAGACCGTCATCGCGCGCCGCGTCGCGCAGGAGCTGCGCCCCGGCATGCTGGTGAACCTCGGCATCGGCATCCCGACGCTCGTGGCGAACTACGTGCCGCGCGACATGCAGGTCTTCTTCCAGTCCGAGAACGGCCTCATCGGCACCGGCCCGATCCCGGAGCAGGGCATGGTCGGGCGCTTCCTCACCGACGCCGCCGGCAAGCCGGTGAGCGCGCTGCCGGGCGCGGCCACCTTCGACAGCGCCATGTCCTTCGGCCTGATCCGCGGCGGCCACGTCGACATGACGGTGCTCGGCGCGCTCGAGGTCGACGAGCAGGGCCACATCGCCAACTGGACCATCCCCGGCAAGCTGGTGCCCGGCATGGGCGGCGCGATGGACCTGGTGAGCGGCGCGAAGAAGGTGGTGGTGGCGATGCAGCACACCGCCAAGGGGCGCTCCAAGCTGGTCGAGCGCTGCAGCCTGCCACTCACGTCGCTGCGCGCGGTGGACCTGGTCGTCACCGAGCTGGCGGTGATCTCCTTCGCCACCGGCGGCGCGGTGCTGCTCGAGACGGCGCCCGGCGTGTCGGTGCAGGACGTCCTGGCCGCGACCGAAGGCCGGCTCACCGTGCCGGAGCAGGTCGGCCGCATGCCGATCAACGAGGGCGTTCGCCCGCCATAGGCGCGGCCGGGCGCGGCGGCCTGCCGCGCGCAGCGGCGCTCACAGCTGCGCGCCGACCAGCGAGGCGGCCTGCTCGGCCGCCTTCTCCAGCCACGGCCGGCGCTTCCATTGCGGCAGCGTGATCGAACGGGCGCGCCGCAGGTCGGCCTCGAAGATAGCGACCTGCTGCCGCGCGAAGCCCTCGTGCAGCACGTTGAGGTTGGCCTCGTCGTTGATGCGGAAGGAGCGGTTGTCGAAGTTGGTCGAGCCGACCGAGACCAGCAGGCCGTCCACCACCAGCACCTTGCAGTGGTACATCGTCGGCTGGTACTCGGCGATCTGGACGCCCGCGGCCAGCAGCTCGCCCCAGCGCGCGCGCGAGGCGCGCCGCACGAGCTCGGTGTCGATCTCCGGGCCCGGCACCAGGATGCGCACCCGCACGCCGCGCCGCGCCGCCGCGACCAGCGCGTCGATCGCCAGGTCGTCGGGCACGAAGTACGAGTTGGCCAGGTCGATGCTGCGCCGCGCGGCGGTCACTGCCATCAGGTACATCAGCTGCATGCTCGCGCTGCCGCCGGTCGGCGAACTGCTGAACATCTGCGCCGGCTGGTCGCCGCGCCGTTCCAGCGCGGGGAAGTAGCGTTCGCCGTGCAGCACCTCGCCGGTCGCCTTGATCCAGTTGTCCATGAACACCGCCTGCATCTGCGCGACCGCCGGGCCCTCGACGCGGAAGTGCGTGTCGCGCCAGTGCTCGGTGTCCTGGGCGTCGCCCTGCCACTGATCGGCGATGCCCACCCCGCCCGTGAAGCCGACGGCACCGTCGACCATCAGCAGCTTGCGGTGCGTGCGGTTGTTCAGCCGCGGCAGGTGCGACCAGTGCGGCTTGTGGAAGCGCTCGATCCGCACACCGGCCTCGCGCATGGCGCCGAGCTGGGCCTCGTCCATCTTGGCGCTGCCGATCCAGTCGAGCAGCACGTGAACCTTCACGCCGGCGTGCGCACGCTCGCTCAGGGCCTCGCTGAAGCGACGGCCGATGTCGCCCGACCAGTAGATGTAGGTCTCGAACGTGATGGTGTGGCGCGCCGCGGCGATCGCCGCCAGCATCGCCGGGAAGATGCGGTCGCCGTTGACCAGCACATCGACCCGGTTGCCGTCCTCCATCGGCGGGCCGAGCAGCATGCTCATCGAGCGCCGGAACTGCGGGTCGCCGACCGAGTACTGCGGCTGCAGGGGCCGGTCCACGTGCTTCTCGCCGGCGCTCAGGTTCAGCGCGAGCAGCACCGCCACCAGCGTCGCGGCGACGCCGCCGAGCGCGGCGAGGAGGCTGCGCCGCCTCATGCGACGTGCGCCCGCACCCGCGCGGCACGTTCGTTGCCAGAGGCGTGGTGCGGCCACCACCATCGGAGGCCGGCATCGAGACATCGCAACGAAGGGGACCGAGCATGCAAGGCGAACAGACTCCCAAGGAACCGCCCGAGCACGGCGAAGGCAATTACCGCGCCGGCCGCCGCTACAACGACGCCACCAAGTCCTTCGTCGACGAGGGCAAGGTCGACGAGGCCGCCGCCGAGGCGGCGCCCGACTCGCCCCAGGAGGCGAGCGAGATGGAGGACGCCGAACAGGAGGGACGCTCCCACAGCAAGGGCGAAGACCGTACCGGCCGCACCCCCGATCCGAAGGGGTAATGGCGGGCGAGCCGCTTGCCATCTCGGGCTGGAGGGCCGAGCGCCGCGCCGACCGGCGCGTGCGGACGGCCCCTTCTTCCCACACTTGAGGAGTGCAAGATGGCTGAATCCCGACCCGTGACTGGGCTGTTCCGCGACCGCGACAGCGCCGAGCGCGCCTACCAGGCGGTCATCGACCGCGGCTACGGCCGCGGCGACGTCGATCTGGTCATGTCCGACGAGACCCGCACACGCCACTTCGGCAGCACGCCCGACGGTCGCACCACCGAGCTGGGCACGAAGGCGGCCGAGGGTGCAGGCATCGGCGGCGCGATCGGCGGCACGGTCGGCGCGATCGCCGCCGCCGTGGCGGCGGTCGGCACCAGCATCGCGCTGCCCGGTCTCGGCCTGGTGATCGCCGGCCCGGTGGCGGCAGCGCTCGCCGGCGCCGGCGCCGGCGCCGCCACTGGCGGCCTGGTCGGCGCGCTGATCGGCTGGGGCATTCCCGAGGAGCGCGTGAAGGTCTACGAGGAAGGCATCAAGGAGGGCGGCATCCTGATGGGCGTGCGCCCGCGCAGCGAGGAGGACGCCGCCTGGCTGCAGCAGAACTGGCGCGAGTCGCGGGCCGAGAACGTCGGCTACTGAGCCCGCGCAAGCGGCCGCGGCGCGACGCCGGCACGGGCGGGGCGCTCGCGCCGCCGCCCCGCTTCAGCCGCGCCTCGCGTAACGGCGCATCAACGCCGGCACCTCCGCCGCCAGCTCGCGCGCCAGGTAGCCGATCGGCCCGAGCCGGCGCGCCAGCCGCCGGGCCGCCATGGCGTGCAGCGCCACGCCCCAGGCGGCCGCCTGTTCCGGCGGCGCGCCGCGGGCCGCGAGCCCGGCGATCAGCCCGGCCAGCACGTCGCCGGAGCCCGAGCAGGCGAGGCCCGGCAGTCCCTCGCGCGGGCCGTCGTGCCGCCAGGCGCGGCCGTCGGGCGCGGCGAGATGGCTGTGCGCCCCCTTGAGCAGCAGCAGCACGCCGAGCCGGCGCGCGACTTCGCGCGCGCAGGCCGCGGCATCGCGCAGGACCGCTGCCTTGTCGACATCGAGCAGCGCCGCCATCTCGCCCGCGTGCGGAGTCAGCAGCAGGCGGTGGCGCCGCGCATCGCCATGCTGCGGCGCCACCGCGATGGCGAGCGCGTCCAGCAGCACCGGCGTGTCCGGCGGCAGCCGCCGCAGCAGCTTGTCCAGGAAGCGGCCGCAGGCCGCCTCGTCGCGCAGGCCGGGGCCGGCGAGCAGGACGTCGGTTTCGGACGCCACCGTGGCGAGCGCGTCGGCGCCCTCGGGCGCGAGGCCGCCGGCTGCCGTCTCCGGCAGGCCGACGACGCGCGCCTCGGGCAGGGCCAGCGCCAGGCCGGGCGCAATGCCGGCGCCGGTCGCCACGCACAGCTTGCCGCAACCGGCCCGCAGCGCCGCCTGGCCGGCCAGCAGCGCCGCACCCGGCAGATCTCGGCTGCCGGCCACCAGCAGCACGCGCCCGCGGCCGTCCTTGTCGACGTCGGGGTCGGGCGCCGGCAGCGGCCAGCGGCGCAGCAGGGCGGGATCGATCAGGACCGGCGGCGCCGCGCGACCGTCGGCGGCCCGTGCCGGCGATCCCGCCGGGCGCGGATGGCCGCCGGATGGCGCCGCGTCCGCGTCCGGCCGAAGCGCTTCGCTCACGGCTTGGGCGCCGCCGGCACGTCGGGCGCCGCGGTGACCGGCGCGCCGGCCTCGCGCAGCGGCGCGACGAAATTGACGTGCCGCAGCGCAAGCTTGCCGCGCCGCCCCAGCGCCGGGTCGAACCCGTAGGAGGTGATGCCGCAGTTCGGCACGTCCTCGCGGCGGTCGATGTCCAGGATCTGCGACTCGTCGAGGCGCTCGAGCAGGTAGCGCAGGCAGGTGACCACGACCTGGTGGGCGACCACCAGCACGCGCTCGCCGCGGTGCTCGCGGGTCAGGGTGTCCAGCACGCTGCGCAGGCGCAGGATCACGTCGCACCAGCTCTCGCCGCCAGGGGGCCGGAAGTAGAACTTGCCGACATGGCGGCGCTGTTCGGCCAGTTCGGGATGCTGCGCGGCGATGCCGTGAACGGTCAGCCGGTCCAGCACGCCGAATTCCTTCTCGCGCAGCCGTTCGTCGGCCACCAGCGGCGGCTCCTCCTCGCCCAGCGCCGCGGCCTCCAGCACCAGCCGCGCCGTCTGGAGCGCACGCAGGTAGGGCGAGCACAGCAGCACGGTCGGGCGCTCGCCCGGCGGCAGCTCGCCGAACCACAGCCCGAGCGAGCGGGCCTGCAGCACGCCCAGCGGCGACAGCGGCACGTCCATGTCACGGTGCGCGATGTCGATGACCGGCGCACGCGCCGCCTCGGCGGCGTCGCGGGCCACATTGCCGGCGCTCTGGCCGTGCCGCACGAGCCACAGCGTGCGCGGCCACTTGGAGTCGACGGGACGTTCCGGGGCGTCGGGCGGCACGCGGCGGCAGGGCAGGAGGAGGAGGAAGGGGGGCCGAGCGGGGAAGGCGGATGCATCGACGCATGCTGTGCGGAAGGCAGCTGGAACGCGCCGGGGTGCGGCCCCTTGAGGACGGGTCGCTCCCTTCGTCGCCGCTTCAGCGCGGGTCGCGCGGCCTTCCCGGCTCGACGGAGGCTGTGCGGCAAGACCCGTTCCCGCTCATGCGGCGCGCTCGCGCGCCAGCGCCCGGTGCATGGCCGACGCCGCGACGGCCGCGGCGCCGAGGGCGACGCTGATCTGGTTGAGGCCCTGCACGACGTCGCCGGCGGCGTAGAGTCCCGCGACGCTGGTGCACTGGTGGCGGTCGGTGACCAGGTAGCCGGCGGCGTCGTGGCGCGCGCCGAGCGCCGTCGCGAGCTCGGAGTGCACCACCATGCCGAGCGCGCAGTACATGGTGTCGCAGGTGGTCTGGCCCGGCCCGTGGCGTGCGATCACCGCGCCCTTCCACAGCCGCAGGCTGTCGAGCGGCGCGTCGACCCGGACGATGCCGGCGCGCGCCAGCGCGCGCCGCGTGGCGGGCGCGAGCGCCAGGTGGCCCTGCAGGCCGAACAGCGTGACCTGCGGGCTGAAGTGCCGCAGGTAGAGCGCCTCGCGGGCACCGTGCTCGCCGTCGGCCAGGACGCCGACGCGCTGGCCGCTCGCCTCGTAGCCGTCGCACACCGGGCAGTAGCGCAACGCCCCGCGCCGCAGCGCGTCGGCCAGGTAGGGCATCGGCGGCGGGCGGTCGCTGGCGCCCGTCGCGAGCAGCACGCTGCGCGCGCCGGCGCGGCGGCGGCCCCAGGCGACCTCGAAGCCGCCCGCGCCATCCGGCGCGATCTTGCTCACGCGGCCCGCTGCCCACTCCGCGCCGTGGCCGGCGGCCTGCTCGCGCATCGCCGCGATCAGCCGGCCGCCCGCCACCCCGTCCGGAAAGCCGGCCACGTTGTGCGAGCGGGGAATGCGCGCGGCGCGGCCGCGGCCTTCGTCGACCACCAGCACGCTGCGGCGGAAGCGCGCCAGATAGAGCGCGCCCGCCAGACCGGCCGGTCCGCCGCCGACCACGATCGCGTCGTAGCGCATCGAGCGCAGGCGCCGGTCGCGGCCCGAGCGGGCGCCGTGCGGTCAGGCGGCGACCGAGCGGTCGGGCTCGGAAGGCGAGGAGATCTCGCGCAGCGTGTCGTCGACGTGGCCGGACTGCCGTGTCGCGAGGTCGCCCAGCGAGACGATGCCGACCACCTCGCCATCCTCGCCCACCACCGGCAGGCGGCGGATCTGCGAGTGGCCCATCTGCTCCATCACCTCCTCGGTGGTCTGCTGCGGCGTGCAGCAGCGCGTCGACTCGGTCATCACCTCCGAGACGCGGGTGCTCGTCGGCGAGAGCCCCGCCGCCGTGGCGCGCACCGTGATGTCGCGGTCGGTGATCATGCCGACCAGCCGGCGCCCTTCGCAGACCGGCAGCGAGCCGACGTTGAGCTCGTCCATGCGCTGCGCGGCGCGCTGCAGGGACTCGTCGGGGCGGATGACCTCGACGTCGCGGGTCATGACTTCGGCGATGGTGGGCATGGCGGGCTCCTCGAGGCGATGGTGACGACGCCGCCGCGCGACGCGGTGGCGGAACAGGGGCGGTGCGGTGCAGGCTCAGCGCATGGCGGTCGACGCGGCGGCGGAGGCTGCATCGACCGGCGGCGGGGCGGACGGCGGGGCGGGCGGCGCGGAGGCGCCCGAGGGCCGGACCGACGGACGCGCCGGTGCCGGCTGCGGCGCCGAGGCCGCGTGGCCGGCCTGGGCGGTCGCGGTGCCGGCCGCGGTCACGCGCCACACCGTGTTGCCGACGTCGTCGGCCACCAGCAGCGCGCCGCGGCGGTCGATCGCCACGCCGACGGGGCGGCCGAGCGCCTGCCCCTTCGCGTCGAGGAAGCCGGTCAGCACGTCCACCGGCACGCCGGCCGGCCGGCCGGCGCGGAAGGGCACGAACACGACCTTGTAGCCGCTCGGCGGGTCGCGGTTCCAGGAGCCGTGCTCGCCGACGAACATGCCCTCGGCGAACTGCGGCGGCAGCGCGTTGCCGCGCGCCGAGACCAGCCCCAGGGCCGCCACGTGCGGGCCGAGCGCGAAGTCGGGTCGCATCGCGCGTGCCACCATCTCGGGCTGCTGCGGCTTCACGCGCTCGTCCACCGTCTGGCCGTAGTAGCTGTAGGGCCAGCCGTAGAAGGCGCCTTCGCGCACCGCCGTCAGGTAGTCGGGCACCAGGTCGCTGCCGATCTCGTCGCGCTCGTTCACCACCGCCCACAGCGCGCCGGTGCTCGGCTCCCAGGCCATGCCGTTCGGGTTGCGCAGGCCGCTCGCGTACTCGCGCTGCGTGCCCGAGGCCAGGTCGATTTCCCAGATGGCCGCGCGGCCGCGCTCGACCTCCATGCCGTGGTCGGCGACGTTGCTGTTGGAGCCCACCGTGGCGTAGAGCCGCCGCCCGTCGGGGCTGGCGATGAGGTTCTTGGTCCAGTGGTGGTTCAGCGGCCCGCCGGGCAGCTCGGCCACGCGCGTGCCCTCCTGCGTGATGGAGGTCGTGCCCGCGGCGTAGGGGAAGCGCAGCACCGCGTCGGTGTTGGCCACGTACAGCGCGTCGCCGACCAGCGCCATGCCGAACGGCGAATGCAGGCCCTGCAGCAGCACGTGGCGCGTCTCCGCGCGGCCGTCGCCGTCGGCGTCGCGCAGCAGCGTGATGCGGTCCGCACTCGGCACGCCGGCCCCGGCCTTGGCCATCACCTTGTTCATGACCCAGGTCTTCACGCCCTTGCGCTCAGGACGCTCGGGGGCGTTGGTCTCCGCCACCAGCACGTCGCCGTTCGGCAGCACGTAGAGCCAGCGCGGGTGGTCGAGGTCGCGGGCGAAGGCCTCGACCTCGGTGCCCGGCGCGGCCTGCGGCTCGCCGTCCGGCGGCCAGCCGGCGGCCGGGGCGATGTTGACGGTGGGCAGCAGCGTCTTGTTCGGCGCCGGCAGCTGCGGGCTCGGACCGATGCCGGCCGACAGCGGCAGCTTGGCAGACTCCCCGCAGGCGGCAAGGAGCAATGCGGCCCCGAGCGGCGCGAGGGCGCGGCGCAGCGAGGCAGGGGGACGGCGTGCGTACACGGGAACTCCTGACGTGGACGGCGGGCATCGAGGATCTCGGCAAGCGCCATTCCTGCCGCCGGCCCTGCGAGGCGCTCGCGGTGAAGTGAGTCGCGCGGAAGTCATGGGACTCGGCCGACACGGCGCGCGAGGGCGCGCGGGCGCAGGGCCCGCCGGGGTCGATCGGCCGGCGGGCGGTCCCATCGTGGCGCCCCGGGCACCGCACGGCGGAGGATGGCGGGTACGAGCCTTGCCTCGCTGCGCGCGAAGATGCCCTGGCCCTGGACCGCGACCGCCCCGACCGCCGCCGAGCTGTGGCGGGTCAGTGTGGCGTGGCCGCTCGGTGGCGCCCTGCGGCACGCCGCGCTCGCGCTCGGCGCCCGCGCGATCGCGCGCTCGCCCGACCGCCAGGTGCTCGAAGAGGTGATCCTCGCCCACTATGCCGCGCGGCCCGCGCCGCTCGAGCTGCTGTTCGTCGGCACGCGACGCTACACGCGCGGCTACGAGCGCCGGCTCGCCGGGCACCGGCTGCTCACGCTCGACATCGACCCGCGCGCGGCGCGCTACGGCAGTCCGCACGGGCACGTGGTGGCCTGCGCGAGCCGCGCGGTGGAACACTTCGCGCCCGGCAGCTTCGACGTCGTGCTGTGCAACGGCGTGTTCGGTTGGGGCCTGGACCGGCGCGCCGACGTCGAGGACGCGCTCGACGGCTTCGCCACGCTGCTGCGGCCGGACGGCGAGCTGGTGATCGGCTGGAACGACGTGTTCGCGCACCGGCCCTTCCCGCTGGCCGAGGCGCGCGCGCTGGCGCGCTTCGAGCCCTTCGTGTTCCCGCCCCTGGACGCCGTGGCGCTGCAGCTGCACGGCGCCTCGCGGCACCGCTTCGAGTTCTTCCGCCGCCGGCCCGTGTCGCTGCCCTGAGCGCGACTCACGCCGGCGCGCAGGGCGGCAGCAGCAGCAGCGGCAGCAGCGTCCAGCCGATGCCGATGGCCGCCAGCAGGGCGGCGAGCGCCAGCGCCGCGTCGAGCAAACGGCCCGGAGCGTGCCGCGCGCGGACGCGGCACGCACCGCGCGCGCAGGCCGCGATGGCGAGCCAGGCGACGAGCCCGGCGCCGACCGCGAGGGCGCGCAGCGTCGCGGGATCGAGCCGGCGTGCGCCGCCCGGTCCGGCGTCGCAGCCGATGGCGACCAGCACATAGGAAAGGAAGAAGTGCAGCGCCCAGGCCCACAGCGGCGCGCTGGCCCACGCCAGCCGGGGGAGGAAGCGCTCCGCCGCCATCGCGTCCTCAGCCCAGCCAGCGCGGCAGCCCGTGCACCAGGCCGGCCAGCGCGACGCCCTGGGCGCTGGTGTAGTGCCACAGCAGGCCGCAGCAGGGCAGCGCGCGCGAGCGCGGATCGAGCAGCCCGGCCTGCGCGCGCAGCATCAGGACCGCGCCCATCAGCGCCACCAGCACGACATGCAGGCCCTGGGCGCCGAGCAGCGCCGCGACGGTCGCGCTCCAGGCATCGGCCGTCGGCTCGAGGCCGGCGCGGCCATGGCCCTGCCAGGCGCTGGCGAAGGCCGCGACGGCGCAGCCGGCGCCGACCGCGAGCAGCGCCTGCACGCGCCGCGTGCGACCCAGCGCGCGGCGCGCGCCGGCGAGACACAGCGAGCTGGCGACCAGCAGCGCCGCGGCCGCGAGCGGCCAGTGCGCGTCCGGCAGCGCCGCGCCCGGCGGCGGGCAGACCTCGGCGCGCATCGACACGTGCACGTGCGAGAAGGCGAGGGAGGCGAACACGGTCGCGTCGACGAGCAGCAGGATCACCATGGCCCACCAGGCCGGCGTGTGCGCGGCCGGCACGCGCGTCGGCGCGCGGCGGCCCGCGCCGATCGGCGCGGCCTCGATCGCCGGCGGCCGGTCGCAGTCCCACAGCCAGCGCAGGATCGCCGCCGCCGCGAGCGCGGCGCAGGCCGCCGCCGTGCCGGCCCAGCCCACCGTCAGCGCGAGGAAGAAGCCGGCCGTGCCCAGCGCGGCGACGAAGGGCGACCAGCCGTCGCCGGGCAGCAGCGCGAGGTGGCGGATGCGCGCGCCGACCGGGCTGGTGACCAGCGTCTCGCGCCCGCCGCCGACGCTGCCCGGCAGCCAGTGCCGGCCGGCCTCGACCTCCTCGGCGAGCGCCGGGCGCCGCCACAGCGGGTCGCGTGAATCGATCTGCGGGATGCTGCGCACGCCGTGCTCGGCGAGCGGCAGCCACTCCAGCGTCGGCGCCTGCCAGGGATTGCCGGCATCGCGCGCCGGGCGGCGCAGCGCGGCCGCGAGGCCGGCGGCGAAGCGCAGCACGCCGGCCGCGAACGCGAACGCGCCTACCGTGGACAGCAGGTTCCAGCGGGTCCAGCCGAGGTCCGGCGCGTACGTGTAGACCCGCCGCGGCATGCCTTCGAGGCCGGCGAGGTGCATCGGGAAGAAGGCGAGGTTGAAGCCGACGAACATCAGCCAGAAGGCCTGGCGGGCACCGCGCTCGTCGATGCGCCGGCCGTTGACCAGCGGCAGCCAGTGCAGCAGCGCGGCGAACAGCGGGAACACCATGCCGCCGATCAGCACGTAGTGCAGGTGCGCGACGACGAAGTAGCTGTCGTGCGCCTGCGTGTCGAAGGGCAGCACGGCGACCATCACGCCGGTCAGCCCGCCCAGCACGAACAGCAGCAGGAAGCCGAGCAGAAACAGCGCGGTGGCGTCGCGCCGCACGCGACCGCGCGCGAGCGTGGCGAGCCAGGCGAACACCTGCATGCCGCTCGGCACCGCGACCGCCATGCTGGCGGCCGACACCAGCGTGGCGCTCAGCACGCCGAGCCCGGCGGTGAACATGTGGTGCGCCCACAGCGCGAAGCTGAAGAAGCCGGTGGCGACCAGGGCGGCCACGACGGCGCGGTGGCCGGCCAGCGGCACCCGCGCCACCACCGGCACCAGCGTCGAGACGATGCCGGCCGCCGGCAGGAAGATGATGTAGACCTCGGGGTGTCCGAAGAACCAGAACAGGTGCTGCCACAGCAGCGGGTCGCCGCCGCGCTCGGCGATGAAGAACGGCCAGTCGAGCGCGCGCTCGAGCTCCAGCAGCGCGGTGCCGGCGATGACCGCCGGGAAGGCGAACACGATCATGAAGCCGACCACCAGCATCGCCCAGGCGTAGACCGGCATGCGCCCGAGCGTCATGCCGGGCGCGCGCGTCATCAGGATGCCGATGATCAGCTCGATCGCGCCGGCGATCGCCGAGATCTCGATGAAGCCGATGCCCAGCAGCCAGAAGTCCGCGCCGACGCCGGGCGACTGCTTCGCGCCGGTGAGCGGCGGATACATGAACCAGCCGCCGTCGGGCGAGGCGCCGAAGAAGATCGTGGCGAAGAAGGCCAGCCCGCCGGCCGCGTAGGCCCAGAAGGCGTAGGCCGACAGGCGCGGAAAGGGCAGGTCGCGCGCGCCGAGCATCGCCGGCAGCACGAACACCGCGACCGCCTCCACGACCGGCACGGCGAACAGGAACATCATCACCGTGCCGTGCATCGTGAAGACCTGGTTGTAGGTCTCGGGGCCGAGCAGCGTGTTCTCCGGCAGCGCGAGCTGCGCGCGCATCAGCAGCGCGTGCACGCCGGCGAGCAGGAAGAAGCCGAGCGCGGTGGCGATGTAGAACAGACCCACCTGGCTGTTGTTGACGGCCGAGAGCCGGCGCCAGCCGCGCGGCGGCTGCCACGCCGCGGCCAGGCGCTCGAGCTCGCCGGGCGGCCGCGGCAGCGGGTTGGGCAGCCGCTCGCTCGCGCCGTCGTCGCTCATCGCAGCTGGGCGAGGTAGGCCGCGAGCGGCTCCAGCTCGCCGGGCTCCAGGTGGGCGAAGGACGGCATGCGCGCGCCCGGCTTGTGGGCCTGCACGTCGGCGATCCAGGCGCGCATCGCCGCCGCGTCGTTGCGCAGCACGCCGGCGCCCAGGTGCAGGCGCGCGCCGACGTGCGTCAGGTCGGGGCCGCCCGCCGCGTCGTCGGCGCGGCGCAGCGGCGGCCGCCCGGGCGGTTCGGCCGTGTCCTCGCGCAGCGCGTGGCAGGCGCCGCAGCGCGCCGCGCCGAAGAGGCGCCGGCCGTGGGCCAGCAGCGGCGTGGCGGGCGGCTCCGCCGGCCGCGCCTGGCGTGCCAGCCAGGCGTCGAACTCCTGCGGCGCCTGCGCCACCACGTGCAGCGCCATCCGCGCGTGCTGCGTGCCGCAGTACTCGGCGCAGGCGCCGCGGTGCACGCCCGGCGCGTCGACGCTCAGCAGCAGGCGGTTCACGCGTCCCGGCACCAGGTCCATCTTGCCGGCCAGCGAGGGCAGCCAGACGCTGTGGATCACGTCGGCGCTGGTGAGCCCCAGGTGCACCGGGCGGCCGACCGGCAGCCGAAGTTCGTTGGCGGTGATCACCTCGCGGCCGCTCGCCGGGTCGCGGTAGCGCAGTTCCCACCACCACATGCGCGCGGTGATGCCGACCACCAGCGCGCCGGGCGGCGTCGGCGCGGCGAGCGGCCGGCTGCGCGCCGCGCTCCAGGCGAGCAGCGCCGACAGCAGCACGGCGGGCAGCGCGACGCCGCCTCCGAGCACCCAGCGCGCCGCGCGCACCGGGCGCGGCCCGCGCAGGGCGACGGCCAGCAGCACCAGCACGGCGGCGAACAGGACGGCGCCGCCGGCGAACAGCACGCCGGCAAGCGATGCGATCGACGCGGCCTCGGGGCCGGCCGGCCGCAGCACCGCGTGCAGCGGCGCCGAGGCGGCGGCGAGCAGCTCGGGGCTCATCGCAGCGCGCCCAGGTAGGCTGCCATGTCGCGCGCGTCGGCCTCGCCGGCGCCGACGTCGGGCATCGCCGTGTCGGGCACCAGCGCGGCCGGGTCGGCGATCCAGCGCCGCAGCGTGTCGGGACGGTTCGGCAGCTCGCCGGCGATGTAGCTGTGCAGCCCGAAGCCCTCGAGCGGCGGGCCCAGCGTGCCGCGCGCGCCCGGCACGCCCGGTATGGCGTGGCAGGCGCCGCACTGGTACTGCGCGAGCAGCAGGCGGCCGCGCGCCGGGTCGGCGCCCGCGGTTGGGGCGATGGAGCCGGGACTCTCGCCGCAGGCCGCCAGCGCCGCGAGGCCGAGCGCGGCGGCGGCACGCAGCGGACGTCCCGAAACGCCGGCGACACGTACCAGCCGTTCCGCAACGGCGGCGGCCCGTGCGGCGACATCGCTTGCGATGCCGCAGACGAGAAGAGCCGGCGCGCCGGACCGGGGAGTGCCTGCGTCGGCCCCGGACCGTCGGACGATGCCTCCGGCCGGTGCGACGTACAGGGGTTCTTGCCGAACTTTTTGCCGCTCGATGGTGTGTGGAAGATTCGCGTCGCCGGGCGCTCCGCTTGCTGAAGGCGGGCGCGGACGCCCGCCCCGCGGGGGCGGATCACGCACGTCCGACGGCGCAGCGTGCGCCGCCTCTCGCTTCTCCAACGTGCCGCGATCCCGTTCCGCGTGGAAGCCCGTGCTCCGGACCGTCGTCGTCCTGGCGGCCGCCGGCGCGGCGCTCTTCGCGCTCGTGCTGTTCGGCGGCGTGTACGACGTCTCCGCCCTGCGCCCGCACACCCAACCGGTGTACGCGCTGCTGGAGCAGGGGATGCAGCACGCGGTGCGGCGGCGTGCCGCGGACATCGTCCCGCCGCCGGACTTCGAAAGCGAGCGGTCGGTCGCGCGCGGCACGCGCTGCTTCCGCGACAAGTGCCAGCAATGCCACGGCGGTCCCGGAGTCGCGCCCAGCGAGGCGGCGCTCGGCATGCAGCCGCTGCCCGGCTCGCTGATCGACGTGTCACGCCGCCTCTCGCCCTCCGAGCTGTACTGGATCGCGCGCCACGGCATCAAGATGAGCGGCATGCCGGCGTGGCAGTACCGCCTGAGCGAGGACGACCTGTGGGCCGTGGTCGGCTTCGTCACGCGCCTGCCCGACATGTCGGCCGCCGACTACCGCGCTCGACTCGCGGCGCTCGACGCGTCATCCTGCCGCTCGGCGCCGGGGCCGGCCGAACCGCGCGGCGACGACGCCGCGGCACGTGCCGAGCGCGGGCGCCTCGCGATGCAGCAGCACGGCTGCACCGCCTGCCACACCGTTCCCGGCGTCAGCGGCTCGCGGCTGTACGTCGGCCCGCCGCTGGAGGGCTTCGCGCGCCGCACCTGGATCGCCGGGCGGCTGCCGAACACGCCGGAGAACCGGGCGGCCTGGATCCGCGACCCGCAGGCCTTCGATCCGCGGACCGCAATGCCGAACAACGGCGTGGGCGAGCAGGCGGCGGCCGACATGGCGGCCTACCTCGGCACGCTGCGCTGAGCCGCGGCGCCGCCGCGTCCGTGACCGGCTCGCGCCGGGGCGTGGGGACCCATGGCATCTCCTCGAGGTCGAGCCGAGGGGGCAATCGTCATTCCGCGACGCCGCGCTCGGCCGGCGGCCGGTCGGCCACCCGGTGCACCCACAGCTGCCGCACCAGGATCATGACCACCAGCAGCAGTGGCGTGGCCACCAGGGCGCCCGGCAGGCCGAACAGCAGGCTGAACACCACCGTGCCGAGCAGCCCGACCGCCGGCGGCAGCGACACCGCCCAGCGCTGGATGAAGGGCAGCAGCACGAACTCCTCGATCTGCTGGATCGCCAGGCACAGCAGCGCCGCCTGCAGCGCCACGTGCGGACCGTGCGGGAAGGACAGCAGCACGACCAGCAGCCCCGAGGTCACCGCGCCGAAGAACGGCACGAAGGCCAGCAGCCCGGCGATCAGGCCCAGCGTGAGGGCCATCGGCAAGCCCAGCACCGCGAGGCCGATCGCCGTCATGGAGCCGATGGCGGCCATCGACAGCGTCTGCCCGAACAGCCAGCGCTGCAGCCCGTGGCCGGCCGACCGCAGGGCCTCGTCGACCACCGGCCGACGCTCGACCGGGAGCAGGCGCAGCGCCCCGCGGCGGTACAGCGCCGGGTCGGCCGCCAGGTAGATGCCGACCACCACCACCAGAAGGGCGCCGCTGACCGCGCCCAGCGCGCCGGTGGCCAGCGCCGCCGCCTGGGCCCAGACCTGATCGCCGGTCTTGGCGCTGTTCCACACCTCGAGCAGGGTATCCCCCAGCGGATGGCTGTCGAGCCAGCGCGTCACGGCCTCGAGCGCGGCAGGCACGCCGGCGCGCAGCCGGGCGAACTGTTCCCCTAGGCGGTCGCCCACCAGCGCCGCCAGCCCCGCCAGCGCGCCCAGCAGCCCCAGCAGCACCGCGGCCAGCGTCGGCGTGCGGCGCCAGCCGAGCCGACGCTGCAGCGGTTCGGCCAGCGCGTCGAGCAGCGCCGCGACCATCAGGGCGCCCGCCAGCAGAGGGACGAGGTCGAGCAGTTCCCAGGCCAGGAAGGCGAGCGCGACGATGCCCGTCACCGCGGCCACGCGCGACAGGAAGGTCCGGGGCAGGGCGCGCACGTCGGGGACTCTCAAGGAAAAGGAAATTTCTGCATGGGCGCGATAGTGGAG
>Ga0247828_10000306_pt1 | contig 17389 bp, 12 predicted proteins | sample 12C_Control_Day3_FD_192425 | JGI IMG/M metagenome (GOLD analysis project Ga0247828, IMG submission 192425) | Soil microbial communities from agricultural site in Penn Yan, New York, United States - 12C_Control_Day3 | ecosystem: Environmental > Terrestrial > Soil > Agricultural land | place... | reverse complement strand
ATAAGGCACGCGGTGCGTGGAAAGTTCGCGACCGTCCATATCGAGAACGGCGATCTCGCCCGAACGCGAAAGCGACAGATGCCGGCCCTTGGGATCGAGAATCGTCGGCATGTCGCGGAACTCGATCGTGCCATCGACCGGCACCTCGAGGTTCGACTGCTCGTTGAGCTGCGCCGCGCCGCCGATGTGGAAGGTCCGCATCGTCAGCTGGGTGCCCGGCTCGCCGATCGACTGGGCCGCGATGACGCCGACCGCTTCACCGATGTTCACCGGCGTACCGCGGGCGAGGTCACGACCGTAGCACTTGCCGCAGACGCCCTGCTTGGCAGCGCAAACGAGCGGCGAACGGATCTTCATGCCCTGCAGGCCGATTTCCTCGATCTTCAGGACCATGGCTTCGTCGAGCAGCTCGCCTTCCTTGATGATCGTCTCGCCCGTCTTGGGATCGACGACATCTTCGGCGGTCGTGCGGCCCAGCACGCGGTCGCCGAGCGAGGCGATGACCGCGCCGCCCTGAACGATCGCCCGCATCTCGAGCATCCGTTCGGTGCCGCAATCTTCCTCGACGATTACGGCGTCCTGGGACACGTCGACTAGACGGCGGGTCAGGTAACCCGAGTTGGCCGTCTTCAGCGCCGTGTCCGCGAGGCCCTTGCGGGCGCCGTGAGTCGAATTGAAGTACTCAAGGACGGTCAGTCCTTCCTTGAAGTTCGAAATGATCGGCGTTTCGATGATCTCGCCCGATGGCTTGGCCATCAGGCCGCGCATGCCGGCCAGCTGCTTGATTTGGGCTTGGCTACCGCGGGCCCCGGAGTGGGCCATCATGTAGATCGAGTTGGTCGGCAACTCGCGGCCGTCCTCACCCTTCTTGGATGAAGAGATTTCCTTCATCATCTCAGATGCAACGCGGTCGCCGCAGCGCGACCAGGCGTCGATCACCTTGTTGTACTTTTCCTGCTGGGTGATCAGGCCGTCCTGATACTGCTGCTCGTAATCCTTCACGAGGCTGCGGGTCTCGTCGACCAGCTCTTCCTTCGCCGCCGGGATGACCATGTCGTCCTTGCCGAACGAAATGCCGGCCTTGAACGCGTGGCGAAAGCCCAATGCCATGATCGCGTCGGCGAACAGCACGGTCTCCTTCTGGCCGGTGTGGCGGTAGACGATATCGATGACGTCGCCGATCTCCTTCTTGGTCAGAAGGCGGTTGACGGTCTCGAACGGCACCTTGTGGCTCTTCGGAAGCGTCTCGCCGAGCAGCATGCGCCCAGCGGTCGTCTCGAATCGCTTCATGTAGGTCTTGCCGTCCTCGTCCGTCTGCGGGACCCGGCTGATGATCTTGGTGTGAAGTGTGACGGCACCTGCGGCGAGTGCCTGGTGGACCTCAGCCATGTCGGACAGCATCGAGCCTTCGCCCGGCTCGCCTTCCTTCTCCATGGAGAGGTAGTAGAGGCCGAGGACCATGTCCTGCGACGGAACGATGATCGGCTTGCCGTTGGCGGGCGATAGGATGTTGTTGGTCGACATCATCAGCACGCGCGCTTCCAGCTGGGCCTCGAGGCTCAAGGGGACGTGAACGGCCATCTGGTCGCCGTCGAAGTCGGCGTTGAACGCGGCGCAGACCAGCGGGTGAAGCTGGATCGCCTTGCCTTCGATCAGGACCGGCTCGAAAGCCTGGATGCCAAGGCGGTGAAGCGTCGGCGCGCGGTTGAGGAGGACGGGGTGCTCGCGGATGACTTCATCCAAGATGTCCCAGACTTCCTTGCGCTCCTTTTCGACCCACTTCTTTGCCTGCTTGAGGGTCATCGACAAACCCTTGGCGTCGAGACGCGAGTAGATGAACGGCTTGAATAGCTCGAGCGCCATCTTTTTCGGAAGGCCGCACTGGTGGAGCTTGAGTTCCGGACCCGTGACGATGACCGAACGGCCGGAATAGTCGACGCGCTTGCCGAGCAGGTTCTGCCGGAAACGGCCCTGCTTGCCCTTGAGCATGTCGGACAGTGACTTCAGCGGACGCTTGTTGGCGCCGGTAATCGTGCGGCCGCGCCGACCGTTGTCGAATAGCGCGTCGACGGCTTCCTGCAGCATGCGCTTCTCGTTGCGGACGATGATGTCCGGCGCGCGAAGCTCCATTAGCCGCTTCAAGCGGTTGTTACGATTGATGACTCGGCGATAGAGGTCATTGAGGTCGGACGTCGCGAAGCGGCCGCCGTCGAGCGGGACGAGCGGGCGGAGTTCGGGCGGGATGACCGGTACGACATCGAGGATCATCCACTCCGGGCGGTTGCCGGAATCGATGAAGCTTTCGACGACCTTGAGGCGCTTGATGATTTTCTTGGGCTTCAGCTCCGACTTGGTCTCGGACAGCTCCTTGAGAAGCTCTTCCTTCTCGCCTTCGAGGTCGAGGTCCATGAGCATGGTCTTGACCGCTTCCGCGCCGATACCGGCGGAGAAGGCGTCCTCGCCATATTCGTCCTGCGCCTCGAGGAGCTCGTCCTCGGTCAGCAGCTGGAACTTTTCAAGCGGGGTCAGGCCCGGCTCGATGACGACATAGGATTCGAAGTAGAGCACGCGCTCGAGCTGCTTGAGCTGCATGTCGAGCAGCAGGCCGATGCGCGATGGAAGCGACTTCAGGAACCAGATGTGCGCGACCGGGGCGGCGAGCTCGATATGGCCCATGCGCTCGCGGCGGACTTTCGAGACGGTGACTTCAACGCCGCACTTTTCGCAGACGATGCCCTTGTACTTCATCCGCTTGTACTTGCCGCACAGGCATTCGTAATCCTTGATCGGACCGAAGATGCGCGCGCAGAACAGACCGTCGCGTTCGGGCTTGAACGTGCGGTAGTTGATCGTCTCGGGCTTTTTGATCTCGCCGAACGACCAGGAGCGGATGCGGTCAGGCGACGCAATGCCGATCTTGATCTGGTCGAAGGTCTCCGGCTTGGCCACCGGGTTCGCGAAGTTGGTCAGCTCGTTCATTCTCAAACTCCTGCCCCTCCGCTCTGGGAGGGGATGGGTGGTATCCTTGGTTACTCGGCGGCGATGGCGGCCGGTTCCTCGTCCTCATCGATGATGGATTCGAGGTCGACCGACAGGCCCAAGCTGCGCATTTCCTTGACGAGAACGTTGAAGCTCTCGGGGATGCCGGCCTCGAACGTATCGTCGCCCTTGACGATCGCTTCGTAGACCTTGGTGCGGCCGATCACGTCGTCCGACTTGACCGTCAGCATTTCCTGCAGCGTGTAGGCGGCGCCGTAGGCCTGGAGTGCCCAAACCTCCATTTCGCCGAAGCGCTGTCCGCCGAACTGCGCCTTGCCGCCCAGCGGTTGCTGAGTGACCAGGCTGTACGGGCCGATCGAGCGGGCGTGGATCTTGTCGTCGACGAGGTGATGGAGCTTCAGCATGTAGATGTAGCCCACGGTTACCTTGCGGTCGAAGGCGTCGCCGGTGCGGCCGTCGAACAGGGTGACCTGTCCCGAGCGGTCGAGACCCGCCTTATCGAGCATGTCGGACACATCCGATTCACGCGCGCCGTCGAACACCGGCGTTCCCATCGGGATTCCGCCGACCAGGTTCTGGGCAAGCTCCATCACCGCGTCATCGTCGCGGTTGTCGATGTCCTTGGCGTAGGAGTCGCCATAGACGTCCTTCAGCTTGGCGCGGACCGCCTTCACGTCCTTGGCGGCAAGATCCTTGCCCGCCTCGTGCATCGATTCCAGCATGTCGCCGATCTGCTTGCCGAGGCCGCGGGCAGCCCAGCCGAGGTGGGTTTCAAAAATTTGTCCGACGTTCATTCGCGACGGCACGCCCAGCGGGTTGAGGACGATATCGGCATGAGTCCCGTCTTCGAGGAACGGCATGTCCTCGATCGGAAGGATGCGGCTGATGACACCCTTGTTGCCGTGACGGCCGGCCATCTTGTCGCCCGGCTGAAGCTTGCGCTTCACTGCGACGAACACCTTGACCATTTTCAATACGCCCGGTGCCAGTTCGTCGCCGGCCTCGACCTTCTGAACGCGGTCTTCGAAGCGACGATTGATGACCGCAGCGGCCTCGTCATACTGCGCCTTCAGCGCTTCGAGGTCGGCTTGGCGCTTGTCGTCCTTGACGGCGATCTTCCACCAGTCGTGCTTCTCGACGTCTTCGAGCGTGGCCTCGTCTAGGGTCGCACCCTTCTTGACGCCTTTCGGGACGGCGGTGGCCGTCTGACCGAGGAGCATTTCCTTCAGCCTCGCAAAGGTCGCACGGTTGAGGATGCCCTTTTCGTCGTCCGCGTCTTTCCGCAGGCGATCCTTTTCCTCGCTCTGGATGGCGCGCGCACGGTCGTCGATGTCGATGCCGTGGCGGTTGAACACGCGGACTTCGACCACGGTACCGCTGACGCCCGGCGGGAGCCGGAGCGAAGTGTCGCGGACGTCGCTGGCCTTCTCGCCGAAGATTGCGCGAAGCAGCTTCTCTTCCGGAGTCATCGGGCTCTCGCCCTTAGGCGTGATCTTGCCGCACAGGATGTCGCCCGGCTCGACCTCGGCACCGATGTAGACGATTCCGGCCTCGTCGAGGTTGCGAAGCGCTTCCTCGCCGACGTTCGGGATGTCGCGGGTGATGTCTTCCGGCCCAAGCTTGGTGTCGCGGGCCATGACTTCGAACTCCTCGATGTGGATCGAGGTGAAGACGTCGTCCTTCACGATCCGCTCGGAGATCAGGATCGAGTCCTCGTAGTTGTATCCGTTCCAGGGCATGAACGCGACGAGGACGTTGCGGCCCAGCGCGAGCTCGCCGAACTGGGTGGACGGACCGTCGGCGATAATCTCGCCGGCGTTGACTGTATCACCCACCTTCACCAGCGGACGCTGATTGATGCAGGTGTTCTGGTTCGAGCGCTGGAACTTCATCAGCGTGTAGATGTCGACGCCGCTTTCGCCGGCGTGGATGTCTTCGGTCACGCGGACCACGATACGGGTCGCGTCGACCTGGTCGACAACGCCCGCCCGGCGGGCGGCGATGGCCGCGCCGGAATCGCGGGCGACGGTCTCTTCCATGCCGGTCCCGACCAGCGGCGCGTCGGCCTGCAGGAGCGGAACGGCTTGGCGTTGCATGTTCGAGCCCATCAGCGCGCGGTTTGCGTCGTCGTTCTCAAGAAACGGGATCAGCGATGCGGCGACGGAAACGAGCTGCTTGGGGCTGACGTCCATCAGGGTAATGATGTCGCGCGGCGCCATGAGGAAGTCGCCGGCCTGCCGGCTGGAGACGATTTCCTCGAGGAAGCGGCCGTCCTTGTCGAGCTCGGCGTTGGCCTGGGCGATAGTGTGCTTCTGCTCTTCCATCGCCGAGAGGTAGACGACCTCGTTCGAAACCTTGCCGTCGATCACCTTGCGGTACGGAGTTTCGATGAAGCCGTATTTGTTCACCCGGCTGAAGCTGGCGAGCGAGTTGATAAGGCCGATGTTCGGGCCTTCCGGAGTCTCGATCGGGCAGATACGGCCATAGTGGGTCGGGTGAACGTCGCGGACCTCGAAGCCCGCGCGCTCACGGGTGAGACCGCCCGGCCCGAGCGCCGAGACGCGGCGCTTGTGGGTGACTTCCGACAGCGGGTTGGTCTGGTCCATGAACTGCGAGAGCTGCGAGGAACCGAAGAACTCACGGACCGCGGCAACCGCCGGCTTGGCGTTGATCAGGTCGTTCGGCATGACGGTCGAGACGTCGACCGAGCTCATACGCTCCTTCACCGCGCGCTCCATGCGGAGAAGTCCGACGCGATACTGATTCTCCAGCAACTCGCCGACCGAGCGGACGCGGCGGTTGGCGAGGTTGTCGATGTCGTCGATCTCGCCCTTGCCATCCTTCAGGTTCACCAATTCCTGGACGACCGCGACGATATCCTCGCGGCGAAGCGTGGTAACCGTGTCTTCGGCGTCGAGGCCGAGACGCATGTTGAGCTTGACGCGGCCGACAGCCGACAGGTCGTAGCGTTCAGGGTCGAAGAAGAGACCGTAGAACAAAGCGTCCGCGGTCTCCCGCGTCGGCGGCTCACCGGGGCGCATGACACGGTAGATGTCGGCAAGCGCGGAATCCTGTTCCTCAGACTTGTCGGCTTTCAGAGTGTTGCGGATCCACGGACCAGTATTGACGTAGTCGATGTCGAGCAGCTCGAGGCGGTCGACGCCCGCCTTGTCGAGCTTCTCGAGATTCTCCGCGGTCACCTCGTCGCCGGCCTCGATGTAGATCTCGCCGGTCTTCTCGTTGATAAGGTCGTAGGCCGAGAAGCGGCCGAAGATTTCCTCGGTCGGGATGATGACGTTCTTCAGGCCGTCCTTGGCCGCCTTGTTGGCCAGGCGCGGGCTGATCTTCTCGTGCGCCTTGAAGATGATCTCGCCGCTATCGGCGTCGACCACCTCGTGGTTCGGCTTGATGCCGCGCCAAGATTCGGCGCTATACGGGATCTGCCAGCCATTCTTGCCGCGGCCATAGATGACGCGGCCGTAGAAAGTGTTGAGGATTTCCTCGCTGGTCAGGCCGAGCGCATGGAGGAGGGCGGTGACCGGCAACTTGCGCTTGCGGTCGATACGGACGTTGACGATGTCCTTGGCGTCGAACTCGAAGTCTAGCCAGCTGCCGCGATACGGAATGACGCGGGCGGCGAAGAGATACTTGCCGCTGGCGTGAGTCTTGCCGCGATCATGGTCGAACAGGACGCCCGGCGAACGGTGCATCTGGGAAACGATGACGCGCTCGGTGCCGTTGATGATGAAGGTGCCGTTCTTGGTCATGAGCGGCATGTCGCCCATGTAGACGTCCTGCTCCTTGATATCGATGACCGACTTGGCCTCTGTATCCGGATCGATCTCGAACGTGGTGAGGCGCAGTGTGACGCGCATCGGCGCGGCGTAGGTCAGGCCGCGCTGGCGGCATTCGTCCGTATCGAACTTCGGCTCCTCGAGCTCGTAATGGTCGAAGTCCAAGTGCGCCGTGCCGGCGAAATCCTGGATCGGGAAGACCGAGCGAAGGGTCTTTTCGAGACCCGAGACGTAGGCCGTGGCGGGATTCGAGCGAAGGAACTGCTCGTAGCTTTCGCGCTGAACCTCGATCAGGTTCGGCATCTCGCTGATTTCGTGGATGTTACCGAAAATTCGGCGAATCCGGCGCTGCTGGCTGTTGCGGGCCTGGGTCGGAACGTCTTTCGCTTTGGTCGCCATGGGTTTCCCTGCGCTTCGGGCACGCGCGAGGGTACGCGGCCCAAGTTAAGTCCGGCGCGGCTCCTGGTTATTCTCCGCCATACGTTCGGGCCGCTGCGCTTGTTCGGCCCGTGTCCCGGCGGGGACAGGAAAAGCCCCGGGCGCACGAAACTGTGCGGCGGAGCCGATATGTCTGGATGGGGCCGATATAACGCAAATCCTATACCGCGCAAGGGGAGGGTGCAGTTCGGCCCGGTTACAATGATGTTCCGCCTTGATCGTTCCGGCGGGACAGCCATCTGGTGGTCGAAGGAGCGAGTCCATGGCCGAAGTCACTATCCGCGATTTCCACGCCCACATCTATTACGACGCCCCGGACGTAGATCGCGCGAAGGCACTCGCCGCCGAAGTTCAGAGCCGCTTCGGAGTCGCGGTCGGTCACTTTCACTTGCGGCCGGTCGGGCCTCACCCGCGAGGCAGCGTGCAGTTGACGGTTCCGGCGGACCGCTTCGGAGAGGTCGCAACTTTCCTCAGCGTCGGCCGGGGCGGGCTGACGATTTTCGCCCACGCCTCGACCGGCGACGACCGCACGGATCACACCAGCAATGTCGTCTGGTTTGGCCCCTCGGAGCCGCTCGACCTGTCGATCTTCGGCTGATCGCGGCCTTCAGGCGGCATGGGCCGCAGCGGCGGCCCGGGCGTTCGCCTTCATGTTGCGTACGCCTTCATTTTCGACGGCGTTGTCGAACACCGCCTTCATCAGCACGGCCATCAACGGAACTCCGTTGCTGAAGACAATCTGCGCCGCGCCAAGCGCGTTGAGGTCACGAACCGCCGAAGCGACCAGCGCTCGGTAATCGCCGACCCTGCCTGTATCGTCGGCGTGCTCTGCCCAGGCCGCCGCCCAGCTGTCGGTCAATCGTTCAAGCCGAAGCCGGACAATGCTAAGCAATTCGCTGTTCGGTGCCTTGGAAAGCAACTCGTCGAACAGGCAGCGCATTTCCCACGGGGTCATGACTTCCGGGAAATTGACCCGTTCCAGACGGAGCGGGTCCTTGACGGAACCGGGCGCGACGGGACTCGGCTCCCGCTCCTTCATTCCCGGCTGCTTGGCCGAATTGACCAGGTCCCACAAGCGCTCGCCGCCGATCGTATCGGCAACCAAATGGATGCGCTTTTCACTGCCCCCGTTGGCGACGGTATGGCGGCGGAAGGTGTCGAACACCCAGCATTCGCCCGCCGTCATGTGGACGGTTTCGTCGCCACAGGTGAAGCGAACCTCGGGATTGGTCACAATCGGGATGTGAACCCGAACATGCGTGCGCCAGTAATAGTTGGTGTCGACGTGCGGCGGGACGGTGGCGCCCGGCACGAGTCCCATCAAGCGGGTTCGACCCCAGACGCAGCCGAGCGTGGCCATCACCTCGGTCGTGTAGGGGCACATCTCCAGGAACTTCGTCGCCGCCATTGGACCTGCGAAGCCGTTGGTGATCATTCCCGACGGAGTCACGAACGGAACGTAATCGTTCCCCTCGAAATTCTGCGGATGCGGAACCCACGCCTCGGCCGGAAGTGCGCGCACTTCCGCCGCGAGCGCGTCCGCATCGAAGCGCAGCGGCAATCGGTAGAAGGGCTCTTCGAGCTTCATTGCGACATCGTTTCCGCCATGACGGTCCAATCGTCAACGGAATGAGCGCGGCCTTTCGCCTTGGCAGTCATTCGCCTAGTCTGCGCCAGGGGGAGGATTGTATGCCGTTTCGTCATGCGCATAGGTGGGTGCTTGCAGCGTTTCCGTTGGCTTTCCTGGCTTTCTGGCCCAACTATCTTTCCGTGATCGGGACCAGCCCGTGGTCTTATCACCTTCACGGGGTCACGGCGTCGATGTGGCTGATCCTGCTCGCGATCCAAAGCTGGAGCATCCAGAACGGGCACCATCAGTTCCATAAGACGAACGGCTTGGTCAGCTTTGCCCTGTTCCCGCTTTTCATGGCCGGTGGCGCTACCATTTTCCACGGTATGGCAGAGCGGTTCGTGGCGGACTCGCCGTTCCATGCCCTATACGCACCCAGGCTCGCCTGGCTGGACTTCGTTTCGGTCGCCGGAATGGCTTGGTTCTATTTTCAGGCGCTGCGGTTTCGGCGCTTCGTCGGAAAGCACAGCAGCCATTTGTTAGCAACCACCATCTTCCTACTTCCGCCAATCCTCGGGCGGCTGGCGCCGCTGCCGATGGGACTGGATCCGGCTGCGCCCGACTTTTTTCGGGAGCTCCACAACGGCTTCCACCTTGGCAATATCTCAACCGCGGCAATCGCTTTGCTGATCGCCTGGCGGGCTGGCCGAAATGGCCGGCCGTTTGCGATTGCCGGCATCCTGGTGTTGATCTCGACGCTCCTGTTCGAAGTTGCCGGCGGATCTGGGACCTGGTGGGCGATCTATCCGCACTTCGCGCTCCTTCCGGCCGCGCCCCTGGCGATTGCCGCTGGGGTCTTTGGTGCAATCGTCGGCTGGGCCGGGTGGAAGGCCGGATCGCGTCCGGGGCGGGCCGAAAGCGCGGCGATCGCCGGCTGACCTGATCCTGGCAGCGGACGCCGCCATCCACGTTTGCAGAAAGGAAAAGGGCGACCCCTTGCGGAGCCGCCCTTCCCATCCGCCGGCGCTTCAAGACACCGACGAAATTCGTTTCGAAGCTTACTTGAGCTCGACGGTGCCGCCGGCTTCCTCGATCTGCTTCTTGATCTTCTCGGCTTCGTCCTTGTTGACGCCTTCCTTGAGCGCCTTCGGAGCACCTTCGACCAGCGCCTTGGCTTCGCCGAGGCCCAGGCCGGTGATGGCGCGGACTTCCTTGATGACGTTGATCTTCTTGCCACCGTCGCCGGTGAGGATCACGTCGAACTCGGTCTGCTCTTCAGCAGCCGGGGCAGCGGCACCGGCAGCCGGGCCGGCGACGGCGACGGCAGCGGCGGCCGAAACGCCCCACTTCTCTTCGAGCAGCTTGGCCAGCTCAGCCGCCTCGAGGACGGTCAGCGCCGACAGGTCATCAACGATCTTGTTAAGGTCAGCCATTTCAAATCTCCAATGAGGCCACATTGGCCCAAAGTTGTCGTGCGTATCAGTTCAATCGAATGTTCAGGCTGCGGCCTTGGCGGCGAAAATGCGCGCCAGCTGGCCACCCGGCTCCATCAGGGTGCGGGCGATCTTCGTCGCCGGCGCCTGGATGAGGCCAACAAGCTTGCCGCGAAGCTCGTCGAGCGACGGAAGTTCGGCGAGCGCCTTCACCCCGTTCACGTCGAGCATCGTATCGCCCATCGCGCCGCCGACGATTTCGAACTTGTCGTTCGTCTTGGCGAACTCGACCGCCACCTTGGCGGCCGCGACCGGATCCGACGAAGTCGCAAGCGCAGTCGGTCCAACAAGGAACTCGCTGAGCGGGCTGTACGTCGAGCCTTCGAGGGCGATCTTGGCAAGCCGGTTCTTCGCAACCTTGAACTGGGCTCCGGCGTCGCGCATCTTCGCGCGCAGATCCGATGACTGCGCAACCGAAAGGCCGAGGTTGCGGGTGATCACCACAACGCTCGTCTCGGAGAAGACGTTCTTCAGCTCGGCAACCAGATCGGCTTTTTGCGAACGATCCATGCCATTCTCCATAAATCCCATCGAAGCGGTACTTCGACGGGGACCCAAATAAGCCGCGCCACGGGAAGCCGCGACGCAGCGTCTGATGTCCGTGGGGGCTGGATCAAGGCGACGGTGAACCGCCGCACGACCGGAGCGAAGAAGCGCTCCGACAAGAATTCCTGTCCCCGTCTAGGCCGCGAATTAAGAGGGAAGCCTCAGCGACTGTCTCGGACGAGCGTCCTTCCCAAGGGAAAGACCGGCGCGCCTATAAAGGCTTGTCTCATAAAGTCAAACCTTCGCCTGATCAGATCGGGTCTCCTCGACCGCGGTTCTGGATCCGGCCTGTCATACCGGCGTCGAGCCTCCATCGCTCAACGGCGTCAGCGCAAGCACCGTAATCCGCAACTTGACAAAAGGTGCGGTCCGGCGCCCCATTCTGTTTCCATATGCGGGAGGGTGGATGGTCCGGCGCCTGTTCGTGGTCTTGGCGGCACTGTTGGCATCGATGGCGGGAGCAGGCCAGGCAGTGAGCCAGCCCGCGCCGGCGCGGATCGTCGCCGTCGGTGACCTTCACGGGGACTATGCCGCGTGGATCGACATCGCCAAGGCGGCTGGCTTGGTGGGGTCCAACCTGCGCTGGACCGGCGGGAAGACTGTGCTGGTTCAAACCGGCGATATTACCGACCGCGGCCCAGACAGCCTCAAGATTATTCGCCATCTGCAGCAGCTCCAACGTCAGGCTCGCTCGGCGGGTGGAAAGGTCATCATCGTCCTTGGCAACCACGAGGCGATGCAGGTTACCGGCGACCTTCGTTACGTCCACGCGGGCGAATATGCGGCCTTCGCCGACCGGCAGAGCGAACGTCGGCGGGACCAGGCCTATGAAGCGAACAAGGCCGCGATCGAAGCTTATTTCCGGACGAAAGATGCCACCCTCAGCCCGGCCGCGATAAAGGCGCTGTGGATCGCCGAAACGCCGCTCGGAAAAGTCGAGCACAATACGGCCTGGGGTCCGAACGGCGAGCTGGGGAAATGGGCGGCATCGCTGCCCGCAGTAGCCAAAGTCGGCAACACGTTGTTCGCTCACGGCGGGATCAGCGCCAACTATGCGCTCGTGCCGATGAGCGAAGTCAACCGCCGTGCGCACGTCGCCCTGGAAACCGGCACGTCCGACCGCTCGGCGATCATCAACGATGAATTCGGTCCGCTCTGGTACCGCGGCCTCGTTACCGGCACCGGCGCCGGCGGCCGGCCGACGGCCGCCAACGAACTCGCGGTTGCACTGAAGGCGTATGGCGCCAAGCGACTGGTTGTCGGACACACGCCGTCACTGAAAGGCGTAGTCATCGATTTCGACGGTCAGCTCGTTCGGATCGATACCGGCATTTCCCGCGCCTATGGCGGGGTACTCGGCTGGGCCGAGATCGTCGGCGACCAGGTCATTCCGAAAGTCACGAACAGGAGCACTTCATGAGCTTTCGGTTCTGTCTTGCTTTCCTGGCTTTGATGCCGGCGGCTACCTTCGCCCAAGTCGCCCCCAAATCCTTGTTTGCGGGTGATGAGCCGATCCGGCTGACCATCTCGGGCGGAGTCGATCTGATCGCCAAGGGCGGGCCGGAAAGCCGTGAAGGCCGGCCCGGAACGGTCACCATCGCGGGCATCTCCGCAAGCCTACCAGTCTTGCTTGAGCCGCGCGGAATCACGCGCCGCCAGCGCGATGTTTGTCAGTTTCCGCCGCTCCGGGTCACATTCAACCAGCCGCCGCCTGCGGAATCGGTTTTCGCGGGGCAACGCCGGCTCAAGCTGGTCAGCCATTGCCGCGCCGCAGAGGGATTCCAGAATTATCTGCTGCTCGAATATGCCGCTTACCGGCTCTACAACAACCTGACGCCTCTGAGCTTTCGCGCACGGCTGGCACAGATCGAATATCGGGATTCGGCAGGACAGCCGATTACCACGCGCTACGGCTTTTTCATCGAGGATGCCGATGACGTCGCTCGGCGGAACGGGATGCAGGAGGCGAGGGTCGGTGAGCGCTTCCCGGTCTCGCGGCTATCACCGACCGACGCAGCCCGTTTCGCCATTTTTCAGTACATGATCGCCAATCTCGACTGGGCGATGCAGGCCGGCCCTCCGGGCGACACCTGCTGCCATAACAGCCGCCCGCTTACGTCGGGGGCGGGATTGATCCCGGTGCCTTACGACTTCGATTTTTCGGGAATGGTCAACGCGCCCTATGCGGTGCCGCCCTCCGCGGTAAACGTCAGCAGCGTTCGCCAGCGCCGCTATCGCGGCCTGTGCCGGCACAACGCCGAGGCCAAGGCCCTGTTCGGTCAATTCCGGGCGCAGCAGCCCGCGGTGTCGCAAACCCTGTCGTCCGTTCCGGGGCTCGATCGCGGCGCGCGCGACCGGGCAATCGCCTTCCTTGGCGGCTTCTTCAAGGACATTGCTACCGACGAGTCCGCGGAAACCAAGCTCTTGAGGAACTGCCTGGGCTAGGCTTTGGGCGGTTCGGTCGGCGAGGGTGGAGTCGGCGCGGGCACGGGGTCGGGATTCGTCTCCGGCCGGAAGTCGCTCATGAAGCGCTTCATTCCCGCCCTCTCGCCGTATTCGCTGACCCACAGCAGCACGATGCAGTAGTTGAAGAACAGCGCCATCACGAAGGCAAGCTCGACCGCACCGATTCCGGACGCCAGGCCGACTCCCACCGACAGCAGGATGTAAAGCGCGTCGCCCGAGCTCTTGAGGCTGTTCTTGAATCTGACCGCGCCGGCGATGCCGCCGAGCGCGAAGGCCAGGGCAAGGCTGTTTTGAACGACGATCACGATCGAGGTCACGACAAGCGGGAGGATCAGGATCGAGCTGATCAGCGACTGGTCATATTCTTCGGCGCTACGCGTCGCCATATAGACCCAGCTGACGGGAAGCGCCGTCAACAACGCCCCCATGATCGCGACAGACAGCCAGCCGAGGCTTTGCCCCAGGTTTTTCACCTCCGGATCGCCTTTCGACGCAGCTTCAAGAGCGCTCTTGCCCTCGCTTGCGCTGATCAAATCCTGGGCACCCCCGACCGGGAGGTAGTGGCGAAGATCCGGATAGGCGGAGAGCAGCAAATACATGCCGCCGAGGATGATCAGATAATAGACAGTGAGTTTAACGGCGAGACTGGTAGCGCGCATCTTCAAGCCCCCTTGATCGCGTGCACCGATGCTAGGTCAATCGCTGCCTGACGCCAAGTGGGCACTTCCTTCGTCGCCGACGCGAAAGGAAGCTATCGGCTCGATTACGCCATAGCGTTCCTTCAGCGGAGCATGGGAAAGTGGAGGCCAAGGGATGTCGGAAACTGGCAGCTTGGTGTCCGGAAGCACATCGAGGAAATGGCGAAGAAGGGATAGCCTGCCTACCGGCTGGTCGTTGAAATCGACAAGCGTCCATGGCGCCCAGGCGGTGTGGGTCGCCTTCAGCATCCGTTCGCGAGCGATCGTGTAATCCTCGTAGCGGTTGCGGGATTCGATATCGATCGGGGAAAGCTTCCACCGGCGCCGAGGGTTCTTGAGCCGGTTGTGGAACCGCTCTTCCTGATGCTCCTGATCGACGCACAGCCAGTATTTGAACAGCAATATGCCGTCGTCGACGAGATGCTTCTCGAACTCCGGCGTGGTTTCAAGGAAGTCCTCCGCTTGCTTCTGGGTGCAGTAACCCATGACGCGTTCCACGCCGGCGCGGTTGTACCAGCTGCGGTCGAACAGCACGAGCTCGCCCCGCGAAGGAAGATGCTTCATGTAGCGCTGGAAATACCATTGCCCCTGCTCGGTCGGGGTTGGGGCAGACAGCGCGACGACCTTGCAGTGGCGAGGATTGATGTTCTGGCTGATCATGTCGATCGAGCCGCCCTTGCCCGCAGTGTCGCGCCCCTCGAAAACGATGACGACGCGCTGCCCTGTCTCCTGGATCCAGCGCGCGGCATCGCTCAGCTCGCGGGTCAGCGGCTTTAGCAGCTGCTCATATTTTTCGCGGCTGAGAACGGTTTTTCCGCTCATTTGCTGCTCCCCCTGTGAAGGATGCTAGCGGCGAACGGCGCACAAAAAAAGGGCCGGGGATTTCGCCCCAGCCCTCTCTTGTTTGCGATGTCCGGGCGATTAGGCGCCGGCGACTTCCGTCGTGTCGATCTTCACGCCGGGACCCATCGAGGAGCTGACGGCAATCTTCTTGACGAACTTGCCCTTCGCGCCCGCCGGCTTGGCCTTGACGATGGCATCTACGAATGCGTCGAAATTGGCCTTCAGGTCCGCTTCACCGAAGCTGATCTTGCCGATTCCGGCATGGATGATGCCCGCCTTTTCGACGCGGAACTCGATCTGGCCCGCCTTTGCGTCGGTTACCGCCTTGGTGACGTCCATGGTGACGGTGCCAAGCTTCGGGTTCGGCATCAGGCCCTTGGGACCCAGCACCTTGCCGAGACGACCGACCACGCCCATCATGTCCGGCGTCGCGATGACGCGGTCGTAGTTGGTGTCGCCGCCCTGCATCGCTTCCATCAGGTCTTCGGCACCGACCATGTCGGCGCCTGCCGCCTTGGCCTCGTCGGCCTTGGGGCCCTTGGCAAACACGGCGACCTTGACGGTCTTGCCGGTGCCCTTGGGCAGGTTGACGACGCCGCGGACCATCTGGTCCGCGTGACGCGGATCCACACCCAGGTTCATAGCCACCTCGACGGTCTCGTCGAACTTGGCGGTGGCCAGCGACTTCACGAGGCTGATCGCCTCTTCAACGCCATAGTGCTTGTCTGCTTCGACCTTGCCGGCCTGCGCTTTCTGCTTCTTGGTCAGCTTAGCCATGTTCAGCCCTCCACCACGTCGAGGCCCATCGCGCGGGCGCTGCCTTCGATGATCCGGGTCGCCGCCTCGATATTCGTGGCGTTGAGATCCTTCATTTTCATCTCGGCGATTTCGGAGACCTGCGAACGCTTGATCGTTCCCGCGGAGACCTTTCCGGGTTCCTTGGATCCCGACTTGAGCTTGGCGGCCTTCTTTAGAAGGAACGAAGCGGGCGGGGTCTTGGTGGTGAACGAGAAGCTGCGATCCGCATAGACCGTGATGATGGTCGGGATCGGCATGTTCTTCTCAAGGTCCTGCGTGGCTGCATTGAATGCCTTGCAGAATTCCATGATGTTGACGCCGCGCTGGGCCAGCGCGGGGCCAATCGGCGGTGACGGGTTGGCGACGCCAGCCGGCACCTGGAGCTTGATATAGCCCGTAATTTTCTTTGCCATTTTTCTCACTCTGTAGTGGGCTTCGCGACTTGCGTCGTTGGACCCGTTCAAGTTTAGCGGTTCAGACGGTCGCCCGAAGGCGGCCTCCCGCAATGTTCCCGCTCAGCAATGCTGGATGGAAGCGCGGCCCAATAGCAGATTGCGCGCATGAGGCAAGCCGGGGAGAATTTCCCGATAGTTCTCTAGACATTAGGCGTTGAGGGAGCGAAACGTTCGCTTCCGTCGTTGTGGGCGGGAGTAGTGCCAGTTCGCTGGCCAAAGTAACTGGAATTTCTAATCGATACCTACTCGCCTGAATCCGAGCGCGCAGCGGCTCGCAACGCACTTCGCGAAAGTGATCTCCGCTGGCGGACCCTGGCCGATGCCTTCCCGCACATGGTGTGGTCGACGCTGCCGGATGGCTTCCATGATTATTACAATGCCCGATGGTACGAATTCACCGGCGTGCCGGATGGCTCGACGGACGGCGAAGGCTGGAACGAGATGTTCCATCCTGATGATCAGGAGAAGGCGTGGGCGCGCTGGCGCCATAGCCTGGAAACTGGCGAGCCTTACGAGATCGAGTATAGGCTACGCCATCATAGCGGCGAATATCGCTGGACACTGGGCCGGGCGATGCCGATCCGCGGAGCGGATGGGACGATCATTCGCTGGATGGGAACCTGCACGGACATCCACGAGCAAAAGCGCCAAGCCGAACTGAACGAAGTTCTCAGCCGCGAACTCAGCCATCGAATAAAGAATATCTTTGCTGTTATCGGCGGCCTCGTCGGGCTTTCGGCGCGGCAGGAGCCCGAGCACCGGGATTTTGCGCACCGACTCCAACAGCGGATCGCCTCATTGGGCCGGGCGCACGAGTTTGTCCGCCCCCACAGCGAGGAATCGCAGCCCAGCGATCTGCCCGAGCGGCTTCACGGAGTCCTTCGGGAAATCCTCTTGCCCTATCCTGCGCTAAGCGATGGACAGATCGTCATCGCAGGTGAGGACTTCCGCATCGATGACCGTGGGGCGACGCCAATAGCGCTGATGTTTCATGAACTCGCGACCAACAGCGCGAAATATGGCGCTCTGTCGCTACCGGGCGGAAGGATCGCGATCACCACGGGCGCGCGCGACGACGATGTGGAGATCGTTTGGGAAGAGAGCGGCGGTCCGCCGGTCGGCGAACCGATCCGGAGCGGGTTCGGAACGAAACTGGCTGAACTGAGCATATCCGGCCAGCTAGGCGGCAAGATCCAGCGGGAATGGAATCCCGCAGGCCTCAAAACGCTGATTTGGGTGCCGAAGAAGCGGTTGGTGCGCCAAAGCCTATCCGAAATGGCGTCGTGCC
>Ga0247828_10000297_pt1 | contig 17708 bp, 16 predicted proteins | sample 12C_Control_Day3_FD_192425 | JGI IMG/M metagenome (GOLD analysis project Ga0247828, IMG submission 192425) | Soil microbial communities from agricultural site in Penn Yan, New York, United States - 12C_Control_Day3 | ecosystem: Environmental > Terrestrial > Soil > Agricultural land | place... | reverse complement strand
CCCCTGGCGCCGGCCGAGCGCCAGGGGCGGCTGGCCTTCGGCGAGGCGGACGTGGCCCGGGCGCAGCTGCTCGAGGAGCTCGTCGAGGACTTCGAGCTCGACGCCGACGCGGCGGCGATGGTGGTGTCGCTCGTCGACCAGATCCACGGCCTCAGGCGCGAGCTGCGCCGGCTCGGCGAGGCGGTGGCGGCCGAGCATCCCGAGGTGCGGTCGCGGATCCGCGACCGGCTGAAGACGGTGGTGGCCGCGAGATCAGAGCGGGCGCGGTGAGGACCGGTCAGGGCGGTCGGGCTCGGCGGTGCCGTGCGAGGGGGGCGGGCCCGGCGTCTCGGGCCTGGCGTTGACAGGTCGGGGCAGCCGGGCCTAATGGTCGCGCGACGGTCACCCCGGCGACGGGGGAGGGAATGCGGTGCGCCGCCGGAAGCGGCAAGTCCGCAGCTGTGCCCGCAACTGTAGGCGGAGAGCTCCGGCCGGGGCCACTGGGGACCACCCGGGAAGGCGGCCAGGGGCGGCGATCCGCGAGCCAGGAGACCTGCCGTCGCGAGAGAGTCCGGCCGCCCGGCGGGTTACCTGGGCAGGGAGTGCGCCTTCATGACGAGCCCGTCGCGATCCGTCGTGCCGATCCCGGTCCCGGACAGCGTGCCGGCGCCCGCCGACCTGGTGACGGTGCTGGTCTGCTCGTCCTGCCGCCGCGAGGGCGACGCCGAGGCCGAGCCGCGGCCCGGGAGCCTGCTCGCCGCCGGCGCGCGCGCCGCGGCCGCGGGAAGCGGCGTGACGGTGCGGCACGTCGCCTGCCTCGGCAACTGCCGGCGTGGCCTGACCGCGGCGATCTTCCGCACCGGCTGCTGGGCCTACGTGTTCGGCGGGCTCGGGACCGGCTCGGGCAACGACCTCGTCGCCGGCGCGCGGCTGTTCGCCGGATCGACCGACGGCTTCATGCCGTTCCGGGCGCGGCCCGAGGCGCTGAAGCGCGGGCTGATCGCCCGCATCCCGCATCCCGACATCCTGAAGGACCTGCCATGACCGAGCTCGCCCGGCGCGTTCCCTGCACCGTCGTCACCGGCTTCCTCGGCGCGGGCAAGACCACGCTGATCCGGCACCTGCTGGAGAACGCCGGTGGCCGGCGGCTGGCGATCCTCGTCAACGAGTTCGGCGAGGTCGGGATCGACGGCGAGATCCTGCGCGGCTGCGGCATCGAGAGCTGCCCGGAGGAGAACATCGTCGAGCTGGCCAACGGCTGCATCTGCTGCACGGTCGCCGACGACTTCGTGCCGGCGCTGGACCGGATTCTGTCGCGCCGGCCGCCGGTCGACCACATCCTGATCGAGACGAGCGGGCTGGCGCTGCCGAAGCCCTTGGTGCAGGCGTTCCAGTGGCCGGGCGTGAAGAGCCGGGTGACGGTGGACAGCGTCGTCGCGGTGGTTGACGGCCCGGCGCTGGCCGAGGGTCGGGTGGCGGCGGACCTCGGTGCGCTGGCGGCGCAGCGGACGGCCGATCCGTCGCTCGACCACGACGATCCGGTCGAGGAGGTGTTCGGCGACCAAGTGGCCTGCGCCGACCTCGTGGTGCTCGCCAAGGCCGACCTGCTCGACGCCGCGGCGCACGAGGCGGCGCGGGCGCGGGTGGCGCGCCATCTCGGTCCGGCGGTGAAGATCGTCGCCGGCGAGCATGGACGCGTCGATCCTGCGGTGCTGCTCGGCCAAGGGCTCGCGGTCGAGGAGGCGATCGACGCGCGCCGGACTCTGCACGACGACGAGCCGGAGCACGACCACGACGACTTCGATTCGTTCCTCGTCGAGCTGCCGGCGGTCGCCCGGCCGGAGGAGCTGGCGGCGCGGGTGGCGGCGGCGGCCGGGGTGCCCGACGTGTTGCGGGTCAAGGGTTTCGCGGAGGTTCTCGCCAAGCCGATGCGGCTGGTGGTGCAGGCGGTGGGGCCGCGGGTGTCGCACTACTTCGACCGGCCGTGGCTCGCCGGCGAGCCCCGCGGCACCCGGCTGGTGGTGATCGGGCTGAAGGGGCTCGACCGGTCGGCGGTCGAGCGGATCCTGGCGGCCTGATGCACATCCTCAACGTCACCACCGCGAGTCTCGACGACCTGGTCGAGCCCGTCGATCTCGGTCAGGCGCCGGCGGAGCTGGTGGCGGTGTCGTTCTCGGACAGCGACCTCGCGGCGCTGGCGGGAGCCTGGGTGCCGGGGATGCCGGAGCTCAGGCTCGCGAGCCTGCGCGACCTCAGGCACCCGATGTCGGTCGACCTCTGGGTCGAGCGGGTGGCGGCGCGGGCCAGGGTCGTGCTGGTGCGGCTGCTCGGCGGCCACGACTGGTGGGCCTACGGCTGCGACCGGCTGGCGGCGATGGCGCGCGAGCGGGGGATCGCGCTGGCGCTGCTGCCGGGCGAGTGCCGCGAGGCCGACGCGCGGCTGGCGGCTCTCTCGACGGTCGGGAAGGCCGAGCAGGCGCGGCTGCTCGCCTGCTTCCGCGAGGGCGGGCCGGAGAACATGGCCGTGCTCCTCGGACGGCTGGCGGCGCTGGCCGGAGGGTCCGGGGACCCGGGCGAGGCGCGGGCGGTGCCGCGCGTCGGCGCCTGGCACGACGGCCGGATGCTGGCGCTCGACGCCGTCGAGGCGACGGCGCGGCCGCTGGTGCCGATCCTGTTCTACCGCTCGATGCTGCTCGCTGCCCACCATGCTCCGGTCGAGGCGCTGGCCGCGGCGCTGGAGGCCGAGGGGATCGCGGCCCTGCCGGTGTTCGTGCCGAGTCTGCGCGACGCCGGCACGGTCGCCGCGCTCGGGCCGGCGCTGGCACGGCTCGGGCCCGCGGCCATCGTGACGGCGACGGCGTTCGCGGCGGATGCGGCGGCGTCGCTCTTCGACCGGCTGGGGGTGCCGGTGCTGCAGGTGGTGCCCGCGACCACGCGGCGCGAGGCCTGGGCGGGCGGCGCCCGCGGGCTGGCGCCGGCCGACCTCGCCATGCACGTCGTCCTGCCGGAACTCGACGGGCGGGTGCTGGCCGGGGCGGTGTCGTTCAAGGACGTGGGCGAGCGCGACGAGCGCTTCGGGCTCGGCCTGCAGGTCAACCGGCCGGAGCCGGACCGGGTGCAACAGGTGGCGCGCCGGCTGGCGGCGCTGATCCGGCTGCGGGGGACGCCGCCGGCCGAGCGGCGGGTCGCGCTCCTGGTTCCCGATTATCCGGCGGCAGCCGGGCGGGCCGGCTATGCCGTCGGGCTCGACGTGCCGACGAGCGTGCTGGCGCTGCTCGCCGACCTGCGCGACGCCGGCTACTCGGTGGACGGCGTGCCGGAGACGGCGCGCGCGCTGATGCGGATGCTGGAGCGGGAGGGCGACGGGCTGGCGCTTGCCGACTACCGCGGGGCGCCGGCGGCGGTGACGGCGGCCTGGGGCGGGCCGGAGGCGGATGCGCCCGATGGCGTCTTCCGGTTCCGGGCGGCGCGGTTCGGCAACCTGGTGGTGGCGCTGGCGCCCGACCGCGGACGCAGCGCCGACCGGCGGGCGGACTACCACGATCCCGCGCTGCCGCCGCGTCATGCGCTGCTGGCCTTCGGCCAGTGGCTGCGCGAGGCGCTCGGCTGTCATGCGCTGGTGCACGTCGGGGCGCACGGCACCCTCGAATGGCTGCCAGGCAAGACCGTGGCGCTGTCGGCGGCCTGCTTCCCCGAGGTGGTCGCCGGGGCGCTGCCGGTCATCTATCCGTTCATCGTTTCGAATCCCGGCGAGGCCGCGCAGGCGAAGCGCCGGATCGCCGCGGTGACGATCGGGCACCTGACGCCGCCGCTGGTCGGCGCCGGGCTGTCCGAGGCGGAGCGGGCGCTGGAGCGGCTGGTCGACGAGTATGCGCAGGCCGACGGGCTCGACCGGCGGCGCCGCGACCGGCTGGCGCGGCTGGTGGTCGGGACGGCGCGCCAGACCGGTCTCGCCGTCGAGGCCGGGGTCGCGGACGCCGACGACCCGGAGGCGGCGCTGGTGCGGATCGACGCCTGGCTCTGCGATCTCAAGGATTTCGCGATCAAGGACGGGCTGCACGTCTTCGGCCGCGCCGCGGCGCAGGACGCGCCGGAGCGCGTCGCCGCGGCGGCGGCGGAGCGGGCGGCGCTGATCGCGGCGCTCGACGGGCGGCGGGTGGCGCCGGGGCCGGCCGGGGCGCCGGCGCGCGGGCGGACCGACGTGCTGCCGACCGGGCGCAACCTCTACGCCGCCGACCCGCGGACGCTGCCGACCCCGACGGCCTTCGCGATCGGGCGCGCGGCGGCCGACGAGGTGCTGCGGCGGCACGTGCAGGCGCACGGCGACTGGCCGCGGGCGCTGGTCATCGACCTCTGGGGCAGCGCCTCGCTCAGGACCGGCGGCGAGGCGGTGGCGCAGGGGCTGGCGCTGATGGGATGCCGGCCGGTCTGGGACGAGGGCACGGCGCGGGTCACCGGCATCGAGGTGCTGCCTCCGGCGGCGGTCGGGCGGCCGCGGGTCGACGTGACCTGGCGGATATCGGGGCTGTTCCGCGACATGTTCGCGACGCAGATCGCGCTGATCGACGCCGCGGTGGTGGCGGTCGCGGCGCGCGAGGAGAGCGCCACGGAGAACCCGCTGGCGGCCGCCGGGCCGCGGCCGCGGCGGATCTTCGGGTCGGCGCCGGGGACCTACGGCGCCGGGCCGGAGGAGCGGCTGGCCTCGGGGGACTGGAACGGCCAGGCCGAGCTCGGGCAGGCTTACCTCGACGCCGGAAGCTGGGCCTTCGGAGCCGACGGCGACGGCGAGCGCCTCGAGGGCGCGTTCGCCGAGCGGGTGGCGGCGGCGGAGCTGCTGGTGCATCCCGAGGACGACCCGGGGCGGGACATCCTGGAGGGCTCAGCCGACGTGGCCTTCGTCGGCGGCTTCGCTGCCGCGGTGAAGGCGCTGGGCGGCAGGGCGGACCTGGTGGTGCTCGACACCCGCGACCCGGCGCGGCCGCGGGCGCGGTCGCTGCGGCAGGCGCTGATCCGGGTGGTGCGGGCGCGGGCCCTGAACCCGCGGTTCATCGCCGGGCAGATGCGGCACGGGCCGCGGGGGGCCGCCGAGCTCGCCGAGACCGTCGACCGGTTGATCGGGTTCGCCGAGACCACGAACGCGGTCGGCGAGGCGCTGATCGAGGCAGTGCATGCGGCCTATCTCGGGGATCCGGCGGTCCGGGCGTTCCTGCTCGACCAGAACCCGGCGGCGGCGCGGGCGATCGCCGCGCGGTTCGCGGCGGCGCGGCGGCGCGGTCTCTGGCATCCGCGGCGCAACGCCGTCGACGACGAGTTGGAGCGGCTGGCCGCCGAAGCCTCCGCGTTGGAAGCGCCGGCGCGCGCCCTTCCGGCAGCCCGGGCGGGGAGCGAGGCGTGAGCGCGCCGATGCGCCGCGGGGCCTGCCCGTCGCTGGCGGCGCCGATGCCGACCGGAGATGGCTGGCTGGCGCGGCTGGCGGTCGCCGAGCTGACCGCGACGCAGCTCGCCGGCCTCGCGGCGGCCGCGGACCGGCTCGGCAACGGCCTGGTCGAAGTGACCGCGCGCGGCAGCCTGCAGCTGCGTGGGCTGACGCCGAACTCGGCTGCCGTCCTCGGAGACGCGCTGGCCGGGCTGGGGGTGGAGGTGGCGGCAGGGCTGCCGGTGCTGACCGACGCGCTGGCCGGGCTCGATCCGGACGAGATCGCCGATCCACGGCCGCTGGCGGCGGCGCTCCGGCAGGCGGCGGAAGGGCTCGTCCTGCTGCCCAAGGTGTCGGTGGTGGTGGACGGCGGCGGGACGCTGCACCTCGACGCGGTCCCCGCCGACGTGCGGCTGGTGGCAATCGACCCGACGGGACGATGGCGGGTGATGGTCGCAGACGCCGGGATCGGGACGCACGACGCGGCGGGCGCGGTCGCCGCCGCCCGGTCGGTTCTGGAGTCGTTGGCCGCGCGCCGGGTTCGGGCGCGCGATCTGGCGATGGCGGGCGAGCGGCAGCCGCCGCGGCCCGCGGCCGAGCCGGTCGGCCGGTTCGGGCCGGCGCGCGGCCTCGGGCTGCCGTTCGGGCAGGCCGATGCGGCGATGCTCGCCGGGCTCGCGGTCGCGGCCGGGGACGCCCGGTACCGGACGGCGGCGGGCCGGGCGCTGCTGGTGGTCGGGTCGGCCGACGACGCGGCGCTGGTGGCGGCGGCGCGGCGCCTCGGCTTCGTGCTGGAGCCGGACGATCCGCGGCGCGCCGTCGTCGCCTGCTCGGGGGCGCCGGCCTGTGAGGCCGGGCTGCTGCCGACGCGGGCGCTTGCCGGCGCGGTCGCGGGGGCGGGGCTGGCCGGGCCGGGCTGGCGGCTGCATCTCTCGGGCTGCTCCAAGCGCTGCGCCCAGCCGGCCGGCGCCGCGGTGACGATGCTCGGGACGCCGGACGGCTGGGCGCTGACCGGGGACGGGATGGCGGTGCCGCCGGGGCTGCGCTCGCGGATCGAGGCGATCGCCGGAAGGGCAGGGTCGTGACGCTCGACTACATCCGCGACGGCGACGCGATCTACCGCCGCTCGTTCGCGATCATCCGCGCGGAGGCCGACCTCGCGCGCTTCTCGCCCGAGGAGGCCGAGGTCGCGGTGCGGATGATCCACGCCTGCGGCCAGGTCGAGGCGGCGGCGGCGTTCCGCTTCGCGCCCGGCTTCGTCGCGGCGGCGCGCGGCGCGCTGGCGGCCGGCGCCCCGGTGCTCTGCGACGCGGAGATGGTGGCGCACGGCGTGACGCGGGCGCGGCTGCCGGCCGGCAACGCGGTCGTCTGCACGCTGCGCGATCCCCGGACGCCCGCGCTGGCCGCCGACCTCGGTACGACGCGGTCGGCGGCGGCGCTCGAGCTCTGGCGCGACCGGATGGGCGGGGCGCTGGTCGCGGTCGGCAACGCCCCGACGGCGCTGTTCCACCTGCTCGAGATGCTGGGAGCCGGCGCGCCGCGCCCGGCGGCGGTGATCGGGATGCCGGTCGGCTTCGTCGGCGCGGCCGAATCGAAGCAGGCGCTGGCGGCCGACCCGCTCGCGCCGCCCTGGGCGATCGTCGCCGGCCGGATGGGCGGCAGCGCGATGGCGGCGGCCGCGGTCAACGCGCTGGCGAGGGGCGGCCTGTGAGCGCGCGACTGATCGCGGTCGGGACCGGGCCCGGCGACCCGGAGCTCCTGACGCTGAAGGCGGTGCGGGCGCTCGCCGAGGCCGAGGTCGTGGCGCATTTTGCCAAGGCCGGGCACGCGGGCAACGCCCGGGCGACGGTTGCGGGACACCTGCCGCCCGGGGTGGTCGAGCTGCCGCTGCACTACCCGGTGACGACCGAGGTGGCGCGGGAGGAGGCGGCCTACGGCATCGCGATCGGCGGCTTCTTCGACGCGGCCGCGGCGGCGGTGGAGGCGCATCTCGGCGCCGGACGCAGCGTCGCGGTGCTGAGCGAGGGCGACCCGCTGTTCTACGGCTCTTACATGCATCTGCACGTCCGGCTGGCGCCGCGCTGGCCGGTCGAGGTGATCCCCGGCATCACGGCGATGTCGGGCGGCTGGAGCCAGGCGGGGCTGCCGCTGGCGCAGGGCGACGATGTGCTGACCGTGCTGCCGGGCACGCTGCCCGAGGCGGAGCTGGCGCGGCGGCTCGGCGACAGCCCGGCCAGCGTCATCATGAAGGTGGGGCGCAACCTGCCGGTGATCCGGCGGGCGCTGGCGGCGGCGGGCAAGCTCGGGCGGGCGGTCTACGTCGAGCGGGCGACCATGGCGATGACCGTAACCCAGCCACTGGCCGACAAGGTCGACGACCGCGCGCCCTATTTCTCGCTGGTGCTGGTCCCGGGCTGGGAGGCGGCGTCGTGAACGGACGGCTCGACGTCGTCGGGCTCGGGCCGGGGGGGCCGGGGCAGGTGACCGGCGAGGCGCAGGCGGCGATCGCGGCGGCGTCCGACCTGTTCGGCTACGCCCCTTACCTGGCGCGGCTGGCGCTGGCACCGGGACAGGTGGCGCACGCCTCCGACAACCGCGAGGAGCTGGCGCGGGCGCGGGCGGCGCTGGCGCTGGCGGCCGGGGGACGGCGGGTCGCCGTGGTGTCCGGCGGCGATCCGGGGGTCTTCGCGATGGCGGCGGCGGTCTGCGAGGCGATCGAGGCGGGACCGGCGGCCTGGCGGCGGCTCGAGCTGGCGGTGGTACCGGGCGTGACGGCCATGCTCGCGGTCGCGGCGCGCTGCGGGGCGCCGCTCGGCCACGATTTCTGTGCGCTGTCGCTGTCGGACAACCTGAAGCCCTGGGAGACCGTCGAGGCGCGGCTACGGGCGGCGGCGGCGGCGGGCTTCGTGATCGCGCTCTACAATCCGGTCAGCCGGGCGCGTCCCTGGCAGCTCGGGCGGGCGTTCGAGCTGCTGCGCGAGACGCTGCCGCCGGAAACCGCGGTGGTCTTCGGCCGCGCCGCAGGGAGGCCGGACGAGCGCATCGTGGTGGCGACGCTGGCCGAGGCCGGGCCGGCGATGGCCGACATGGCGACCTGCGTCATCGTCGGTTCGGCGGCGACGCGGACCGTCGGACGAGAGGGGCTGCCGCCGCTGGTCTACACGCCGCGCTTCGCCGCGAGCCCGGCGAGATGATCGAGCTCCGCGATCGCCGCGTCCGGGGTCAGGCCCTCGCCCGGGGGGCGATCGACCATCACCACCGGCAGGCCGAGCCCGCGCGCCGCGGCGATCTTGCCGTAGCTCGCGTCTCCGCCGCTGTTCTTGCCGACCACGACCTCGATCCGGTGGCGCTCGAGCAGCGCGCGCTCGTCCGGCGCGGCGAACGGGCCGCGGGCGAGCAGGGTGTCGGCCCCCGGCGGCAGGTCCGCCGGGTCGGCCGGCTCGACGCTGCGCACGAGATAGCGGTGCTGCGGCGCGGCGCGGAAGGCGGCGACCTCCTGTCGGCCGATCGCGAGGAACACCCGGCGGGGCGTGTCGCCGAGGGCGCGGGCGGCGGCCAGCATGTCGGGCACCGCGGTCCAGCGGTCGCCGGGCAGCGGCGTCCAGTGCGGCCGGGCGACCGCGATCAGCCTGACGCCGGCGGCACCGGCGGCCGCGCGGGCGTTGGCGGTGATGGTGCGGGCGAAGGGATGCGTGGCGTCGACGAGCGCGCCAACGCCTTCGGCCGCGAGCCAGGCCGCGAGCCCGTCGGCGCCGCCGAAGCCGCCGATGCGCACCGCGCAGGCCGGGCGCGCCGGGTCGCGGGTGCGGCCGGCGAGCGACAGAGTGACGCGCAGGTCCGGCCGGCCGGCGAGCCGGTCGGCGAGGGCGCGGGCCTCGGCGGTGCCGCCGAGGATCAGCACGTGGAGGTCGGTCATGCCGGCTTCTAGCCGGGCGGCGGCGCCGGAGGCAAACCCCCGCTGGCTGGCGGTGGTCGGCATCGGCGAGGACGGGATCGACGGGCTCGGGGCGCGGGCGAGAGCGCTGGTCGCCGGGGCGGACGTGGTGTTCGGCGGCCGCCGCCACCTGGCGCTGGCGGCGGCGCTGATCCGCGGCGAGGCCCGGGCCTGGCCGAGCCCCTTCGACGGGGGGCTCGCCGAGGTGCGGCTCCTGCGCGGCCGGGCGGTCTGCGTGCTGGCCTCGGGCGATCCGTTCCAGCACGGCGTCGGCGGGACGCTGGCTCGGCACGTCGATCCGGCGGAGATGGAGGTGGTGCCGGCCGCCTCGGCGTTCGGCCTCGCTGCGGCGCGGCTCGGCTGGCCGCTGCAGGCGACCGAGACGCTGTCGCTGCACGGGCGGCCGGTCGAGCTGGTGCGGCCGCTGCTGCATCCGGGCGCCCGGATCGTGGCTCTGACCTCGGACGGGGCGGCGCCGGCGCGGATCGCGGCGTTGCTGGCCGGCGACGGCTTCGGGCCGTCGCGGCTGACGGTGCTCGAGGCGCTGGGCGGGCCGGAAGAGCGGCGCTGGAGCGCGACGGCGGCCGGGTTCGGCGACCGCCGGGCCGCCGATCTCAACGTGCTGGCCGTCGAGGTGGCGGCCGGGCCCGCGGCGCGGATCCTGCCGCTGGGCGGCGGGCTCGACGACGGGCTCTTCGAGCACGACGGGCAAATCAGCAAGCGCGAGGTGCGGGCCCTGACGCTCGCGGCGCTGGCGCCGCGGCGCGGCGAGACGCTGCTCGACATCGGCGCCGGGGCCGGGTCGGTGTCGATCGAGTGGATGCTGCGGCATCCCTCGCTCCGCGCCGTGGCGATCGAGGCGCGCCCCGATCGGGCGGCGCGCATCCGGCGCAACGCCGCCGCCCTCGGGGTGCCGGGGCTGCGGGTGGTCGAGGCCGCGGCGCCGGCCGGGCTCGACGGCCTGGAGCCGCCGGATGCGGTGTTCGTCGGCGGTGGCGGCACCGATCCGGGGGTGCTGGACGCGGCGACCGCGCTACTGCGGCCCGGCGGGCGGCTGGTGGCGAACGCGGTGACGCTCGAGATGCAGGCGCTGCTGATCGCGGCCGCCGGACGGCTCGGCGGAGACCTGACGACCATCGCGATCGCGCGGGCGGCGCCGGTCGGGGCAATGTCGGGCTGGCGGCCGGCGCTGCCGGTGACGCAGTGGGCATGGGTGAAGCCGTGAGGGCGGTGGCGGGGCTCGGGTGCCGGCGCGGCGCGCCGGTCGAGGCGGTGCTCGCGGCGGTGGCCGCGGCGGCCGGCGGCCGGCGGCTCGACGCGCTGGCGACGGTGCCGGCGAAGGCCGCCGAGCCGGCGCTGGCCGAGGCGGCGCGGCGGCTTGGGTTGCCGCTCGTCGTCGCGGCGGTCGGCGAGGGCGACCCGCGGATGCTCAGCGCCTCGGCCGCCTCGCGGGCGGCGACCGGCAGCGCCTCGGCCTCGGAGGCGTCGGCGCTGGCCGCGGCGGGGCCGGGCGCCCGGCTCGTCGCGCCGCGGCTGGCGCTCGGGCCAGTCACCTGCGCCATCGCGGTGGCGGAGGGCGGCGCGTGACCGTGCACTTCATCGGTGCCGGGCCGGGGGCGGCCGACCTCATCACCGTGCGCGGGCGCGACCTGCTGGCGCGCTGCCCGGTCTGCCTCTACGCCGGCTCGGTGGTGCCGCCGGAGCTGCTGGCGCACTGTCCCACCGGCGCGCGCCGCGTCGACACCGCGCCGATGTCGCTCGACGAGATCGAGGCGGAGTACACCGCGGCGCACGCAGCCGGGCTGGACGTGGCGCGGCTGCATTCGGGCGATCTCTCGATCTGGAGCGCCGTCGCCGAGCAGGTGCGGCGGCTGGAGGCCCGCGGCATCCCCTACACGCTGACGCCCGGCGTCCCGGCCTTCGCGGCGGCGGCGGCGGCGCTCGGGCGCGAGCTGACCATCCCCGAGGTCGCCCAGAGCCTGGTGCTGACCCGGGTGCCGGGCCGCGCCTCGGCGATGCCGCCCGGCGAGACGCTCGCCGCCTTCGGCCGCACCGGCGCGACGCTGGCGATCCACCTCGCCGTGCACGCCCTGGCGCGGGTGGTCGCCGAGCTGACGCCGCTCTATGGCGCGGACTGCCCGGTGGCGGTGGTGGCGCGCGCCAGCTGGCCCGGCGAGCGCCTGGTGCGCGCGACCCTCGGCACCGTCGAGGCGGCGCTCGCCGCCGACCCGATCGACCGCACTGCGATCATCCTCATCGGGCGCGGCCTCGCCGCCGAGGGCTTCCGCGACAGCGCGCTCTACGACGCCGCCTACCAGCGGCGCTTCCGCGGGCGGGCGGAACCGTGAGCGGCGGCGAGTTGGCGGCGGCGGTGGCGCGGCTGGCGCCGGCGCTGCCGGACTTCGGGCCGGGTCAGGTCTGGCTGGCCGGCGCCGGGCCCGGCGGCCTCGGCTGCCTGACGCTCGAGGTGGTGGCGGCGCTCGCCGCCGCCGACGCCGTGGTCTACGACGCGCTCGTCGACCCGGCGGCGCTGCGCGCGGCCGGCGCGGCCGAGCTGCACTTCGTCGGCAAGCGCCGCGGCCGCGCCTCGGTCGAGCAGGCGGCGATCAACGACCTGCTGGTGCGCCTGGCGCGGGGCGGCGCCCGGGTGCTGCGGCTGAAGGGCGGCGACCCGACGCTGTTCGCGCGCGGCGGCGAGGAGGCGCGGGCGCTGGCGCTGGCCGGGGTGCCGTTCCGCTTCCTGCCCGGCGTCAGCGCTGCCTTCGGGGCGCTGGCGGCGGCGCGGATCCCGGCGACGCAGCGCGGCGTTTCGAAGGCGCTGGTGCTCGCCACCGGCCACGCGGTCGGCACGCCCGGCGACCTCGACTGGGCGGCGCTGGCGCGTACTGGCCAGCCGATCGTGGTTTACATGGGCCTCGCCGCGCTCGCGCCGATCGCCGAGGCGCTGATGCGCGGCGGCCTCGGGGCCGCGACGCCGGCCGCGGTCGTCGCCGCGGCGACCACCGCGGCCGAGCGGGTGCTGGTCGCCGACCTCGGCAGCATCGCCGCGCAGGCGGCGGCGGAGGGCATCGCCGCGCCGGCGGTGATCGTCGTCGGCGCGATCGTCGCGCTGCGCGACGAGCTCTTGGTGCTCGCCCGGACGGGAGCCTCCGGATGACGGCGCGCGCGCTGATCGTCGGGGGGGCGCGCTCCGGATCGGGCAAGACCAGCGTCAGCGTCGGGCTGATGCGCGCGCTGGCCCGCCGCGGCCTCGCGGTGCGCGGCGCGAAATCGGGCCCCGACTACATCGACCCGGGCTTCCACGCCGCGGCGACCGGGGCGCCCGGGGTGAACCTCGACAGCTGGGCGATGCCGCCGGGGCTGCTCGACCGCTTGGTCGGCGCGCAGGCCGAGGGCGCCGACGCGCTGGTCATCGAGAGCGCCATGGGCCTCTTCGACGGCATCGCCGCCGCGCCGGGACGCAGCGGCGCCGCCGCCGACCTCGCCCGGCGCTACCATCTGCCGGTGGCGCTGATCCTCGACGTCTCCGGCCAGTCGCAGACCGCCGCGGCGATCGCCCGCGGCTTCGCGGCGCACGACCCGGCGGTGCGCATCGCCGGGGTGATCCTGAACCAGGTGGCGAGCCCGCGCCACGAGCGGCTGGTGCGCGATGCCATCGCCGGGCTCGGCCTGCCGGTGGTCGGCGCGGTGCCGCGCAACCCGGAGATGGCGCTGCCCGAGCGCCACCTCGGGCTGGTGCAGGCCCGCGAGCACGCGGCGCTCGAGAGCTTCATCGACCGCGTCGCCGACATCATGGCCGAGGCGCTCGACCTCGACGCGCTGCTGGCGCTGGCGGCGCCGCTCGTCGCGCCCCCGGGCGGCGCGGCCGTGCTGCCGCCCCCGCCCGGGCAGCGGGTAGCGGTCGCCGAGGACGCGGCCTTCAGCTTCGTCTACCCGCATCTCGTCCGGCACTGGCGGGCCGAGGGCGCCGAGCTGCTGGGGTTCTCGCCGCTCGCCGGGGCCGGGCCGGACCCGTCGGCCGACGCCTGCTGGCTGCCCGGCGGCTACCCGGAGTTGCACGCCGGACGGCTGGCCGCGGGCGGCTTCTTCGCCGCGCTCCGGGCCTTCGCCGCCGACCGGCCGGTGCACGGCGAGTGCGGCGGCTTCATGGCGCTCGGCAGCGGGCTCGAGGACGCCGACGGGGTGACGCACCCCATGGCGGGACTGCTCGGCCACGTCACCAGCTTCGCCAGGCGCAGGATGAACCTCGGCTACCGCCAGGCCCGGCTGCTCGCCGACTCGCCGATCGGCCCGGCCGGCGCCACGGTGCGCGGGCACGAGTTCCACTACGCGCGGCTGGTCGAGCCGGGCGACGACGCGCCCCTCGCCGAGCTGTTCGACGGCGGCGGCAACCCGCTGGGTCCGTCGGGCGCGCGTCGCGGGAATGTCACCGGCACCTTCTTCCACGCCATCGCCGGAGAGGGCTGATGCTCGAGATCGTGGTCATAGGCATCGGCGCCGGCAATCCCGAGCACATGACCGTCGAGGCGATCGCGGCCCTGAACGCCGCCGACCTCGTGCTGATCCCGAGCAAGGGCGCGGCCAAGGCCGACCTCGCCGAGCTGCGCCGGGGGATCTGCGACCGCTTCCTGACCAACCCGGCCACCCGGCTCGTCGGCTTCGACATGCCGGAGCGCGACGAAAGCGCCGGCTACCGCGCCGGAGTCGAGGCCTGGCATCGCGCGATCGCCGCCGAGTACCGGCGGCTGCTCGACGGCGAGCGCGGCCGCGCGGCGCTGCTGGTCTGGGGCGACCCCGGCCTCTACGACAGCACGCTGCGCATCCTCGACCACCTCGAGGCCGGCGGGCTCGGCTTCACCCGCCGGGTGGTGCCGGGGATCACCAGCCTGCAGGCACTCGCCGCCCGCCACGCCGTCGCGCTCAACACGATCGGCGGGCCGGTGCACGTCACCACCGGCCGCCGGCTGCGCGAGGCGGTGCCAGAGGCCGACTCGATCGCGGTGATGCTCGACGGCGGCGCCGGGTTCGAGGCGGTGCCGGCCGCGGACTTCGACATCTGGTGGGGCGCCTACCTCGGGATGGAGCAGGAGATCGCCATCGCCGGGCCGCTCGCCGAGGTCGGCCCGCGCATCGCCGAGGCGCGGGCCGCGGCGCGCGCCGAGCATGGCTGGATCATGGACGTCTACCTGCTCCGCCGCCGCTGAGCGCGGTGCGCGACCGGATCCGCGCGGCGGCCAGCCGGCGCGGGCACCTGGCGTCGCCGGCGTCGCAGAGCCTGAAAACACGCGCTCGCTGTCCTCCGACGTCGCCGTCCCGCACCCGGGGCTCAGCGGCAGTCCCCGAGCCCGTCCTTGACCAGCGCGTAGCGCATCCCGGGCGTCGGCCGGCCCGACAGGTGAAGCCGGCCGGTCGCCTGTCCGAGCGTCGCGTCGGGCGGCAGCGGCGCGCCGATCCGCGGCACCGCCATGCCCGGGCCCCAGCCCCCGGGCCATTCCTCGGCGCCGCTCCAGACGATCAGGCAGGCGCCCGGCGACGGGTTCGGCGGCGGCGCGTAGAGCGTGTAGTCGGCCGCGACCAGCCGCGTGCCGGGGAAGCGGGCGAGAAGCGCCGCCGCCGGTAACTCCTGGCGCCGCGACAGCGCGAGGATGGTGCCGTGGGTGAAGCCGGCCGCGCGCAGCGCCCGCGCATAGCCGTCGATCGGCTGGAACTCCTCGCAGGCGCCGCAGGCGGCGGCGTCGCGCCGGGTCTCGGGCGAGAACGCGACCGCCGCCGCCAGGCAGCAGGCGAACAGCGCCGCGGCGAATCCCGGCGCCGCCCAAGGTCGCAGCCCCGCGCGATCGAGCCGCCCGATCAGCCAGACAGGAACCAGGACCAGGAAGAACAGGTGGTGCGGCCGCAGGTAGGACGCCCCGGCCAGCGCGTAGACCGCGGCGAGTCCGATGCCGATGACGATCGTCCGGCCGAGGAGGCTCAGCGCCGAGGCCCGCGCCGGATCGGCCGGCGCCAGGCGGCGGAACGCGCCCGGAAAGCAGGCGAGCGCGAGCACCCCGAATGGCACGGCGAGGATGCTGGCCCCTGCCTCGACGAGCCCGCCGAGACCCTCGGCGACGCGCGCCGTAGCCGGCGTCGCCGACGATCTGCGTCTCGACCTGCTGCGCGAGCACGGCGGCGTGCCCGCCGACCCAGGCTAGGTGCGGCGCGACCATCAGCGCCGCCACGGCGAGCGCGACCAGCATCCGCCGCCGCAGCACCAGTCCCCGCCATTCGGCGAGCGACAGCGCGGCGCCGAGCAGGCTGGCCACCAGGATCGCGAAGTTGTAGCGCGCGAGCACGCCGAGCCCGACGGCGAGCCCGAGCAGGGCGTAGGCGCCGACGCTGCCCCGGTCCCGCGCCCCGAGCGCCGCCAGCACCAGCGCCGGCGCCAAGGCCAGCGCCAGCGTGGTGTTGGTCAGGTAGAACATCAGGTACCAATGGAAGTGCAGCGTCGCCAGCACGCCGAAGGCGGCGCAGATCGCGAGCAACGGATTGGGCTGCAGCCGCCGCGCCAGCGCGTACAGTCCCGCGACCATCGCGAAGGCTCCGGCGAGGCGCAGGGCGTAGACCACCGGCAGCTCCGGCCCGGTCAGCCGCGTCACCAGGTGCGCCAGCCAGTAGAACGCCGGCGGGTTCTTGGAGTGGTAGCCCCACTCGAGCGACTGGGCGAGGAGCAGCGTCTCGAGATCGTCGCTGCGCCCCGAAGGCGCGAGCAGCGCCGCCTGCGCCAGCATGACCACGGTGTAAAGCCCGAAGACGAGCAGCGGCCCGGCGGGCGCGAGGGCGGAGAGGCGCGCGCTGCTCATTGCCCGGGCTTCTATCGCGGCCCTGCCCCGGAGGTCCAGCCACGCGCGTCGCGCCGATTGACACGGGCCGGACGGTCGGAGGATCGTCGCGCGGGCGACCAGGCAGGACGCGGCGATGATGATCGGCAAGCCCCGCTGCTGATCGCCACCGAGGTCGCGCTGGCGCCGTGGGGGAGCCTGCCGCGCAGCGACTACACGTCGAAGCTGGTGGACTGGTCCGCCGCGTCGTGAGGGGAGGGACGACATGCGCAAGCTGCAGAGCCAGGGGGTGCACCACATCACCCTGGTCGGGGCCGACCGGCAGACCTCGATCGACTTCTGGGAGGGGGTGCTCGGCATGCCCTTCGTGTTCGAGCAGCCGAACCTCGACCGGGCGTCGGAGAGCCACCTCTACTTCGATCCCGGCGACGGGCGGCTGATCACAATCTTTACCGACGAGAGCCGCAGGCCCGACCCGGCGCGCACGCCGACCGACATCGGCTGCGTGCACCATCTGGCGCTGGCGGTCAGCGCGGCGACGTTCCGGCAGGCGGTGGAGCGGCTCGACGAGCGCGGCGTCCAGCACTCGGGGGTCAAGGACCGCGGCTTCATGGATTCGATCTACTTCAAGGATCCGCTCGGGCTGCTGATCGAGCTCGCCGCCTACCGCTTCGAGCCGCCGGCCGGCTGGACGCACGGCGAGGTGCTGCTGGAGGCGCACCGGCTGCGCGTCGCCCGGGGCGACTACGCGATCGCCGAGATCCATCTCGCCGACGCGATCGAGGCGCTGACCGCGCGGCGCCGCGAGAGCCTGTCGTCCGACCGCGCCCCGAAGGACCCGTACCGTCCAGCCTAGCGGCAGCTGCAATCCGCCGGGCCGAGTCCGGTGGATCCGCGCTCAGGGCGCGACCATGTAGCCGCCGTCGACGGGGAGCGACACGCCGTGCACCATCGCGGCGGCGTCGGAGAGCAGGAACAGGATCACCTCGGCGACGTCCTCGGGCTCGGCGAAGCGGCCGACCGGGATGCGGCTCAGCATGGCGGCGGCCTTGGCCTCGTCGCTCCACGCCTTGATCGCCATCGGGGTCAGCGTGACCGTCGGGTTGACGGCGTTGACGCGGATGCCCCTGGGCCCGAGCTCGACGGCCATGACGCGGGTCAGGCCGTCGAGGGCGGCCTTCGAGGTGCAGTAGGCGGCGTGGTCGCGGAAGCCGACGAAGGCGGAGACCGAGGAGACGTTGACGATGGCGCCCCGGGCGCCGCGGGCGACGATCGAGCGGGCGAACTCCTGAGCCACGATCATCGGCGCCCGGGTGTTGACGGCGTAGAGGTGGTCGAGGTGCTCCTGCGGCAGGTCGAGGAAGGCGTCGAGCTCGGTGGTGCCGGCGTTGTTGACCAGCAGATCGGCCGGCAGCGCCTCCCGCACGGCGGCGCGGGCGGCGGCCGGGTCGCCGAGATCGACAGCGATCGATCCGCCGCCGGTCTCGGCGTCGAGCGACGCCAGGTCCGCGCTCGAGCGCGAGAGCGCGACCACCTCGGCGCCGCGGCGGGCGAGCATCAG
>Ga0247828_10000290_pt1 | contig 17985 bp, 9 predicted proteins | sample 12C_Control_Day3_FD_192425 | JGI IMG/M metagenome (GOLD analysis project Ga0247828, IMG submission 192425) | Soil microbial communities from agricultural site in Penn Yan, New York, United States - 12C_Control_Day3 | ecosystem: Environmental > Terrestrial > Soil > Agricultural land | place: USA... | reverse complement strand
GTTGCTCGCCGGGCGCCGGGAGGTTGGGTGTCTGCCCCGGATACTGCGAGTTGATGTGGTTGTAGATCGAAGTAATAGTCGCGATTGCAGAGACCGCGGCGATTGTGTAGCCGCCAGTGGCAACAGGATTCTCCCTGATCTGTCGAGTTAAAACCGCGCCCGACGCCATGGCAGAATTTGCCATTCCGGCAAGCAAGCCGGTTAACGCCGTGTAGATCTGCGGGCCAATTGATTGCCACCATCCTGGGACAGCCTCAGAGTGTTCCTCACGTCGATAGGGAGATTCTGATATGCCGCCAGCTTCAACATCCATTAGTGCATGAAGCTCCGTTTCAAAATCATGTACTACAGGCTCATAGGCCTCAGCCGCAGGGAACTTCAGCAAATTATCGAATTCGCTTAGGGTATTGAGCACCGACTGTGCCAATTGCTCAAACGACGTAGTCTCATTCGGTGTTGTGGATGATGACTCGTTGGCAGGTTCGCCACTGACAACTGCTTCTTCAACGCGTTTATTTGTCTGGTCTGCTGGCAAAGCAGGAACTGGAACTGCTGGGAGGTGAGGTTTAACCCTTTCAGCGATCGACAATACACCCACTGTATCCAGCGCGTTGAGAACATACAGAACCTTCCCGAATAAACCGCCGGTGTAACGCGGCCCTGTAGTGATAACCTCATTGTAAAAGCTGGATTTTCGTTCGATCTCCACCATTGTGGCCAGTAGCGCTGACTCAGGCTGACGGGGCTCGATTTCTGCTGTGAGAGCGGATTCAACCGGAGTACCAAAGATAAAGTCGTGAACATTGAGTAGGAGAGAGTTCGCGTTGTTTTGAATCACGCTTATGGCGTCTGAAGGCGAGAAGGCCATATTGACTGGAAGCCAGCTCCGATCTGGACGTTTGTCAACTTTCTCGATTGCCTCTAGGCGCTCTTTGAGTTGCTGTACCGTTCCTGGAAAGCGAACGGACCAGCGTTCACGTTCGTTCGGACTAGATTCTTTCATGCCCTGAGCAAAGTCTGCCATCAAAGACTGTGCTTCTTTGGGGGAAGGTCTGATGTGAATCAGATCTTCCAATTGCCTCAGCGTTTCATTAAGAGTGCCTACACTTGACTCGGGGATATACCCCCGCGATTGTTGCGTGAATTCCTTCAGGGCTTTCCATGTGTCGTCGTCGAGCAATTCGCCATTGGCAACTTGCTGTTCTCTTTGTGCTCGGGAAGCGGTTATTTGCTTCTGAATAAAACCTTGTACGCCTTTACCGTCGTTGCCCCGAGGAAAGTTGGTGTCTTCCCCGAAACTATTTGCCCACCGGGCTGGAGGCAGGTGACAGATAGTTTCTACAAACTCTCGCAACCGCTCTGGTGCAAGCCCGGCTAACGGCTTGATCGAACGCAGGATTGCCTCGGACAGTAGCGGCGCCAGTGTTTTTCCCGTATCCGTTTGTAGAACTCCTGATTCGAGTATCTGGAGGACATCATTCTCCGAAACTGTCTGCGTTCGAAGACGGTTCTCCAACGAAGTCCAGGCTTTCTCGAGCGACGTTTGATCGCAGATTGCTCCCGTTTCTTTTAAAAAATCGGGCATCTCGTTGGCAGTTAATAGTCCGTTGTACACCGGACAGGGAACTGGCAGTTGAGCGTCGTGAGCAGGACGCCCCCCTGATACTGCCTTCTCTGGAATGACGTAAAGCTGCGGGGGCAACGGATGGTTGCGTGTACTGGCGCCCGACAACCGATGGGCGGCAGAAGGCAGCATGTTTTGAGCAAAAGGAGTCGCGGATGTGGCGGCACGTGTTGCAGTGGCATTGACCGGAGGCAAAAGAAGTCTTCCATACACGAGATGACCGAAACCCTTGGCTCTCTAAACGAAAGCCAAGGCATCAAGCGGCGAAAGATAAGCGATTCGTTTTTTTGAATAGTGATGGAAATATCTGGTATTTATCGGGACGCAGGAAGGCAAATGATCAATTGCCGAGAATGCCTTTGACCTTGTCTCGCAGCTGATCAATGGAAAACGGTTTGCCTATCAGATGCATGCCGTCAGGCACGTCAATGTTTTCGGCGTAACCGCTGGCAAACATGATCGGCAACGCAGGCCGCAATGCACGGGCTTTATCGGCCAATTCCCGTCCATCCATGCCCGGCAAACCTACGTCCGTCATCATCAGGTCAATGTGTCGGTCAAGCTCTTTGAGAATTTCCAGTGCCTGCTCGCTGCCGTCAGCTTCCAACACCTTGAACTCCAACTCCTCCAGCACATCGACAATCAACATGCGCACGATGTCATCGTCTTCAACGACCAGGATGGTGGAGGGGGTGGCGGACATAGTGAATTTCTCAGAATGGATGGGCGGTTGCCGGTCTATCGAATTTGCCGGCCCTCTTGCATGAGTAAGTGGCGGATCCCGACAAGTTCCCGACGCGTTATAAAAATAATTGGACTCAGGATAACCGCTCCTTTGCTGCGCACGCAGCTCAATGTAGGACTTTGCGCAAAAAGGCGTGAGAAAATTGGATCAACGTGCCAGGTTTGGGGCAAACTCCCTGGTTTTCACCAGTTCGACAAGGCTTAACTATGACCTCTGAGTCTTCGGTTGATGAGCAACGATTTCGTAAACTCCTGAGCCGCAACATCAGCCTGCCGCTGGGCGTCGGCCTCATCAGTGCCGTTTTCTTTGTGTCGCTGATCACGTATTTGCTCTCGACGATTCAGTGGGTCGAGCACACCGACCGGGTGATCAATAATGCCAATGAGGCGGTCAAGCTGACGGTTGATCTGGAAACCGGCATGCGCGGTTTCCTGCTCAGTGGTGACGACAAGTTTCTGGAACCTTACGAAACGGCGAAACCGAGAGTCGAGATTGTCCTCAAGACCTTGCTCGAATTGACCGCCGACAACCCGGCTCAAACCGACCGTCTGCGCCGGTTGCAGTCGTTACAGCAGGAATGGGCTGAATACGCGCAAACCATGATCGACTTGCAGCGCACCAGCGGCGATTACCGCAGCGCGGTCCGGGCCGGAAAGGGCAAACGCCTGACTGATGAGGTACGCAAGCAGTTCGAAGACGTGATCGACATGGAGCAGCAGCTGCGTGCCGCGCGTAATGAAGAGGTGCGCCGTACCACAGTCTGGAGCATCGGTCTTTATCTGTTGTTCATCGCCGCGATCAGTGGGCTGCTGGCCTATATCGGCCGCCGCGATTTGTTGAATCTGTCGCAAAGCTACAGCGCCAACCTCGCCGCGCAACAAGCCAGCGCCGAACGCTTGCAGCGCCAGGCGTGGCTGCGCAACGGCCAGACTGAGCTCGCTGAGCAGGTGCTGGGCCAACTGTCGTTGAACTTGCTGGGGCGCAACATCCTGCAATTTTGCGCGCAGTATCTGGGCAGCGCCGTGGCGGCGATTTACGTCCGCGAAGAGCACGGTGGTCTGCGGCGCATAGCGTCTTACGGTTTCTCCCGTGAGCAGGAAGCAATCGAACAACACATCTATAGCGAAGAAGGTATCGTCGGTCAGGTCGCGCAGCAGGCGCGGCTGATACGCCTGGACGCAGTCCCGAGCGACTACTTCAAAGTCAGCTCCGGCCTCGGTGACGGCTTGCCGTGCAGCGTGCTCGTGGTGCCAACCAGCGATGACGACCGGGTCAACGGCGTTATCGAGCTGGGTTTCCTGCGTCCACTGGACGACCGTGACATTGAATTGCTTGAACTGATCTGCGGCAACATCGGCACTTCGATCGAGGCGGCGCGCTATCGTCAGCGGTTGCAGGAAGTGCTGGCCGAAACCCAGCAGCTCAACGAAGAACTGCAAGTGCAGCAGGAAGAACTGAAAACCGCCAACGAAGAACTCGAAGAGCAGTCGCGAATTCTCAAGGAGTCCCAGGCGCACCTGGAGACCCAACAGGTCGAACTCGAACAGACCAATGAACAGCTCGCCGAGCAGGCCGAAGCGCTGGCCGAGCAGCGCGATGCCATGGACCTGAAGAACACCGAGCTCAATCAGGCGCAGATCCAGCTCGAAGAGCGCGCCGAAGAGTTGCAGCGCTCAAGCAAGTACAAGTCGGAATTCCTCGCCAACATGTCCCACGAGCTGCGCACGCCGCTGAACAGTTCGTTGATCCTGGCCAAGTTGCTGGCGGAAAACCCTCAAGACAACCTCAGTGCCGAACAGGTGAAGTTCGCCGAGTCGATTTATTCGGCCGGCAACGATTTGCTCAACCTGATCAACGACATTCTCGATATCTCCAAGGTTGAGGCCGGCAAGCTCGAAATCCGTCCGGAGACCACCAGCGTGGCGCGTCTGGTCGATGGCTTGCGTGGAATGTTCCAGCCGTTGGCGCTGGATAAAGGCCTCGATTTCCACGTTGAACTGCAAAACGGCGCGCCGGGCATGATCTTCACCGACCGCCAGCGCCTGGAGCAGGTCATCAAGAACCTGCTGTCCAACGCAGTGAAATTCACCGAGGCCGGCAGCGTCAGCCTCAGCGTTGCCACGGCCCCGGACAATGGCATTGCCTTTATCGTCCGCGATTCCGGAATCGGCATCGCCACGGATCAGCACGACAGTATTTTCGAGGCATTCCGCCAGGCCGATGGCACCACCAACCGGCGCTACGGTGGCACCGGCCTGGGGCTGTCGATTTCCCGTGACCTGGCCGCGCTGCTTGGCGGCTCGATCAGCGTCACCAGCGCGCCGGGGCAGGGCAGTGTGTTTACTCTGGTCTTGCCGCAACAGTATGTCGAACCGGGTGAAGAACCCGTCGAGCCGATGCGCGCCGCGCCGGTAGCGATTGCACCGCACGTTGCCCCGGCGACCGTGGCAGCGCTGGTGGTCGAGGATATTCCGCGCTTCAACGATGACCGCCAGAAGGCGCCGTTCACCACGCGTTGCATCCTGGTGGTGGAAGACGAACCTAACTTTGCGCACATCCTCTTCGACCTCGCCCACGAGCTGGGTTATCACTGCCTGGTGGCGCACGGTGCCGACGAAGGCTACGACCTGGCCCGACAGTTCATTCCCGATGCGATCCTGCTGGATATGCGCCTGCCGGATCATTCCGGGCTGACGGTGCTGCAACGCTTGAAGGAACACGCCGAAACCCGGCATATCCCGGTGCATGTGATTTCGGTCGAGGACCGAGTCGAAGCCGCCATGCACATGGGCGCGATCGGTTATGCGGTCAAGCCGACCACCCGCGAAGAGCTCAAGGACGTGTTCGCACGCCTGGAGGCCAAGCTGACCCAGAAGGTCAAGCGAGTGCTGCTAGTTGAAGATGATGACCTGCAGCGAGACAGCATTTCGCGGTTGATTGGTGATGATGACATCGAAATCACCGCCGTCGGCCTCGCTCAGGATGCGCTGGAACTGCTGCGCACCACGATATTCGATTGCATGATCATCGACCTGAAGTTGCCGGACATGCTCGGCAATGACTTGCTCAAACGCATGTCCACCGAAGATATCTGTTCGTTCCCGCCAGTGATTGTCTACACCGGGCGCAACCTGACCCGGGACGAAGAGGCCGAACTGCGCAAGTATTCACGCTCGATCATCATCAAGGGCGCGCGTTCGCCCGAGCGTTTGCTGGATGAAGTGACACTTTTTCTGCACAAAGTCGAATCACGGTTGTCCCATGAACGGCAGAAGATGCTCAAGACCGCCCGCAGCCGCGACAAGGTCTTCGAGGGCCGTAAAGTGCTGCTGGTGGACGACGATGTACGCAACATCTTCGCCCTGACCAGTGCATTGGAGCAAAAAGGGGCAGTCGTGGTGATTGGCCGAAATGGCCGCGAAGCGATTGATCGATTGAATGAAGTAGAGGACATCGATCTGGTGTTGATGGACGTGATGATGCCGGAGATGGATGGCTTTGAAGCCACCATCGAGATCCGCAAGGACCCGCGCTGGCGCAAGCTGCCGATCATTGCGGTGACGGCCAAGGCCATGAAGGACGATCAGGAGCGCTGCCTGCAGGCGGGCGCCAATGATTACCTGGCCAAGCCCATCGACCTGGACCGGTTGTTTTCGTTGATTCGTGTGTGGTTGCCGAAGATGGAACGTATTTAAGTGGAGCGCAATTATTCAGTGGAGCGAAACTACGAGATCGAATTGCGGTTGTTGATTGAGGCCATCTACCTCAAGTACAGCTACGATTTTCGTGATTACTCCGGCGCATCGATCAAGCGCCGGGTGACCCATGCGCTGAGTCAGTTTGAATGCAGCACCATTTCGGCCTTGCAGGAAAAAGTCCTGCATGACCCGACCGCGTTCATGCAACTGCTGCAACTGCTAACGATTCCGGTCAGTGAAATGTTCCGCGATCCCTCGCACTTCCTGGCCATTCGCGAGGAAGTGGTGCCACTGCTCAGGACGTATCCGTCGATCAAGATCTGGATTGCCGGTTGCAGCACGGGTGAGGAAGTCTATTCGATGGCCATCCTGCTGCGTGAAGAAGGCTTGCTGGATCGCACCATCATTTACGCCACCGACATCAATCCGCGATCGTTGGAGAAAGCCAAGCAAGGGATATTCTCGATGGAGAACGTCCGCGCCTACACTGCCAACTATCAGCAGGCTGGTGGCAAGTGCTCGTTCGCCGACTACTACACGGCGGCCTATGGCTACGCGATTTTCGACAAGACGCTGTGCGAGAACGTGACCTTTGCCGATCACAGCCTGGCGACCGACAGTGTATTTTCAGAAACTCAATTAATTTCATGTCGTAACGTGCTGATTTACTTTAATAAAAAATTACAGGATCGAGCTTTCGGTTTGTTTCATGAGTCGCTGTGTCATCGTGGTTTTTTGGTGCTTGGCAGTAAGGAAACCCCTGATTTTTCAGCCTACGGCAACCAATTCGAACCGCTGGTCAAACACGAACGGATCTATCGCAAATCATGAACGGTGCAATGGGGTTACCTACTGTTGAAGCGATCGTGATCGGTGCATCGGCCGGCGGGGTCGAGGCGCTGCTCAACATCCTCAGCCCGCTGCGCGCAGGTTTCGTGTTGCCGATCATTGTTGTGTTGCATTTACCCGATGAACGCCGCAGCCACTTGGCCGAAGTCTTCGCGCGGCGCGTGGCGCTGCCGGTGCGCGAGGCCAGCGACAAAACGCCGGTCGAGGCCGGCACCCTGTATTTCGCCGCGCCCGGTTATCACCTGTCGGTGGAGCAGGACCGCAGTTTTTCCTTGAGTCAGGAAGATCGCGTGCACCATTCGCGGCCGGCGATCGATTACCTGTTTGAGTCCGCTGCCGATGCCTACGGCTCAACCCTGGCCGCTGTGTTGCTGACGGGCGCCAATCGCGACGGTGCGAAGGGGATGGCGCTGGTGAAGCAGCGCGGCGGCCTGACCATCGTGCAAGACCCGCAGGAGGCCCAAGTGGCAACCATGCCCCAGGCTGCGCTGGATATTCACCAGCCAGACCACATTCTCCCTATCCGCGGCATCGGCCGTCTGCTTGTCGAGCTGGAACGAATCGCATGCTAAGTAATATTCAGGCCAAACTGCTGATCGTTGACGATCTGCCGGAGAATCTGTTGGCACTTGAAGCGCTGATCAAGCGCGAAGACCGCACCGTCTACAAAGCGCAATCGGCTGACGAGGCTTTGTCGCTGCTGCTGCAACACGAATTTGCCATGGCCATTCTCGACGTGCAGATGCCTGGCATGAACGGCTTCGAGCTGGCCGAAATGATGCGCGGCACGGAAAAGACCAAGAACATTCCCATCGTCTTCGTCAGTGCCGCCGGACGCGAACTCAACTACGCGTTCAAAGGCTATGAAAGCGGCGCCGTGGACTTCCTGCACAAACCGTTGGATATCCATGCGGTCAAGAGCAAGGTCAACGTCTTCGTCGAGCTGTTCCGCCAGAGCAAGGCGATGAAACAGCAGGTTGAAGAGCTGGAACAAAGTCGCCGTGAGCAGGAAGCGCTGCTCCAGCAATTGCAAAGCACTCAACTGGAGTTGCAACAGGCCGTGCGCATGCGCGATGACTTCATGTCTATCGTGGCTCATGAAGTGCGCACGCCGCTCAATGGCCTTATTCTCGAAACCCAACTGCGCAAAATGCACCTGGCCCGGGATAACGCCGCCGCGTTCACGCTCGACAAAATGCACGCAATGGTCGATCGCGACGAGCGGCAGATCAAAAGCCTGATCCGGCTGATCGAAGACATGCTCGATGTGTCACGCATCCGCACCGGCAAACTGTCGATCCGCCCGACGCTGTTCGACCTTTCAACGCTGGTACGCGGTTTGTTGCAGAACTTTGCGCAACAGATCGAAGCCGCCGAGGCGTCCGTGTCCCTGGAGGCCGAGCAAGCGGTGATTGGCAACTGGGACGAGTTTCGTATTGAACAGGTGATTTCCAACCTGCTGACCAACGCGTTGCGCTACGGCGCCAAGAGTCCGATCAGTGTGAAGGTGTACAGTGAGAGCGGTCAGGCGCGGGTTGAGGTGCGTGATTGCGGGATCGGCATCAGCGAAGAAAACCAGCAAAGGATTTTCCAGCAGTTCGAGCGCGTAACGGCCAAACACGCCGTCGCCGGGCTGGGCCTGGGATTGTTTATTTCCGAACAGATTGTCACCGCCCATGGCGGTACCATTACCGTCGAAAGCCGGATTGGCGAAGGCGCCCTGTTTCGCGTTTGTCTGCCGCTGTAGGAAAACAGCCCGATAAACGCAACCTCTGAGCGACCCCACGGTCGTATCAGCAGCAATTGACCGAACAAAGGCTTCCCATGAGTGAAGATGCACAAGACGTCGTATTGATCGTCGAAGATGACCCCTCGATTCTGATGGTCCTGTCGGCCTATTTGTCGGGCGAGGGCTACCGGGTGTTGCAAGCCGAAAACGGCGAGCAGGCTTTTGAGATCCTTGCCAGTAAGCCACACCTGGACATGATGATCACCGACTTCCGTCTACCGGGCGGGATCTCGGGCGTTCAGATTGCCGAGCCCGCGGTAAAACTGCGACCCGAGCTCAAAGTGATTTTCATCAGCGGGTATCCTCAGGAAATCCGCGAGACGGATAGCCCGATCACCCGCACGGCGCCGATTCTGGCCAAGCCGTTCGACCTGGATGTCTTGCAGGAGATAATGCAGGACATGCTTTCCTGATTCCTTGTAGGAGCTGCCGAAGGCTGCGATCTTTTAACGATCAAGATCAAAAGATCGCAGCCTTCGGCAGCTCCTACACGGGGTCAGGCACTGATCATCTCCCGCACTTTCGCCGTCAACAGGTCGAAGGTGAACGGTTTGGTGATCATCTGCATACCCGGGTCGAGGAAACCGCCGCGCACCGCCGCGTGCTCCGCGTACCCGGTGATGAACAACACCTTCAGCCCCGGGCGGAACTGCCGGCCGATTTCCGCCAGTTGCCGGCCGTTCATGCCGGGCAGGCCGACGTCGCTGATCAGCAGGTCGATGCGTTGCGCAGAATCGAAGATCGGTAACGCGCTGTCAGCATCGCAGGCTTCGAGAAAGGCATACCCCAAATCACTCAACACGGTGCTCACCAGCACTCGCACTGCCGGGTCGTCTTCGACGATCAGCACGGTTTCGCCATTCTGCGCGAAGAGCGGGTGTTGACTGTCCGTCGGCAGTTCTTGCGGCAGGTCGCCACCGTAACGCGGCAGAAACAGACTGACCGTCGTGCCTTCACCCACTTCGCTTTGAATGGCGACGTGGCCGCGCGATTGCTTGCTGAAGCCATAGATCATCGACAGTCCGAGGCCGGTGCCCTGGCCGATCGGCTTGGTGGTGAAGAAAGGGTCAAAGGCGCGGTTGATGGTGCTTTGCGGCATGCCGCAGCCATTGTCGGTGACGCTGAGCGTCACGTAATCACCGGGCGTGAGGTTGCTGTGCAGGTCGGTGAACGGTTTATCCAGGTATTGATTGGATGTTCGCACCACCAGCCTGCCGCCATTAGGCATGGCGTCGCGAGCATTGATGACCAGGTTGAGCAGGGCGCTTTCCAGTTGATTGGGGTCCGCCTCGGCCACCCACAATTGCTCGCTCAACTGCATGTCCAGGCGAATGCTTTCATTGATGCTGCGTTGCAGCAGTTCACCCATGGACACGACCAGTGTGTTCATTTCCACGGGCTTGGAATCGAGCGACTGACGGCGGGAAAACGCCAGCAGACGATGGGTCAGCCCGGCGGCACGATTGGCCGAGGTCACGCCTAGATCGATCAGGCTGTCCAGATCATCGGTACGACCACGGGCCAGACGCCGGCGCAGCAACTCCAGACTGCCGATGATGCCGGTCAGCATGTTGTTGAAGTCGTGGGCGATACCGCCGGTGAGTTGCCCGACCGCTTCCATTTTCTGTGACTGGCGCAACACTTCTTCGTTATGGCGCAGTTGGGCGGTGCGCTCTTCGACCTGTTGCTCCAGGGTTTCCAACGTGTTTTGCAGGCGCAGTTCGCTTTGGCTCAAGTCGACCAGCCGATCCCTGGCTTCGTACTGTCGTCGACGGCCGCGCAGGGCGGTCGTCACCAGGCTGATCAAGGTCTCCGGGTGAAAGGGCCGTTCGAGGAACGTGACATTGCCCAGTTGCGGCCCGAAGCGTGAAGCGGGGTTCTGCTCAGGGCCGCCGTGGTGCGTCAACAGGACGATCGGCAGATCGGACCAGGCCGGTTGTTGATCAATCAACCCCAGTAGCGGCTCAAGATCACTGCCCAACAAGGCTTCGGAAGAGATCAGCAATAAGCCGGCACCTTGTTCAAGCTCGCGGCACAGGTGAGGCAGGTCCGCACAGATGACCCCGTCGAAGCCCGCCTCCTTGAGCAACATCATTGCAATCTGACTGTCACGCCCTAGCGGCGCGAGAATGATCGCGCGTTCGGATGTCGCCGCTTGGGTCATCACTGGCCTTCATCCCCAAGCAACGGCATGCTTGCCCCCATATAAGTGGGGACGCCGCGCAGTACGCCCTGGAAGGCATCCAAGGGTTCGCCGATGGTCATGCCATGGGCACTGATGCGGTATTCGCGGATGGTTGATTCATGGCTGCCGGTGCGTTTCTTGATAATCGAAATAGCCCGGCGGACTTTGCCCAATGCTTCGAAGTATCGCAACAGAATCACCGTGTCGGCCAGGTAAGTGATGTCCACCGGGGCCTGCATGTCGCCGACCAGCCCGTGCTGGGCGACGGTCATGAAGGTCGCCGCACCTTGGCGGTTGAGGTAAAGCAGCAACTCGTGCATATGCAGCACCAGCGCGTTCTCTTCCGGCATCGCCGCTTGATAGCCATTGATGCTGTCGATGACCACGGTCTTGATGTCGCGCTCATCGACGCAGCGGCGAACCCGGTGGGAGAACTCGCCGGGGGACAGTTCGGCGGCATCCACCTGCTCGATCAGCAGGTTCCCGCTATCCTGCAACGCTTGCAGATCGATGCCGATGTTCTTCATGCGTTCGAACAGCAACCCCAGTTCTTCGTCGAAGATGAACAGCGCCGCTTTCTCGCCCCGGGCCACGGCAGCTGCGGCGAATACCATCGAGATCAACGATTTGCCCGTACCGGCCGGACCGAGAATCAGCGTGCTGGAACCGGTTTCGATACCGCCGCCCAGCAAGGCATCCATTTCCTGAATGCCACTGGTCAACTGGCGCCGGATATAGGTGCCGCGATGCTCGGCAGCCACCAGGCGTGGAAACACGTGCACACCATCCGCCATGATCGTGAAGTCATGGAAGCCGCCGCGGTATTTCTGGCCGCGGTACTTCACGACGCGGATTCGACGTCGCTCGGCGCCGTAGTTAGGCGTCAATTCTTCCAGGCGAATCACACCGTGGGCCACACTGTGTACCGTTTTGTCGAGGGACTCAGTGGTCAAGTCATCCAGCAGCAACACCGTGGCGTCGTAGCGCACGAAGTAATGCTTGATCGCCAGAATCTGTCGACGGTAGCGCAGCGAGCTTTGCGCCAGCAGGCGAATTTCCGACAGGCTATCGAGGATCACGCGGGTCGGTTTAACCCGTTCGACCACTTCGAAGATCTGCCGGGTGGCTTCACCGAGCTCAAGGTCGGAGGAGTACAGCAGCGATTGCTGGTGCTCGGAATTGAGCACGCTTTCGGGGGGCGTAAGTTCGAATATGTGGACGTTTTCTCCCAGTTCCCAGCCGTGGGAACGGGCACCCTGGCGCAATTCGCGCTCGGTTTCAGACAGGGTGATGTACAACGAGCGTTCGCCGGCTTCGGCGCCGGCCATTAGAAAGTGCAGGGCGACGGTGGTCTTACCGGTACCCGGCTCACCTTCGAGTAAAAACACGTGGCCGCGGGACAATCCGCCATTGAGGATGTCATCCAGACCTTCAATACCGGTGGCGGCTTTTACGCTGGTGAACTCGTTGGATGTAGACAAAAAATGCCCTCTCTTGACTAGGGGAAGCGAGGCAGGTGACACGATTGCCACTATCGACTGCCTGTTTCACTTGACCCCTGGCGAAGGCGAGCGTTCAACCTTTTTTACTCGACTTGTAGCAGCTGCCGAAGGCTGCGTTAGGGCGCGCAGCACACGCCGATCGGCAGACCACGAGCGCTGCGAACTCGAACGCAGCCTTCGGCAGCTGCTACTTTGGTGTTTTTCAAAGCCCTTGCTGCAAGGCCGGGTCATCAGGGTTGAGCTGTTCGAGTTGGGCCAACAGAATCTGCACGTTTTGCAGCTGCCCACTTTCTTTCCAGTAATTGATCAGCAGCACCCGTGCCCGGCGATCATTGGGGTGGCGCTGAACGATTTCCTGCAATTGTTTTTGCGCCGCGTCCAGTTCCTGCTCACTGTGCAGCGTGGTAGCCAGGTCGTAGCGGTAATCCTTGTTGTCCGGTTCAAGCTCCACGGCCTTGGACAGACCGAGCAAGGCGAACTCGCTTTGTCCGTGGTGCAACAGCCACAACCCCAGGGCATGTTGCAAATAGGCCGAATCGGGCTGCGCCTTGAGCTGTTTGGCTAACAACTGGCGGGCGGCGTCGTTCTGGCCAAGCTTATCCAGCACTTCGATCTGCATCACCAGCGCGGGCAGGTTGTCCGGGGCAAGGCGCAAGGTGTTTTCCAGAGACTCCTGGGCCTCTTTGAATTCGGCATTGTGCAGATACAACCGAGCCAGCTGGTACTGGTTTTCCGCATTCAGCGGTTCACTCTTGAGGGTTTGTTGCCAGGCATCGATGGCCTGTTCCAGCGGCCCGAAATACAGACCAAGGTCATCCGGCGAAAGCCCGAGTAACGCGTTGACGGCGGCCAGGCGCACGCTCTGCTCGCTGTCCTCGAGCAATGGCCCCAGCAACAGGCTGCGCTGCCCGCTGGGAACCAGACCGCTGATGCTTTTTATCGCGGCAATACGCACGTCCGGTGACTCATGCTGCAAATCCGCATCGGCCAGTTTCAGCGCCACCGAACTTGGATAGTTAGGCAGTTCGGCATGCAGCCAGACGCGACGCTTGGGTGAAATATCCGGCCGGGCCAATTGCTGATAAAGCACCCGCGCCGCGCCCGGTTGGCCGGCACGCGCTTTGGCCAGGGCTTCGCTGTAACCCCGCTTGATGGCCTCAGGGATCACCGGCGTGGTACTGCGCAGGAACGTCCACGCGAGGCCGATGGCAAAGAGGACGCAAAGGCTGATGAGCAGATAGCGGCGGGACTTGGGCATGCAGAATCCGGGAGTAGACAGCTTTGGCAAAGTTGTCAGCTTCGGTCAGGCCGGGCTGTGAGTCAAACCTTGAATGACCCCATCGTGCAGTCAACAAAGTCAAAGGTAGTGCGAAGCATTGGGCGTTTTTTACAAGATGTATACGAGGCAGTTAATTACGCTTCATGAAAATGATTCTGTTCGAACGGAAAACTCAATGCTGCTTTCTCGAAATGAAACACGTGTCGTGAGTCCTTCGACTGTTCCCTTGTCGTTGAATGGTATCCGTCCGCATACCCTTGTTTCTGAAACTTTGTCAGACGCCTGTAATAGCTCGGGAGTGCTGCGCATCAACAGTGCAAATTTGCCGCCCGCTATGGCGTTGAACGCTGACTTGCCTCCGCCGGTACTGGCGTGTGCGACATTTACGTCTTGCCCGGATTTTAATAGTCAGACACACCTTGAACGGGAGTGGTCGGCGATCAAGGAACAGTTAAGAAATACAGCGCTATCGGAGCAAGACGTACTCGAAGTTCTACGCAGCGGCATCTTGTACACGCAGACAGGCAAAGCGCTTTCGGGACTATTTGCCGAGGCAATGCTGCGGTCGATTCGACCAGTCGGGACAGTGACAGAAAGCCGATTGAAAGAAATAGTCGATGTGATTTGCCATTTGCCACCGGACCGGTGGCAATCCGCATTGGGAGAAAATGTCAGGTTCCCGAGCGGACAGAGCGGCGAGGGCGTTACGGGGTTTATACAGTCGCAGCTGATTCGTTCAAGTGAACAACGTGATGAGCGGATCGCCAATAGTGAGTTGGTACAGGATGCGCAGTGGGAGGCGATAAAGTGGGTTGCTGTAAAAGGAAGATCTTACATACGCCCAAATGACAGCAAGCTTTACCAAAAACTGATCATGCTCGAAGACATGCAGGACGTGCGCCCCAAATCAGAGGAGGCCCACAAGGCATTGAGCGAGTTCATTCACGAACTACAAAATCCACCCGTCGGGATACGCCAGCGATGGCACGCTGAATTTCCAAAGTCCGTGGAAACGGTTCTCGCTCAAATAAGTACCCCTGAAATTAGCCGGCAAACCTGGCTGGAATGGATCAGCGCCCCCTTTCTGGAACATGTTCCCAATGGATTGATAACGCTCCGGGACATGTGGCGATACGCTGATAACACCCCGTCTGCGGAGCGGGGTGCAACGCTTCTTTCACGCTTAGAGACCATTGAGCGTAATGCCGATTTTTTTTCCAACGTGAGCCTGGACGGCCCACGTATCCCCGAGGGTATTGCAGCAAAGCTGTTATACGCCTTCAACGCAATGGATACCTTCGGTGTATTGAAGTGGGACCACCGTCATATTTCAACGTCCCGCCCCGATCCAGTACCGGATAGCCGGGCCTGGAAAAATGGCGCGAGCGCCCTGTTCGCGCAACCGTTCGCGGCCGTGCCGGAGCCGCCTCAAGAGGACCTGCCATCACTAAGCCAATTCGCTGCAAAATTTGACGATATCGTTCGCCAGTTCGTCGGGAAGATGATGCCGTGGGACAGTGCATATGCCGATGAAGTCCTGGAGCTTGAAGCTCTGATGGAGAGTGCGTCGGTGTATCAGTCGACAACCGGCCCATTAGAAGACGATCCCTCCGTTTCTCTTCGGAACTATTTGCACGATATGGGTAGTTTCAAGGAGCAGCTGCAGAGCTGGCTTGGCCGAATGAGCGACACGTTAATCAGTACCGGCGTTGCCGTCATGGGGCGAGCAGGTGATTTGATCGAGCGTAATCCGGGGCGTTCTTTAGCTGTTTTCAGCTTATATGCTGCGCTGACTAACCTCTATACAGAGTGGTTTCTGCCTCAGGTTGAAGAGGGGGTCGACCCTGTGAAGGAAGTCGTCCCCGAACAGGATCCTGCGCCAGACGAAGCATTTGTTGTTTTTGAAAACACTCTAGATGGTATAGACGAGATGTTCGAAGACTTTCCGGTGTTTGCGCAAACCGTTGAAAAACGCATCAGTGAATCTGAATATCTTGATCCGTCCGACGACCCGCAGCTTGCGAGGGACATTGAAATGCTATTGCAGCAGCCTGCGCCCGGTCAGCAGGGTGCGACTTATCAAGACTACCTTCAAGATGTGGTCGGGTTGGCGGCGTTAGACGCACAGACTGAATTTGAATACAGCCCAAGCGACGAATCAGCGTCCAGCACTGAAACAACCCAAGCGGGCATGGCGTCTTTTGATACCGCACCCAATCATGTTCGCAGTAAACGTAGCGTGGGTGCTGGCGATGCGATTTTTTCCAGCGTGAAGAATAATCCACATAAAGTTTCAGCGCGCACTGATGTTATGGGGAGCTTTTCGGTGGCCCCATCGACATCGACATCGACATCGACATTGGCACATTGGTTGGTCGAGGCGGGGCAACGTTCATCGAGCCTTGCAGACTTAGCACAACCGGATGAAAACCAAACTGCTGATGCGGAGATTAAAGCAGTGGCGGGTAAATTTATGCAGACGCTAGAGGATCTGCAGTTAATTTCTGATCCGTTAATGTTTATACACACGGTTGTTAATGAAGCCATTTCCAAATCAAATCTACCTCAGAAGATAAAATCTGATCTGAGTGCTAAAACCATGTTTGATGTTCAATTTCGATTGCGCAGAACTGATCGGGAGGATCACAAGCCGCTTTATCAAACCCGGCATAAGAAGTTTAGCCTTGCTCAGTTGTTTGCTGGGCAGCACAAAAAGGAAAAAGCTTGGCGTGAAGAGATCGCCATTTCATGGCCAAGTGGATATAGCGCGGAATTCAAAAGTGTCGTTGATAAAAGTGATCTGGAGGCGGACTACAAAACAAAATTAGAAGAAGTTCTCGCCCAGCCAGGTACTTTCGAACTTTGGAAGGTTGACAAAAAACTAGAGATACAGCGTGCCATCAAGATCTATCTAAAACAACAAGGGAGCACGGAAAGCGGCAAGAAAATAGCCAAGGAGTTCCTGGCTGACAATGTAACGCCCGTGACGATTTCTATCCGCGACGGCAGTATGAGTAAGTCTCATGAGGTGAGTAACGCCATCTATCTGCCGGGCAAAAAGGGCTCTCCGGGGTTATTCGTGTTTTTAGGGGGGAACAGTACCGTTATCGAATATCCAGTTGATCTGCTAAGAAGGTCAGCAACGATTGAGAAGTTCCCTGCGCTCAGGGAAGAATTGTCCAGAAGAATTTCGCTGAGGGATTTGTTGGCACGTGGTGATAAGGATTTTAAATTCAGCCTAGGTTATATCGATCATGAGTCTTTGCGGTTTGAATTAAGAGATTTGCTCGGATTGTTGGGCTTTCCTCTCGAAAAATTTACACGACTGGATTTTAAGGTTCCTTATGAACCCATTATGTTTGGGTGGGAGGACAGCGATTCGGAGCCAATATATAAAGAGCTTTTTCAACGACAGATCGAGCAGGTTACAATTGCCATCGATACACTAAGCTCAACTCCTAGCGAGCGCCTTACCGATGCGATATTGCAGTTGGTATCGGACGCACTGGCAGTATTGGCAACGTGCACGGCATTTTTGCCTGGTCCTGGAGCTTTAACCGCGGGTTTGTCGATGTTGTTTGGTTTCGGCTCAGCAGGTACGGATTTCGCGAGGGGTGAATTGGAAGATGACCAAGAACTCGCAGCTCAACATAAAGCCAACACCTTGCGCGGTGTGATTACTGAACTGATCGGAGCCTATGTTGGCAAAGCAGTAGGGAGGATGCTGTCAAAAAGTGAAAAGGCGAGGATTCGCAACGACGTCTTTAATCGGTTGGACTCGTCAGGAAGATTATCTGATGATGTTGCCAAGTATCTCCCGTTAAAAAAATTGCAGTCAAACGCTGTCAGTCAAATTCGTAAACTATCTAAATGGATTGCGCCCGCCGCTAAGGACAGTGCGGAAATCAATTTGGTGGTTAACAAAAAATTCATCAATCATCGCACCGCAAACAAAATGAGAAACTTAGCCAGAGGGCCAGAGGTCGCGCAGAAACTGATGGATAAAACCGGATTTACGTATTATGCCGGTCCTACAAAGGGTTACCTGTACAAAGGGATCGTCATGCGTGGAGATATGCGGCATCCATACGAGGTTTTTTCAGAGGGTTTTCAACTGCGCACACCTGTCACTGATGTACGGCAAGTCAATGGAATGCGGGGCGGGTTTGGCGGTGGTAAAGATGCACTTGACCCTGATGGTAACGGCATATCTACCTCAGCCTTTTACAAGAAGAGTGGCGCAGGAGCCTTTCATTACGGAGGCGCAAAAGGTGGTTACGACTACGTGATCAACGGGAAGGACCTGGAAGGATT
>Ga0247828_10000289_pt1 | contig 18066 bp, 27 predicted proteins | sample 12C_Control_Day3_FD_192425 | JGI IMG/M metagenome (GOLD analysis project Ga0247828, IMG submission 192425) | Soil microbial communities from agricultural site in Penn Yan, New York, United States - 12C_Control_Day3 | ecosystem: Environmental > Terrestrial > Soil > Agricultural land | place... | reverse complement strand
CCATTAGCGCCTCGAGTTTGGGATTCGGATCGAAGAACTCGATGTGCCTCCGGTCGAGATGGGTCTCCTCGATGCCGCTACCCGACGACTGGGTCGGGTCGAAGCTCATGAAGCCCGAGGTGATCTGCGCCAGCCTTAGCAACTTCACCAGGATGTTGTCGACTTTGATGACCTTCGAGTCATCCTGCATGTCGTTCTCGATCTCGAGAAACAACTGCTGTTGCAAGGCCTCGTACATCTTCTCCTGCTCGGGGCTCATTTCAACATCGCAGATGTCGTACACCTTCTCGGGAAGATCCGGTAACGCTTCCTCCTTTCTGACGATGAAGGACATCGAAGCAAGCCTCTCGTGCATGAACGGCAGGTTCTGTATCGACACCAGGCGTCGCACACCGCGACCCTCACCCGACATCTGGTACACGCCGTAGAAGGCACGGAAGGCGTCGAAGCTCTTGAAGCCGCTACCACCCTTTCGCAGCCATTCGAGGATCATGTACAGGTCCATCGGCGAGTTGCACACCGGTGTGCCCGTCAGCGCCATCCTCTGGCTACACATCTCCCTGAGCTTCAAGGCGTGTTTGCCACGCTTCGTGCTCGGGCTCTTGATGTAATGGGCCTCGTCGAGAACACCGAGGTCCCATTCGATTTTCGAGATCACGTCCCACGATTGCACCAAGCCCTCGTAGGACACCACGACCATGGTGTACTGCTGATCGGGTACCTGTTTGAGCGCCAGCGCCTCCATGAGTTTCTTGATGCGCTTCATCTGACCGCCACGCAGCACCGTGCAAGCACCAGGCACAGTCGAGAACCGTTCGACCTCATAGGCCCAGTTGGTCCTCACATTCTTGGGGGCGACGATCAGCGCACGGTACATCCGGTTCGACTTCGCCTTGAGGATCGGAGCCTCCAGGTCGATCCTCTTAATGACGATCGGCGTCTTACCAGTGCCCTGTTCCATGAACAGTCCGAAGCCCTCAGTGCGATAGCAGCACTCGAGGCCCACGTTCTGATGCAGCATCAGCGGGTCACCGCTCTTGAGGATATGAGCCGCAGCGATCTGCGTCGTCGGACAGGCAAGGTGCCTGATCTTGTCTCGCATTGGGACATAGGCGTGGTACTCAGCGGCTTTCCGCATCACGATGGACTGCTTCTCAGCCGTCAGCACCAGATAGTTAAACACCTGCAGAGCCCGTTCGCTGGTGAAGATCACGCGGTCGGCAGGCCACAACCGGTGGATCAGCATCACTGAGATGTCGGTCACCGGCACAGACCACTGTGATCCGTGCCCGGTTGTGCTCAACTCCCTCTTGTCAGGGAACCGTTCAGGGAACTTAGTTCTGGCGACCCAACTGGCCAACTGATCCACGGTGCTACCGCAGATGACCAGGTGCATCGTCTCGAGGTCGTCGCTCACGTTGATGTGAATGTGGTCGTTCGGACCGAACGGGATCGGTGACCACACTTCGTTGTGCGAGACCTTGTACTGGGATTGCACGGGCATGAACATCTCCTTAGTTAGAGTTACGGGAATTGGACAACGCCTTCGCGACCATCTCAGGACCCATGAGCTTCATGAGTTCCATGATCTGGGCCATCTTGTTCTGCATCTGCTGTAGCTTACGGCCACCTCGCAGATCGTCCCGCACAGCCTTGAGCTGTACGAGCTTAACAGAACACCTATCGAGAACACCATAGTAGTCTATGATGTTCTCGCAGTACTCGTCCCACGCCTTGTCGTGGGCGGCAAGTGCCTTCAACAGTTCAGCCTCTTGCCGGAAGAACCTAGCGCCCTCATTATCTCTGAGCTTAAAGAGCTCGTCGATTTCTAAGAGCAGACCCTTCTTCAAGTACGTCGCATCGTGGGCTCTCTCGACCGTGAGCTGTTGAATGTCAGCAGCTATCACGGCCATGTTCACGGCCTTCGACTTGTCACCGACCATCTTATTTATCTTGGTGACCATATCGTAAGCCTTCTTGATCCGCTTCACATCCTTCACCTCGCGGACCACTTCACCGAGCTCCTCGATCCGCTCACGGTACTTGAGGATATGCTCCTCAGCGTTCTCGTACCGATCGCGCAACCGAGCAAGCTTCTCCCGTATGGGAGTAACACACCTCAGGTACTCCTTCTCCTTTCTGTCAGGGGTAACATCGTACCGATCACTGATGGCGATCTTGGCCCGCATCTCCGTGTAGTAGATCTCTTTCTCCACCTCATCTAAAGTAGGCATATGAGGGTCCTCGGGATAGTGATAACAGCCCAGCGCCGGATAGGTCCGGCGCTAGGCTGTCGGGAACGTGTAGTGATTACGCAGAGGCCGCAGCCGCGGTCTTCTCCTTCGACATCTTCTCGATCTCGGCGAGCTTCTCCGAGAGGGCGGCCTTCATCCCTTCGATGTCCACGCCGTCGCTCTGGAGGTCCGCGGCGAGTTCCGCGAACTTTTCCATGACGCCGCGGAGTTTCTTGGCGTTCTTCCGCGTCTTGGTGCTGCCCATCGTGCGGCAGTCCTCGGCTTCCTTGCGGAGCTTGTCGACGACGCCCTGCAGGTAATCCGCACGGTGCTCGAGGAGCGGCGCTTCGTTCTCGAAGTCGTTCCTCGTGAGGCGCTTGTGCACCTTCTCGCTGTAGTCGGCCGGCCATTCCTTGAGCTTCACGGTCGACTTCCCTTCCGCGTCGGGATTGAGCGCGGGGTACGGGACCTTCTTCACCTTCTCCTTCTTCGCCTTCGGAGCCGGGTCGCCGGGCTTCGTCGAGACGGCTGCGGCGGGTGCGGCGGCTTTCGGGGCGGGCTTTTCTGCGGTCATTGCCATCGTAGTAGTTCCTTGTGTAGAAGAATAGTGAAACACCGAACAACTCGCGAACTAGTGTATTATATCAGATACCTCCTGACTTGTACACTGACAAATTGACGGAATTCTGGAATAGTCATATCAACGGTTATTTATGGGTCATTTTCCGACTCGAACCCCAGTCGGCTTCCGACTACGGATGTGGGCCTGCAGGGCTCGATGCACGACACTGATGTAGTTCGTGCTACACTGCCGCGGGAATTCCTGGAACATCTTGATCGCCGTCTCCGGGTCCATGTACTTGGCGACGATCTCCAGGATCTTCTTTCGCTCGTCGGGATGATCGTCCACGATCTCCCACGAGTAGTAGTTGACGTGGCAGTTCTTTGGGATCTCCTTCCAGGCGATCGCCTTGCGTTCCTTGGGCTTCATCCTCACCCATCGGTTCCGCATCTTCACATTGTAGAACCGATAGTATCGGCTCCAGCAGTCGCGTTCTCCTACAGCATAGGCACTCATTTCTTTCCCCTTGCTTCGAGTTTCTCCTGTATCTTGGAGACCATCTCCAAGTCGTACTCAATCACTTCGTCCCAAGACCGTTCCTCCACCGGCTTGAGCTTAAGGCTCTCGGACATGAACTTATATCGGAACGGCCGCAGCAACCGCAGCAGCTCCGGGTTGGTAATGAACAGCCGACAGGCCTCCGCGAAGTCCTCCGGTCGGGAGGTCTTGGCGTAGTCGCTGATAGGCGGCTCCTGCTGCCAGGCATTCCAGAAGGCATTGTTCACCTTCTTCCACCCGAGCAGCTCATTGACATGGTGCGACGCCTCGTGCGCCGCCACACCGAGGACGCTCATGTCCTCAAGACCGCCGGACTTACCCCTACATCTAGAGGGGTACACCTCCAGCTGCTTCTTCGACTTGATGTAGATCCCGAGATGCCTCGGGTCCATAGGAATCGAGTCGAAGACCATCTTGGGCGGCTCCATGTTGTTGATCTCGAAGAACCGCACCAGAGGCCTCGACGCCTCCTCGGGCGTGGTCTTGTCGATCGGCGGTGGAGTCACGAACGTCACCTCCACCGGTGGAGGTAGCTCCTTCGGCGGACCGGTCCGTTGGTCCAAGTACATGCACAGCGCCCGCCAGCAGGCGTTACTCATCTGCGGGCCGCTCATCGAGATGAGATCCCTCGGATCCCTGAGGAGTCGCATGGTCACCTCCTCGACCCAGAGGGTCCAGATGCCGAGATACACGGCGATGCGGGTGCCATTCTCTTCCTCGCAGATCACACCCATCGTGGATATGCCGTCCTCGTTCTTCACCTCGAAGCGAGCGCCTCGGGTGTCGGTCGGTGAGTTCACCGTGAACTTAACTATCGAGATCATTATGAGCCCTCCTGAAAGAGACGCTGATGCTAAGAGCAAAGAGCTCCTGAGCCTCGAGGATGCGCTTTACGGTCGGAGCACAGTAGCCGTCCTCGGGATCCTCGAAGGTCATCCACAGCGTGGTGGCCTGTGGGATCTCTCCCTCGTCGATGCCACCCTCGTTGAGCTGCCACTCGAAATGACGGCAGGCCTGAGTGATGTATGCCGACTTGTGGGCCGACAAGTGGAGCTTGAACTGTATGTACCGATTCACGGAACACCTCCTTAACCAAGGGTTACGCTGGGGCTGAACAACAAGACCATCGCGTTCCAGCGGTCGCGGCAGTCCTTCACACACTTCCAGAACGAGTCCTCACGCATGATGACGAGCTTGTCGTCGAGGTATTCACGGGCCTCCTGGTGCGTTGTCGCCTCCTCGTGCTCGACGATGTCCTGCACCCGCTGGGCGTACTGCTGGGGGCTCACCACCTCCAGACGGTCACCCATGTCCATGGCGAAGACTCTCACGTTCTCGTCGTTATCATCGACACCGAGGTGGTGCTTGATGACGACGATGAACGAATAGCCCGAGTCATGCATATACTCAAAGCCGATCCGCCACTCGTTGCCGTCGCAGTGGATCGTCGGCCTGTGCACCTCGCGTCGGTACTCCGCAGCGGGCTTGTTCATCCAGCCAGTGTTCATAGACATCACGGACTCCTAACTAGAAAGGGAACCAACAAACGGCCCGCCCGGGAACATCCCGGGCGGGCGCACCTCACGCACTACCTACCTGCCGTGGATCACCGACGGCAGCACGTCGACGAGCGTATCAGGGATCTCACCGTCGAACGTCTTCTCCGCAGCCGCCCGCCTCTTCTGGTACTCGACGAGGGCCTTCTCGGCCTTCGAGATCGCCTTCGCCTGTCCCAGCGAGAACTCGTTGAGGGCCTGCGCCTTGGTGCGCAGCTCCATCGACTCTTCGGCCAACCGGTCCGCCTTGTCATTCATCCGCTGGGCGATGCGCGCCTTGCGCTGCTCAGCGGTGAGCTTGACCTTGGCGGGCTTGTTGTTGGACGCCGCGACCTTCTTGGACTTCACCATCATCAACTCCTTAGGTAAGGGAACCAAAAGGGCCCGGCGCCGGAACATCCGACGCCGGGCGACACCTCACTCGCTCACACTACTCGGCTTCGGTCACCTCCTCTTCCTTCTTCTTGCCACCCTTGGTGACCGCAGCCTTCGCGGCCTCGAGGAAGGCCTCGATTTCGTCGGGCGGCAACTCGTCGCCCATTCCACCCAGCAGGCTCGTGAAGTCCTTCATGAGCTTGCCGAGGCGCTTCACGTTCTTCTGCTCCTCCTTGCTACCGGCCTTGCCGATCAGCTCCGCCTCTTCGCGGAGGGCTTTCGCCTTCGCCTCGAAGGCCTCCGCCCTCTTGAGGAGGAACGGCGCCTCGTTGGTGAAGTTGCGCCGCTTCAGCCGCACGTGGACAGCCGGATCGAAGTCAGCCGGCCACTCGACCAGCTGCACCGTCGCCTTCCCCTCGCTGTCCGGAACGAGACCCGGGTACATGACCCGGTGCTTCTTGACCCGTTCCTTCCTCACCTTCTTCTCCTTGACCGGCTTCTCGACCTTCACCTCAGCCACGACGGCCTCGGGAATCGCCTCGACGACGGCCTTGGAGACGGCGGCCTGCAGCTGCTTTGCCTTGTTCTTGGACATAACTCACGGAACCTTTCTTGCCCATTTAAGGGCTACAGTGGTAACTCAGCGACGGATGGGATAATGAGCCCCGTCGCCAACGGCTCGACTACTCGTCGTTAAACAGCTTGTCGAAACACTTCTCACAGAGACCCGAGATCAGCATCTCGCGTTCACCCGCCGTGAGATGCGGGAAGGCATCCTGCACGAACTTTCCAGTCTGCCATTCCGTCCACTGATCGAACGGCACTCTAAGCTCCACGTCCTTGCGACACGACTTGCAAGTGACGTTCAGTGGCATCGTGTTGGACAACGTATCGCGTTTCATGTCACCTCCATTATAACAGGTGGACTCGGAACTGTCAACCCCGCATTGTTTGATACTCATGCCAGGTTGCAGAACCGCGGGGACTCACGACGATCGTGAGATAGATCCCGTACGGACTCTCGTTACCGGGGTCGGCGAGGACCGCCACGAACTGCGACGGGCTTTCCATGAACAGCAGTGCCGCACTCTCGACTCGACTCACGGGGAAGAACGCTTGGAGCATGATAGCTCTCTCCTGTGTAACAGACTCCGCCCTGCTGCACCATGCAGTAGCCGCCGACCACGGCGACGTACAGAGCGGCCGACTCGAACCTTGCTGAACGAATGAAAGTCACGGGTCTCTCCTCACTTGTTAAAGGAACAGGTCTGTATCCCACTCGGCGATAGTTGCCTTGATGGTCTCGTCCATCGACTTGCATGCCCTATCCTCATCGGAGTCGTTGGCGTCTGCATTGTCGAAGAACTCTGCGGTCGTATACCGTTCGACGCCCTCGTGGTGGAACCACAGGACAAAGTCCAACGGTCCATCGTTCTCACTCGGCAACCGGATGAGGACCACGTGGGCCTCATCTGACCGAGAGAACTCGGTCTTGAACTTCCACGTCTTGACCCGTAGGCCACCTCCCCAGAGACCCTCCACATCGAAGGTCGGGAATTCATCGCCCTGCGCCTCCTCCGTGAGCACAGGGTTAACCTTCGTGTCCACCATGACATCGGAGAGGTTCTCCCACGCCGAGAGGATAGCCCGCTCTTGCAGGTCGTCCTCGGGCTCGGGGTCCACATCGACAACCACTTCAGCTTTCACTCGGTACTTCATTCGGCACTCCCTAGTAAAGGTTCATCCCAGTCCTCATCGGACTTCTGCTTGAGATCCTCGAGCTCTTTGATGAGCCGGCGAAGAACGTCTTCACCGAGCTCCTTAGACAGCTCTCGAGACAGCTGTTCAAACTGGCGCCTGAGAGACTCAGGCTCAGGCACTGGGTACTTCATTTGGCACCTCCTGACTTGACATGGAACACACAGTCAATCATCTCGGCGTCGCCCATGCAACACAGCATGGCGTCGATAGTCTCGACAGCCGAGATACCCTTGAACTCCGGCCCACCCTCGACCGAGAGGTCGAAGCCGTTAGGCGTCACCTCGTCGAGAGCCGCCGGGTCCTTCGTCGCCTTGCGACCCAGCTGTCCGTTGATGTGGTCCAACGACAGCCGCAGCAGGAAGGCCACGGCTTCAGCGGGCAGGCCCTTCGGCACACCGAGCTGCATCTTCAGCCCAGCGTCCAAGCCTACCGGTGGGGCGCGGCTCTCCTGTATAATCGCCCGCTGGAACTCGTCCAGTTCTTTGCCGGTCTCACTGTCGACCGGCACGAACACGATGGAGATTACGCCCACCGTCGGCGCGATCCTGAACTTGACGAACGACATCACGGCGTCGGTCGCTTCGTTCTTGTCAGTAATCAGCTTGTCCTTCTTCATAGCGACTTGTCCTCCTTCAGTTCGAGAAACAGATAGTTATCCCAGCTCGAGCCGGACTGCAGCAGATGACCGGGCATTGCCTTCTTCATGTCCGCCACCATGGTATGCAGCCGGCGGTACAGGTCGAACTCGTCCGACGTCGCCTGGGCCCACTTGGTGGCATACGAGCAGTCCCAGTGGCCCTCCTCTTCGGAGAGCAAGTCGAACGGGATCCCGAGGTACTTGCTGATCCCCTCCTCATTGGACATCTCCTCGCCGCCCTCCAGGTCCTGTCGCCAGTCACAGAGGGCATCAGCAAACGTGGTATGAAACACGAACCTGATAAGCTCCATCATGCACCTTCCTTCTTGTAGAGACAACGGATACGAAACACGTACTCAGTGCCTTCCATGACCATCTCGCTGCCGCCCATATAGGACAGCACGTGCTCGACCACCTCCTTGGCCGAGATAGACTCGACAGCCATCCCGTCGGGACCTTCCACGTCCAGCCTGTAGCCGTCGACGCTCTCCTTCTTCACGGCGATGTCCAGCTGTGACGCATCGTTGCTGAGCTCGTGGACCGGGTAGTCCAGCTCGTGCTCCTTCAGGAACGTCTTCAGCTGCTGGCGGCTGTCGCCGATGATCCAGACCGGGTCCTTCTCGCTACCTCCAAGGCGAGTGAGTCCCCATGTGTTCTGAAGCCACTCAGTGTCCCACCATCCTGGGATCGGCTTATCCATGACGAGGTCCGTGATCTGAGCTCCGTACAGTAACATTACTTCACCTTCCCTTCTAACATGGTAACAGTTGCGGTGCCGTCCACGAAGTCGAAACAGATCGACTTGACCATGGACGGATAGATCGGCTCACGATAGCCGGCGGACACCGCATGGAACTCGACATCACCATAGTCATTCACCCTACGCCGGGTGATACCTCCTTCGGCAATCGTTCGGGTCCCGACGAAGAAGACTCGCACACAAGCGTGCAGCAACTGGCTGAGAAGCCGCTCAACCACGGTGTCGTTCATCAGCTCGTTCTCGCTAGTCTTATGCATTGATCTCCACCTTTCTGGCTGCGAGGTACGTCTTGTACATGTTGAGGTTGTCGACGAGATACGACGGCTTGTGCATGACATGCTTCGCCTCCGGACTGACCCGGAGAGCCGCCGCCAATGCGAGGGACGTATGGAGACTCTCGCACTCAATCGAGTGCACCTTTCCCAAGTAGTCCAACCACGACACGTTATACATAGCTTCACCTCCAATAAGGAGCCATCGGGACCGGTACTACAAGTACCGGCCCCTCAGGCTCGGACCTCGTTACGACGAGTAGTACTTGATGAACATGCAGCCGTAGCCAGCAGCGATCTTGTCGATCGCATTCCGCCATTCACGACGAGTCAAGTAGTCCGGCCACTGCACGACGCAGACCTCGTCGGAGACATCGACCACGGCGGTCATCGGCTCCTCTTGAGGCCCAGGATACGTCTCGTTGATGGCGTCCTTGAACAGCTGGGCACAACCAACGGTCGGCGCCCGGTACATCATCTCCCTGTCGTCTAGCGGACCGTTCAACGGAATGGGGTCGTACTTCGTCGACAGCTGCCGGAGCTCCAGCGAGTGTCGCTTGGCCACGTTGGCCCTCACGACGTACTGACTACGCTCGATCACCGGCGGGTCGGCACCATAGTACGTGTCCGGCGGGTAGTGGTCCGCGACATAGTCGACCACCGCCTCGAAGAACCACTCGGCGTCCTTCTCCGTAGCAAAAGCGAACGCGGTCTTGCGGATTGTAACAGTCATCACTCATCTCCTTTCAGGTTACGAGTAGTGTGTCGGGCCAACGCCTTCAACATGCCGGGCACGATCTGCACCACCGCGTCTTCATCGACGGCGGTGGGCTCCTGGCTGGGCGGCTTGACCCTTCTCCGTCGAGACGCGACGGGCTCAGCGTCCTTGTCGGGCGGCTGAGCGAAGTATTCCTCGCAGTAGTCCATCATAGCACGGGTCTCCATCAGTAAGGCCCAAGTCGGCGGGCCTACTTCCGCCTGTGCCGTTAGTCGGCACGGGCCGTCGGGTGTAGCCATCCTATTGGCCTAGGAGGGTGGGACATACCACCGACCACTACATCCCTCAGGCTCATGTCGTCCCTGTCACACCTCGCGCCATTATACTCGCTACAATGGCGTGAGTCAAGGTCAGGACTTCGCTGCTACCACGTCGGGCCAGGTACCGATCTACGCCTCGCTAGGGCGCCGTGGGGCTCGTGGAGTACAGGCGGCGAGATGGGTCCCAGGCCGCTGGGGCCGAAACGCTGACGCCGGGTCAGGCGCGACGCTGTAGTCGCTGCAGGACCTACCGCCCTCTCCACGAGGGGCTACGCCGGAGAATGCCAAAGAGCTATGACTGGCTCATCCCACCCTGCTGAGGGGATAGGGAGGCACAGGCCATGGGCCGTACGGGCTGTCACCCCGTACGGCCACAGGTCAGGGCCTACCGCGCCCTACCGCGTCGTCCTACCAGCGCTTGCTGCCGTCGACGATCAGCTGGAAGCTGACGGTCACCGGGCAGCCCTGGACCACGGCCTTCCCGTTCAAGCGCCACCCAACCGAGCCCGTGGAGAACGGGCAGGGCTCCAGCGTGCACGGCCCGAGGCCGGGCACGTTGAACGCGATCGGCTGGGCGCTACCCAGGAACGCAGCCCGGCTGGGCTGGCTCGCCACACCGGCGAGATGGGCAGCCTTCTCGGCCTTGCGCTCGGCCCTGGCTTGCGCCTTGGCCTCGCGGAGGGCCTGCACGGGGACCCCCATCAGGCGACCCTTCGCGTCCACCACGACGGTGGGCGCTGGGGTCACCGCGACCGGCGCAGTCGCCGCGGCCTGTTGGGCCGCCGCGGTCTGCAACGCGGCCACCATCGCAGCGCCGAGCGCGGCGTAGTCGATGGCCGGGGTCTGGGTCGCCGCAACCTTGCTCGTACCGTTACGCATGACTTCACTCCTACACCAGGGTACCGCCTGGCCGGTGGATCCGCATCCGTGGGCCGATACTGGCCACGTCATGAAAATCCAAATGTATTATATCAAATTCATTCAAACAAAATCAATTTGCGGTAAGTCATGCTCTGAGCATGATTTAGATAGTATTCATTTGTTCATTATATCGGATTTCGATATATAGTGGACAAATTTTCACTATAAAAATTTTGAGTACATCGAGGAGCACTGGGCCATTTTTGGCCTTACGCGAACTTGCGTTCGTGCTCTTCGCTCTTGGCGTCAGCCCAGTGGGCTTCGCTCCACCCGATAGTCCATCGGACGGGCACGGTCAAGGGTCGCTCAACGTCGCACAGTACATTCACTATGCGACGGAGCAGGCGCTCATCGGGGTCTCTAAGGACCTCCAGCGGAGCGTACCCGACTACCTCATCGTGCACCTGAGTGTTGATCTCGAACTCAGGGATCTCTGCATCCAAGGCCACCATGCGCTCCTTGCAGATGTCCCCAGCCGTAGACTGGCACAGGCTATTGAATGCTTTATGGGCGAACCTTGCATCTAGGTGCCTGCGCCGCCCGTACCAGTTCCTCACATAGCCACGGTTCACAGCTGTACCCGATGCCATCCGTTGGGTTGGCTTTAGCTCCGGTAATGCGGCGTGGTACCCGGTATAGACCTCCAAGCCACGTTGCTCACACATCCTTTTAATAGCAGCCTGCCGCTCCGTAGGATCTTCGACTGCGGCTTTCACCCGCTCGATGATGTCACCGACTACGTCCTTGTTCATAGCCATGGTGCTCACGGTCTTCTTCTTGCCGCCACCGTAGCCCATCATGAAGTTCATCGTCTTGGCTGGTCGTCTAGCCATACCCGCCATGTCAGCCATCCACTGATGGAAGTCTGTCCATGGGTCCGCGTTGTACGCATCGATGCACCTACGGTTCCCAATGTAGTGCACGATGATCCTGAACTCGATCTGCGAATTGAGATTAACTAGCCCATCTGCCGTTACATAGTTGTGCGTCGTTGGGTTAGTGAGCGAGTACACTCGTTCGATGCCCAACGGCTCAACTGACACTACCTTGTGGTTCTCGTTATCCCAACGGCTTCGAATGTGTATCCTGCACCGCAGTTTAGCCTGACTTGGGAATCGTTCACCGAGGTATTCTCCACAGACTTCACAATAACAATCTATCTTGCCGCCACGCCAGTTCGGATTCTCCTCGCCATTGTACGAGCGCCGATTGATTAGCGCCTCACGAAGAGCCTCGATCCTAGGCCCATGATCTTGTGCTTCGTAGTTAGCCTTCGCGTGGTCACTCTTGTGGTGTGACTCGTACTTTTGCTCTATGTTATCGGCGTGCCAGTTCTCTTTGTCCTCGTCGATGTGGTGAAACTGGTGTCCGTCAGCGCGTCCACCGTACCTCCAAAGTCCTGCAGTAATGTGCTTCCGAGCGCACGTGTCATCCACTCGCCACTGCGGATAACCGTAGTTATAGTTGCTGTTGATGTGCTTAAGCCTGTCACCGGGCACCAGATCCTTGCAGTCGACTCGTGTACCGTCTAGTCTGATGAATCCGTGGTCGGCGGTACACTTGATCGACTGACCGTTCTCCAGGTTCACCCGATACACCTGGTCATGTCTGATGTACGCGGCCTCCGATATGTTACAGAACTTAAGCCGCTGATCCGGCGGAGCCTCCTGGTCGTAGCCCAACACGGGTAGCTTGTGAAGGACCACGTCACCCATCGGCTTCTCGCCGTACGGTGTAATCACCAGTGTGTCCTCCGTAACGCACGCATCCGACACCACGATACCGTAGCCCGGCGGCGGTATGATGAGCTCCTTGGCGAACATATCCAGCTGCTGCATGTTGGGCTCGCTACACGACAAGCGGCCCGTACGCACCATCTGATTGTAGTTCGGGTGCATGACGCCGTTCTTCTGGATGTCCTGCCACGCCTCAAGGAACAGACCGTTGAAGGTCTTGAGGGACCTATAGTCGATCATCTTCTTGATGACCTCAACTGGTGCATCCGGATGCACGAGGTACTGCTCGAGGACCTCAGCACTGAATGACGGGTTACTCACGCCCGTCTTGTTCTTGGTCTCGTCGGTCCACTCGAGGACAGGTAGCCCGTACTGATTGCACAGTACATCGAAGCAGTCGTTGCTGGAACTCGGCGAGAAGGCCCGACCGACTAGATGGTCTAGCTCAGCGTCGAGGATGATTAGATTCTTGAGCACCTCCAGTTGCTTGAGCTTCACCTGTTGGGGATCTACACGGACACCTCGTCGCTCCATTTTTAATAAGAGCGACGTGAACTTCTGCTCGGTGTTCCAGACATCCTTGGACTCTTCGGGCATGCGGTTCTCGATGTACTGGTCTAGTCGCCTGTTCGTGTCCACATCCATGCAGGCGTACTCGGCCAGTATCTCGATGGGCACCCGCCCGTAGTCCTTGTTGCGTGCACTTGCTAGGTACGGGGTCATCGCCCACTCGTATCTAAAGATGTCCGTGCCGAGCCACTCCTTACTAAGCACGTCGAGCCCGTAGCCACCCTTGAAGATACGATCGGAGTCCAGTAGCTTAGCGCCCGTAAGCGTGCACCGTAGCCTGCACGTAGGCGAGTTGCTCACGTCGTTACCCGATACGTGAGCATCGTACTTGATTGAATGATTTGCCCAGACCTCCGTAGCCCGTAGCACATCTCGCCACCAGCCCGTGACCAGTAGTTCTTTAGGTATGAACCAGATAGGGCTCTGGTAGCCGAAGGCGACCGCTGCACCGATGGCACTGCAGTCGTGCCACGGGTTAGTTGCACTTAGGCTTGGGTCACCCGACGAGGTCTCGAAGTCTGCGTACAGAACAGGTATGTGCTCTGGAACCGTAGGTAACTCAGATGAATCCTGTAATAACAGCCCGCCGGAGTCGAATTGGATCATCTTATCATCAACCCACGTTGACTAGGTTTACATATAAACTAGGGTCTGACCGGAATTAGATATTCCGATCAGACCCAGAAGTGCCACATTCTAGAGCGTTTGACTCCTATCTTATCTATCTTAACATAAGTTTCCTCAACTCCCGCTGACGGTCGAGGTAAAGCCCCACAACATTCTCGGCCCGCCGTGCAGTGATGTCCCCACCGTCGGGATACATGATCATGTCAAGATCGGGTCTATAGTTCTCCCCACGCACCAGGACGTTCTTGTCGTCAAGCATCTCCTTGAATGACCGGTTCACCTTCAGGATGTGCTCGAGTGAGTACATCGGATCACCACGCTCGACGAATCTCCTGCGGATCACATCATCGGACTCGACAACCAGCACGATGAACCCACCGACCTGCCTGATCGCCGCATCGACAAGACTGTACTTCAGTGGGGTCATCGAGCATGGCAGGTCGTCGTGTTGTCGGTACGCTAGCACCGACAGATGGAACCGATCCCACACCGTGTCCCGTGCTATCAGGTCTAGATAGCTCTGATAGTAATTGAACCCGGGAGGCGGTCTAGTGAGGTGCATCGGCATGTGACCAGCGCCTATGTCCGTGGTGGCGTTAAGTAACTGGATGCACCGTCGTTGCAGTGTAGACTTGCCGACTAGATCGGCACCTTCGATGATGAGCACTAGTCGTCCTCCTCGATGTCCTCTTCCTCGACGTCCTCCCACTTGGGCGGATCCTCGATGGTGTCGAGCTTCTGGAGCTTGCCCGATGCCAGCACGGCGACGAGTTCGTAGTCGCCGTCGAGGGCGCCCTGCAGCAGCTCGTCGGTGAATTTGTCGGTCTGGGTCAGGTCTCCGTCTCGGATGAGGAGGTAGGAAAGTTTATCTTTTCCCGGTTTCTTTGCCATAATGGGCTCCTTGGTTGAAGATACGCTAGCCATTCCAGATCAAGTTTCATGGCGCACGCGGCTAGCAAGTCGCGCGTCATGCTTCCGAGACTATTAGTATCGCTCTCCGTGATGTGATGACCCTCACGGATGCTTCGCTCCAGTTTGATCGCCTGAAAACAATCTATTAAACCTGTGTCGTCGAGCCACGTGTGCCCACAAAATGGCATCATTATTGGACACTCAGAGGCCCGCTGGGCCCGCTTGGCGTCCCGCTCGTAAAGGTGCATGGAACCGATGACGTGGTGCTGGTATGGCCCGACACGGATACCAAGCTCGTGGGCGATCACTCGCTGAAAACACGTGAACGCGAACACGTCATACGGGAAGCCCTTCCATGCGTCGTTGCTTCGCATGGCGACGCTCATATGTAAGGTGCCGTTACGAACTAGGAACTGCCACGCGATCGTACACGGCAGATCGGGCACCGTATTCTCAAGCGTCGCGAGTCGCAGGTCCTCCGGCGTCCAGATATTCACCACAGCCTGCCGTGAGTGTGGTTGTCGTCTGAGCGTATTGATTATGTACTTGAGCTGGGTCATTACTCGCGGACCGTACGCACCGTGTGCCTGACCATCGGGCGCGAATTTCTTGTAGCTCGGTGCATATCGTTCAAGCATCTCTGACTTCTTTTGACCCGACATATACCACAGCGTCTCGGCAGCCGCGTAGCTTGGGCTAAGGCCACGCTCCGGATTGGTTAGGAATGTTCGTTGCCCTTGAGCACTCAACTGACCTGACCACCCGAGGATCTCGCCCCTCATAGCACCATCACGGGACGGGCCGGACGGCGCGTTCAGCAGGTCTTTAATCAGCTCAAGCCACATCCAGTCGATGCTAGTATACGGTCGCATGTCTTTTCTTCCAGGATTTGATGAGCTTGCCGGTCTCTGGGTCCACTCGATAGCCATGGAACTGCTCGCGTGCTTCTACGGGGTAGCGTTCTATGTCGAACTGGTGCCCGTAGTACTCAGTGATGTCGATGACCTTTTCTAGTTGGCCCGTAGAGTCTTCGCCTTCGAACTGGCCCGTGTACATATTGAACCTCGTACTCCACTCCTCACCGTTCCATTGGTCGCTTAAACAAGCATCGACTTGGTTAGCGATCCATTCCCCTACGATAGGAGCTATGCCTTTCGCTATCTGATAAATCGGTACTGGTCCTACGGGAACTATCCCGTCCCAGCCCATTATATCAGATAGCTCCCCAACAGTCAATGGTCGGTGATGCCACGGGTGAATGAGCGTTGAGCTAGTAGATTTAAGCGTCGGGCACGGACGCATCCACGCCGTGCGGAACGGTGAGTGCATGCTGAACGGCATGTCGCTCGTTCGGAACCGCCATATATCACGCATCGAATCCGGCAACTCGTTAGAGGCGAATGCACCCATAGTGTTGGCGCACCAGCCCGTGGGTAGCTTATCCATGTAGTGCCGGTGCTCCTCACCCAAATCGAGATAACCGTCACGGTCGCAGTTACCTAGCTTGAAGTCCTTCTTGTGCACCGGATAGGTCTCACGATTACGGTCTTTCCAGATCACGTCATACAGCGTATTGTAGAAGGGCGACACGTCGGGCACCGTGACGTTGAACTGTTTGTCCGCAGGATAGGCTACGTAGAAGTACCGTCGTCTGTTCTGACAGTTACCGAAGGTCATCGCGTTCACAAACACGTGGGCGACACGGTACCCGAGACCCTTAGCCACCTCAGTCCACTCATCGAGCAACGGTTTACCAACTGTGTAGGCCTGCTGCACGGACTCCCAGCACACCACGTCGGCGTGACCTAACGAATAAGACATGAGGTCATTGATGTCTTGGCACTGTCGTGCTCGAGGTCCGTGCCCGTGTTCGCTATAGCCCGCCGTGACACAACTGAAGCCCGTGCACCTAGGGTTACCGTAGATCAATGCGGGTCTGTACGACAACACTGGCCAGTCCTAGGCCAGCGATAGGTGCACGGGTACCTCCCATATCTCCTCAGCCGTACGGACACCGAGGCCGTGCACCTCTAGCTGGGCATCGACTTCAAAGACTCGTTTTACTCCGGCGGTGAATCCTCCGGCGAAGACGTGGACTCCGAGGGCGCGTCGTTTTTCAAGAACTCCATCCATACATCTGCTCCTTCATTCAAGCACGGCTCGCATAGATACACCACAGAGGTGTTACGCGAAGTGTTCATTGACAGGGCCAAGGTTGGGACCTTCGCGCCACACCGTGCACAGGTTGACTTGCTTCCCTTGGTTATCATACTTTATACCCCTTACAGTGAGCTCGCCCGTCTGGCCTAGTATCTATCTGCTCGTAGACTTCTTTCCACGACATACCGCAGTTCGTGCAATCACCGCTGTCCGTGGTCATCGAATGTGGTAGCGCCCGCACCCGACGGTACGTGTACAGGATCTGCTCCAGATTAGGTGGTCGGTAGTTCGGTCCCTTGCTCCGAACACGCTCACCGTGTGGGTCGTCGGGCTGTCGCTCCTTCGTCATGTTCGACTCATGCACCTCGACGAACGCTGGGCCCAACGGCAAGTCCAAAGACACAGCCGTACCGAGTACGACGTACAGTAGATCCGCGAGAGCATCAAGGGTCTCGTCCTCGTCGTTCGTGTACATCGCTTGTATTAGCTCAGCCGTCTCCTCGATTATAAGATGGGCCCGTAGACCGCGAACATCGTCTACATGATCGAGAAGTATCTTCGACCACGTGCGCAACGAGATAGCGGCATCTCGAAGCTTCGCCATCGGGTCGTCGAAGCTGCAGAGCCGCTTCACCTGCGCCACGTTGTTCTTGTCGTGGAACTGCTGGACCATGCTCATAGCGGCCCGTATGCCCATATAGGCTTGCTCGTCGAGAGGCCTACGGGACTCAGTAAAGGTCGCCGCTGCATCCTGTGAAAGGATAGCCGCAGCGATAACACGGGCGTTGTCGCCGATTAGCTCAGCGATGTTCTCGAGATTGCTTACTGCTGATCTAATAGCTTCGCTCATCAGAACTTCTCCCTGTCTTTCTTGATGTGATCGGGTACCGGGGTCAACTGCACAGTCTTAAGCCATTCGATGAACTCAGGGGTCTTTTGATATTCGCATCCTCGTGTCTCTCGAACTCTTCTAATTGCCCGTGTTCCCGACAAAAGCGAAATCAGCTTCCATGCTATATCACGGTTCCCATCACACCACTCGAGTGCATCATTCAAGTCGAACGTATCGGTATACGTTAACTTTTCTTTTATTGTCTCAGGGGATGGAAAACTTTCCAAGTGCAATTTGATCGACTGAACGTCCTTCAAGACCAGACTGACAGTTGCAGATTTAGTGTAATCATTATAGCGAAATGTTGTAGCTGAGTATATACGCCGCAATGTCTCAACGACGAACTCCACATGACATCGCCGCACACGAAGAATTAGCTCAGTATCACCCGTCGAGAACACTCTCGCAGCGACCGACGCCGCTAGTCTTGACAACTTGGCCCGCATCGAACCACCCTCGACGAGTGGAATTTCTCTTGTATACTCCATGCTTAGC
>Ga0247828_10000286_pt1 | contig 18117 bp, 10 predicted proteins | sample 12C_Control_Day3_FD_192425 | JGI IMG/M metagenome (GOLD analysis project Ga0247828, IMG submission 192425) | Soil microbial communities from agricultural site in Penn Yan, New York, United States - 12C_Control_Day3 | ecosystem: Environmental > Terrestrial > Soil > Agricultural land | place... | reverse complement strand
GGCACCCTATCATCCAGCAATTGCCACAAGGTCCCGCGCCACCTGCCCCCGAACCACCTCCCCAATCACCAATATCGCCGGGCTACGCAAGCCAAACCCCCGCGCATCCTCAACCATCCCCCGCACATCGCTCCTGCACTCCCGCTGCTGCGGCAACGAGGCATTTTCGATCATCGCCACCGGCGTCCCCGGTGCCATGCCCCCGTCCAGCAACCCTTGGCGCACCTGCTCCAGCCTGGCCACACCCATGTACACCACCAGCGTCGTCCCGCCCTGGGCCAAGGCTGCCCAGTTCAGTTCGCTGTCGTCCTGGGTATGTGCCGTGACCAGCGTCACGCCCCGGCTCACGCCTCGCGAGGTCAGGGAAATCCCGCATTGCGTGGCGCCGGCCAGGCCGGCGGTGATGCCGTTGACCACTTCCACCTCGATGCCATGCCCCTGCAGCCACAGCGCCTCTTCACCGCCACGGCCGAAGATGCATGGGTCGCCGCCCTTGAGCCGCACCACGCAGCGCCCTTGCCGTGCATGGCGCAGCATCAGGCGCTGGATGAACGCCTGTGGCGTGGAGCGGCAGCCGCCGCGCTTGCCCACGGCGATCACCCGGGCCTGCGGGCAATGCTCCAGCACCACCGGGTTGACCAGGTCGTCGATCATCACCACCGCAGCTTGCTGCAACGCGCGTACAGCCTTGAGGGTGAGCAGTTCTGGGTCGCCAGGGCCAGCGCCAACCAGCCAGACTTTCGCATTCATCAGGGTTTCCTCATCGGCAAGGTGCGTTCAGCCCTTGAGCAGGGTGAGCAGCAATATCAGGTTGAACAGCAAGGACAGCAGCGCCAGGGTGCGCCATACCTTCAATGGCTCGCGCTCCAGCAACGGCCGTGGCCGGCTGGGCAGTTCCTGGCGGTCGCCACGTTCGAGCAGCAGCAGCCATTGTTCGGCGGTTTCGAAGCGCTGCGCCGGGTCGGCTGCCAGTGCCTGCTGCAGGTTGTGCTGCAGCCATTCCGGCAGGTCGGGGCGGTAGCGTGCGGCGTTGACCGGCTGGCCGAAGCGCGGGCGCTGGAAGGCCTCCACTTCACCGTAGGGGTAGTGCCCGGTCAGCAGGTGATACAGCGTCACGCCCACGGCATACAGGTCCTGACGTGGGCTGGGCGGTTGGCCATCGAATGCTTCCGGGGCAATGTATGACGGCGTGCCCGGCAACTCGTGCAGCGGGTCTTCGGACAAGCCCGGGCAGTAGGCCAGGCCGAAGTCCAGCAGGCGCAGCTGGCCATCGCTGCCCAGGTGCAGGTTCTCTGGCTTGATGTCGCGGTGCAGCAGGTTACGCCGGTGCAATACGCCGACCGCCTGCAGCAGTTGCCGGGCCAGCTCCAGCCACTGCGGCATGGGCAGCGGGCCGTGCTCGGCCAGCAGCGCTGCCAGGCTCTGGCCGGGGTATTCGCGCATCACGTAGTACAGGTGCTGGCGCTGGCTGGCGGTGTGCAGCTCGGGGAAGTGCCGGCCAGCGACCCGGCGCAGGAACCATTCTTCCAGCAACAGCCCTTGCGCTGCGCCAGGCTCCTGCCCGCGCGCGGGTGGCAGCGTCTTCAGCAGCCAGGCTCGGCCATGGCCATCGCGCACCCGGTACAGCAGCGACTGGCGGCTGTGCGAAAGCAGCTTTTCGGTTTGCCAGCCATCGATTACCTGGCCTTCACGCAGCGGGCCGGGCACAGGCCATTGCTGCAGTTGCGCCAAGGTGTCGCCCAGGTTGGCTGTGCCCAGTTGCTCGACCTGCACCAGCAAGGCACTGGCGTTGTCCTGGCTGCCGTTGAGGTGCGCGCTGGCGACCAGGGTGTCGACGGCCAGTTGCAGGTCGGGTTGCTCGCGCAGCACCGCCTGGATGTGTTGGTCGCCCAGGCTGGCCCATACGCCATCGCTCAACAGCAGGAAACTCTCGCCCGGCTGCAGTTCGCCTTCCAGGTAATCCACCAGCAAGTGCTGGTCCAGGCCCAGCGCGCGCTTCAGCACATGCTGCATGCCGGGCTGGTCCCATACGTGGTCTTCGCTCAGGCATTGCAGGCGCCCGGCGTGCCAGCGGTACGCGCGACAGTCCCCTACGTGGGCCAAGGTAAAGCGCCGGCCACGCAGCACCAACGCGCTGAGGGTGGTCAAAAGTGGCTGGCCGCTGCCTTGGGCGCGCAACCAGCGGTTCTGTGCCAGCAGCAGGCGGTCGAGTGCCTGGGCCACGCTCCAGGTCGCAGGGGTGGCGTAATAGTCCAGAGCCAGCGCCTGCAGGCTGGCACGGGCTGCCAGGCCACCATCGGCACATTGGCTGACGCCGTCGGCGAGGGCGAACAGGTAGCCCTTGCTGGCAGCCAGCTCCGGCGCCGGGGTAACCAGGCGCAGAGCGTCCTGGTTTTCCTCGCGCGGCCCGGTGGCGCTGGCCTGGGCAAACTTAAGTTGCAGGCTCATGGCTGTGCCTCAGACTCGCGCCGCAGTAACCGCAGCCGAGCCCCAGGTGGTGCGCCAGCGCTGTTTCACGCCGTGCAGGCCGAACCAGGCCAGCAAGCCCAGGCTGGCGAACAGCCACAGCCCCAGTTGGTAGTCTCCGGTGTGCTGCTTGATGGTGCCAAGCCCGGCGGCCAGCAGGAAGCCTCCGATGCCGCCGGCCATGCCGATCAGCCCGGTCATCACGCCGATCTCCTGGCGGAAGCGTTGCGGCACCAGCTGGAACACTGCGCCATTGCCGGCCCCCAGGCCGAGCATGGCGCTGACGAACAGGGCCAGTGCAGCGGCTGCGCTAGGCAGGTTGAAGCCGACTGCGGCGATGCAGATGGCCGCCACGCTGTACATGCCCAGCAAAGTGCGGATACCGCCGAAGCGGTCGGCCAGGGCGCCGCCGAGTGGGCGCATCAGGCTGCCGGCGAACACGCAGGCAGCGGTGTAGTAGCCGGCGGTGATCGGGCTCAGGCCATACTGGTCGCTGAAATAGCCGGGCAGGGCGCTGGCCAGGCCGATGAAGCCGCCGAAGGTGACGCTGTAGAAGAACATGAACCACCAGCTGTCACGGTCGCCCAGGGCCTTGAGGTAGTCGGCCATGGCTTTTGGCTTGGGGCGCTGCGGGGCATTGCGTGCCAGCAGGGCGAACACCAACAGGGCCAGCGACAGCGGGATCAGCGCGAAGCCGAACACATTGTTCCAGCCAAAGCCTGCAGCCAGCGCAGGGGCCAACAGGGCAGCGAACACTGTGCCGGAGTTGCCGGCACCGGCAATGCCCATGGCTTTGCCTTGATGCTGAGGTGGGTACCATTGCGAGGCCAGCGGCAGTGACACGGCGAACGAAGCGCCAGCAAAGCCGAGGAAAACACCCAGCAGCAGCGCTTGTTCATAGCTGTGCACGCCCAGGTACCAGGCAGCGGCGAGGGCGACGATGACCACCACCTGGCCGATCAGCCCGGCGGTCTTGGGCGACAGGCGGTCGACCAGCACGCCCATGGCAAAGCGCAATATCGCCCCGGCCAGGATCGGTGTGGCCACCATCAGGCCCCGTTGTTGTGCACTCAGCTGCAGATCGGCGGCAATCTGCACCGCCAGTGGGCCAAGCAGGTACCAGACCATGAAGCTGAGGTCGAAGTACAGGAACGCGGCGAACAGCGTGGGCACATGCCCGGATTTCCAGAAGCTGGTACTCATCGAACACCTCACTCGGCAATGCAACGGAACGAAAAAGACGCCGCTACCCGCTCCACATGGGTGGAGGGGAGAGCGACGTCTTTGTCGGGATCAAGTGGGCAACCGCCGTTGGCTACCGGTGATATTTGTTCAGCAAGAGATGGGCCAACTCGGAGAAGTTGCAGTCCCCTTGTAGGAGCGGCCTTGTGTCGCGATGGGCTGCGCAGCAGCCCCGTCAATCTCTGCCGCGAAGCTGAGATCCTGGGGCTGCTGCGCAGCCCATCGCGACACAAGGCCGCTCCTACAGGGACCGCGTGAAGCAGGTTGCTAGCCCAGCATTTCATGCATGGCAATGATCTGCTCGGCCACCTGGATCAGCTTCTGCTGCCGGCTCATGGCCTGGCGGCGCATCAGGGTGTAGGCCTGTTCTTCGTTGCAATCCTTCATCTTCATCAGCAAACCCTTGGCCTGCTCGATGCGCTTGCGCTCAGCCAGTTGCTGGTCGCGCGCCAACAATTGTGCCTTCAGTGCCTGGTCACTTTCGAAGCGGGCCATGGCCACATCCAGGATCGGCTGCAGCCGCGCCGCATGGATGCCTTCGACGATGTAGGCGCTGACCCCCGACTGAATCGCCTGGCGCATCACGGCGGGGTCATGCTCGTCGGTGAACAGTACGATGGGGCGTGGCTGGTCACGGCTGACCAGCACCACCTGTTCCATCACATCGCGGTCCGGTGAGTCGGTATCGATCAGCACCACATCCGGGCGCACCGTTTCGACGCAGGCGGGCAGGTCGATGGTCAGGCCGGGGGCTTCGATGACCTCGAAGCCGGCCTCGCTCAAGGCCGCCTTGAGGCGACCGAGTTTGCTCTGGGTGTCGTCGATCAGGAGGATGCGCAACATGAATGGTACCCCTCACGCGCCGACACGGGCATCGGGCAGGTCGCCCATGGCATGCAGGCTGAAACTGCGGGCATAACCGTAGGGGTCGCTGCCGTCCCAGCGGCTGCCATCAATCAACAGGCTGCTGCGCATTGGTTCAGGGCAGGCCACGCCGAGGCTTTGTGCCGCCTCGCCATACAACGCCAGCTGCTGGACCTGGCGGGCCACGCCGAGGTAGTCGGGATCATCGCGCAGCAGGCCCCAGCGGCGGAACTGGGTCATGAACCACATGCCGTCGGACAGGTACGGCAGGTTGGCCCGGCCATGGTCGTGCAGGCGCAGTGCATGGGGATCTTGCCAGTGGTTGCCCAGGCCATCGTGGTAGCTGCCCAGCAAGCGTGGTTCGATACTCGCCAGCGGGGTGGCCAGGTAGGCGCTGCCGCTGAGCAGTTGCGCAGTGCTGCGGCGATTTTCCGGGCTTTGCTCGATGAAGCGGCTGGCGGCCAGGACCGCCTTGATCAGCGCGCGGGCACTGTTGGGGTATTGCTCGGCAAAGGCGCGGGCGCAGGCCAGGACCTTCTCCGGATGGTCTGGCCAGATCGACTGGCTGGTGGCCAGGGTGAAGCCCTGGCCCGTGGCCACTGCATCGGCAGCCCAGGGTTCGCCCACGCAGAAACCGTCGATGCGCCCGGCCTGGATATGCGCGGCCATTTGTGCAGGTGGCACCACCACGCTGTCGACGTCGCGCAATGGGTGGATGCCCTGGCTGGCCAGCCAGTAATACAGCCACATGGCGTGGGTGCCGGTGGGGAAGGTCTGGGCAAAGGTGAGGCGTGCGCCATGCTGGTGCGCCAGGCGCGCCAATGCTTCAGGGTTGGTCACGCCTTTGCGCTGCAGGGCCGGAGACAGGTTTATGGCTTGGGCGTTCTGGTTCAGCCCCATGAGCACGGCCATTTCGCTGGCCGGTACACCGCCGATGCCCAGGTGCACGGCATAGACCAGGCCATACAGGCAGTGCGCCGCATCCAGTTCGCCGCTGACCAGCTTGTCGCGCAGCCCGGCCCAGGAACCCTGGCGTTTGAGGTTGAGGGTAAGGCCGTGCTGCTGGGCAAAGCCCTGGGTGGCGGCGACTACCACCGAGGCGCAGTCGGTCAGGGCCATGTAGCCGATGTTCAGGCTGGGCTTTTCCGGCGCGTCGCTGCCGTTGACCCAGGCCAGGGGCGTTGCTCGGGGTACAGTGTTCACAAGGTTCCTCGCCCGTACTGATAAGGCTGTGGGCTTTTCCGGTGCAACGCATGTGCCAAAGGCCCTGGGGTCGCATTGCGGCCCCGTGAAAGCAACTGTCTTGCGCAAAGCTAAAAGCTTGTGCGATCCCTGTGGGAGTGGGTTCACCCGCGAAGCAGGCAGCTCGGTGGATGGCACCGGCTTCGCCGGTGTTCGCGGGTGAACCCGCTCCCACAGGTACTGCACTGGCTGTCAGAGCTTCACCGGCCCCACGATTTGCTGTCATGCCGGCCCCACGCTGGCTATAATCGCCCCCTCATTCACCCCGAGCCTTGCCCGCCCATGTATACCCTGGCCCGCCAGCTGCTGTTCAAGCTTTCCCCGGAAACCTCCCACGACCTGTCCCTGGACCTGATCGGCGCCGGTGGCCGTCTTGGCCTCAACGGCGTGCTGTGCAAGCAGCCGGCGGCTTTGCCGGTTACGGTCATGGGCTTGAACTTCGCCAACCCGGTGGGCCTGGCGGCCGGCCTGGACAAGAACGGTGCGGCCATCGACGGTTTCGCCCAGCTGGGCTTCGGCTTCGTCGAAATCGGCACCGTCACCCCGCGACCGCAGCCGGGCAACCCCAAGCCGCGGCTGTTCCGCCTGCCGGAGGCAACGGCCATCATCAACCGCATGGGCTTCAACAACCTGGGCGTTGATCACCTGCTCGGCCGGGTGCGGGCTGCGCGTTACACCGGCGTGCTGGGCATCAACATCGGCAAGAATTTCGACACCCCGGTGGAGCGTGCCGTCGATGACTACCTGATCTGCCTGGACAAGGTGTACACCGCGGCCAGTTACATCACGGTCAACGTCAGTTCACCAAACACCCCGGGCCTGCGCAGCCTGCAATTTGGCGATTCGCTCAAGCAGTTGCTCGATGCCCTGGCCGAGCGCCGTGAGCAACTGGCCGGCACGCATGGCAAGCGCGTACCTCTGGCAATCAAGATTGCCCCGGACATGAGCGACGAAGAAACTGCCCTGGTGGCCGCAGCGCTGATGGAGTCGGGCATGGATGCGGTGATCGCCACCAACACCACGCTGGGGCGTGAAGGTGTCGAAGGGCTGCCATACGGTGGCGAGGCGGGCGGCCTGTCGGGCGCGCCGGTGCTGGAAAAGAGCACCCACATCGTCAAGGTGCTGGCGGGCGAACTGGGCGGCAAGCTGCCGATCATTGCCGCTGGCGGCATTACCGAAGGCCGCCATGCCGCCGAGAAGATCGCTGCCGGCGCGAGCCTGGTGCAGATTTATTCGGGCTTCATTTACAAGGGGCCGGCGCTGATTCGCGAAGCGGTGGATGCTATCGCTGCGATGCCGCGGTGACCTGACACGGCCTCTTTGCGGGTAAACCCGCTCCCACAGGGACTACACAAGCTTGAGAGCAGTGAAGTACCTGTGGGAGCGGGTTTACCCGCGAAGAAGCCAGTGCCGTTGAGAAGGTTTGCCATGGCAAAAAAAGGGCCCCATCAAGGGGCCCCTGGGCCTTCGCCCGCCGCCCGGATAGGGCGTGCATGGTGAATCGAATTCAGTGTCCTCGTTCAGCCAACGGCGTGATTTTCGTTGAGTCTATGGATGCCAGCGGTGCCAGTCATTCCGTCCCAGTTATCACCGCGACCTTCACGCCAGCCGTTGATCCAGGCTTGGCGAACAGAAGGAAGATTGAAGGGGCAAAGTTCGCGGGATTTGCCGGTGACCCCGTATTGGTAGCCACGTGAATATGCTCTTTCCAACGGATCACGCTTAAGTCTTCTCATAGGGTGTTGCCCTCACTTGTTGACTGTAATGTCCCGTCGGCCTCTCCGAGGCCGGGCAGAGTCTTTCTGCCGGTGTGCGCTCGCTGCCGGCGTGGCGAGCTGAAAGTGCCGCCTCGTTGCGAAGCGGCCTGAGACCAGTTCTATCGAATGCGAGTCACGGTGTGAATGATCGATTTGTCATAAGCACGTAACCTTTCCAAGGGTGAGGGGATAAGTAAATAAATGCGACTCAACCTTGTTTAGCGTTGAGCCCGCTATGATCAGGGTTTGCCGATCATTGACGTCATTTCGCCAGCGTGGCTTGCGGATGACAGAAATAATTTGAAATGCGACGAAGGGTCACATCGGCCCCGGTATCGCCAGAATTTTTCGTACTGCCTGATGATCTAAGCTGTCTTTGCCACTGGGCCAAGCACAGATCGGTCAGGCGGCCCGGCCTTTCACCGCACGCTCGCGTGCCACGAAAGGCCACCCGCACGCCTGCTGGAAAGGTGTGCGGGCAAACATCGCGGGGCGATGCGTCGCCCCGTCAGTCAAATAGCCCAAGGCGCTGGATTACTCATGTCGGACCGTTTCGAACTTTACCTCACCTGCCCCAAAGGCCTGGAAGGCCTGCTTGCCGAAGAGGCCCGGGCCCTCGGCCTGGATGACGTGCGCGAGCACACCTCGGCCATTCGCGGCGCCGCCGACATGGAAACCGCCTACCGCCTGTGCCTGTGGTCACGCTTGGCCAACCGGGTGCTGCTGGTACTCAAGCGCTTCTCCATGAAGAACGCCGACGACCTCTACGACGGCGTGCACGCGGTCGACTGGGCTGATCACCTGGCAGCCGACGGCACCTTGGCAGTGGAGTTCAGCGGCCATGGCTCGGGCATCGACAACACCCACTTCGGTGCGTTGAAGGTCAAGGACGCGATCGTCGACAAGCTGCGCAACCGCGAAGGCCTGCGCCCGTCGGTGGAAAAGATCGACCCGGATGTGCGCGTGCACCTGCGCCTGGACCGTGGCGAAGCCATTCTCTCCCTCGACCTTTCCGGGCACAGCCTGCACCAGCGTGGCTACCGTCTGCAGCAAGGCGCCGCGCCGCTGAAGGAAAACCTGGCGGCGGCGGTGCTTATCCGCGCCGGCTGGCCGCGCATTGCCGCCGAAGGTGGCGCGCTGGCCGACCCGATGTGCGGTGTGGGTACCTTCCTGGTCGAAGCGGCAATGATCGCCGCCGATATAGCGCCCAACCTCAAGCGTGAACGCTGGGGCTTCAGTGCATGGCTTGGCCACGTACCGGCATTGTGGCGCAAGGTACATGACGAGGCGCAGGCGCGGGCACAGGCCGGCCTGGCCAAGCCACCGCTGTGGATCCGTGGCTACGAGGCCGACCCGCGGCTGATCCAGCCAGGCCGCAACAACGTCGAGCGTGCCGGCCTGGGCGACTGGGTCAAGATCTACCAGGGCGAAGTCAGCACCTTCGAGCCGCGCCCGGACCAGAACCAGAAAGGCCTGGTCATCAGCAACCCGCCCTATGGCGAGCGCCTGGGTGACGAAGCCAGCCTGCTGTACCTCTACCAGAACCTCGGCGAGCGCCTGCGCCAGGCCTGCATGGGCTGGGAAGCGGCGGTATTCACTGGCGCGCCGCAGCTGGGCAAGCGCATGGGTATTCGCAGCCACAAGCAGTACGCATTCTGGAACGGCGCCTTGCCGTGCAAGCTGCTGCTGTTCAAGGTGCAGCCCGACCAGTTCGTCACCGGCGAGCGCCGCGAGGCGCAGCCTGAAGGTGCGCAAACCCGCCAGCAGGCAGTACCGGCCAGCGAGCCGGCACGTTTGTCGGAAGGTGCGCAGATGTTCGCCAACCGCCTGCAGAAAAACCTCCGGCAGCTGGGCAAGTGGGCCCGCCGCGAGCAGGTCGATTGCTACCGCCTGTACGATGCCGACATGCCCGAATATGCCCTGGCGGTCGACCTGTACCAGGACTGGGTGCACGTGCAGGAATACGCCGCGCCACGTTCGGTCGACCCGGACAAGGCTCAGGCACGCCTGCTCGACGCGCTGGCAGCCATCCCGCAGGCCTTGGGCATTTCGCCGCAGCGTGTGGTGCTCAAGCGTCGCGAGCGGCAGAGCGGCACGCGCCAGTACGAGCGCCAGGCAACCGAAGGCCGCTTCCAGGAAGTGAACGAAGGCGGCGTCAAGCTGCTGGTCAACCTTACCGATTACCTCGACACCGGCCTGTTCCTCGACCATCGCCCGATGCGCATGCGCATCCAGCGCGAAGCAGCCGGCAAACGCTTCCTCAACCTGTTCTGCTACACCGCCACGGCCAGCGTGCATGCGGCCAAGGGTGGCGCCCGCAGCACCACCAGCGTCGACCTGTCGAAAACCTACCTGGACTGGGCGCGGCGCAACCTGGCGCTTAATGGCTTCTCGGATCGCAACCGCCTGGAGCAGGGCGATGTGATGGCCTGGCTGGAGGGTAACCGCGACAGCTACGACCTGATCTTCATCGACCCGCCGACCTTCTCCAACTCCAAGCGCATGGAAGGCGTGTTCGATGTGCAGCGTGACCACGTGCAGTTGCTGGACCTGGCCATGGCCCGCCTGGCGCCGGGTGGCGTGCTGTATTTCTCCAACAACTTCCGCAAGTTCCAGCTGGACGAGCACCTGATGGCGCGTTACGCGGTGGAGGAAATCACGGCCCAGACCCTGGACCCGGACTTCGCCCGCAACAACCGTATCCATCGCGCCTGGCGCCTGCAGCTTCGTTGAGGCGACGAGGTACATTGCGCGGCTAATGGCCAATAGCTATAACTGGGGACAGGGCAAGATAATCCGCAGGACGCTGACGTGACGAGATGGGTGTATGTCAAAGGGTGGCGTGTGCGCGCGGTTGCTTGGCCTGTGCACAGAGGCATTATCCGCCTGGGCGGTAGCCTTGGTCGCCCTGGTCGTGGGCGGCCTGTTGACGGCCGTCCTGGCGCTAGCCGCGCAAACCTTTTACAAGCAGCAGCTGCGCCAGCGCTTCGAGCTGCTGGCCAGCGAGCGTTTCAGCCGTATCGCCGAGCGGTTTGATGAACAGCAGCAGCGCCTGGACGGGCTGCGGCGGTTTTTCAGCTTTTCCAACGAAATCACCCCGCACGAGTTCGACGGCTACGCCCGGCCATTGCTGCAACGGACCCTGGCCTACGCCTGGGCGCCGCGTGTCGAGGCCGCGCAACGCGCCGAATTCGAGCGCCAGGCCAGTGCGCATTCCGGCCCGGGCTATGTGATCCGCGACCAGGATGAACAAGGCCAGTGGCACCCATCCCCCCAGCGCGACCATTACTTCCCGGTACTCTATACCCAGTCGGGTGAATTGCCCGGGCTGCCCTATGGGCTGGACCTCGCCGGCCAGGAAGTGCCCCTGGCGGCCTTGGCGCGGGCGCTTGGGCCGGGCAGCATGGCGGTGTCCGAGCCACTGCCCATGTTCGATACCAGCTCGGATGCGCGTGGCCTGCTGATGGTGGCGCCGGTGTTTTCCGATGCCAACCCCCGCGGCGCGGCAGTGGGTTATGTGATGGCCTTGCTGAGCATGCGTGAGCTGATCAGCGACGGGCGCCCGGTTACGGCAGACGATAACCTTGTGGTGCGTATCGTCGACCCCACCGGGCTACATGGCCCCGAGGTGATGTTCGACTCGCAGAACCCGGTCGCACCCCTGCCGCTGGCCAGCAACCAGCTATTGCACCTGGCTGACCACCACTTCCAGTTGAATATCCGGCCGAGTCAGGCCTTCGTGCGCGCCAACCGTTCCTCCGCGGTGCTGGCTGTGAGCCTGCTGGGCAGCTTGTTGAGCCTGTTGCTCAGCGTGTTGCTCTACAGCCTGTTCAGCCAGCGCCAGCGCGCATTGGCCCTGGTAGAGCAGCGCACTGCCGAGCTGCGTGTCAGCGAGCAGTCACTGCGCGGTACCCACAACCAGCTGCGCAGCGTGCTGGATGCCGCAACCCAGGTGGCGATCATCGCCACCAACCTCAAGGGCGTGGTCAGCACTTTCAACGCCGGCGCCGAGCGCATGCTCGGTTACCCGGCCAGTGAGGCGATCGGCCAGCTGCGCCTGGAGGACCTGGTGCTGCCCGAAGAGTTGAACCTGCGTGCCCATGCCTTGAGCCTGCGTTACGGCCGACCGATTGAAGGTGGCCAGGCCATGTTCGCCGAAACAGCGCAGGAGCATGGCGCCGAACCGGGGGAGTGGACCTTGTTGCGTGCCGATGGCAGCCAACTGGTGGCCAACATGCTGGTCACCGCCATGCTCGATGAACAGGGGTTATGGATCGGTTACCTGGCGATCTGCATCGATGTTACTGAACGGCGTCGGGTGCATGAGGCGCTGGCAGCGCGTGACCGTCTTCTGGAAAAGCTCAGTGCCGAGGTGCCGGGCGGCATTTACCAGTACCGCCTGGATGGCAACGGCCACTCCTGCTTTCCGTATGCCAGCATGGGCCTGTACGACATCTACGAAGTCGACCTGCAGCAGCTGCGCGAGGACGCCACCGCGGTGTTCGAGCGCATCCACCCGGACGACCTGGAGCGCGTGCGCCGCTCGGTGCGTTACTCGGCCGAACACCTGTCGCCCTGGCGCGAAGAATACCGCGTCTGCCTGCCGCGTGCCGGGTTGCGCTGGGTGCGTGGCGAGGCGACACCGGAGGTGGGCGAGCAGGGCTGCACCTTGTGGCATGGCTACCTGACCGACATCTCCGACCTGAAGGGCGTGGAGGAAGAGTTGCGTGCGCTGTCGGTGACCGACTCGCTGACCGGCATCCATAATCGCCGTTACTTCCAGGAGCGGCTCAAGCTCGAACTGGAACGAGCCCAGCGCGATGGCCTGGCGCTGGCGGTGATCATGCTCGATATCGATCACTTCAAGCGCATCAACGACCATTTCGGCCATGCCGTCGGCGACCGCGTGCTGCGCAGCCTGTGCCTGCGTATCGGCCAGCGTTTGCGGCGTACCGATGTGTTCTGCCGGCTGGGCGGCGAAGAGTTCATGGTGCTGTGCCCGGGCAGCGATGCCGAGCAGGCGCGGCTGCTGGCACTGGAGCTGTGGCAAGGCGTACGCAATGTGCCGGTGGAGGGCGTGGGCAGGGTGACCGCGAGTTTTGGTGTGGCGGGCTGGCGACCGGGGGAAGGGGCCGATGCCTTGCTGTTGCGGGCTGATGCCGGGGTGTATGCAGCCAAGCAGGCTGGGCGGGACCGGGTGGAGGGGGAGTTGGCCTGACAGCTGTCAGTTGCCAATGCCGGCCCTTTCGCGGCTAAAGCCGCTCCCACAGGGAAATTGCAGGTCTTGAACCCTGCGCTGAACCTGTGGGAGCGGCTTTAGCCGCGAAAGGGCCGGTACTGGCTACCTGTCAGTTGGCCGCTGTGCTGCCGGCCAGTTTCGGCTGGCGATACAAATCCAGCAGCACCTGGTCGAGCACCTGCGAGGCGCCCCACGGTTTCGGATCGTTGAGGATCGCCGCCACTGCCCAGGTATGGCCGTTGCTGTCACGGCTGAAGCCGGCAATTGCCCGTACGGTGTTCAGCGTACCGGTCTTGATGTGCCCTTCGCCGGTCATGGCGGTGCGCTTCAGGCGCTTGCGCATGGTGCCGTCCATACCCACCAGCGGCATCGAGCTCATGAACTCGGCAGCATAAGGGCTCTTCCAGGCCGCCTGCAGCATTGCCGCCATCTCCCGCGTGCTGACCCGTTCGGCACGCGACAGGCCGGAACCGTTTTCCATCACCAGGTGCGGCGCGGTAATACCCTTCTTCGCCAGCCACTGGCGCACCACGCGCTGGGCGGCGCGAGCGTCGTCACCGTCGGCATCGGTGCGGAACTGCGCGCCAAGGCTCAGGAACAGCTGCTGGGCCATGGTGTTGTTGCTGTACTTGTTGATGTCGCGGATCACTTCCACCAGGTCTGGCGAGAAGGCACGGGCCAGCAGGCGAGCGCCCTTGGGCACGTTCTCGAAGCGGTCGCCGCCCTGGATGCTGCCACCCAGCTCGTTCCAGATCGCGCGCACGGCACCGGCGGCGTAGGTCGGGTGGTCGAGCAGCGACAGGTAGGTCTGCGAGTTGCAGCCGTCACCCAGCTGGCCGCTGACCGTTACGCTGATGCCGTCGGCTTGCTGCACGGGGTTGTAGCGCACATCACCCGAACACTGTTTGGAGGCTACCGCCTTGACCTGGTTGTCGATACGGATGCTGGCAATCGGCGGTTCGACCGCGATGGTGACCTTGCCGCCATCGTTGCGGGCCACGAAACGCAGGGCTTTGAGGTTGACCAGCAGCGAGTCGGGCTTGACCAGGAAAGGCTTGTTCTCATCGCCGCCGTCATCGTTGAACTGCGGCAGGTTCGGCTGCACGAAGTGGCTGCGGTCCAGCACCAGGTCGCCGGTGATGGTGCGCACGCCATTGGCGCGCAGGTCACGCATCAGCAACCACAGCTTTTCCATGTTCAGTTTCGGGTCGCCGCCACCTTTGAGGTACAGGTTACCGTTGAGTACGCCGTTGCTCAGGGTGCCGTCGGTGTAGAACTCGGTTTTCCACTGGAAGGTCGGGCCGAGCAGTTCGAGGGCGGCGTAGGTGGTGACCAGTTTCATGGTCGAGGCCGGGTTGACCGAGACATCGGCATTGAACACGGTCGGTGTGCCGGGGCCGTCCAGCGGCAGCATTACCAGCGACAGGGCAGAATCCTGCAGTTTGTTGGCCTTGAGGGCCTGTTGCACTTTGGCAGGCAGCGTGGTGTTGACGGCGGCGGCCTGGCTGGGCAGGGCGAGTGGCAACAGCAGGCCGGCAAGAACGAGGGGACGAAGCGTTTTGATCATGATCGATAAATACCCTACGGCGAGGGAAAAGGGCATTGGGGCTGTAAGGAATGATGGCCCCAGAATGAAAGAATACGCATTATGCCCCAAGCGCAGCGACGATGCGCCACGTTCGACGGAAAAGCACCCCCAATAAAAAAGCCACCCCTAAGGGTGGCCTTTTCAGCGATCGAGCCGGGCCGGTATCACTCGGCCTTGTTGATCGGCTTTTCCGGGTACCAGGCGTCCAGCAGCGGGCTGACCTCGATCTTGGTCAGTTCGCTACGGCCTTTGAGCCAGGCTTCAACGGCTGCACGCTGTTCTTCGCTGACCGAGCCGCGTTTGACCGAGCACACCAGGCCGAAATCGTCACCGCCTACATAGTCCAGGCCATTGGCGTCCATGGCTTCTTCCAGGAACGCGTCGAGGAAAGCATCGATTGCCTGGTCGTCCAGATCTTCCTTGAATTCCAGGTTCAGCTCGAAGCCCAATTCCTGAAACTCGTCGACACACAGCTTCTTGCGCAGACGACGGGAGCGGTTTGTGGCCATGAAACAATCCTCTTAGGTAATAACGCCGCGCAGTCTACCAGTTAACACGCCTGGCTGCCTGCCTGTGTGCAGCTACCGGTGGCCAGCTCCCTGGCCAGGGCACGTTCTACCCGGCACATATGCCGTGCCAGTGCCTGGCGCCGCAGGCGTATCTGGGCGGTAGGCAAGCCGCCTGCCTCCAGGGCTTCGCAAGCCTTCATCAGTTCGGGGGCTTCCAGCATCCGCGCGGCGCTGAGCACCTTGTGCGCCTGTTCGGCAATGGCATCGCTGTCGTGCTGCGGATGCAATGCCATCAAAGTTGCCAGGTCGGCCTGCAGGCTCTGCTGCAACGCCATCAGGAAGCGCTGGCGGTCGTTCGGGTCATGCCCGACCACTGTGGCCAGGCCGTCCAGGTTGTACAGCTTGCGCCGCGATTTCTGCCGGCGGCGCGGGCGGATGCCGGCCAGGCGCTGGCTGAGCGTACCCAGGCTTATGGGCTTGAGCAGGCAGTCGTCCATGCCGGCGCTCAGGCACTTGCGGCGTACCTCCGGCTGCGCGTTGGCGGTGTAGCCGAGAATGGTGCAGCGCGGCCGCTTGCCATGGCGTTCCTCGGTACGCACGGCGGTGGCCAGCTGGTAGCCGTTCATGTGCGGCATGTTGCAGTCGAGCACCAGCACATCGAAGTCCCCCGCCCGCCAGGTGGCCAGGCCTTCGCGACCGTCGCGGGCGCTGGTGTGCTCCAGCCCCAGGTAGCCAAGCTGCTGTGCCATCAGCTGCAGGTTGGCCGGGTGGTCATCGATCACCAGTACGCTCAGCCGCGGGTCCGGCACATCGAGGTTCTCGATCAGCGGGGCCGGCGGCGCTGCAGCGTCAACCCGCTGCAGCGGCATCTTCAGGCGCACCTGGGTGCCGACATCCTCCAGGCTCTTGATGGTCAGGCTGCCGCCCATCATTTCGCACAGGTTGCGACAGATGGCCAGGCCTAGCCCGGTACCCGCGCGGGCGCTCTGGCTATGCGGGTTGGCCTGGATGAACGGGTTGAACAGGCGTTGCAGGTCGTCGGCGTGGATACCGATGCCGCTGTCGCGCACTTCCAGCTCCAGCACGGCGGGAGTGGTGGCGCCGTCGTCTTCCAGGCCTACGCAGATGCGCACCTGACCATGCTCGGTGAACTTGATGGCGTTGCTCACCAGGTTGGACAGGACCTGCTTGAAGCGCAGGGGGTCGAGCAGGGCATGGCAGCGTGCGGCCGGAGCGATCATCACCTCCAGGGCCAGGCCTTTCTGCCGCGCCTGGCCTTCGAAAATACGCCCCACCGATTCGACCAGGGCCGCCAGGTCGACGGCCTCCGGAGCGAGGGACAAGTGCCCGGATTCGATGCGCACGATGTCGAGGATATCGCCGATCAGGCCCAGCAGGTCCTTGGCCGAATGGTGGGCCAGCTCCAGCGCGCAGCGGTCTACCCGGCCTTGGTCGGCACGCTTGACTGCCAGCTCGAGCATGCCGATGACCGCATTCATCGGGGTGCGGATTTCGTGGCTGATGGTGGCCAGGAACGTGCTTTTGGCGCGGTTCGCATCGTCGGCCTGCTGCTTGGCCTGGCGCAACTCCATGACCAGATGGCGGCGCTCGCTGATGTCGATCCAGCCACCGATGATGCCCTGCACCTCACCCAGTGAGTCGCGGTACGGCAGAATCCAGTGGTAGATGGTCATCTCCCGGTCCTGGATCCGTAGTGTCCGGTCCATGATCAGTGGCGAGCCTTCGGCCATTACCTTCAGGTAGTCGGCGTGGATCTGCCGGGTCTGCTCGCAATCGGCGAACAGGCTCCCCTCCAGGTTCTTGCCGATGACCTCCTCGGAGCGCGCCTGCACGGCTTCCAGGTAGCTGTAGTTGCAGCTTTGCAGGCGGCCCTCGCGGTCACGCACGTACATGGGGTGGGGCGTGCCGTTGAGCAGGGCGCGCATGAATGCCACCTGGTCGTTCAATGCCCGTTCGGCGCGTTGCCGCTGGCGAATCTGCAGGCGCAGGCGGGCATTCCACAACAAGGCCAGCAGCAACAGCACGGCGGTGCCGAGTACCACCTGTATCGCCAGCCTTCGGTAACCGTGGTCGTTGCCATCCTCGTGCAGGCTGAAGCCGCGCCAGCGGTTGTTGATGACCCCCAGTTCTTCCGGCGAGATGCTCAGCAGCGCCTTGTCGAGGATCGACACCAGCGCCTGCGACGGGGCACTGGTGGCCATGGCGAAGCTGGCAGGGTCGCTGCCGACAGTGGCCCGGATGACCAGTTCAGGGTTGCCGGCCAGCGCGTGGTTGGCGTCGATCAAGGTGGTGATCACCGCATCGACGGCACCACTGTTGAGCAACGCCATGGAATAGAACGAGCTTTCGGTCTCGACCCAGCCGATTTGCGGATAGTGCCGCGACAGCATGGCGTCCATGGCACTGTAGCGGGTAATGGCGATGCGATGACCCTGCAACTGTTCCAGCGAGGTGAAGGGTTGCTTGTCCTTGCGGCTGACCAGCACATAGGCGCTTTCCAGGTAGGGCTGGCTGATTTGCAGGTCGTCTTCGTTCACCCCGCCGGTGGCCAGTGCGGCGATGACATCGGCGCGGCCGTCCTTCAGGCGGGCAATCATGTCTGCAAGGCCGCTGGCGCGCTGCACTTCGAAACGCAAGCCGGTGCGCAGGCGAAGCAGTTCGAGCAGGTCGGCGGTGATGCCGCGAAAATGCCCCGAGCCATCGAAATAGGAGACAGGTGCAGCGGTGTCATCGATTGCCACACGCATTACCGGGTGGTCCTTCAGCCACTGCTCTTCGGTGTCGGTCAGTTGCAGCTTGCGGTCGGTCAGCAGCAGGTCGCTACCGGCGCTCCAGCGCTTGAAGATACTGGCGCGTATGGCCGAGGTCTGTCTGTCCAGGGTGGCGTTAACCATCTCCATCAACACCCTGTCCTCGTGACGCAGGGCAAAACCGAAGCCGATGGCTTCGTGCTTGCCGAAACTGGCCATGCGCAGGCGTGGCAGGTGGCCGCGGTTGAGCTGGTAATGGGTGGAAATGGTATCGCCGATGAACACGTCGGCCTGGCCGAACGCCACGGCACTCAGGGCCTGGCTGGACGAGCCGAAGGCCAGGAGCTCGGCCTTGGGGTAGGTTCTGTTCACCTCCTGCCGGGGCAGGTAGTGGTAGAGCATGCCCAGGCGCATGCCGGCCAGGCCCTGAGTGCCGTGA
>Ga0247828_10000284_pt1 | contig 18152 bp, 14 predicted proteins | sample 12C_Control_Day3_FD_192425 | JGI IMG/M metagenome (GOLD analysis project Ga0247828, IMG submission 192425) | Soil microbial communities from agricultural site in Penn Yan, New York, United States - 12C_Control_Day3 | ecosystem: Environmental > Terrestrial > Soil > Agricultural land | place... | reverse complement strand
GCGCCAATACTTGCCGCCAAGCGTCGTCCCAGGATTCCAGGTTTATCGGATCGAGTCCGATGGCCGGCACGTACCAGTCGGGGAACAGCCGCAATTCGGCCAGCCATTCTTCCAGGCCGTGCGGCGGCAATCCGGGCATCGGCGGTTGGCGATGGAGATGAACGAGGACGTCGACCGCCGTTTCGTAGAGATCTTGCTCAACTCCCGGTTCGGTATCCAGCGTCTCGCGCATCCGGGCATCGCCGAAATCGTCGAGGAGCAGAAGCCCCTGTTCCAGGTCGGCAGCAAGGACGCGCGGGGCCGCGAGACCGATTTCCTGGAGCCAGCCCGCAATCGCGACGAACGGGCGCGGATCTTCATGAGGCGGCGGCGCATCCATCAGGACGGCGCTTCGACCGCTGGCGTGGATCCGGAAATAGCGGCGGAAACTGGCGTCTCCCGCAAGCGGCAGGATTTGCGCGTCGGACCACCCGTGGCGGGCCAGAAATTCAGGGGCAGATTTGGGAGGAATCATTGCAACGGCCATCGACCTTCCCATGCCGAGGGCACATTCGCTGTCAAGGCGCGTTCGCCGTCTTCACCGACAATCAGCGACAAGCCGAGTGCCTCCGGCCAAGCCGAAGCATCGCCATTCTCCGGCCATTCGACGATCAGCACGCCATCGGCCCGAATGTCATCAAGGCCCAGCTCGACCAAGTCTGACGGGTCGTCGATCCGGTACAGGTCGACGTGCCAAACCGGAAGCTTCAGGCTCTCATAAGGCTGGACGATCGCGAAGCTTGGGCTGGGCACTTCACCTGCATGCCCGAGCGCCTTGAGCAAGCCGCGGACCAAGGTCGTCTTACCGGCTGAAAGCGGGCCGGAAAGGGTAACCACGTCGCCGACGCGAAGCACCTTCGCAAGATCGCGACCAAACGCGAGCGTCGCCGCTTCGTCCTTCAGCGTCATTGCGGCGCCCTGGGTACGGTAATGGTAATGCTGGTCCCTTTGCCTACCGCTGACTCAAGCTCGACGGTACCGCCATGCGCCTCGACAAACTGACGGGTCAGGGGAAGCCCCAGGCCCAGCGCGGCCTCGCTGCGCGCGGCGCCTGAACGGTGGAAACGGTCGAATACCTGCTCCTGTTGTTCGGGCGGAATGCCGCGGCCGTCGTCGACAACGACGATCGTGGCATTATCCTCGTCCCCGCTGGCCTTCAGCCAGATGTGGCCGCCTTCGTCAGTATAGGCGACGGCATTGCGAAGGATATGCTCCACTGACTCCCGAAGGCGGCGCGCGTCGCCAATCACGCTTCCCGCGCTTGGCTCCAGCGCAAGCTCAAGCTTTTGCTTCTTTTCCGTCGCACGGTTCCGGAAAGCTTCCGCAGCGGCACGGCACATGCCGGCAATATCGACCCGTTCGCGTTCAAGCACGACGCCGCGCGTATCGGCCTGGGTCAGGTCGAGCACGTCGTCGATCAGCTTCGACAGCCGATCCACGGATTCCAGGATCGCCGCCACATAATCTGATGCCGCTGGCGGCAGTTCTCCGGCATATCCAGCCTGCAGCATTTCCGCGAAACCGCCGACGGAAGTCAGCGGAGTGCGCAGCTCGTAGCTCATGTTCGCGACGAAATCCGTCTTGACGCGGTCGGCTTCTTCCAAGCCGGTGGCGCGCTCTCGCAGCGCAGCTTCGATCCGGCTGGAATCCGTCACGTCGATCATCGTGAATAGCGCGTTGCCGTCGGGCAACGGAACTGCAGCAAAGTCAAAGTGACGGCCGTCGGTCAGCGACACCCGACCGGTACCCGATTGCCGACCGCTTGTGGTAGATCGGACCAGTTCCCGAACCTGCGCCGCAGCAGTCGGATTGACCAGGCGTTTGGCCATGGCCGGCACGAGCTCGTCGACCCGGGGATGCTCGGCAAGCCAGGCCTCGTCGAGGTGCCAAAGCTCACTGAAACGACGGTTCCAAAGGTAGAGCCGGCCGTCGGATGCAAAGACGCTGATCACCTCGAACAGATTGTCGAACGTGGCCGCGCGTACCCGCAGAAGCGTGTCGCGCGCCGTTGCCAGCCGGACCTGCTCGGTCCGATCCTCGAAGATGAAGCGAAGCCCGCCGTCCGGAAGCGGCTGCCCTAGGACCCGCAAATGGTCACCGTTGGACAAGATCCAATCTTCCTCGATCGCCTCCTCCGGCGACGTGAACCAGGCACGGCGTTCGGTCTTCCATGCTGGAAAGTCGCGAACCTCAGGGATCCGCCCATTCTCGCGCATCCGCTCCAGCACGCGGTCGAACTCCGGCCGCTCGGCGAGCCAATCGGGCTCCAGCTGAGCCATGATCGCGAACGGCTGATTGAAGAAAGCAAGCTGGCGGTCGTCATCGAACTGGACCACGCCGGCGCTCATCCGGTCGGCAAGCTCTCGTTGGGATTCCTGGTGGCTGGCGAGTTCGATCCGCGCATCCTCCAGATCCTGGATATCAATTGCAAACCCGGCCACGGCTCCCGTTGGCAACGGCACGTCGACAATCCGCAACATGCGACGTTCCTGCCCGATCGTCGCAGGCTGTGTGCGCGAATAGGGTCGACCGCTTTCCAATGCAGATTCCGCACCGGCGCGCGCTCCTTCGGGGCCGGTAGCGTCGATCAATTCTGCGCCGCGCTCGATTACCTCCTCTGCGTTGCGTCCCTCGACTGCCGCGACAAAGGCTGCGTTCACAAGACCAAGGCTGAGATCGGGACCCCGGTACCACATCGGGAACGGAGCGTTCTGGATGAGTTGGGTTAGCGCGTCGAGCGCACCTTCGGTTTGGTGAAGGCGCCTGGCAAGTGCGCCGCGCTCCAGGTCCGCGTCGCTGATGTCGAACAGCCATGCGAGCACCGATCCGGGCTTGGCCGGCTGCGGAGCCAGCGCGGCGCGAAGCTCAAGAACCTTTTCGCCGCCGGCCAGTCGCAACTGTCGGCGGAGCGGCGCGCCGCCGAGCCGAAGGTCCGCCAGCGATTCAATCAGGGACGCGAGATCATCAGAATCAAAGCCGCTTTCGTTGCCGCCCAGCCCTTCGATCTGCCTGGGAACCGCCGAAAGCCCGAGGTCCTGGACCAACCTGGCGTCGATATCGAGCGTTCCGTCGGCGTGAATGATCATGGCTCGTGCGGGCGCCACATCCAGTAACGAACGCATCGCGCGGGTTGCCTCGAGCACGGCCTGGGCCCGGCGGATGCGCTTCGCTGCCAGGATCGCCAGAGCGGCCGCGAATACGACCCAAAGGGCGGCGATGACGATGATCGCAGCGGCGGCATTTGCGCTACTCAACATCGGCCCCGTCGACCGGTATCGGATTGTTTACCGCGGACCCCATCCAATGCTTCATATAAAACCCTAGGAAGCAGGCAAGCGACCCGCACCCCGTCTGTCGCTCAAATACAACACATCCGAAGAACCGTTCCGGATTTCCCCTCGTGCCGTTGAATTTCCCGCAAGTGAATGGGTACGAAGCTATCGGGATATTAATGTCTGCCAGTTCTATGCGGACATGCTTAAGGGGAAAAAAATGCGCTTTAGCAATAACGCCAAGACTGGGCGGTCCGGTCTGCTTTTGGGTGCCTCCATGGCCGCCCTGGTGATGGGTAGCCCTGCATTTGCACAGGAAGTTCAGAGCGATCAGGACGATCCGTCGACGCTTCAGAGCGAAGTCGAAGCCGAATCAGGCGAAGACGCTCAGGACACGGATTGCGTAGCCAACCCCAACGCCCCGGGATGTGAAACCATCGTCGTCACCGGTTCGCGTATCGCTCGCCCGAACCTTGAGTCGCCGGTTCCCGTTACCGCCATCAGCGGTGATGAGTTCTTCGAGACCGGCCGGGTTTCGGTTGGCGATGTGCTGAACGAACTGCCGGCACTGCGCTCAACCTTTAGCCAAGCCAACTCGACTCGCTTCCTCGGAACCGCGGGCCTTAACCTGCTCGACCTTCGCGGCCTCGGCACCGTCCGCACCCTGGTGCTGCAGAACGGCCGTCGTCACGTCGGCGGCGACGTGCTGTCGAGCGGCGTCACTCCGGACGTCAACACCATCCCGACCGATCTCATCGAGCGCGTCGACATCGTCACCGGCGGTAACTCGGCCGTTTACGGTTCGGACGCCATCGCGGGCGTCGTCAACTTCATCCTGAAGGACGACTATGAAGGCATCCAGCTGCGGGGCCAGGGCGGCGTCAGCAAATATGGCGATGCCGGTTCCTACTTCATCAGCGGCCTGTGGGGCACGAACTTCGCCGATGACCGCGGCAACGTCGCGATCAACGCCGAATATGCTCGCCAGCAGGAATATTTCGGCGCAGGCCGTCCGTTCATCGCCAGCCAGGACGCGTTCCTGGTCGTCGACTCCGATCCGGCTGGCGCCCCGAACGGTTCGGACGGCGTTCCCGATCGCCTGTTCTTCCGCGACATTAGGTCGGGCAGCCTGACCAACCAGGGCGCCATGCGCTTTGGCGGCACGACGGCGGGCAATAGCTGCGGCGTCGATCCGCTTGGTTCATTCTACCCGTGCTTTTTCATCTTCAACGCGGATGGAACGCTTGTTCCCGCGACTGGCGAGCGTGCTGGCGTGACGACGGGTAGCTTCCTAGGCGGTAACAGTGAAAATTTCCGCGGCGGAAAGCAGATCCAGTTGTCGCCGCAGCTCGATCGCTACAACATAAACCTTATTTCGCACTTCGAGATCACGCCGGCCTTCGTCCCGTTTGTTGAAGCGAAGTACTCGCGCACCGACAGCAAGGGCAGCGGCGGATCGGGTCCGGCCTTCTCGCAGGGCGCGACCATGCAGGATCCGTTGCAGTTCTTCGGCGGCCCGAACCGCGAGCAAGTCCGGCTCGACAACCCGTTCCTCACCCCCCAGGCCCGTACGGTAATCTGCGCGCAGCGTGCGCTGAGTGGCCAGGGTTGCTTGGACGGCAGCCGGGTTACCATCCGCGAGAATCTTCTCGGACTGGGTGCCCGTACCGAAGAAGCCAAGCGTGAAACCTATCGCATTGTCGGCGGCGTCCGCGGCGACTTCAATGACGACTGGAACTATGAAGTTGCGGTTAACTACGGTCAACTGAAGGAAAAGACCAAGATCCTCGGCAACCTCGACATCCAGCGGTTCCTGCTGGCGATGGATGCGGTTGACGAAGGCAAATATAACGGCGGCCTCAACAACGGCGTGCCGAACGGCAACATCGTCTGCGCCTCGCAGATCGATCCGAATCGTGCCTTCGGCTATTGGCCGTGGGTCTATGGGACCGACCCGAACGCCGACGCTCGCCTGGCGGCAGATATCGCCGCCTGTACTCCGATCAATCTCGCAGGCGGTCAGTTCAACCAGGCGCAAAAAGACTATGTGCTGCTCGATACAATCGCCAAGGGTAAGACCAAGCAATTCAACGCGGTCGGCTTCATCGCAGGCGATACCAGCGGGTTCTTCAACATGTGGGGCGGCCCGATCAGCTTCGTGCTCGGCGCCGAATATCGCTCGGACGACCTGTTCTACGATCAGGACGACCAGGTCACACTGGGTTATACCTTCTATAACGCGATTCCGACGTTTGAAGCGGAGAAGAGCAAGGTCAAGGAAGCCTTTGGCGAAATTCGCATTCCGATCGTCAAGGACCAGCCGTTCCTGGAAGAATTGGAAATTAGCGGCGCAGCACGCGTATCTGATTACAGCATCGGCAACACCGGTACTGTCTGGGCCTATAACGCCAGCGGCGTATGGTCCCCGGTCAAGGGGCTGCGCTTCCGCGGCAACTATGGCCGGTCGGTTCGCGCGCCGAACCAGGTCGAATTGTTCTCGCCATTCGGCCAGAACTTCGCACCGGGCTTTGGTGATCCGTGCTCGTCGATCAACATCGGCGCAGGAACGTCCAACCGCGCGGCAAATTGCGCCGCGGCTGGCCGTCCGGGCGGCACCGATGCAACGATCAACCCGAGCAACGATACGACACCTCCGCCGAATCCCGCCGGTCCCTATGATTTCCGGTACAGCTCGTCGCTCGAGATCCGCAGCGGCGGCAACCCGAACCTGGAAGCTGAAAAGTCGGACAGCTGGACGCTTGGTTTCGTAGCAACCCCGACCTTCCTGCCGGGCTTCTCGGCGTCGGTCGACTACTACAACATCAAGGTGAAGGACGTGATCACGGGCGTTACCGCCCAGACGATCGTCAATCAGTGCTACGACCTTGGTTCGGGCAATCCGTTCTGCGACCTGTTCGAGCGTGCACCAGCCGGTGGCGCATCGTCAGGCGAACAGGAATTCCGGATCCTCGAAGGAAGCCTGATCCAGGGTCCGGTCAACTTCGCAAAGCTGAAGGCCGAGGGCATCGACGTTGAGGTCGCATATCGCGGCCAGCTGTTCGACATCGGCCGGCTAGAGACCCGCTTCACCTACACCCACGTTCTCGACCTTTCCCAGTATTTGGATCCGACCGATCCTGATTTTAAGGACGTGATCGTCGGCAAGAAGGGCGGCGAGCTGGGCGATCCGGAGGATGCGTTCAACTGGAACACCTCGCTCCAGCGCGGTCCGATGACCTTCGGCTACCAGATGCGTTATCTGGCCCCGATGTACATCAACCTCTATGAGGACTTTAACAGTGTCCAGGACCGTGATCCGCAGAACGCTGACTATGCGGATCAGAAGAAGTATCCGTCGGTGTTCTACCACGACGTCCGGTTCGCCATCGACGCGACCAAGGACTTCAACTTCTACATGGGCATCGACAACCTGACCAACAAGGAACCGCCGCTCGGCGCAACCGGCATTGGTGGGTTCAGCTCGGTCTACGACAACCGCGGACGCTTCTTCTATGCAGGTGCGATCGCCAAATTCTAAGTTCCGGCCAAATGCCAAACTGGAGGGGTCGGTTCATTCCGGCCCCTCTTTTTTTGCCTGAGCAAGCCATGCGGTGGGGTGGACAGGGCCTCCACAGGATTCCATTCATTGCCGATGTCGGGAGTCACGAGCAAGGCAATCGAGGCGACGGAATTGGAACGCCGGGCACTCGCGCTTGAGTCCGAACGGCAGTTTGATGGCGCGCGCGAAGCGTTCGAAGCTGCCCTTCGGCTCGATCCTTCTTCAAAGTCAATCGCGGAAGGCCGTGCCCGGATCGCCATCCAAACGGATGAGGATGGCGCCGCGAGCCATTGCGCCCGTGCTCTGGCATTCCATGACGCCGATCCCGAATTGCAAATACAAATGATCGAGGTAGCCACTGCGGCATTGGGACAAGCGGCCATGCCGCTGCTGGAATCATTCCTCGATCGCCATCCCGAAAATGTTACCGCGCTTGAATTGCTTGCAGGGCTGCGATCCCAGGCGGGCGAAGGCGATCGGTTCATCGATCGTTACCGCAGCGTTTTGGAATCCAGCCCCGACGACAAGAGCGTACTCATGTCGTTCTGGAACACGCTGGCTCGTGCTCTGCGCTACAAGGAAGCGCTCGATTCGATGGATCGAAAACGAGCTCATTTCGACGGTGACCGCGATTTCGCCTTACTGGAGATAAATATCGCCAACCATGCGGGTCTCACCGACTTGTCTGGGGCAGCATTGGAACGGCTTGGTGACAGCCCCGATGTGCAATTGGCACGCGGCCAACATCGGCTTCAGACCAATCGGCCTGACGAGGCCTCGGCGCTGTTGGAAAAGCTTGTCGGGCAAGAACCGGACAATATTTCAGCCTGGGCTTTGCTCGAGGTTGCATGGCGCCTGACGGAGGACAGCCGCCACCAGTGGCTCGCCTGCCAGAAGGGGCTGGTCGGTAGTCTCGACCTGGATCTCAGCAACACTCAGCTCACGGCAATTGCGGACATGCTTCGCAAGATTCATCGGTCACGGGCACAGCCCCTTGGACAATCGGTCCGAGGCGGTACGCAAACGCCCGGTCAACTCTTCATCCGAAGCGAGCCTGAAATAGGGCTGCTGACGGATGCCTTGGCGGCGGCTATTCGCCAGTTCCACAGCAACTTGCCGCCATTCGATACGAACCACCCACTTCTAAAATACCGCAGCGAGGGCCTCGCCTTCGGCCCCAGCTGGTCCGTGCGCCTGACTAGCGGCGGGTTTCATGCGGCCCATTTCCATCCGGGCGGAGTATTGAGTTCCGCCTGTTACATCAGCCTTCCAGAGGTCGTTTCCGGCAGCGCCGAGCAGGAGGGTTGGCTCGAAATCGGACGGCCTCCGGCCGAGATGAAGATCGATCTCCCGCCGCTGGCCACCTTCGAGCCGAAGCCGGGACGCCTAGTGCTGTTCCCAAGTTTCCTATTCCACGGCACTCGCCCATTTTCCGGCGGCGAGCGTCTAACCGTGGCGTTCGACCTTGTGCCGGTCCCGATGAACGGTTGAGCGAAGCATGAACCGCATCGAACAGGCTTATGAGCTCGTTGAACGCGCGCAAGCCGACGGCGCGGTCGGATTGCTTGAAGAAGGCGGAAACGCCGGAGAAGCGGACTGCTGGGTCGAACTCGCTACTTGGTTTCTAGGCGGTCAGATTGTTGCTCGTGACCTTGCGAGATCGCGAGAATGCTTTCGTAGGGCCGGTGAAGCCGGTCACCAGCGGGCACGGTCGATCTATGTTGCGCTTCTTGCCAATGGAACTGGCGGCCCGTCGGATTGGCAAGGTGCGCTCACGATGCTGACTGGCTTAGCGGCGACGGACAAGGATGCGGCCGAGGAACTGGCAGTACTTGGCAGGATGGCAATCGACGGAGCTGGCGAGCCCGCCGCCCTGGCCTCTCCCGAGCAGCTGAGTGATGCTCCGGAAGTCAGCCTGTTCCGGCAATTGTTCACGAAAGAGGAATGCAGCTACCTGATTGCCAGGTCAGTGCCGAGGTTCCGGCCGTCGGTGATTGTGGATCCTGCCAGCGGGGAATTGCGTCCACACCCGGTTCGAACGTCTGACAATAGCTTCTTCCCCTGGATCGACGAGACGCCGGCGATTCACGCGCTCAATCGGCGGATTGCAGCAGCAAGTGGGACGGACGTTCATGCGGGCGAACCGCTGCAAGTGCTGCGTTACCGGCCGGGGCAGGAATATCGGCCGCACCATGACGCCCTGCCCCACACCGACAACCAGCGTATCCTGACGATGCTCGTCTATCTCAACGATCAATATGAAGGCGGCGAGACGCTTTTCCTCAGCACCGGGCTGAAGGTGAAGGGGCGGATTGGTGACGCGCTTTTGTTCCGCAACGCGGACGTAGATGGAAAGCCCGATCCGCTTGCCCAGCACGCCGGGCTTCCGGTCACGGCTGGCGAAAAACTGCTCGCCAGCCGCTGGATTCACGAGAAGCGATTCGGACCGCTTTAGTAGCGATAGTGATCCGGCTTGAACGGCCCCTGCGCCTCAACGCCGATATAGGCAGCCTGCTTGTCGGTGAGCTTGGTGAGTTTCACGCCGAGCTTGTCCAGATGCAGCGCCGCGACCTTTTCGTCGAGGTGCTTCGGCAGGACATAGACGTCGTTCTGGTACTGGTCGGATTTCGCCCATAGCTCGATCTGAGCCAACACCTGGTTGGTGAAGCTCGACGACATCACGAAGCTGGGGTGGCCAGTGGCGTTGCCGAGGTTCACGAGGCGGCCCTTCGACAAGACAATGATGCGCTTGCCATCCGGGAAGGTGACCTCGTCGACCTGCGGCTTGATCTCGACCCATTTGAAGTTGGCCAGCGATCCGATCTGGATCTCGCTGTCGAAGTGGCCGATGTTCGAGACGATCGCCATGTCCTTCATGTCACGCATGTGATCGAGCGTGATGACGTCCATGTTGCCGGTCGCGGTGACGAAGATGTCGGCGCGCTTTGCCGCCTCTTCCATCGTCACGACCTCATAACCTTCCATCGCCGCCTGAAGTGCGCAAATCGGGTCGATCTCTGTTACGAGGACACGCGCGCCGCCGTTGCGGAGCGAAGCGGCCGAGCCCTTACCGACGTCGCCGAAGCCGGCGACGCAGGCGACCTTGCCGGCGAGCATCACGTCGGTTGCGCGGCGGATCGCGTCGACCAGGCTTTCCTTGCAACCGTAGAGATTGTCGAACTTCGACTTGGTCACGCTGTCGTTGACGTTGATCGCCGGGAACGGGAGCTTGCCCTGCTTGGCAAGGTCATAGAGGCGGTGAACGCCAGTGGTCGTCTCTTCCGAAACGCCCTTGATCGCTTCGACCGTTTTCGTGAGGTAGCCTGGACGCTCGGCGAGGAAGCGCTTCAACGTCGCGGCGAAGATTTCCTCTTCCTCATTCTGCGGCGTGAACAAGCTCTCACCCGCTTCGACCCGTGCGCCCCACAGCGCGAACATGGTTGCGTCGCCACCATCGTCGAGGATCATGTTGCAGGTCTGATCCGTGCCCCAATCGAAGATGCGGGCGGCGTAGTCCCAATATTCCTCGAGGGTCTCGCCCTTGACCGCAAACACTGGGACGCCCGACGCCGCGATCGCTGCGGCAGCATGATCCTGTGTCGAGAAGATGTTGCACGAGGCCCAACGGACCTCAGCGCCAAGCGCGGTCAGCGTTTCGATCAGCACTGCCGTCTGGATGGTCATGTGCAGCGATCCAGTGATGCGCGCGCCCTTCAGGGGCTTCGACGCGCCATATTCCTTGCGGAGTGCCATCAGGCCCGGCATTTCGGTCTCCGCGATTTCGATTTCCTTGCGGCCGAAATTGGCGAGTGAAATGTCCTTGATGATATAGTCGCGGGTCAGGGTTTCGACGGTAGCCACGCTTGGGTCTCCAGAAAGAATGAGGACGGTCGATCCGCCCAAATAATCCGCGCTGCCCCTAGCGGGCACCGGCCCTCATGGCAATTGCCCGCCTGCCTCTATCCTTGAGAGCCGTCGCAAGCCCTCCTATGAGGCTCGAGCGCGGGTTGCGGAGCCAGGAGCCTCAGGGATGTCCTTCGTAAAAATCAATGTGAAGCCGGACACCCTCGATGACGAAAACCGCAAATTCGCCCAGCGGTCGCTCCGACAACCCCTATTCCTGAACAGCGTGCCAAAAAGCGGCAGCCACCTATTACGAAACATCATCAGGATGTTCGTGCCTGTCGAGGACCAGTACCAGGCGGAGTTCATCCAGCACCATTTCCTGCAACGCCACCTGGCCGCCTTCGATCGAGCCACAAACCGCCTCAGCTGGGGTCATCTCTTCTTCATGGAGCCGTCGAGAGCAGCGCTTGCCGGCGTGCGCCACATCGTGCTGGTTCGCGACCCTTATGACTGGGTGCTCGCACGCGCCCGCTTCGTGCTTAGCAACGAATTCAACGCTCCCGGCCTGGAGCATCTGAAGGCGCCGGATAGTTCGATCGACGCGATTCTCGATCTGATGATCGAAGGAACTCGCCCGCAGCTCGCGCCACTCGACGTCACTTATCATTTCAATGCGGTCGCGTGGCTGGCCGATGGCGCGCATCTGCTGCGGTACGAGGAGCTGGTTCGGGCGATTGGCGACCTTCGAAGCGAAGCTGCCGAAGCCTATTTCAATGCGATGTTCCAGGCATGCGGCATCGTTCGTCCTGACGATTGGCGGGATCGGGTTCGGATCGGCTCCGACCGCAAGCAAAGCGGGACCGCGAGAGAGAATCTGACGGGGGCTGCTGCAAGAATACCGTCCGAACTTCCGGAAAAGCATAGGCAGATGGTGGACAGCATTGTTCCAGGCCTGCGTTCCACGCTGGGCTACGAATAGCCTTTGTCAGGCCGCGCCGGCGCCAGCGTCGAGCAAGCGCGGATCGATCCCTTCGGCCCGGAACGTCGCCTCCCATCGTTCGGCAGTAGGGGTTTCGAACAATATTTCCTTTCGGCCGCCGGCCGCGAACCAGCCGGGCCTCGTCATTTCCTCGTCGAGCTGCCCTTCGCCCCACCCGGCGTAGCCCAGGGCAATGAGGTAGCGGCTCGGCCCCTTCCCCTCGGCAATGGCTTTCAGAACGTCGATCGTTCCGGTCAACGCCCCGAGGCCGACCACCTGGATAGTGTCCTGGCCGCCCCAGTCTTCGCTGTGGAGGACGAAGCCCCTGCCCGGCTCAACCGGACCTCCATGAAGTACCGGGCCGTCAGGCGCCTCGCCCGGGTCCAGTCCGAGCTGTTCGAGCAAGCCGCGGACTCCGATACCGGCTCGCTGGTGGCCTATTCCAATCCCGACTGCCCCATTCTCGTCATGGACGCACATGGCAATCACAGCGTGCTCGAAGCGCGGGTCACCGATGCCGGGCATGGCCAGCAGCAGTTTTCCCGATAGGAAGCGCGGGCTTTCCATGGCGGTAACAATGCGCCTCTGCCCAAATGGCTGCAAGATCGATGCAGCCTTGTGACTGTCATTTCAGCTGCCTATCTCGAAAGTAGAACAATTCGACAGGAGACACCCAATGGCCATCCAAATCGGCGATCGACTTCCCGACGTTTCTCTCACCCTCGCAACGCCGGAAGGCCCGATCCCGGTCAAGAGCGGCGACTATTTCTCGGGCAAGCGGGTAGCCCTGTTCGCAGTGCCCGGCGCCTATACTCCCACCTGTTCGGCGAGGCACCTCCCCTCCTATGTCGAGAAGGCAGCCGACCTGAAGGGCAAGGGAATTGACGAAATCGTCGCCACCAGCGTCAACGACGCATTCGTGCTGGGTGCCTGGAACCGCGACCAGGGATCGTCTGACATCACGATGCTCGCCGATGGCAATGGCGAGTTTGCCGAGGCGCTCGGCCTGACGATGGACGCGTCGAAATTCGGCATGGGCAAGCGCAGCCAGCGCTATTCAATGATCGTCAACGATGGCGTCGTCGAGCAGGTCAACGTCGAGGCGCCGGGCGAATATTCCGCTTCAAGCGCCGAAACGATGCTCGGCCAACTTTAAAATCTCTCCATTCGCCTTTCGGCAGAAACGCCACGTGTCCCCGCGCGTTGTCTGCCGGGAGGCGAGTAAAGGAGAGCATTCATGCCTAAACAGAAAAGAGATTCACAGGGCCGCTTTGACAGCAGCTATTGGACCAGCGCGCGCGACAATCCGGGCACAACGGCCGCGGTTGCGGCTGGCGTCGCCGGAGTTGCCGCCGCCGGCGCATTCCTATGGACCCGCAGAGCCCAAATCGGCGAAGCGCTGAGAAGCGGCATGGATCAGTTGAGCGAGATGAAAGCCGAGCGAATGGCCTCGTCACGGACCCAGGAAGAAATCGCCGAAGAGGCTCTGACGCTCAAGGAAACGGGAAAGAAGTCCCGGGGTCCGCGCGGTCCGATCGCCCAGCAGGACATCAAGGCCGGGATGGCTACAGCCGAATGAACGAGAGGGGAGCGGCATCCCGCTCCCCTTTCGTCAAATTACCAACCGCACTGCTTGCCGGCGTTTTGCTGTTCCAGCCACGCCTGCAGCGGTGCGAAATATTCCAACATCGGCTTGCCCGAAATCTCCCGGGTTCCCGCGAACACCTGAAGCGCGTCGGGCCAGGGTTTCGAAGCGCCCATGCTCAGCATCTGGTTCAGGCGCTGCCCGACCTCCTTGTTGCCGTAGAAGCTGCAGCGATGAAGGGGGCCCTTCCAGCCAGACATTTCGCACGCCGACTTGTAAAACTGGAACTGCAGGACGCGCGCGATGAAGTAGCGCTCGTAGCTGGTATTGCCCGGGATGTGGAATTTCGCGCCCGGGTCGAAATCCGCCTCCGAACGCCCGACCGGCGGGACAATGCCTTGGTACTTCTCCTTCAGGTCGACCCAGGCCTGGTTGTAATTGGCCGGCGTGATCGTTCCGTCGAATACGCCCCAGCGCCATTTATCGACCAGATAGCTGAATGGCATGAAGGCAACCTTGTCCATTGCCTGCCGCAACAAAAGCCCGACGTCCTTGTCGGCTGAGGGCACCTTGGACCGGTCGAGAAGGCCGATCTGAACCAGATATTCGGGCGTGATCGACAGCGCGATGAAATCGCCGATCGCCTCGTGGAAGCCGCCGTTGGCGCCGCTCAGGTAAAGATACGGCTGCTGGTTATACGCCCGCTGGTAATAGTTGTGGCCAAGCTCGTGGTGGATGGTGACGAAGTCGTCGCCATTGACCTTGGTGCACATCTTGATGCGCAGGTCGTCCTTGTTGTCGAGATCCCAGGCCGAGGCGTGGCAGACGACTTCACGATCGCGCGGACGGGTGATCTGGCTGCGCTGCCAAAAGGTTGCCGGGAGCGGCGCAAGACCGAGCGAGGAATAGAATCCCTCGCCCATCTTCACCATTTCTACCGGATCCTTCTTCTTGGCTTCCAGCAGCTCGCCTACATCGTAGCCGAGGTCGCCCGCTCCCTTTGGTGCAACGATGTCATAGATATTGCCCCATTCCTGCGCCCACATATTGCCGAGCAGGTCGGCGCGGATCGGGCCGGTGGCCGGCTGGATCGCGTTGCCATATTTCTGATTGAGCTTGGTCCGCGTGTAGCAGTGGAGCTGCTTGTAGAGCGGGTCGAGCTCGCCCAGCAGGCGGTCGTACATCGCGACAAATTCTTCGGGCGACATGTCATACTGGGAACGCCACATGGCACCCGTGTCGGAATAACCGAGATCCTTGGCGCCTGCATTGGCGATCTCCACCAGCCGCGCATAATCCTGCCGCATCGGGCGGCCCGTCGTCTCATGCCAGCTCTGCCAGATTTCCGCGGTCTGCTTGGGGTCGCGCAGCGTGCCCATCAGCGCTTCGGCATCGTCGCCGGTGATTTCCTTGCCATTGTGACGCGCCCGGCCCTTGGCATAGGCAGACTGGAGCCGCGTCGCGAGCTCGTTCAACTGGGCCGCGGCACCGGGCGTCTGCGGCGCTGCGAGAACCAGAGCGCCGCGCAAGATGTTGAGCTTTCGCGCGGTATCGAAGTCGAGGCCCTGGACCTGCGCATATTTGGCCGCCTCGGTGGCGTATTTTACGCCCTTCTCGGTTCCGATCGTTCCGAAATAGGCAGCGAGCGCATCCGTATCGTCATTGATGTAGGTCGCGTTGACCCATGCAGCCTTGCCGCCAATAATGCTGAGATCGAACAGGTCCTTTTCGACGGCTGCGACGAAGGCACGAGCGCCTTCCACCGTCATCGGATAATCACCCGCGCCAACCGGAACGGCCGCAGGGGCGTCGACCGGCGCCGCCGCAGCCATTTGCGCCGGCGGTGTGGTTGCGCAGCCGGCGAGTGCAAGCGCAGCAAGCGATACAGAAGTGGCAAATTTCATCATCAGGCGTCCTCGTCCCAAGGAGTTGATTATTGTTGTTGTCGCGTGCCGCTAGGACTGGAACTTGCCAGCCCCGTTCGTCAAGCGGGCATTAGGGTTCGTCAGGCGGAAACCACGAACCGGGCGATCTCTTCTCCGAATTCCGGCTTGGTAACCGAACTCATGTGCGTTCCGGGCACCTCGGCGTAGGTTGCATCGGGCAAGATCGATGCGAGTTCCGGTGCGGACCCATTATCCTGATCCTCGCTTCCGCACAGCACCAGCGTCGGCATGGAGAAGGCATCGACCAGGCCATGCTTATCCTCCCGGTCACGCATCGTCCCGAGCAAGAGGCGCGCCGCCTCACGGTCCACCTTCATGGTTTTCATGAACTGGACGGCAAACCAGTGCGCGTCGCCCCGCGCGACGCGATCGAAGGAGTCGATGGCTTCGATGTAGAATTTGCTTCGCCGATCCCAATTCGTCAGGACGTCGAGCCCCGTACCCGAAAGAATTGCCCGCCGGGGCCGGACGCCTCCGATCACCGCTTCGATCACTGTCCGGGCGCCAAGCGAAAAGCCGCCAAGGTCGAATTCGGTGAGATCGAGATGTTCGATCAGCTCCATCAAATCCCGAACCAGCACAAGCTGGGGGTAGTGGACTTGCTCGTGGGGCTTTCCGCTAAGCCCATGGGCGCGGAGGTCCGGCATGATCAGCCGCACGCCGCCGGATGCGATCCGGTTGGCATGACCGAATTTGATCCAGTTCATCTGGGCGTCGGAGAATAGCCCGTGCAGCAGGATGAGTGGACGGCCCTCTCCTACTTCACGCCACGCCAGCTGGATGCCGTCTGAGGCGGTCCAATGATCGGTTCGAACGTCCGTCATGACTCTAATCCGGTATCTTGCCAGTCGCTGCGACCCACTTGTCGACGAGCTTCTGATATTGGTCGGTCCGATACTCGGGGAGGCCTTCGGTATTGAGCCACGCACGATGCAAGCTCTCGGTGCCGAAATGATGCTTGGGCTTGAATGGCGACGGATCGTCGAAAGCGGCGACGGTCAGGTCGAGCTTATCGGCATCTTGCGTGAACATGAATCCAAGCGACGTGCCGCACAGGCTACAGAACGGGCGTTTCGCGATGGGAGAACTATCATACCAGTCGGGTTCGCCGATCCAGCTCACTTCGTCGAGCTTGGCGTTGACGAATGCGATGGATACGGAACCTGTCGCACGCTGGCACATGCGGCAGTGGCACAAATAAGCTTCATCGGGCTCGACGGACGCCTCAAACCTAACCCTGCCGCAGGCGCAGCCGCCGCCCATCCTGATTGCGTCACTCATTTCGCTTGATTGCCTTCGATCTTCCAGTTTCGCAACGCAGGACAGTTGCGGCGCCAAAGCGGCCGCCGCTATGCCAACGCAATGGCCGAGCAACTCGATCCTTCAGAAATCTTTGTCGATGCTCGTTGGCTGGCACAGGCGCACGACGCCGGCTCCGACCTGGTTCGGTTCGTTGCGATGGAACAGTCAGACTATCGAGCCGCCTCGTTCCTGGACGATCGAATGTTCGAGCAATGGCGGGATGTCCGTGTTCTCCCATTGCCCACGGTTTCCCTCGCCTCCGCTCCTTGTTCGCGGCAGGACGCGCGCTGGATTTTTCACATCGGCCATGTTGGGTCGACATTGCTTTCTCGCATGCTTGGCGAAATCGAGAACGTCCTGTCGGTCCGCGAGCCGCGTATCTTGCGGGACCTCGCGTTGCTGGATGTGGACCGATGCCAAGCCATGGCTCCGGTTATTCGCAAGCTTTGCTCCCGGTCCTTTGCTTCGGACCAGCATTCACTAGTCAAGGCGACCAGTTTCGTCAGCGAGATTGCGCCGCTGCTTGTTGCGCCGGAGAGCCGCGCAATATTCATGTTTGCCGGGGCGCGTTCCTACATCGAGACCATATTGGCCGGCGAGAATTCGGTTCGGGAACTTCATGCGTTGCACGAGTACCGTTTGCGCCGAATGCAAGGGCGGCTGGACCCGATTGAAACCGCGGCATCGAGCGATGCCCATCTGGCGGCGATGGCCTGGGCCTGCGAAATGACCGCCCTGGAAGCGGCAGCCGAGGCTATGCCCGATCGACCGATCCTGTGGCTCGATTTCGATGCCTATCTGGCGGCGCCGCGGGAGCGGATGGCAGCGGCAGCGAGCCATCTTGGCGTTGTGGTTTCCGAAGAGGAGGCGCAAGGCATCGCCGATGGCCCGCTGATGCGTCGCTACTCCAAGGCGCCGGAACATGAGTACAGCCCGGAGTTGAGGCTGGAATTGCAGGTCGAAGCGCGGCAAAGACATGGCGCGGCGATTGAATCAGCACTCCGCATGTTGAAAGAGGCAAGCCGTACGGCACCACTGCTCGCCCGTGCGCTTGAAAGGGATGCCGGGAGGCTTTGAATGTATCGGGTACTGCCGCTTCTGACAGGTCAGGAAATCGAGGAATGCCGGCGCATTGCCGCGGCAGCGCCTTTCGCCGAGGGACGGATCACCAATCCGCACAACAAGGCCAAGCAGAACGAGCAGCTGCACGACGCGGATTCCTATAACCGCAGCTCGCAACTGCTCCTCCAGGCGTTCGCGCGCAGCGAAGAGTTTCGCGACTTTGCCTTTCCGGAAATGATCGCCCCACCGATGATCACCCGATATCGGCCGGGCATGAAATATGGTGCGCACGCCGACGCCGCCTACATTCAGTTGCCGGGTGGTACGCTTCGAAGCGATCTCAGCTGCACCGTCTTTCTAAACGATCCCGATAGTTATGACGGGGGCTCCCTCAATATCCGCCTGGGCGACAGCAACCTGAGTTTCAAACTAAAGGCGGGTGAAGCGATCGTCTATTCATCGGACTCGCTGCATCGGGTCGAGCCGGTGACCACGGGCGAGCGGCTGGTCGCGATCACCTTCATCCAGAGCCGGATCCCCGACCCCTTCAAGCGCTACATGG
>Ga0247828_10000283_pt1 | contig 18161 bp, 20 predicted proteins | sample 12C_Control_Day3_FD_192425 | JGI IMG/M metagenome (GOLD analysis project Ga0247828, IMG submission 192425) | Soil microbial communities from agricultural site in Penn Yan, New York, United States - 12C_Control_Day3 | ecosystem: Environmental > Terrestrial > Soil > Agricultural land | place... | reverse complement strand
CATTCGCTCGATCCACTTGCCGTAGCGCTCCGGCCGCCGGGTGCGCAGCAGGAACATGGTCAGCCGCTCGTCATAGTGGCGCCACTCGCCGACCTGCTCGCCCTTGTGGAAGATCGGGCGGGACACACCCTTGCGCGAGCGGAGTAGTGCTTCCTCCTCGACCCGATGCAGCGAATAGTCGAGCGCCGCCTCCCACGCCCTGCGAAACGCCACGCCGCTCGGCCGGTGGCGGAGCGCATAGGCGCTGCTGTCCGACATGCCGACGCGGCGGCACGCTTCCTCGACGATGCCGGTTTCGGCCAGCGCCTCGATGAAGGCAATCTGCTTCTCCGCCGTCCAGCCATTGTGCCTGGGGCTAACTGGGACGGGGGTGAAGTCGAATTCTGGTTTGTTCGTGTCTGGTTCCATGAACCATATTGGAACATAGAAAAGGTGAGTAGGAAAGTGATTGTTCGATGATTTCACTGTCGCCGCATCAGGTGTTGGCCGACATGGTTGAATCCAGCGGGACCGCTGCCCTGCAGCGGCCTGGGCCCCGGCCTTCGCCGGGGAACAGTCTGCTCAATCTTCCAGCATATGGTCGGCCAGGCTGTAGCAATGGCTGGCCTGATAAGCGTTCCGGCCTCGGTTCATATGAGTCAGGTTGAAGTTGCGGATGGCGCGGAGTGCGTGGGGGTTGGCGAGGAAGCGGCGGATCGAGGCGGAGCCGCGGACCTTGATCCCGAAGGTGTCGTCCTTCCACAGGAAATGGCTGACGTCTTCGGGCCGTTCAACGCAACTCTCGATGAGAGGCTGGTCGAGCTCGTCGGGGACTGGCGAGCCGTCAGTGGTGAAGTCGGACAGGTGCAGGATGAACCGGGCGCGGAGGACATCGCCATCGGGCTGTAGCGCGAACAATTCCATCCAGCTGGCATTGACCCGCGCCAGCGTCTGGTCGGTGCTCGGCAGGCAGGACACCGACCAGTAGTAACGCTCGGTCATGCGCGGGATGGGGATGCAGGTGTCGGCGTAGATGCGGAGGATTTCGAGGACCTCCTGCGCCTGCGGTCGACGCATAAGCTTTTCGAGACGGCCGGAATATTTGAACCGCTGTTCTAGTGATTCTTCGCGCTTTGTGGCGTCGTTCAGTCGCGCTCCGCCCTCGAGCCAAGCACGCTGTTGTTCCGGACTCAGGAATTGGCGCAAACCTTTGGTGGCGATGCGGCTCATTGGTGAAGGTCGATACCGCGTCTAATGTCTACTTTCGACCCATTGCGGTCATTGGCGCTTGTGCTAGCCTCCGCTGCGAGCGGGGGCCTTTATGCCTTATCATCTCGGCAAAGCTGACGACCTGCAGGATGCGGGCTTGGCGCATGTTTAGGACCGTCCGTCACTGGTGGCAGGAAGGGGACGGCAAGACCACCGCCCGCCTGTTCATATTCGAACTGTTCGTCGTTGTTGCCGGCGTGCTGATCGCGCTTGGCGCTGAGCAGCTGGTTTCGAACTGGCATTGGCAGGGTGAGGTCCGCGACAGCGACCGGCGGATTAGCGATGAACTTGGCTACAATCTAGCCAATGCTTACGAACGGCTCGCAATCAATGATTGCCTCGAGCCGCGGCTGGCTGAACTGCGCGACGAACTAATTAAAGGCGAGCCGATGTGGACCAGTAGTAGGGCGCGTTTCGCGCATGACATTTACCATCAGGCGTTCCCACCTGTTTACAGGACGCCAAACCGCCCCTGGCCTAAGAATGCCTGGGAGACCGCGCTGAATGGCGAGACGCTAGGCCACTTCCGACCTGAACGAGTGGCTCAGTTCGCGGCGTTATATGACGAGATTTCCGGGCTTCAGCGAAGCCAATCAGAGGAGCTGGACGTTGCCGCGTCACTCGGCGACCTCGCATTCTCAGGTCCGATCAGCGCTGCCGAACGTCGCGCAAATCTAAAACTGGTCACAAAATTAAGTGCGCTGAATGCCCGGATCGTATTTCAGAGCGAGGTCGTGATGAAAAACGCGGCCGACGCCGGGCTCTCGCCCGACCGGAAACAATTGAAGGAAAACCTCGATCAACAGCGCCGCTATCGCGGGAATTGCGTCCGCGCGCCCGCCAAATCGGCGGGCTAGCGCGCTACCTTAAGTTCCTAGGGTAAGTCCGTGGCACGATGGTGCGACGATGATTAGGCGTTGCGGAGGAGCCTTCCAATGTCCGCTTTCCACCCATTGCGGTCATTAAGCTCTAGGCGTCGATTTCGTCGTCGCTCAATGCCGACGCCCGGCTCTGGATGAACTGGAAGCGGTGTTCCGGGTTCTTGCCCATCAGCCGGTCGACGAGGTCGCGGACGGGCTGGCGGTCCTGATATTCGGCCGGGAGCGTGATGCGGATTAGCGACCGGGACGCGGGGTCCATGGTCGTTTCCTTCAATTGCTGCGGGTTCATTTCGCCGAGGCCCTTGAAGCGCGAGACTTCGACCTTCTTGCCCTTGAACTCGGTACGTTCGAGCTCCGCGCGGTGGGCGTCGTCACGGGCATAGGCCGACTTGCTGCCGGCGGTCAGGCGATAGAGCGGCGGCTGGGCGAGGAAGAGGTGACCGCGCCGGACCAGCTCCGGCATTTCCTGGAAGAAGAAGGTCATCAGAAGGGTCGCGATGTGGGCGCCGTCGACATCGGCGTCAGTCATGATGATGACCCGCTCATAGCGGAGCGCCTCTTCGGCCCATTTGTCGCGCGTGCCGCAGCCCAGCGCCTGCTGAAGGTCGGCGATTTCCTGGTTGGCGCGGATCTTGTCGGCGGTGGCCGAGGCGACGTTCAAAATCTTGCCCCGGATCGGCAGGATGGCCTGCGTCTTGCGATCGCGCGCCTGCTTGGCCGAACCGCCGGCGCTGTCGCCTTCGACGATGAACAGTTCGGTGCCCTCGGCATCGTCATTGGCGCAGTCGGTGAGCTTGCCGGGGAGGCGGAGCTTGCGGGCGGAAGTCGCGGTCTTGCGCTTCACCTCGCGCTCGGCGCGGCGCTTCAGCCGTTCATCCATCCGTTCGAGGATGGCGCCCAGCAGGGCGCGGCCGCGGTCCATATTGTCGGCAAGATAATGGTCGAAATGGTCGCGAACGGCGGCCTCGACGAAGCGCGCGGCCTCGAGGCTGGTCAGCCGGTCCTTGGTCTGGCTTTGGAAATGCGGGTTGCGGATGAACACGCTCAGCATCAGCTCGACGCCATTGAGGACGTCGTCGGGGATGATGTCCTTGGCTTTTTTCTGACCGATGAGGTCCGCGAAGGCGCGGATGCCCTTGGTTAGCGCGGCGCGAAGCCCGGCTTCATGGGTTCCGCCATCGGGCGTCGGAATGGTGTTGCAATAATAGCTTTCGTTTGAGCCTTCGCTCCACACCGGCCACGCAACGGCCCATTCTGCAGATCCCTGGCCGTCCGGAAAATCCTGGCGTCCCGAGAAGGGCGGAGCGGTCACGCATTCGCGGCCCTCCAGCTGCTCATTGAGATGGTCGGCAAGGCCGCCGGGGAACTGGAAGACCGCCTGTTCCGGAACGTCTGCGCTGGCCAGGGCGGGGTCGCAGCGCCAGCGAATCTCGACGCCGGCGAACAGATAGGCCTTGGACCGGGCCAGCTTGTAGAGGCGGGCCGGTTCGAAGCTTGCATCCGCGCCGAAGATTTCGGGATCGGGCGTGAAGATGACGGTCGTGCCGCGGCGATTGGGCGCGGCGCCGATTTCCTCCAGCGGAGAGGTGGCGTTGCCCTTGGCGAAAGCCTGGCGATAGAGCTTCTTATCCTTTGCCACCTCGATGATGGTCTCGGTCGAGAGGGCGTTGACGACGCTGACGCCGACGCCGTGCAGGCCGCCCGAGGTCGAATAGGCCTTGCCCTCGAACTTGCCGCCGGAGTGGAGCGTGGTGAGGATGACTTCGAGCGCCGATTTGCCCGGAAACTTGGGATGCGGATCGACCGGGATGCCGCGGCCATTGTCGGCAACGGTCAGGCGATTGCCCTTGTCCAGCGTGACTTCGATTCGGCTGGCATGGCCGGCGACCGCCTCGTCCATCGAATTGTCGATGACTTCGGCCGCGAGATGGTGGAGCGCGCGGGCGTCGGTGCCGCCGATATACATGCCGGGGCGGCGGCGCACCGGCTCCAGGCCCTCGAGGACCTCGATCGCGGAAGCGTCATAATTGTCGGACGGCGTTGCTGAACCGGAAGCGAAAAGATCTGACATTTGCCAATGGCTATAGGAGCGCCCGGCGCCCCCTGCCAAGTCAGGCGAAGGCTGGTGCCGTTCGACGCGCCAAGACTGTGTCCAGTCCGTAACGCCCGGAACCGCGAGCGAAGAAGTAGAAGCCGAGGAACACGAGGATCAAGGCAGGCCACCAGCCGGCAAAATCCTGGGTCCAGTGAACCATCCAGACGGCCACGATGAACTGGATCGCGGTGATCAGCCCGAGCGGCCGGACAAACAGGCCCGTCACAAAACCGATTCCCGCCGCGACCTGCCAAAAGATGGCAAAGGAAGCGAGTATGTCCGGCCTCCAGAAACCGAACTGGCCCATAAAGGCTTCGAATTCGTCCATGCGCTCGGCGCTGAGCACATTGTCGTGGCTTTGATAGAGGAGGAACAGGCCGGTCACGACGCGCAACGCCAATAGGGCCACATCCTCGTAGCGGCGCCCGGCCGAATCCATCGAAAGTGCATGAACGACACCGGCCATCGCGCCCTCCCCAAGATTGGGCAGGACGCTATGAACCGGATTCATTCCCTTCAATCGCGCTTCGACCAACGAACGCGAGGGGCAGGGCTAACGGACGCGCGGACCGCCGTAAGGCAGCGGCGGCGGCGGGCGGCGATCGCGGCGTGGAAGCTGCGCCTGATAGGCAACGCCGCAATGGGCCACGCAATAGGGATAGCCGGGGTTGGACGGCTGGCCGCAGAAGTGGAAGTCGGGTTCGCCGGGATGGCCCATCGGCCAGCGGCAAACGCGATCGTTCAGGTCGAGCAGCGACGTCTTGTCGGCGACCTCGGCCGAGGGCTTGGCCGGAACCAGGCGGCGCGGCGGGGCAGGAGGGATCGGAGCCTGCGTGTCGCCGGGACCCTGGCGAATGAAGCCGCCCGGCCCGACCGAGCGATACTGCATTGTCGGCGCGGAGGGAGCCTTGGGCTCGGCCGGTGCAGCGGCCGTCACCGGACGCGACGATTCACCTGCGTGAAACTTCGATTCGACCGGAGACGGAGCGGGCTTTGCGGCAACGGGCTTCGGAGCCTTCGGCGCGGGCGCGGCCTTGGGCTTCTTGTCCTTTTCCTCACCGGCCTTGACCGGCGAGGGACGCGATTCGAGGCCGAGGCGGTGAGCCTTGCCGATGACGGCATTGCGGCTCACTCCGCCCAGTTCCTCGGCGATCTGGCTGGCAGTGGAACCCTTGGTCCACATCGCCTTGAGGCGGTCGATGCGCTCTTCGGTCCAGCTCATGTAGATTCAAACTCCCGTAAACTTGTTCAATGCCCCGGTTGTGCATCGCCGCGGCTGCCGATAGGCGATTGTGGCGTGAACGACCAGACTCCCTCTTGGGTTCGAAACGAACCCGGCAAGGCTAGCCTTGAAGGCGTCAATTGGGGCGGCCTTTCGACCCTTTATATCAAGGAGGTGCGCCGCTTCTTCAAGGTGCAGATGCAAACCATCTGGGCACCGGCGGTCACAACCCTGCTTTACCTGGTCATTTTCACGGTAGCTCTGGGCCGCGAAGGCAAGACGGTATTGGGCGTTCCGTTCGCCGATTTCATCGCGCCGGGCCTGATCGTCATGGCGATGATCCAGAACAGCTTCGCCAACTCCAGCTTCTCGCTGCTGGTCGGCAAGATGCAGGGTACGATCGTCGATTATCTAATGCCGCCCTTATCGGTGGGCGAGCTAATCGCAGGCCTGGTCGGCGCATCGGTGACCCGCGCTATCCTGGTTGGATTCGCGGTGTGGATCATCATGGTGCTGTGGCCGGGCGTTCATGTCGGTATCGTTCATCCGCTGTCGGTCATCTGGTTCGGCGTCATGGGATCGCTGATGCTGGCGTTCCTCGGCCTGTTGACGTCGATCTGGGCCGACAAGTTCGATCATGCCGCCGTGGTCAGCAACTTCGTCGTCGCGCCGCTCTCGCTACTGTCGGGGACCTTCTATTCGGTCGAGCAGCTGTCGCCCACGTTCCAGGCGGTCAGCCATGCCAATCCCTTCTTCTACGTGATTTCCGGGTTCCGCCACGGCTTCCTGAGCGAAGCCGACTCGCCGATTTATGTCGGCGGAATCCTGCTCCTGCTGATCAACTTGCTGCTGTTCGCGGCCTGCTACATCGTCCTGAAGAAGGGTTGGAAGATAAAGAACTGAGGGCCTAGGCCAGTTCAACCGTCGGAACAGCACTGCTGCGAAATTGCTCGACATATCGACGCGAAAGCCGGTGACAGGCGATTGCCCCGAGTATCCCTGCCAGACCGTCGGATGCGTAGTGCCAGCCCAGCGCAACCGAAGCGCCCCAAATGAAAAGGGCGAACAACAGGGCGAAGGGCGTGGCGCGTGATTTATGGTCCAGCAACGAGAGAATGATCCAGGCCACCATCGCGACGTGGAGCGAAGGCATTGCGGAGATTCCCGCCCCGAGGCCCAGTTCATTGTTGCTATATTGGCCCCACAAATAATCGGCAATGCGGTCGGTCACCCAGGGGATGTTGGCGTGTATCTCCGCGAACCGGTCGCCAAGCCCAATTCGCGAATAGAAGATCGGGCCCGCACTTGAGAACAGCAGCTGTCCGATCGGCCCGAACAGCGACCAGATCATGAAATAGCTGAGGATCGCATTGCTGCGCTGAACGGACTGCGGCTGGGCGAAAATCCAGAGCAATGTGACCAGGATCGAAGTCGGCCAGAGGAAGTTATACGCCCATGCCGTCGGCTCGAGGTTCATTCCCTGAAAGAAACGCCACGGGTCAGTCCCGAAGACGATGAAATCGAGCTCGGCCAGGTAAGGATCGACCCAGAAGGCCGACAATGCTGCAATCTCCGGCTTGATCCACATGAAGAACAGCATGTCGATGCAAGCCAGCGTTACGCCGGCAGCAATGAACGACAACGCTCGAGCGTGGACCTTAACCTCGCCGATCAAGGTTTCGGCAGGATGTGGCACCTTCGACGCCGCCAAGCCGATCAATCGCGCGGCGAGCAGCAGTACGGCTGCCGCCGTTGCGGCTCCCATCCAGTTCAGGAAAGCTGGCATATAGGGCGGGATCGAGTGAAAGCCGGCAATCGGCATCAGCGCCCAGGCCACCAGGCCGAGCGCGACGGTTAGACAGACGCTTGGTATAAACCATGCCCGGTCGTCCATGTCGGAAAATCTCCAACGCGTTTCCGCAGGACGAGGTCTTCGCACGGTGGTGGTTAAGGAGCTGCAAATCCGAATCGCCTGCCGCTGGAATGTAGGCGCCTTGAAAATTCTCGATTCGACCGTTCAGATTTCAACCAAGCGCCAGGCAATTTTGCTCTTTGGCGTCGGGGTTGAACATGAATAGTGGACAACATTCAACATTTTCAATCGGTTGAACAGTTAAGGTCGCTGAACGGCAAATAACGAAGGCGTTCAGGACCCGATCAAGGGCACAGTCCCACAAGTAACGCATCAACCGCTTCTCAAAGGAGAGAGCCAGATGCGTAAGTTCATTATTTCAGCCGCGCTTGCCGCTTCGACCCTCGTTGCCGCCGCGCCGGCCGCCGCCCAATGGTATCCGCCACAGCCGCAGGGCAATGCCTATGGCTACAATAATTACGGCCAGGTGCGCCGTCTCGACGCACGGATCGATGCCATGCAGCGCCAGATCGATCATCTCGATCGGCGCAATATCCTGAGCAACCGAGAGGCCAATCGCTTGCGGAGTGAATCCCGCGACGTTGAAAAGCGACTTGAGCGTGTCGCCCGCAACGGCTTCACCAACTGGGAGCGCAACGACATCGAGAACCGCGTCCAGCGCCTCGAAGTCCGCATCCAGCGCGAGGCCCGCGATGGCAACCGTTACAACGGTAACTACGCCCAGACCGGATGGAGCGACCGCGACCGCGACGGACTCGATGATCGCTACGAACGTGATCGCGGTACCAATTATGACGAAGATCGCGATCGCGACTAACCTTTAGGCCGCTTGGGCCGGGTAAAGCGTTGTAATGCGTAGGAAGGGGCGGCTTCGAAAGAGCCGCCCCTTTTTTCTTCGCCCGCAGGCCGATACTCGGCTGTCCACCGGACAGCCTGCGCTTCGGCCTTTCGTTTGATTGGCGTCATGGCTATAGGCTCGCCAAGGCGGTCAATGACCGCCTTTTGCCTTTTACATTCCGCCCGAAGGAGCCCCCATGGCCATTACGCCGCTTATGCCCGTTTATCCGCGTTCGCCCGTGCGGCCGGTGAGGGGTGAAGGGGTTTACCTCTATGGCGAGCAGGGTGAGAAATATCTCGATTTCGCTGCCGGCATTGCGGTCAATCTGCTGGGCCACGGCCACCCGCACTTGACCAAGGCGATCCAGGACCAGGCTGCGACGCTGATGCATGTGTCGAACCTGTACGGATCGCCGCAGGGCGAGGCCTTTGCCCAGCGGCTCATCGACCTGACGTTCGCCGACACGGTGTTCTTCACCAATTCCGGCGTTGAGGCGGTCGAGTGCGCGATAAAGACCGCGCGCCGCTATCACAGCGCCAAGGGCAATCCGCACAAGCATACGCTGATCACCTTCTCCAACGCCTTCCACGGCCGGACCATGGCGACGATCAGCGCAACCGATCAGGCGAAGATGATCGACGGCTTCGCGCCGCTGCTTCCTGGCTTCAAGGTCGTCGCTTTCGACAATCTCGATGAAGCGCTGGCGGCAGTTGACGAAAATACTGCCGGGTTCCTTCTGGAGCCGATCCAGGGCGAGGGCGGGATCCGTCCCGCGAGCAAGGAATTCATCGCCGGCCTTCGCAAAGTCTGCGACGACAATGACCTGCTGCTCATCTTTGACGAGGTTCAGTGCGGGGTCGCGCGGACGGGCTATCTCTATGCCTATGAATATTATGGCGTGACGCCGGACATCATGGCGTCCGCCAAGGGCATCGGTGGCGGCTTCCCGATGGGCGCCTGCCTTGCGACCGAGAAGGCCGCGGCTGGAATGGTCATTGGTACGCACGGGTCGACCTATGGCGGCAACCCCCTGGCGATGGCCGCGGGGCAGGCAGTGTTCGACATCGTCGCCAACGACGAGTTCCTGGCCCACGTTCGAACGATGGGCGAGCGCCTCCGGTCGGCGCTGGAGCAGATGATTCCCAACCACGACAATCTGTTCGACAGCGTGCGCGGACTTGGGCTGATGCTGGGCGTCAAGATGAGGACCGACAGCCGCGCGTTCGTGACCTATTTGCGGACCAAGGGCATCCTGACGGTTGCCGCCGGCGACAATGTCATTCGCGTGCTGCCGCCGCTGAACATCGACGAATCCCATATTGCCGAATTCGTCCAAGGTCTGTCGGCCGCGGCCGCGGCCTACGACGTTCCCGAGGCCGCGTAGGTGCGCCATTTCCTCAACCTTTCCGACGCCGGGGGTGAGGCCATCGCCACAATCCTTGGCGAGGCGATGGAGAGGAAGGAAAGGCGCGCCGGCTGGCCGAAGGGCAAGCCTGACGAGGACCGGCCGCTGGACGGCGCAGTCCTGGCGATGATCTTCGAGAAGAGTTCGACGCGGACCCGGGTCAGCTTCGATCTCGCCATGCGGCAGCTCGGCGGGTCGGCGATCATCCTCGAAGGAAGCTCATCGCAGCTCGGACGTGGCGAGACCATCGCCGATACGGCGCGGGTCCTGTCGCGCTTCGCGGACGCAATCATGATCCGCACCGACCATCATCAGAAAGCCGAGGAGCTTGCGGCGCACGCGACCGTCCCGGTGATCAACGGGCTGACCGACCTGACGCATCCTTGCCAATTGCTGGCCGACATGCAGACGGTGATCGAGAAGCGTTCCAAGCTCGCCGGGTCCCGCTGGGCATGGCTGGGCGATGGCAACAACGTCTGCAATTCGCTGATCGAAGCCGCGGCGCTCATGCATTTCGAACTGGCGGTCGCCTGTCCCACCGAATTCAAGCCGAACAAGATTTTTGCCTCTGCAGCGGTGGCCCGGGGCGCAAGGATCAGCTTCACTACCGATCCCAGGGAAGCGATCGACGGCGCCGAAGTCGTCGTCACTGACACCTGGGTTTCGATGGGTCAGGAGGATGACCAGGTTCGGCAGGAGGCCTTTGCGCCGTTCCAGGTCGACGAGGCGATGATGGCGCTCGCTGCGCAGGATGCGACCTTCCTCCACTGCCTGCCCGCGCATCGCGGCGAGGAAGTAACCGACGCCGTAATCGACGGGCCGCATTCGGCCGTGTGGGACGAAGCGGAAAACCGGCTGCACGCGCAGAAGGCGCTGCTGATGTGGGTCATGGGGAAGCTGGGCTAGCCCAGGCCCAAGGTTGCGATTTCGGGTCCCGTCGCCCATTTGTCCCGGCAATGACCGAAATTCAGCTTAGACAAGACGTCGCACTTGGAGTGACCGTGCCGTCGCGGCATGCCCGAGGGCGCGCGGCGCGGATCGGCCCGGCGCTCGACAGCATTCTCGCAAACCACGGCTATCCGCCTGTCATGGAGACGCTTCTTGCCGAAGCTTTGGTGCTGACCGCTTTGCTGGGATCGCTGCTGAAGGATCCGAACGGGCAACTGACGATCCAGGCGCAGACCGAAAGCGGAATCGTCGACCTGCTTGTCTGCGATTATCTGGGCGGTGAGCTCAGGGGTTATATCCGGCACGATCCGGAAAGGCTTGCCGAGGCCGGGCCCAATCCAACCCTCTTCGGGCTGTTCGGAAAGGGCTATCTGGCAATCACGTTCGACCAGCCGGCGACCAACGAACGCTACCAGGGCATCGTGCCGCTCGAGGGCGAGGGGCTGGCGGAGGCAGCGCAAAGCTATTTCGCGCAGTCCGAGCAGATTCCCTCGATCGTTCGGCTTGCGGTTCGCAAGGACGAGCAGGGCTGGGTCGCTGGCGGCCTGATGTTCCAGCATCTTCCCGAAGGCGAAGAGGGCCGGGAGCGGCTGCACACCAGGCTCGACCACCCCGAATGGCCTCATGTCGCGACGCTGGTCGGATCGGTGAAGCCGGAAGAACTTACCGACCGTGATCTGCCGCTGGACGATTTGGTCTGGCGCCTGCTTCACGAGGAGGAAGAGGTCCGGACTCTGGCGCCGGTGGCGCTGTCAAAGGGCTGCCGCTGCAGTCCCGACTATATCGCATCGGTCATTGCGCGTTTCCCGCCGGATGAGCGAGCCGCCATGGTCGGCGAGGATGGGCTGATCCGGGTCGATTGCGCCTTCTGCGCAACCAGCTTCCCAATCGAGGCCGAAGCCGCATAAAAGGTGGTATTGCGTTAATTCGTGCGTGGTAAATGGCGTCTCGTGATCATGACCGTTCGAATCGGCATATTTGGCCTGCTGGCCTGGTCTGGCGCCGCGATCGCTGCGGTAACGATTCCGCATGCGCTTGCGCCGGCGTCGGGCGGCATGTGGGAAGTCAGCAAGAGCGCGAACGGGCATAATCCGACGCGCATCTGCGTCGCTACGCCCGACATGCTGGCGCAGTTCGAGCATCGGCAACGGAATTGCACGCGCAGGATTTTGACCGACCAAGGCACAGAGACGCTGATTAGCTACAACTGCCCGGCGGGTGGTTTCGGCCAGTCGAAAATGACGCTGATCACCCCTCGCTCGCTCAAAATCGATACGCAGGGCATCTCCGATAACCTGCCGTTCCACTATCAGCTTTATGCCCGGCGCGTCGGGGATTGCCCGGCTCGTTAAGCCAACTTTAACCAAGAATCATCTATTGGCGGAGTCGTGCCCTTCTTCGGCACGCTTTCCTCCCTGTCGGGCCGTTTGGCCCGCTCCTGGGCCGCCCGGTTGGAGCGGCCCTATTTTTTTGGCTTCGCCGCTACTAGATGCCGCCCGACATGAACGATGTTAATTCAACGCCGAAGGCCGTGGTCCTCCTGTCCGGGGGACTGGATTCCATGGTGTGCGCCGCGCTGGCGCGTGAGGCCGGCTTTTCCGTGCTTGCGCTCACCGTCGATTATAACCAGCGCCACCGGGTCGAGCTGGAAGCGGCAAATCGCATCGCTGCGGATTTAGCCGACGAGCATATTGTCTTGCCGATGGACCTCACCGCTTTCGGCGGATCGGCGCTGACCAGCGATATGGCGGTGCCGAAGGATGGCGTTGCGGAAGAAGGCATCCCCGTTACCTATGTTCCGGCCCGCAATACCGTGTTCCTTAGCCTGGCACTGGCCTGGGCCGAAGCGGCGGGAGCCCGCGATCTTTATGTTGGCGTGAATGCGCTCGATTATTCGGGCTATCCTGATTGCCGGCCGGAATTCATCGCTGCGTTCGAGGCATTGGCGAACAAGGCGACCAAGGCGGGAGTGGAAGGCGATCGCTTCATGATCCATGCGCCGCTCCTCAACATGACCAAGGCCGATATCGCCCGTGAGGCAGCGCGCCTCGGCCTCGACGCTGGGCAGAGTCATAGCTGTTATGACCCGGCGCCCGATGGTGGCGCCTGCGGAAGGTGCGACGCATGCCGGCTTCGTGCCAAGGGGTTTGAGGAAGCGGGATTACCGGATCCGACCCGCTACGCGTCGCCATGAGTTACGCGGTCAAGGAAGCCTTCCTGACCCTGCAGGGGGAGGGCGTGCAGGCCGGAAGCCGCGCGGTGTTCCTTCGCTTTGCCGGGTGCAACCTGTGGAGCGGCCGTGAGGCGGACCGCGCTTCCGCCCAGTGCAATTTCTGCGACACGGATTTCGTGGGGACGGACGGGCAAGGCGGAGGCAAGTTCTCAGACGCGGATGGACTTGCCGATCACGTCGCTGAGCTTTGGGGTGCGGGTTCCGATTTCCGGCTGGTGGTCATCACCGGAGGTGAGCCCATGCTGCAGCTGGACGAGGCGCTCATCGATGCGCTCCATCGGCGCGGATTCCGTATCGCGGTGGAAAGCAACGGAACTCTGCCGGCGACGCCAGGGATCGACTGGCTGTGCATTAGCCCCAAAGCCGGCACCAATGTGGTCCAGCAATCAGGCGACGAGCTGAAGCTGGTCTGGCCGCAAAACGGGATCGACCCCGCCGAGCTGGAAAGCTGGGATTTCCAACATTTCCTCATCCAGCCAATGGACTGTGAGGATGTGCGGGCTTCCTATGAGGCGTCGATTGCGCTGGCGATGGGCCGGCCGAAGTGGAAACTGACGCTACAGGCGCACAAGGTCGTCGGGCTCAAATAAAAAGAGCCGCCGGCAAGGCCGGCGGCTCTCTCGAATACCGTGAGCCGCTTAACGCGGCTCCGCCTGATTACTGGGCGTTGGTTTCGGTGGTCGCATTCGCGTCGGTCGCGTTGGCGTCGACAGCGTTGGCGTCCATCGCAATGTTGGCGTCCACGGCGGTCGAAGCGTCGATCGCGGTGGTGTCGTTGGCAACGACGTTCTCGGTCGTCAGCGTTTCGTCAACATTCATCGTGTTTTCAGCTGCTTCGTTGCTGCTGCAAGCCGAAACTGCCAGGGCCGCACCAGCGACCAGGATCAGAGCACGCATTCAAAACTCCCTTGATTATGAGACCTGCTTGAGCGGCTGCCCCGCTGTTTGCAAATCGCGCGCACAATAGTCGGGAGAAACTGGAGCCTCAAGCGGCTTGTGAGATATTAGATAAGTCATTGAGAAAGGCTGGAAAACTGTCTTTCAAAGCCTGATCCAGCAGCTTCATCGACGCAGCGAGACCCATTCTCTCGAGGCTGGTCACGCCATATTCAGCGATGCCGCAGGGGACGATTCCTCCGAAGTGAGCGAGATCGGGCGCCACATTTATCGAGAACCCATGCATCGTCACCCAGCGGCGAACGCGAACGCCGATCGCACCTATCTTGGCTTCCGCCGGGCCGTGGCCGGTCCAGATCCCGATCCTTCCCGGCTCCCGCCGCGCTTCGACGCCTAGCTGACCGAGCGCGGCGATCATCCAGCCCTCGAGCGCATGGACAAAGCAGCGGATGTCGCGCCCACGCTTTTCGAGGTCCAGGACAAGGTATCCGACGCGCTGGCCCGGGCCGTGATAGGTGTAGCGACCGCCCCGACCGGCTTCGAAGACGGGGAAACCCATCGGGTTGAATAGCTCGGCGGGATCGGCGCTGGTTCCAGCAGTGAACAGCGGTGGGTGTTCCAGCAACCAGACCAGTTCATTTGCGGTTCCCGCGCGCACGCCGGCAGCGCGGGCCTCCATTTCGGCCAGCGCCTCGGGGTAGGTTACGTGCCCATCGCTCACCCGCCATTCGATCGCTGCCGTCATGGACTGCGAAATGGTCTCGTAATGCGCGCTCGGCAAGGGTGATTGCCAGCTTCGCTACTGCTCCGCATAAGTGGAGCGACCATAAATAGGGGCGTCAGATGAGTTCATTATCAATCGGCAGGGCGTGGGATGAAGCGAAGGCGGCCCTTCTGGCCAACCGCAAGCTGATCGTTCCGGTCGCGCTGGGACTGATCCTGTTGCCCGCAGTCATCGTGTCCATGGTCGAACCGCGCGTGCCGCCGGGCGAGACGCCTCCCGCCGGCTCCTGGATGCTGATCGGGCTGGCGATGGTGATCGTAATGATCGTCGGCCAGCTGGCGATCGTGCTGCTGGTCAATGGCTGGCGGGGCAGCGTCGGGGAAGCGATCGGCAAGGCGAGCCGGCGTTCACCGGTCTTCATCCTCTCCGCGCTGATCTATCTGGTGCCGGTCATCCTGGTCTTTTCCGTCCTGCTCGGTTTTGCGGGAGTGGGGACCACTGCCGAAGGACAGGTCGACCTAGCCAATTTCAACTCGACGGGCTGGCTGATCCTCCTGCTTTTCTTCCTGGCGCTGGTATATGTTTCCATCCGCTTGCTTCCCTTGCTTCCCGTTGTTGCGAGCGAAGGGACTGGCGCCATCGCATCGCTGAAGCGCAGCTTTGCCATGACGTCCGGCCATTTCTGGAGGCTGTTCGGATTCCTGGTCGTGCTGATGGTCGCCTTTTTCATCCTCGCGCTGACGGTTGGCGCGGTGATTGGCTCCCTGGTCACGATGACGCTTGGCGAGCCGGGGCCCTGGACGCTGTCGTTACTGCTGATCGCCCTTGCCGGCGGCCTCGTGCAGGCCGGGTTCGTGATGGTCTATGCCGGCATGGTCGCGCGGATCTACGCGCAGTTGTCCGCACCGCAGACCGGCGTTCCGGACGTAACGCGCGAAGGCTGACGCTAGCGCCATTTCGCCAGCGGAGGCAGGCTCATCAGGATCGCGTCGATATTTCCGCCCGTCTTGAGCCCGAACAGCGTGCCGCGGTCGTAAAGCAGGTTGAATTCGACGTATCGCCCGCGAAACTCCAACAGGGTTTCGACGTCGTCGTCAGTGAACGGCATGTCCCTCCGCTTGCGAACGATCTGCGGGAAGATGTCGAGGAACGCCTCACCGACGTCGCGGGTGAAGGCGAAGTGCTCGTCGAAATGGCTTTCCAGCCGGTCGTAGAAAATGCCGCCGACACCCCGTGCCCGGTTGCGGTGAGGCAGCCAGAAATATTCCTCCGCCCACTTGGAAAAGCGCGGATGGAAAGTCGGGTCGTGGGCGGCACATGCTGCCCGCATCCGGGCATGGAATGCAGCGGTGTCCTCTTCATATGGAATGGCAGGATTGAGATCCGCGCCGCCGCCGAACCATCGCTTCGTGGTGGTCAGGAAGCGGGTGTTCATATGTACCGCGGGAACGTGCGGGTTTGCCATATGGGCGACCAGGCTGACGCCGGTCGCGAAGAAGCTCGGATCTTCCTCGGCGCCGGGAATCTGCTTGGCGAACTCGGGGGAAAAGCGGCCGCCGACGGTCGAAACGTTGACCCCGACTTTCTCGAAAACATTGCCCGCCATCTGGCCGCGCACCCCGCCGCCACCGGGCGCCCCGTCTTCGTCGGTGCGGTCCCAGGGAATGAATTCGAACCTGGCGTCGCTGCCGGACTCCCGCTCGATCGCTTCAAATTCGTCGCAAATTCGCGTGCGAAGCGATTCGAACCAGTCGCGGGCGGCTTGTTGCTGATCGTCGAGGGTGAGCATGGGCGCCCAATAGCCGCGCTTGCAACAATCAGCTAGAAGCAGTCACCGTCAACCGCGTGGAGGGGCACCATGCTGGTCGCAATCCTAGTTCCGCTTGGGCTAGCGAGCCTGCTGTTCACATTCGTCCTGTTCCGCGCGGCGATTGCCCAGCGCGTGCGGCCGAGCGCCGAAGCCATGTTTCTCGGCGCCATCACAAATTTTTTCGATACGCTCGGGATCGGCTCGTTTGCGCCAACCATGGCATGGTTCAAGTTCCGCAAGATGGTCCCGGACAGGCTCATCCCGCCGACCATGCTGGTCGGGCATTCCTTACCCACAATCATGCAGGGCTTCATTTTCCTGATCCTGCTCGGCGTGCTCGTCGATCCGGTCCTGCTGGTCGGCTGTGCGCTGGCGCTGGTGCTGGGTGGCCTGATGGGCGTACCGATGGTTGCGAAGGCGAAGGTGTGGCTTATCCAGCTCGCGGTCGCGATTGCGCTGCTGATTGCCGCGGTCCTCTATACCATGACCAACCTTCACCTCTTCCCGGCCGGAGGGACAGCATCGAGCCTTTCGCCCGAACTGACCATCGCCGCGATCGCCGCCAACTTCATTTTCGGGATCCTGCTGAACTTCGGCATTGGTCACTATGCGCCGAGCCTCGTGATGCTGAGCCTGATGGGGCTCGATCCCAGGCTTGCCTTCCCAATCATGGCAACCGGTGGCGCCGTGACCATTGCCGGGGCAGGCACCCGTCATGTGCTGATTGGGCAGGTCGACCTTAGGATCGCGCTGGCGATAGCAATCGGAGGCATTCCTGCCGTCTTGATCGCCGCCTTCATCGTCAGGGAGATGTCGCTGGAAATGCTGCGCTGGCTCGTAACGGCGGTGGTACTCTATGCCTCCGCGGTAATGTTCCACTCTGCCTGGAAGGGGCGCACCGCGGGACGCTCGGGCCTTATCGCTGCCGGCGAAACCGGTTGAGCTATCCGGGCAGCCCGCCGGTCTGGCGAAGGGCCTCGCCCAACGCGAGCGCAGTAGATGTAGCGAGGTTGAACGAGCGCACTTCGGGTCGGATGGGAATTCTGAGGACCGCTCCGGCCACGGCCGCGACTTCGGGCGGCACGCCGCCGCTTTCCTTGCCGAACAGCAATATATCGTCGGGTTGGAAGGCGAACTCATAGGGCGATTCGACGCCCTTGGTGCTGAACAGGATTAGCCGCCCCTGGTGGTTGGCCTCGCGGAAAGCGTCGAACGAGGAATGGCGGGTGACGTCGACATGGTCGATGTAATCCATCGCGGTCCGCCGGACGCGTTTGTCGTCCCAGGCGAAACCCATCGGTTCGATCAGGTCGATGGGCACGCCCACGCAGGCGCCGAGGCGCATGACCGCACCGACATTGCCGGCGATTTCCGGCTGAAAAAGGCAAAGCCGCATGCTTGGGCGATAGTCTGCACTTGGCTTGCCGCACAAGGGAGGCAATCACAACGAAGCGAGCGCTGACCTATATCCCGCCAAACGTCCGCTTTGGGTGGAAAGCGGACGTTCGTGTTTCCGATTGGCGCAATATCAAATTCTGAGCGTCTTGTTTAGCACCAGGCAACAGTTATCGGTCGCTTGGCCACTCAGAACTGGAAAAGCCGGCGCTTTCCGATCTAGCCTTGGATGCGACCATGCCACAGGCCCGGAGTCTCGTAATGCCTCCCACCATCACTACCTTTGAGAATTCGCCCGATCGCGGCAGGGGGCTGGCGCGGGACATGGCGGTCCGCTGGGCGCTTGAAGAGGTTAATCAGCCCTACGACGTCCGCCTGGTGCCGTGGGCGGAGATGAAGGAAGCCGCCCACCTCTCCCGCCATCCGTTCGGCCAAATCCCGACCTACGAGGAGGGTGATCTCACGTTGTTCGAGTCCGGCGCAATCGTGCTCCACATCGTCGAGCGCCATGCCGGCCTGCTGCCGGACGATGCCAATGCGCGGGCGCGCGCTGTAGCCTGGATGTTCGCCGCATTGACGACGGTGCAGGAGC
>Ga0247828_10000281_pt1 | contig 18209 bp, 17 predicted proteins | sample 12C_Control_Day3_FD_192425 | JGI IMG/M metagenome (GOLD analysis project Ga0247828, IMG submission 192425) | Soil microbial communities from agricultural site in Penn Yan, New York, United States - 12C_Control_Day3 | ecosystem: Environmental > Terrestrial > Soil > Agricultural land | place... | reverse complement strand
GTTTTTATTGTTTTTTATTAAATTAAACCGGAGTGAAATTCAGTTTTTACTGTTGGGAACAAGTCTTCTGATGTAGATTAAGAAGACAAGTGAAAGGGATTAAAAGAATGAGTGAAATGAATGTGCAACCCGTGGCGCGACGTCCTCATCTGGCTGAGCACATCGCCCGATCGTTGAGCGACGAGATTGCGTCTGGCCGGCTACGCCCGGGAGACCGGTTGCCAACCGAACAGTATCTTTCGCAAAACTTTGGCGTCAGCAGGAACGTCGTACGCGAAGGGATTGCCACGCTTCGAGCTCAGGGGTTGATCCAGTCCCGCCAAGGTGTTGGCGTGTTCGTCTCGGCCGCAACCCCATCGCCGGAGATTTCGCCCGAGCGCGATAGCGCACCGTTACTGGACGGTGACAATACGATCCGCAACATGTTCGAAGTGCGGGCAGTCCTGGAAAGCCAGGCTGCCGCGCTTGCGGCGTCGCACATGACACCGCACAAGCTGAAAACGATCCAGGCTGCGGTCCTGCGAATGCAATACGAAGGCGAACCCACGCTGGACACTGTGAACGCCGACCTCGACTTCCATCGAGCCGTGGCCGCAGCGTCTGGCAATGACTATCTCGAGACGATGATTCGCACAGTGCTTGAACCGATGCGGGCACTGATCACCATGAACTTTGCGCGACGGGGTCCTGTGTTCAGCAATATTCCGCATGCAGCACGGGGTGAGCATGAAGATCTTGTGCAGGCGTTGACCGACCGCAATGCAGCGGCGGCGCGTCAGATCATGGGGCAGCATATAGTCAGTGCAGCATCGCGATTCGGCTACGAAATCGATTTCTTCTAACGTCGATTAGAACAAGGCGGTTGTCTCGTTATCCTACAAGTGAGCGGCTACTCCTGCCTGCTGCGTGTCGTGCGACGAGTAAGCAGGATAATCGATGTAGCCTTGCGAGCCGCCGCCATAAAACGCTTCACGACCTGCTTCGGCCAGCGGCCAACCATGCCGCAAGCGGTCGACCAGATCAGGATTGGCAATGAATGGTCTGCCGAAAACCGCTAGGTCTGCCAACCCTTCATCAATAGCTTGTTGCGCTGTTACCTGAGTGAACCCGCCCGACAGGAGCAAGGTGCCGAAGTAAGCCGCGCGAATGTCTTTTTGAAAGTCTGGCGTGCCCAAGTGGCTGGCGTGCAGATAAGCAATCTCGCGCTGGGACAACGCTCCGGCCAGTGCAAGCCACGTTGCCTCTTCTTCATCGAACGCGTGTAGATCAGCCAGTCGCGCAAAAGGTGAAATGCGCACTCCTACTTTGGATCGGCCGATCTGCGCACTCACCGCATCGACCGTCTCAAGCAACAAACGCAGGCGATTGGCAATCGTGGCACCACCATAAAGGTCTTCACGAGTGTTGAAGTCGCCGTTGATGAACTGTTCAAACAAGTAGCCGTTGCCAGCATGAATTTCGACGCCGTCAAAACCCGCCGCCATGGCATTTTTCGCGGCGAGCCGAAAGTCTGCGATGACCTGCCGAATACCCTCGGCATCCAAAGCAACGGGCGCACTGGCGAGCACCTGTGTCGGTTCGCCATCGTCGTCGTAAGCATGAACCAGTGTTTGCGCGGCAGGCACAGCCACGGGTGCGACCGGTGCTCGCCCTTCCAGCAAGGATGAGTGCGAGACTCGCCCCACATGCCAGAGCTGAATGACAATACGTCCTCCGGCCTGATGTACTGCGTCCGTCACGCGTTTCCAGCCTTCAATCTGCGCTGGTGTGTGGATCCCGGGGGTGTAGAGGTAGCCACGGCCCTGCTCCGACACCTGGGCGCTTTCGGTGATGATCAAACCCGCTCCCGCGCGCTGGGCATAGTAGGTCGCCATATCCGCAGACGGCACGGTGTCCTTGACGCGGGCGCGGGTCATCGGCGCCATGACGATGCGATTGGACAGTCGCTGACCCGCCAGATCGTAAGACTCAAAAAGAGATGACATGTATTGATCCTCCGACAGTGCGTTGAGCCTCAAACGTGCGACGGGAAGTGCGGCAAGATATGCTCGCCGAGCTCGTCAAGAATCTCGCCGTAGGGCTGGCGACTGACCTTTGGGTTGAGCGCGATATGCGAAACACCGGCTGCCTGCGCTTGCTCCAGGTAGTTACGCAGGCCGTTGCGCCCGGCCCGGAAGCCACCCTGGATGCGCTGAAATGGCTGGTCCGGGTTATCACTGAGGTCGAAGTAACCACCCAATCCTAACGGCTTGAACGCATTACGACCTTCGAACTCGCGCACTTTGGCGTGCCAGGTCTCGCCAAGCGATGCCAATCGTTCGGGGCTTTGCACCCCAGCCAGATAGCCATCAAGGTGTTCGGCCAACCATTCAACGCTTTGCTGCGCCTGGCCGACAGCGATTGAAGGGATGCGCCCATACGGCGCTTTCGGTACCAGGTCGAGATTGCCGGATGAGCCACCGAATCGCTCGGAACGAAAGCGCGGGAAGTCCTGTTCAATCAGGGTGCGAAACACCGAAAAGGCATCACGGTAGCGGTCACCGCGAGTTTCAAAATCGATTCCCAGCATCGGGTAGTCGCTGTATCGATCGCCCGAGGACAACCCCAACACCAGGCGCCCCTCGCTCAACTGATCCAGGGACGTCGCCTGCTTGGCCAGATACATGGGCTCATGGGTAGGCAGCACGATACCGGTGGTTCCCAGGACGATGCTGCGTGTGGTGGCGGCGAGGAAGCCGATGTAAACCAGGGGCTCAAAGATGTGCGCCACATCGTTGTACTCCGGGTCAAAGAAAGGAATGTCACGCATCCACAGCGCGCCAAAACCCAGCGCCTCGGCACGTTGCGCCATTTCCACGTGACCACGCATGGTCGGTGCCGCGCGGCCGGCGTGGGTTTCGAGGGGCAAAATCAGACCAACCGTCAGCGCCTGCGGATGAAACAAGCGTTGAAAGCCAGGGTGCCGTTCAAGCGCAGGATGGGCAGTTGGTAAGGTGGCAGCTTGCACTTGTGGCGAGCGTTGGGTGGCGATAGTCATGATGGCAGTCTCGGTGAGTGACGATGACTGACATACTTATTGAATCCTCATCTCGGATAAACCACTCCAACAGACCATCACTGGGTCCACTGAATCCCCAATATCATTCAGGCTTCCCAAGGCACTCCTGATTCCCAGCGCTCAATCAACAGGTCAATAAAGGCGCGGACGCGCGGGGACAGTTGGCGCTTGCTCGGGTAGACAACCCGAATGGGGTCGGGTGGTGAACGGTAAGGTTTGAGTACTTCCACCAACGTCCCCTCGCGCAGGTCGTTTCCAGTGATATAGGTCGGTAAGTGAATCAGGCCAATGCCAGTCAGCGCCGCTTCGCGCATCGCTTCAGAGCTGTCGATGTTTAGCCGACCTGGCTGTTCGAATAAATAAAGGCCGGTGGGTGTCTGGTAACGCCAGACACTGGCCTGGCCACTGATGAAGGCGATGGTGTCATGCCCGTCTAGATCTTCAGGTGTCTGTGGCACACCGCAACGGGCCAAATAAGACGGCGACGCGCACGTTGCGAACTGCTGCCAACCCACGGTGCGGGTCAATAGTTGTGAATCATCTTTTGGTGTGCCAATGCGGATGGCGATGTCGATACCTTCGTCTACCAGGTCGACATAACGATCAGTGAACCAGACGTCTGCGCGAAGCTCAGGCCACTGTTTTAGATAAGCATCCAGAATCGGCAGGATATGACGCTGGCCGAAGGAAAGCGGGGCTGTGAGTTTAAACGTGCCGGTCGGTCGCCCACGGCGCAAGGCCATGGTCGCGTCCACCTCATCAAGGTCCTCGAGAATTTGCTTCCAGCGTTCATAGGCAACCTGCCCTTCATCAGTCAGGCTCAGTTTGCGGGTCGTGCGATTCAGAAGTCGTGCTCCCATCCGACCTTCTAGACGAACGATACTTTTACCTACAGCCGATCGGGTCAGGCCAAGTGAGGCGGCCGCGGAGGTAAAACTTCCAGCCTTAACAGCGCAGACAAACGCAGCAATGTCACCGAATCGGTTGGCTTCCATTGGTAGCTTTACTCCACTGCATATTTACGTTGTAGCGGGACATAAAGCCTAAAAGACTCGTGCTTTGGCGGCTGCCGCTGGATCACAAATTATTACCCCAGCCAATGAGGAAGTGCCACAACACCCCAGGCGCTGTCGACTCAAATTTCATCCCCTGCTGATTGGCCATTGAGTCGCCGATTATTGCTGTCGGAAACCGCATCCGGATGCGAGACTTGCGAGCCAATTATTCGCTGCTACGCTTGAGCATTCGGCGCTATCGGCACAAGGCGACATGTATCGCCTCCCTGGACCCGGTGTTCCCAGGTCTTTCGAGCCACCTGCCAACTTCAGCCGCTGCTGCCGATCGTGCCAGGCCGTATTCCAGTCATGCGCACGATATTTATGCTCATGCGTTGACCCGCGACGGAACGGAGCAACGGGCGTGATTTTTCGCGACCCGATCAAAAGGCAGGCCATCTAAGGCTCCACGGAAATTCGCATGCCCTTAGGCCTTCCCTGGAGACACTCCTATGAGACTTCAGTTACTTTCGGCTGCACTGATTTTCGCCAGTCTGGCGACAACAGGCGCGGCGCTCGCCGGCGAGACTTCCCCCTCAACATCCGACAAAGCTTCCCCCACCAGCGCGGTCAAACAGGAAATCAAGCTCACGCGGGTCACCCCCCAGTACTGGCGGGTCACTTTTCACAACCCGCCCTACAACATCTACGGTCCCGAAACCATGCCGCAGCTGAACGAGGTGGTTACTGCCATCGAGTCCGATCCAAAGGTGGTGGTCGTGGTGTTCGACAGTGATGTGCCGGATTTCTTCCTCACCCATTACGACTTCGTCCCCCCGCTGTCTGACACTACCAGCCTTCCCGCCGGCCCCACCGGACTGCCTCCATTGCCGGACATGCTGGTGCGATTGAGCAAAGCACCGGTCGTCTCGATTGTGTCGATTCGCGGTCGCGCCACGGGCGTCGGCAGTGAGCTGGCACTGGCCAGTGACATGCGCTTCGCCAGTCGCGAGAAGGCCATTCTGTCGCAATGGGAGATTGGCGCCGCACTGGTGCCCGGAGGTGGTCCCATGGCTCGACTGCCAAGGTTGATGGGACGCGGAAGGGCACTGGAAGTGCTGCTGACCGGCAACGATATCAATGGCGAACTCGCCGAGCGCTACGGCTACGTAAACCGCGCGTTGCCCGATGCCGAACTCGACAAGTTCGTCGACACCATGGCCCGACGCATCGCGCGGTTCGACAAGCAATCGATCGCTGACATCAAGCGCCTGGTCGATGCTGCCAGCCTGCCGCCGAACGAAGCCATCGCTGCCGAATGGGATGGTTTCATCGGCTCGGTCAAACGCCCAGCAGCGCAGGCCCGTATAAAACAGTTGATGGAGCTTGGGTTACAGAAGAAAGCCGACGTGGAGAAACGCCTGGCTCACTACACCGGCACCTTGGGTGAGGAATCAAAATGATCTTGCCCGTGAGGCCTAACGTCTGCGTGCGGGGGGATGTAGGTTCAGGTCAAGCTGGTTTGAGTCAAAACTGCGCCTTGGCGATGTAGCTGCTGACTTTGCAAGCGACTGGAAACGCAAAGCCCCGAAAAATCGAGGCTTTGCGTTTCGGCAGCAGGATTCGCCCTAGGCATCGGAGCAAAAACCTGTCTCCTGATTGGGAGGTCACCAATGAGTAACAGTTCTGAAATAACGTCCTTCACTGGCTGGGCCGCAACAGCGGCTGGCGCTCCACTGGAAAGCTACAGCTATGACCCCGGCCCATTGGGGGACGACGAGGTGGAAGTCTCAGTTGAATATTGTGGCGTGTGCCACTCCGACCAATCGATGATCGATAATGAATGGGGCTTAAGCCAATACCCTTTTATCCCCGGTCATGAAGCAGTCGGCAGTATCGTACGAATGGGCTCGCAGGTACGCAGTCTCGAATTAGGGCAACGAGTGGGGATTGGTTGGTACAAGGGCAGTTGCATGCATTGTTCATCGTGTATGGGCGGTTCGCATCACCTATGCGGCACAGTCAAACCCACCATCATCGGCAGCAACGGTGGCTTCGCTGATCGTCTCCGCTCCCACTGGGCCTGGGCCGTGCCGCTACCGAAAGAGCTCGATCCGGCCATGGCCGGACCGCTGTTCTGCGCAGGGTCGACGGTGTTCAATCCGCTTTTGCAGTTCAACGTCAAACCTACTGATCGAGTGGGTGTCGTCGGCATCGGAGGGCTTGGTCATCTTGCAGTGCGCTTCCTCAACGCCTGGGGGTGCGAAGTCACCGCTTTTACATCGACGCTGGCCAAGCAAGAAGAAGCTAAACGACTGGGAGCACACAAGGTAGTCGCCTCGACCGACAGTAATGCGCTGACGGGTATTGCCGGAACTCTGGATTTCCTGCTGATAAGCGCCAGTGCAGACCTCGACTGGTCGGCAATGCTTGGAACGCTGCGCGGCAAAGGTCGTCTGCATTTTGTCGGCATCGCCCCGAGCGCCATCCCCGTACACGTCTTTAACCTGATTCCACAACAAAAAAGCGTGTCCGGCTCGCCAATTGGCTCGCCCGGTAACACGGCAACGATGTTGGAATTCTGTGCTCGTCATCAGATCCTGCCGCAGGTAGAAATATTTCCTATGAGCCAGGTCAACAAAGCCATCGACCATCTGCGCAGTGGCAAAGCTCGCTACCGTGTAGTACTGGACGCCAGCAAGTAACAAATCGGCGCGTACGGTAAACCCGCACGCGCCGTTACTACCAGTGTTTGAACCTTCCCCCGCTACAGATCACCACCTTGCCAATCACTCCTTCGGATTTAAGGGATCGGGCCCCCTGCATGTGGCACCCAACTAGTTACACCATGTATCAACTGATATTTCATATCGCCCGTTTATCTAAAATCTCAACATAAATATAGTCCCCCCCATCGCGTCCAGAAACACCGCCAGGATCAATTTTCCTTAAACAATCACCCGCTGCTGTTGGCTGGCCGGCAGAAGACGGGTATCACAAAGTTGAGCACTCACATGACCACAAAAGTTGCTGTTATCTATCACAGTGGATATGGCCACACCGCCAATGTCGCCAAAGCTGTAGCCCGCGGTGCGGACAGTGTTGAAGGCACACAGAGCCTGCTTGTTCAGGTCGATGATATTGACCAGCACTGGGACGCCCTGGAAAAGGTCGATGCCATTATCTTCGGCTCCCCTACCTACATGGGTAGCGCGTCGGCGCAGTTCAAAACCTTCATGGATGCCACCTCTCGCCACGTATTCGCCAAAGGTGGCGTCTGGGCTGACAAGGTTGCTGCGGGATTCACCAATGCGGCATCGCGTTCGGGCGACAAACTGGCAACGTTGCAGCAACTGAGCATTTTCGCTGCCCAGCACTCCATGCACTGGGTCAATCTTGGCCTGCCACCTGGACACAACAGCTCAACCACCACCGAAGAAATGCTGAACCGCGACAGCTACTTCATTGGTGTTGGTGCCCAGTCCAATTTCGATGAAGGACCGGATGTAGCCCCCAAAAATCCCGACATCCTGACGGCAGAGCACCTCGGCGCCCGTGTGGCACGCGTAGCCCGAGAGCTTGTAGAAGGCCGTCGCAGCCTCGCTCAACGATTGGTTTGAAAAGAAGAGGACTCCCCATGAGCACGCCTATCCGCGTTGATTTCATTTCTGATGTTGTTTGCCCTTGGTGCGCAATCGGCCTGGGCGCTTTGGAACAAGCCATTCAGCGCCTGGCAGATGAAGCAGTCGTCGAGATCAATTTCGAACCTTTCGAGTTGAACCCGCATATGCCGCAGGGTGGGCAAAACGCGGTCGTACACATCATGCAAAAATACGGAAGCAATGCTGCAGACATCGCGCGGGGCCAGAACAGCATTCGCGCTGGCGGTAATAGCGTTGGGTTTCACTTTGATTTCGATAAAAGAACCCATTTTTACAATACGTTTGATGCGCATCGATTGATATTTTGGGCGGGTTTTGAGGGATTGCAGCGCCCACTTTCCCATGCGCTTTTTGCTGCTTACTTTACCGATGGGCAAAACATCAGTTCACACAAAGTGCTGGCCAGCATCGCAAGCAGTGTTGGTTTGTCTGAAGAACTGGCCAACGAGGTTCTTTCTTCAAATCTGTATGCCAACGAAGTGCGTGAGCGTGAATTCTATTTCACCAGCCGCGGCATTCATTCCGTTCCTGTCGTCGTACTCAACGGCCGTCAAATAATCACTGGCGCTCAAACGGCGGACTACTACGAGCAGGCGCTTCGACAGATCGCTGAAATTACGACAGCACTGGCACGTGGGCGCGAGGGGTAATCACGCTCAAGCCCGCGATTGAAACCCGATGCATCCTTTTTGGTCACCGCAGAACTCCACCTACAGTTTTCCCACCCCTCCTTTCCACCCTTCACTCGGAGCCCTCCGATGAGTAAATTGCTGTCTGCCCTGGCACTTGGTTGCGCCTTGGGTCTGTCTCTTTCCAACACTGCAGTAGCTGCCGAGTCGGCGGGATACTCCACAGAGCAACCGGTGGTTGCGTACCGCAGTATCAAGGTAAATGACCTGACGATTTTCTACCGTGAAGCCGGTCGGCCGGATGCCCCGACTTTGTTGCTGCTGCACGGTTTCCCCAGTTCTTCACGCATGTATGACCCTCTGCTGGCGCGGTTGTCTCAGAACTATCATTTGGTGGCTCCCGATTATCCGGGCTTTGGTCATAGCGATGCGCCGGATCCCAAGGTGTTTGCCTATACCTTCGATCATCTGGCTACTGTGATGGAGGATTTCACCGAAGCGCTGGGGCTGAAAAAGTATGCGCTGTATGTGCAGGATTACGGCGGTCCGGTTGGCTTCAGAATGATGCTGGCTCACCCCGAACGGTTGCAGGCGCTGATTGTTCAGAATGCAGTGTCCCATGAGGATGGTTTGGGGCCGTTGTGGCAAAAACGTCGTGAGTTCTGGGCCAATCGGGCGGCGAACGAGACGGGTCTGCGGGCGAGTTTTTTCTCCTTCGCGACCACTCGACAGCGGCACGTGGGGGCCAACCCGAATCTCGAGGTTTTCAACCCGGATCTATGGACCGACGAGTTCAACTTCCTGAACCAGCCGGGGCAAGCGGATATTCAGAGCGATCTGTTCTACGATTATCGCAACAACGTGGCCAGCTATCCGAAGTGGCAAGCGTGGTTGCGTGAACATCAACCGCCGACGCTGGTGGTTTGGGGCAAGTTTGATCCATCTTTCGATGTGGCAGAGGCCGAGGCGTATCGCCGTGATTTGCCGAGTGCCGAGGTTCATGTACTGGAGGCCGGGCATTTTGCGCTAGATGAACAGCCTGGGGAGATTGCCGGTTTGGTAGGGGCGTTTCTTGGTAAGCATATGAGGGAGTGATGTCGGCTGTGCTGACGAGGTTATGACGGTGGTGCTGGAGTCATTACAATCGACCCCAGCACCTGCAACCGGCTTACTCGAAACGACCGACCAGGATTACTTCATTTTCGCCAAGATGGCCACGGCGACTGCCTTGGCCGATTGTGGGTTCTGGCCGGAAATGACTTCACGGTCTTCGATCACGTTCTCGCTCCATGGCTTGGCCTCGGAGAAGTTGGCACCGGCTGCCGTCAAGCCATCCTGCGGGAACAGTTTCATATGGCCGCCACCGAGGAAACCTTTGGCCTGCTCCTCTTCCGCGTCGGTGAAAGCGGTAACTTTGTAGCCCTTGTAAATCCAATTGGCTGGCGCTGCCGGATGTTTGCCCGATTCCAGCGCAGAGACAAAGCCGTGCGCGTCAGGGATCGCCGACAACATGGCTATGGTGCCATGACAGGTGAAGCCGGTGATCTTGCCTTTTTCATGGAAGTTGGTCAGCAGTTGACCCAGTTGCTTGTCCTTCAACAGATCCTGCATCGGGATATGGCCGCCAGGCACGAATACGGCATCGAACTTGTCGTAGCCGATTTTCTGAACCTGCGCGAAGCTGATTGCCGGCGAGCCGCTCTTCGAGGTCAGCTTCAGCGTGTCCAGTAGCGCGAGACTTTCCTGACGGGCCTTTTCATCGCCGCCCCAGAAGCTCACATCATTGGATTTCTGATCCGCGGTTGGTGCCTTGCCGCTAGGGGTGGCAAATACGACGGTTTGCCCCGCCTCGATGAAGGTCTGCACCGGTTGCATTAATTCGTTCAGGAAGAAACCTGTTTGCATGACCTTGCCGTCTTTCAGGTCCAGTTGATCCTGATCCGACAGTACAACCAATACCGTACCGGCATTGGCATAGTTAGCGGCAGCGGCTAGCAGGGCAGCAAGAATAGTTTTTTTCACGCGATTCTCCAGTAGGAATGGTTTGTTGGAGCCATCTTATTACTAGAGCTGATGACGATAGAGTCCCTGAATTGAATTTCACTTATTACATTGAGTAATCAGTCATCGGGCGTGGCGGTGGTACCGGGCAGCGGCACCTTCGGCATGGAAGCGGTGGCGCGGCCGTCGACCTGCTGATCAGCGCACCGCAGAGAGGCTGGAGCGCTTTCCCTTGCTGCGCCCTGGTGATGTTCAGTTCTTTGGCCCTTGAACGCATCGAGCAGAAGCAGAGCAGCAGCTTCGCCTGCGATCTGAAAAATAGATGATGCCTGCGACATGCTTGCAGCCGGCAAGAAGCAAACCCCAGCAGGCAATGCTGTTACCAGGCGCCTAGAGCGTCATGATCGGTCGTAGCAATGCCTGACCTTCATACAACGCGGACAGATAACGCTCGCGCATTTCCTCGGTGGTCATGCGCGACGCATGCGTCGTCAACGTCAAGGCCGCTTGCAACTGCCCTGCCCGATCAATCAACGGCACACTCAAAACCCGCATGCCCACTTCGTATTCCTGGTCAACCAGCACGTAGCCACGCTGCGCCGCCGAGGCGATTTCGCTGCGGATGTGTGTTTCATCGGTGAGGGTGTAAGGCGTAATGGCCCGTGGCGTGTTGCGGGCGAAATAGCTGTCGAGCGCATCCGTTGAAAGGCTCGCCAGCCAGAGGCGACCGCTGCCCGTGCAATACATCGGCACCCGTGAGCCGGGGCGGATCGACATCGACGTTATATGGCTGTAGCGGCTGCGCACTATATGCACGATGTCATCACCATCGCGAACGCCTACCGATACGTGCTCTTGAGTGGTTCTAGCCACCTGTTCGACGATCGGCCGCAGCATGCGCGGTAACACGGCCGAATCGACGTAGGCCTGGCCGATGCGCAAGGTCTTGGCGGTCAGCCAATATTCGCGGCCATCGGTCTGCGCGAAATCATCATGCACCAGCGTCAGCAAGAACCGGCGGGCGGCGCTCTGGGTCATGCCGGTCATGCGCGCCGCATCGGGCACGCTCAGACGCGGGTGTTCCTGGGAAAACAACTGCAACAGCGCCAAGCCCTTTTGCAGGCCGACGATCAAATCCCGCTGATGGATGGTGGGTTGCTTCATCACTTCGCACCTGATTTCCGCTAAGAGTGCGATTATCGCAGTGTTAACGCGATTATCAACTTGAACACGCCGCAACTGGATTGTTCACCCCACGCCTCGCTTGCAGTATCGGCTGCACAACACAGCCAATAAGCGGGTACATCACAATGATTCAGGGTTCGACTGAACTGATCGCCATCGTCGGCTCACCGGTTGCCCAGGTGAAATCACCGGAAAACTTCAATCGCTGGTTCGCCAACCAGCAGCAAAACGTTGCCATGCTGGCCATCGACCTGGCGCCGAATGCCTTGCAGAACTTCATTGAGACCCTGCGCGGCTGGCAAAACCTGCGCGGTTGCGTCGTCACCGTACCCTACAAACAGCTGCTGGCAGGCCGCCTCGACGGCCTGAGTGAGCGCTCGGCAGCGCTGGGCTCGGTCAATGTGATCCGGCGCGAGAACGACGGTCGACTTGTTGGCGATATCGTCGACGGCGAAGGCTTTCTGAGCGCTGCACGCCAGCAGGGATTCAACCCGCAAGACAAAAAGACCCTGGTGATCGGCACCGGCGGTGTCGGCAGCGCAATTGCCTATTCGCTGTGTCAGGCCGGGGTCAGTCATCTGGTCATCAGTGACTTGAGCACGGAGCGTGTCGAGGCGCTTGGCGAGCTGTTGCGCAGGGCTTTTCCCGAGATCGTGATCAGCGCCGACCCCGCCTCACTCGAACATTTCGATTTAATCGTCAACGCCTCGCCGGTGGGCATGGGTGCCGCCGACGATGACGGCCCGATGCCGTTGCCGCCAGCGCTGATGCAAACCCTGCAAGGGTCGACGCTGGTCGCCGATGTCGTGACTTCGCCGGCCGTGACGCCGTTTCTCGCCTTCGCCCGACACCGGGGTTGCGCGATCCAGACCGGGCCGGAAATGGCCTTGGCGCAACTGGGCAACCTCGGCCACTTCATGGGCGTGACACCGCTGCAGATCTGATCTTGCGGCATGTCCACAATAGGCGTTTAACAATGAATATGACGACTACCCTGCCCGCCGATGCCGAACCAGGCTACGACGTGATCGTCCTCGGCAGCGGCGCCGCCGGTTTCGCCGCCGCGGTGACAGCCAGTTGCCGAGGCCTCAAGGTTTTGCTGGTGGAAAAGACCGAAGCCTTCGGCGGCACCTCGGCGATCTCCGGTGGCGCGGTCTGGCTGCACGACACCGATCAGGCCCGTGCCGCCGGGCACCAACTGGGCGCCGAACAAATGCGCCGCTATCTCAAGGAAGTGATTGGCACCGGATATAACCCGTCGTTAGTCGATGCCTTCATCGACAACGGCCGCGAAGCCCTGCGTTATCTGGAGTCTCACAGCGAACTCAAATACAGCCTGCGGCCACTGTCGCCTGATTATTACCCGGATTTACCCGGTGGTACCCAGGCCGGCCGCGCACTGGAAATCGACGAGTACGACGGGCGCAAGCTCGGTGAGCATTTCAAAGACCTGAGACGGCCACCGGACGGCATGCTGCTGTTTGGCGGCATGATGGTCAATCGTGTCGACATCCAGCACTTCCTCAGCTTCAAGCGCTCGCCGAAGTCTCTTTGGCACTGCCTGAAACTGATGGGACGCTATGCCGTCGACCGTCTCAACCATCCACGCGGCACTCGCCTGACCGTAGGCAACGCCTTGATCGCGCGACTGGCCACCACAGCGTTCGCCAACGGCGTCGACCTGTGGCTGCAAGCGACGCCCGAGGCGCTGCTGATTGAGCAGGGTTTGATCAAAGGCGTGCAGATCACTTGGCGCGGACAAACCCGCAAGGTGTTCGCCCGGGGTGGCGTGGTGTTGGCCATGGGTGGGTTTGCCGCCGGTGCACACGCCGCAGAACAGCGACCTTCGAGCAAGTCAGAGCACTGGAGCATGTCCCCACCAGCCAACGTCGGTGACGGACAGCGGCTGGCCGCCTCGGTCAACGCTGCCATTGGCGACAACCTTTCGGCTAACTTTTTCTGGGCGCCGGTCTCGGTCCTGCAAAAGGCCGATGGCAGCGTCGAGCGCTTTCCGCATCTGGTGACCGACCGCGCCAAACCCGGAGTGATCGCCGTTAACCGCGCAGGGCGGCGCTTCGTCAATGAATCGAATTCCTACCACTGCTTCGTCGAAGGGATGTTCGCCAACGGCGGTGGCAATGCGCCTTGCTGGTTGATCTGTGACAGCGAAGCCTTGAACCGCTACGGCATGGGTCTGGCCCGCCCAAGACCGGTCGACAACAGCGCATTGATCGACGCCGGTTATCTGCTGCGCGCCGACAGCGTCGCCGAACTGGCCCGCATCACGGGCATCGACGCCACCGCTCTACAGCAGACCCTGACGCAGTTCAACGCCGATGCAGCCCAAGGCTTCGACTCTCAATTCGGTAAAGGCAGCAACGCATACAACCGCTACATGGGCGACCCGGAACACAGTCCCAATCCGTGTTTGAAACCGCTGCACAAAGCGCCGTTTTATGCCATTCGCCTGTTTACCGGCGACCTCGGTTCCGCCCGTGGACTGGTCACCAATGCCCAGGCCAATGTGCTGGACCGCAGCGGCGCATCGATCCCCGGCCTGTACGCCGCCGGCAATGAAATGAATTCAATCATGGACGGCACCTATCCCGGACCCGGCATCACGCTGGGCCCGGGCATCACGTTCGGCTACCTCGCCGCCAGTGATATCGCCGCCCGCCTCGACCGCAGCACCACTCAAGAACCCCGCACTGGAGAACCGCATGTATTACGAACTGCGCACCTACACGATTAAACCGACCCGCCTCGGCGACTGGCTGAACCTGTACAAAAACGCGGCGCTGGCCGTGCAACAGGAACACCTGGGCAACCTTGTCGGCTTCTTCACCACTGAAATCGGCGAGACCAATCAAGTGGTGCACATTTGGGCCTACACCAGCCTCGACGATCGCATGGCCCGACGCAATGCCATGGCCGCCGATCCACGCTGGCAGGAATTTGCCCGGCAGAACAAAGAACTCGATGCCGTGGTGACCCTAGAATCACGCCTGATGCGCCCGACTGATTTTTCGCCGTTGAAGTAACCACCCACCCGTTGCACCGCTCCCATTGGGGAGCGGCCAGCGCCGCCGACAAAAACAATTATGGAGGTCGTCATGTGCGCCCTGCCCTTGATGAACGTCGATCCTCTTATCTGTGATGTTCTGGTCATTGGTTCCGGCGCTTCCGGCCTGGCCGCTGCCGTCACCTGCGCCGAGCTTGGTCTCGATGTCATTGTGGTGGAAAAAGAACCTGTGCTGGGTGGCACCAGCGCCTGGTCCGGAGGCTGGCTGTGGATTCCCGGCAACCCGTTGGCTGTCGCCGAAGGAATTGTCGAAGAACCCCGACAAGCGCGAGACTACCTGCGTCATGAACTTCGCAGCGATGTGCTCGATCCACGCATGGAGATGTTCCTTGAACAAGGTCCGAAGATGGTCGATTTTTTTCAGCGCCATACCGAAGTCCAGTTTTTCTGCGGTAGCAAAATGCCTGACTTTCACGACAGCGAAGGTTTTTCCAGAGGCGGTCGTTCAGTTTGCGCGCAGCCGTTTGATGGTCGTCGCCTGGGACCGTGGATCAAAAAACTGCGACGCCCACTGGACATCATAAGCCTCGCCGGCATGGGCATTGCCGGTGGCGCCGACCTCAATCATTTTCTCAATGCTACCCAATCGGCAACATCGCTGCTGTACGCCGGCAAACGCCTGTGGCGCCATGTCCGTGACCTGATGGGCCACGGCCGCAGCATGCACCTGGTTAACGGGAATGCACTGGTGGCCCGGCTACTGAAAAGTGCGCTGGACCGAAACGTGCGCGTGCTGACCGATACACCTGTAAATCAATTGCTGCAAGAGGATCGGCGTGTGGTCGGCGCTCGCATCGAGCGCAGCGGACGCTTTCTCGACGTCCGCGCAGGACGAGGAGTGGTGCTGGCCTGCGGTGGTTTTCCCCACGACCGGCAGCGTATCGCCCGCCACTTCGCGCATGCGCCTGATGGCAACGGTCACTTGAGCGCTGCTCCCAAGGGCAATACCGGTGATGGTCTGCGACTGGGTGAAAGCGTGGGGGCTCGCATTTTATTCGACCAGCCACACGCCGCTGCGTGGGCCCCGGTCTCTCGCGTACCGCGGGAGGACGGTGGCTTCAGTGGTTTTCCACACTTGATGGAACGGGCGAAACCGGGCTTTCTCGCGGTACGTCAGGATGGCCGACGATTCGTCAACGAGGCTGACTCCTACCATGACTATATGTGTGCCTTGTTCGATGCCTGCGGACCGGCAGAACCCGCAGTGTCATGGCTGATCTGCGACCACCCAGCCCAGAGGCGCTATGGCCTTGGCTGGTCCAGACCCTTTCCATTCCCGACAGCGTCCTACGTCCGCAGGGGCTATCTGTTCAAGGACGCGACCCTCGCTGGACTGGCACGCCAGTGCGGGATTGATGCGCCGCAACTGGAAACTACGGTCAATACATTCAATGGGTTTGCAGAGCAAGGCTGCGATCCGGAGTTTGGGCGCGGTGAGTCGCTGTACAACAAAAACCAAGGGGAAGCCCTGCATGCTCCCAACCCCTCCCTTGGCAGCCTGCGCCAAGGACCTTTCTATGCCGTGAAGCTGGTTCCCGGCTGCCTCGGCACTTTCGCCGGGCTGAAGACTGATGTCTGCGCCCGGGTACTGGACAACGATGAAGCTCCGATTCCAGGATTATTCGCTGTGGGCAACGACATGAACAGCATCATGAACGGCTACTACCCCAGTGGCGGCATCACCCTGGGACCGGGGATGACGTTCGGTTTCATTGCAGCAAGGACACTTGCAGGCCAGACAGATTAGCGAACGCAGCGGTCTGCTTTGTAAAGAGCCGACCTCGATCGACCCTGACGGACAACCGTCCCCCCCGGAAACGATTCGAAAAAAGATATCGATGAGCGACGAGGATTTATTCTTCAAGTAATGCGAGGACTTCGCTTCAGTCGAGGCGCCCAATTGCTTAGGATGGCGCATGCCCTATCACATTATCTTGCTCGTACTTTTTGCAGCGCTCTTGCATGCCAGCTGGAATGCCGCATTGCGCGGTGGCGCCGACAGACTTTGGTCGATGACGATCATGTGCGTGGCGGTGGCCATCGCCAGCGTCGCAATCGCCTTGTTTTTGGAAGCTCCGGCCCAAGCCAGCTGGTTCTACGCAGCGCTTTCAGCGGTGCTGCACGTTGGCTACAACTTGTTCCTGGTGCGCAGCTATAAGGTTGGAGACCTTGGGCAAACTTACCCTATATCTCGGGGCTCCTCGCCTATCCTGATTACCCTCGCGGCTTCGGTTTTTGCCGGAGAAACGGTTGGGCCCATCGCGATGATCGGCATTTTACTGGTGTCCGGCGGAATCATTTCGCTGGCCTTCAGAGGGCGCAAGCTTGCCGTTCCCAGTCTGCCTTACGCCCTGGGAACCGGTTGTTTCATTGCGGCTTACAGCGTGACGGATGGCATTGGCGTCCGCCTGTCCGGCGCGCCGATGGCCTACACGGTATGGATGTGCGCCCTGTGGGGCATCCTGATGCCTCTGGTGTATATCGGCGTGCGCGACGCGAAGAGCTTATTTACCTTCCGACCCGGGTTCATGACGGCGTTCATCGGAGGGCTGATTTCACTCCTGGCCTATGGCATCGTCATCTACGCCATGTCCGCCGCGCCCATGGGAGCGGTGTCGGCATTGCGCGAAACCAGCGTGTTGTTCGCGGCAGTGATCGGATATTTGTTCTTGGGCGAAACACTGACTGTCCGAAAGATACTGGCATGCGTGGTAATTGCCATCGGCACGATCATGATTGGCTGACGGCAGGGGCGCAAAGCCGAGTCAACTATGGGGTCGGTTACTGCCCTTCGCGACAAGCAACGACCGGCAAGGAGCGGCCATTGGCGTTCGTGCAAACTCCTCCGTACGCACTTTTCAAACTGCCAACGTTCGTGCTGCAGCATGCATTGACTTTTAAGCAGAGGCTGAGCACCCGTTCAGTCACTTTCGAAGCTAACCCTACACATGGAAGCGAAACGGGAAATGAAGCTAATCGCTGCGCAGATCCTCCCTGTACCCGGGGAATATGAGAAAAACATCACCAGACACATTGATGTCATCCACCTGGCTGCAAACCAAGGCGCCAATCTCGTGCTTTTTTCCGAACTTTCCCTCACCGGTTACGAACCGAGGCTGGCTGAGGTCTTGGCGGTGCATCCGAGTGACGGCCGTTTTGATGAGTTCCAGAGATTAAGCGACCTATATGGTTCAATGGGATGGCGTGGGACCGGTCTTTCTCACCGGGCCGGTGGAGGCGATTTATTCCGGAACAATCACGGATACTCTGTTGAAAGTTTGATTTTAGATAGGTCAGCATGAAGGGCTGCAATGGGTCGTTTTCAACCGATCACGACAATCAGAAATCGGCCATTCGCCGTCACTCATAACGCGACGGGCAACATCAAACGCAAAAAAATCACCCACGCAGTACCCTACAACTGCCCAAACTCATCGCAATCAACAACAATAGACCCCACACCAAAAACGCAGAGCAGCCGATTGAATATCGATACCCGAATCAAATTCCGTCATCTGGTGTGTTTTCTCGAAGTGGCGCGCCAGGGCAGTCTGGCGCGTGCTTGCGACACATTGGCCATCAGCCAGCCGGCGCTTT
>Ga0247828_10000279_pt1 | contig 18381 bp, 21 predicted proteins | sample 12C_Control_Day3_FD_192425 | JGI IMG/M metagenome (GOLD analysis project Ga0247828, IMG submission 192425) | Soil microbial communities from agricultural site in Penn Yan, New York, United States - 12C_Control_Day3 | ecosystem: Environmental > Terrestrial > Soil > Agricultural land | place... | reverse complement strand
GGTCCCGGTGGTGGCGTTGACAACACCTGTGGCACAGGTGGTGGGGCCAGCCATGCAGATCATGGAGCAGCGAAGCAAGCAGTCCGCGAGCACGATGAAAAGCTAAAAGGGCTGTACGCCAAGCACAAGGAGCTTCAAGAGCGACTCAAGGAAGCACGCAAGGACGGTGGCAAGCCAAGCTCCGGGCTGAAGAAGGAGCGTGCCGCACTGAACAAGGAGATCGAGGCTGCTGAGAAGCGGATGCTCGAACTTCGTAGGCAGGTGCAGGAAGCACCGCCGGTTCCAGTCACGCCAACGCCTCCGTCCACATCGATTCCTCCTGACACCGAGATCGTGGAACCCAAGTCGGGCCCACCAGAGATTCAAAACCTTCAACAATGCAGGGAGTACTTTAAAAGCCAGCACAATATTCGCTTTACTGCGATGCAAGGCGTCACTAAGAAGCGAGAGTTAGAGCTAGGCAAGGCCACCGCTGCTTCGATGCACCACATGGTTGAGAAGTTTCCGCTTCTCAAGCAGATCCAGCAAGACCCGTACACTGGCGAAACGTTTTCCAATCATCCGCGAGTGGTTAGCCATGCCGTAGTTATATGCAAGTCGCACACTGAGATGGGTGTAGGATCGACGGTCGGCACGATGGGAACGTACACGCACTTTAGTGCTGCGATCCGAATGAAAAAGGATTTGCGAGTCAGAGACGATGCTGGCCTGGCGTTAGGTTCGCACAACGTAGCTGTCGACTACGCTTCGGTGTTTCGTCACGAGTACGGCCACAAGGTCTGGTTTCAGAACCTAGACTCAAGCACTCGAGCTGAGTTTAGCAGGATGTACCACAACGAAAACTACACCTCAATCAAGCGTGGCGTAAGTGAGTACGCGGCCACCAACCGAGAAGAGTTCTGGGCGGAGTCGTTCGCCGCAATCACACATCCTCGGTATGGCGAGCCAGGCATGAAAAGATTGCCGAGCCACATCGAAGACTTCATGCACAAATCGCTAGGTGTGCAGAAGGAGCTTCCCGAGGGTGTCGAGCTTGCGTTCTGTCCGACAGGCCCAGGCGGAGGCATCGACAATACCTGCTCTCCGAACCAAGGTGGTGGCGGTGCTCAGGAACGGCTACGCCAGCATGAAGAACACGTGCTCCATCTGACAACCCGTCGGGCAGAACTTGCCAGTAGGCTGGCTGCTGCTCGTGCTGCTTCACCAAACGGTCGAGTCAGCTCAGCTCTGAAACGCGAACGAGCTAAGCTGAACAAAGAGATCGAGGACGCTCATGCTTTGCGGGAGCAGATCAAGCGTGAGATCGAAAATCCTGGAACGATCACACGAGAACGAGAGACCGCTGCAGGCTTCTTCGATGACCTACGAGCCAGCATCCAGAAGGTTGGCTTCACGGAGACGGCACTCAACGTGACACGCAAGGGTTTAGCTAAGACCAAGGCTGATCGCGACAAGTGGGGAGCCACGTATGCTGGGTCTTCAACCAGGGAGTATCATTTCCAAACCAGCGAAGGCTTCAAGTATCGAATCAAAGCGGTCGTCCGTCAGAGCAACTCCATCAAGGAGGGCGGTAAGACGATCGGCATTGCGTTCTCGGACGCGAGGGGTAGCTACGGTAAGACGAAGGTTGGTGCCAGAGCAGCCCTTGAAGTATTCAGTAAGGTTGTGCCAGCGGTCGCTGCCTTGGTCGAGCGTGAACAGCCGGATGGAGTTGAGTTCACCGCATCTAGTGCTTCGCGGGTTAAGCTTTACGATCGTATCTCTAAGACGCTACTCAAACTCAACTCGAGCTACACCGGGTTTGTTGGTAAGTCTGGCGAGGGAGGCCATAAGGAGCATGTGCATGGCAGCTATCTAATCACCAAGAAGGAGCACACCGAGAGGGCACGTGCTCTGCTGACTGGTGGTGCATATACTGAAAGGTTGATTCAGTTGTCAGCAGACTTTGTACGGGTCGAGCAGATCCAACCAGAGTTCGATCCTGCATGGGCGACCGAGGCCGGCTGGATGGAACCAGAAATGCTCGACGACCTGCCGCCTATCCCAGACAAGCTGTCTGAGGAAGACCTACCCGAGGGAATCGAACTTGCTGAGGAGAAGAGGTAACAGTTGGTGCGGCTGTCGCGGACGTAAGCTTGTGCTGAAGCGCAGGCTCCGTCAGCTGCGTCGAAGATGGAGGAAACGGAGATGAACAAACCTTTGGATGAAGTCGCCAGGGATCTGGCAGGATCAATCCAAGAACTTCTTGGACGAGACGATCTAACCAACGAGCAGCTTAACGAGCTACTCAAGACAAAGATCTCATCTGAGAACCTACAAAACTTCCTAGCGATCTTCTTGGACGACGAAACGCTAGGTGAGGTAGTCGTCCGAGAGAACGGCTGCGGAGAATAGAGATGAGAACGATCGCACTGCTGCTAATCATGGCGTCGACTGCATCGGCAGCGAAGCTAACCTACTATAAGGATTCGGCCAACGAGTGGCGGTGGCGAATCCAGGCGGAGAACAACCGCATCATCGCGGACAGCGGCGAAGGTTACAAGAACCGAGTCGACTGCGAGCATGCGGTGGATCTGCTTAAGCAGTTCTTCAAGGAGCCAGACCAAGTGCTCCGCGATCCTGAGCCTGATGCGAAGAAGGCAGAGGAACGCTCGGTGCTCCCGCCATGCCGCAAGCTATGGAGGCTTCGCTGCCGTGGCTAGCAAGTACGCTGCATACTTGGGGTCCGTCCTCACGACCAAAGTAGATAAGCTCCAAGAGCACTCCATTCGTGCACTGAGTCTGCGTGACGAAGTCTCGATCTTGGAGATGCTGCTTGGAGACACCCTCGAGATGCTAGCCAAGGCAACCGAGGCCATGAACGAAGATCGGATCACCTTGGGTGAGCGAGTCACGATCATGGGAAAAGTGAAATCACAGGTCTATGAGGCCGCGAACCAGCTACGAGACATGATGCTCGCAGCCAAACGTCTCGAGGAAGACTCCAAGCAGGTCGATATCAGCATCCTGCACGCGATGGTCACACAGACCGTGGAGATCGTAGACGACGAGATGTTGAGCATGGAAGACGGTCTCATGCGAGCTGGCGTCAGCCCTCAGTTCATGATGGACAAGATCGCCTCGCGGCTGCGTGAGAACCTACTGACAGTAAACCAGGTTGCCAAGACGCAACTAACGGCAGAGCGATTAGACGCCGAGGTGCAGGCAATGATTGACACAGTACCGGCGGTTGCATGATTAGTTTGACAGAAGCATGGACACAGCTGCGACCCCACGAGAAGCAAAGCCAGGCATGGCGAAGCAGATCGCGGGTTGTTTGCATAGCAGCAGGACGCGGATCCGGCAAGACCGAGCTGGCTCGGCGTCGAATCATTACACGCCTACCGCTCAAGACGCCTTGGGCAGACCCTAAATACTTCTACGCTCTACCCACGTACGCCCAAGCGTCGCTGGTCGCGTGGGACGCGTTGATTAGTCTCATACCAAAGCACTGGCTAGCCAAGGAACCTAGCCGATCGAAGATGATTGTAGAGACTGTCTTCGGGAGCAGACTGTACTGCGTCGGCCTCGACAAGCCTGCTCGTATCGAGGGTGTACAATGGGATGGTGGAGTGATCGATGAGTCTTCCGATCAGAAGCCAGGAGTATTTGATCGATCCGTTCGTCCTGCTCTTACGCATCGAGCAGGTTGGTGCTGGCGTATTGGTGTGCCTAAGCGTTTTGGTCCTGGTGCTCGCGAGTTTAAACATGCGTTCGATTTGGGATTGCGTGGTGAAGCTGGCGTTGAATCGTACACATGGTCATCGGAAGACATTCTCCCACCGGAGGAAGTCAACGTTCTTCGGCGGCAATTATCGCACAAGGACTTTCTGGAGCAGGTTGGTGGGAATTTCCAAGACGCGGGTGGCCAAGCGTACTACGAGTTCGACGAAGAACAGAACTGCCCCGCGGTCGCGTACGAAGCGCACAAACCAATCATCGTCGGATCGGACTTCAACGTAGACCCGATGGCGTGGGTGCTCGGTCAGTTCTATGAATTCGAGCCTGGTGTGAAAGGCCTCAAGATCTTCGATGAGATTTGGCTGCGTAATACTAACACCCAGCAGACGCTCGACTACCTGTGGAACAAATGGGGCATCAAGCACAAAGGCGGATGGTTCTTCGTCGGCGATGCCACCAGTCGTCGGCGTCAGACGTCTGCTGTGAGCAGCGACTACACTCAGATCAAGAACGACAAGCGATTCAAAGCGAAAGTCAGGTATGACAAATCGAACCCAGCAGTCCGCGACCGGCTGACGGCAGTAAACACGTTGCTACATAATGGCCTCGGCCAGCGTAGGTTGTTGATCGACCCTCGCTGCACACACTTGATTGAAGACTTGAAGGAACGCAACCTCGATGAGTACGGCAATCCGGTTGCAGCAGAGCCAGGCTTGGAACATGACAGTGGGCACGCGACAGACGCGTTAGGCTATTTAGTGTGGAAGTACTTCCCGATAGTGGCTAAGCGTCCCGAAGGAAACAAACTAGTAGTGGTAGGAGCATAGGATGGCACAGAAGAAACCGTTCAAGACGAAGGCTCAGAGTTTCCGTGCTGGTGCTGGCGGACGAGTCAATGTGAGCAAGACCGGCCAGTCGGTCCGCACGTTGCGACAAGGGCTGACAGTGACAGCTAAGCGGAAGCTCTTCGATGAGATGTTCCGCGACCCGACGGTATCTTTGGCAGTAGACGTCATCGTGGCAATGATGATGCAGCAGCCCTGGTCCATCGAGGGGCCAGACAAACGTATCAACGACTACACCACGGCCCAACTACTAGCCTATAAGAAACGCTACATCAAGTCCGCGTTCCGAGGGCATCTGAAGGACGGCTGGCGTACGTTCGAGACTCGGTTTGGTTTGGCCCAGCACAAGGAGCTTGGTCTGCGACAAACGCTTGAGGGAGTCAAAGCTCTGCGTGGTGAGCGTACAGATATTCTGGTCGAGGAAGACACCGGCGACATCATCGGCTTGGTGAACTCCGGTGTGAGTGGCGACGAAGTAGTAATCGACCGTGACCATATGGTCCTGGCGAACATGGACGAGGACGGATTCGGTGAGCTCGGCGATCCGTTGTTCAAGCGAGTCGAGAAGGCGTACACCAAGCACGAGATGTGCGACAAGGGTGCTCAGCGGTATGACGAGAAAGTCGCTGGTGGGTTCCTTTGGATCAAGTATCCAGTTGGCAGTACATCCTACTCCGAGAACGGAGGCGAGGAGACTGACAACAGCGAGATCGCTGCCGCACTCGGTGAGCGATTCCGAGCAGCTGGATGGGGAGCCACGCCAGTAAACGTAGACGAGGACGGAGACGGCAATCAAGTTCTGACTGAAGCATGGAAAGCCGAGGTCGTTTCTGCAGCTGGTGGTCTACAGCCGGGTTTCATCACTCGGCTGAAGTATCTGGACGCATTGAAGCTCCGGGCACTAGGCTTACCAGAGCGGTCCGCGACCGAGGGAACGTTCGGTACTAAAGCGGAGGCAGAAGCCCATGCCGATATCGCGATTCTTGTTAACACTGATCGCCACGATTCCTATATCGATCCACTCAACACTTATTTGCTTGAGCCTTTTAATCGTTCCAACTGGGGCGATCCTGGTGCTTGCAGGCTTGTCTTGGGGCGACTTGATCCCAATGATCGTCAGCTGTTCCAGACAATCTTCACAGCGTTGATGGCGGATCCAATGCTCGGGCACGACGTTGCCCAGCGTGTGGACATTGAGCAACTGCTTGAGAAGCTATCGGTTCCGATTAGAGTACCGGAGCCATTTGCACCGGCAGCCCAGAACGTTTAGACAAATCGTGGGTTTCCTGCAATTGCTTTTGTTTTGCTCCGGTCGAGGGGAGCTTGGGTCGTGAAGGGGCGTGGCTGGTCAGAACTCAACCGCTGGCCAGCCCGCCCTTGCCTTACGCTATGAACAAAATTCTGACAAGTCTGTTAGCCATCGCCCTTAGCGTAGGGGTCTGTAATGATCTTCTGGGACATTGTGTGCGTAGGGGCAGGGCTGTTCAGCCTCGGCCTCCTGTTAGTCGAGGAGTACCACCGAGAAACCCTCAGCCGAGAATTGCACCACCTCCGCAGCGAGTTAATCAAGCACCAGTTGGGGAAGTGGGAAGAGCACCCGAAGTCAAAACAAAGAACGTTCGTGTTAACCCTCGACTCACCAAAATCCTCAAAGCCTCCGTCGAACTAGCGATGGCCTTCGGTGCAACCGAGGAAGAAGTCGTCGCTGGGTTGCAGCAGGACTTCGATCAGCTCTGGGAAGATAAACTAGGCAAACACTTCAGCGGTTACCTCGGGCGTCAAGTGCGGGAGCGTCTTCGAGAGGAGATTGCTGAAGAAGTTCACGATCTGCTAAACACTCCCGACTAAGAAAGCTCGACATGAACGACATTCTTGCCAACATCCTTGCATGGATTCAGGATCACCAAGCTGGCACGATCATCGGTTTGATCGCCGGTGCGATCCTTGCGTACTTGAAGCGAGACAACATCGCTGCTGCAATCGAGAGCAAGGAACGCAAGGAAGGTCGGATGATGGAAGCTGCTGAGCCAGCTGAAGCTGAGCAGCCTAGCTGGCGAACTCGCATCAAGGATCGCATCCACGACGTCAGGGACCGCATCCACGAAGGACACGACGACCTGGACCAGATGCAGGTCATCCGCCAGCTGCTCAAGCTGCGTGCTCAGTTCCAAGATCAACCCGAAGCGGTGGCTCACATCAACGCTTTGATTCAGATCTCTGCTACGCTGCCTTCTCCTCCGGCTCCGGGTCCTGCAAACAACTTAGTCTAAGCATGGCCGACGCAGCCTACAAGCTCGCAGCTAAGGCTGCGTTCGATAATTACGTCACTCGGACTGAGTACTTCGCCGATCGACCCGGCAAGTACTTCGCCGAGAAGACGCGAGAGAAAGTTGCCAAGCTTGATGACATCATCGATCTGATCAAGCCGGGTGACGCAGGTTGGTTCGCTGGTCGCAAGCCGCACTCCCTACTGATCCGAATAGCGACGGTAAGCAATGTCAGCCACGGATTCAATTTCGATCGCGACGAGACTGGAGTCTACGTTGTTGAATCATTGGAAGGCATTGGCATTCGACGCATGCCTATACGCGATTATCTGGAGAGCATACGTAGCAGCTGGCCCATATGGCGAGGCACTACTTACTGGGCTCCTGTCGATCGTTATCGGTATTACGACTTTGATGGTGAAGCGGCAATGGCCTTCGCCAGAGAATATGTACCTGGCCCAAATGGAGAATCGCCTAAGCGAGGGACAGGTAAGTATGGGAGGTCATCAGTACTTTATGAATCCCTCTTCCATATCCCGTTTGTCCGTATCATCGCTTACTGGCGATGGCATGGCCGACTCGACCAGGCCTGGCGTGACGTACAGCCTTACTGTTCGATGTTCCAAAAGCTCATTGGTATCGCTGGCGGAGAAGATCCAGTACCTGGGATCGCTCCCCAGTGGTGTGCTCCGATAAACACGTGGACAAGCAAGCTCTGGGCACCTGAGAAAATCGCAATCGAACTATGAAGCCAACCACCAAAGCACTTGCCGCTGCTGCGATTGCCTTCGTCCTGGTGCATGTCAATGCTCCGGAGTCGCCGAACGTCCCGTCGGTGGGCCCGATGCGTGCGTTGATCCTGCATGACAATACGCAGGATGTTCAACTACCGGCTGAGCAACAGGCAGTCTACCATTCGCAGATCATTGATCAGTGGCTCGACGAGCATACTCCCAAGGAAGCAGACGGGGAGCACTCTCATCGCGTGTGGGATGTACAGACCGATGTAAAGAATATGCCGCAAGTGTGGCAGGATTGGATGCGTGATACCAAAGCAAAGGCAACGAAGCTTCCGTGGCTTCGGGCGGAGAAAGGTCGGAAGCGGTACAACGGCGCTTTGCCGAAGGATGTACCCTCTACGCTCGAGGTTCTTAAGAAAGTTGGTGAGTGATGGCCAAGACGATCCTAATCAGCGACGATGACTCGTCTGGCGATGCCGTACCAGACGGTGGGGCGAAGGGTTTGGTCCAGCGTGACTTCCGAGCCCATCCACTTGGGTCCTTCGAGTACGCGGCCGAGCTGCCCGACAACCTCATCATCCCGCGTGGCGAATGGTCAGACCGACTGAACCTCCAGAAGAAGTTCCAGTCGCGGATCATCGATGTCCGTAATCGTGGCATGGACGGGAAGCCGATCCCGTCTCGCGACCAGAACGGTCGTGGGTACTGCTGGTTCCACAGCGGTACAACCTGCATGATGCTGGCTCGGGCTGCTCAGAACGAGCCATACGCGGATCTCTCGGCGTACGCTGGTGCCTGCATCATCAAGAACTACCGCGACGAGGGTGGGTTCGGTGCTCAGGGTCTGAAGTTTCAAGCGGAGCGAGGCATTCCGACCAGCGAATTCTGGCCGCAGCAATCGACCAGCAAGAAGAACGACAATCCCAAGACCTGGGAGAACGCTGCCAAGCACAAGTGGTCGAAGTGGTACGATCTCGAGCCACGCAACATCGACCACTTCGTGACAGCATGCTTGATGGGCTGGCCGATCATCAGCGATTTCAATTGGTGGGGCCATAGCGTTGGCACCATGTGCTTGGAAGAAGTCGGCAACGACTGGTCCAAGATTGTTAGCTGGATCCTTAACAGCTGGGGCGATAAGTGGTCCCAGAACGGAGCCGGTCTGCTCAAGGGCAAGAAAGCTGCCCCGGATAGCATGCAGTGCTGCGTTGTTACATATGCGAGTGCCGCATGAGAGACTACATCGACATCGGGTTGGGTGCAGCGATCCTCTACGTGGTCCTAGGCGCAGCCGTAGCACCCAAGCCCGAAGACAAATCTGATGAACCACCTGCTGTGGTAGAAGACGTAGCGATTGACCAGTCGTTACTCCTTCCGCAAGAAGCAGCACCGAAACCGCCGGTGCTACCTGAGCAACCTTCCAAGGAAGCTCAACAGCAGGCTGAGGAAGCCGCCAAGGCCAAGAAGGTCGCCGAGGAAGCTAAGAAGGCTGCCGAGGAAGCGGACAGCAAAGTGAAGGAGACTACCCAGAAGCTGAACGAAACCGAGGGTAGCCTCACTGAGACCAAGCAGGCTCTTAGCAAAGCCATCGATCAGCTTCGCCAGACGGACGAACGTCTTGGCGGACCGATTGATTGGGTGTACGACTACACGACAGCGTTGGGGATTTCTAGAATCCTGGACCGTCCTGTGCTTGTCGCTATGAATCGCACCGGATGCTCAGACTGCGAACGCGTGAAGGTGCAATGCTACGCGGACGCAGATTTCATGAATAAGATTCGACGCGAGTACGTACCCTATTGGTCGTTCAACGATTTCGGTCTGGCTGCTAAGTGGAAGATCACTGTGTGGCCGAAGACCGCTATCATATACCCGGATCGTGAGCCGATAATCATCACGCCGCCTGCGGACCCGGAGGCGTACCGCATTCTTTTGGATAAAGCGAAAGGACAATGATGATCAGAGCACTTGTGCTGGCAGGGTTGATAGGAGCGACCTTGTATGTTGACAACTCGTATGCAATTGGTTGTAGAAACTGTGGTGGCCAGGAAGCGACTGTGGTTTCTTACGGCAGTAGTGGTGGTGCTGGCGGTCAGGTCCGCGAGCGTCGCGGATTGTTTGCCCGACGTCGGGCGGCACGCTCCGAAGGTTCTTCTGGTGGGTACGGATCATCCGGTGGCTCCGGTGGTTACGGATCCACCGGCGGGTACGGTTCCGCTGATAGCGACGGGGCAGCTACTTACGATAGCAGCCCTCCTGCTGCTCCGCCGGAAGCGTCGTCAGATCGTGTCAGTACGCATGACCTCGTGAAATGTGATTGCGATTGCAAGGATTGCACTGGTCGAGTGGACTGTCCGTGTGACTGCATCAACTGCTCTTGCAGAAATGAAAAGAAAGGATCGCTAAGTCGGGCTCCTGAAGTCCGGCCTCCGCAGTTGGCAATGCGGCAATAGTGTGATCCGCTTGGAACGCGGACGCAAGGAATGGCAGAGAGGCGCTGATCATGCAACAATGGAGTCCAGACAAGCTTTTTCTGATCACGTTCTTTGCGTCCGCTTTTACTAGTATTGGTCATGATTTGGTCTTTGGTAAGTCTGTCACGTTTAAAATTCTTGTTGGAAGCTTTTTGTTTTACGGTGGCCTAGGGTCGGCCATGGGCATGCTCGCTTATTCTTGGCTAGGTGGGAAACAAGCCCCGGAACGAGTTCTGATTTGCGGAATCTTTGTCGGAGCTAGAGCAATCAAAGTCAAAGACGCAGGCGAATACCTGCGACGAGTAATAGGTGGGATTGCTCCCACCAACCAGGAAGACTAAAATGCCTTTCCCACCAACACCCAATCGCAAAAGAGTTGGCTACGGGCTGATGATCACTGGGATCAGCATGTCGTTGTTCACGGCATATGCTGCCCATGTAGCTACGGTTGATACAAAGAACAAACAAGCACTAGCTGGTGCTATCGCGACTAGCGACAACTACCCCTGCATTGTAGTTGACAACAATCACGATGTGGTTGAGTGGAATGACGGCATGGAGTCCCTGACAGGGATTTCCTCCTCAGCTATAAAAGGCCAACATCTGAAGCTTGGTCCGAAGGGCAAGGAGATCGAGGACGCGATCATTGGTGCTCTGAACGACAAAGAGCATTGGGGTAAGCTGGTCCAGCTTCAGTCTGTCATCGACGTAAAAGACAAGCAGATTCCCGTACAAGTAAACATACGGATCATTCCGGTTGGAACCACGCAAGTATTTGCAGTGGTCCGTATCGACAAAGTATCTAACATCGTGGAGCTTGGCTCTAAGCCAGATCGATAATGGCACGGACGTCGTTCGAACCGCTTGCTCCGATTAAGCTTCGGAAGCCTAATGGCCGCGTACTGCCATTTGGCTACGGAAAGAACACGGACGCATTGCGTGGTGTTGCTCTCCAGCAGGCAGTGACGAAGGCCGAGGTAGGCGATGTCATTGACGTTGGGTTTCCGTGTGAGCTAGACGGTGGTTGGACAAAGCCTGGTGTACGACTTCGGTTCGCTTCTAACGCACGCCTGCGTGACACGAGCTTGCTGCCTGATGTGGTCCCAACGGATCTCACCGGCAACAAGGTGATGAACCGCTCTCGCGAGGCGTTCCTCTACGAGAAGGACGAACGCTTCTGCTATTTCAAGTGGAACGGTCACAGCTCTAATAGCTACTCAGATCTGATTGTCGCTAAGTCTGCCTCGCAGACATGGTCGCCTGGCTTGAATATGGGTCGATACGTTTCTTCGGAAGTATCGGCCAATAGTGCCTACATGATGTCGTCGGCCAGAGTGCGGACCTCGGCCCAGCATGTCTCATCGATCAAGATGTTGCAGCACGAGCCTAAGGGCACTAGCTATTGCGATCTTGGTGTAGGGTTTGGCATCACCACTAATGCCAATAGCGATACTTGCGACTACTATGTACTGGCGATGCTACGTCGCACACCATCGAATCCAGTAGGAACGATTCTGCTATTTCATACGTGGTCGGCGGGTGGCGGCGGCAATGACTTCGTTTCTGCTAACCTCACTGATCCCATTCCGATGGGGTCGAGGCTGTGCTGTATTCAGAACCATAACGACATCGCCCTAGCGGTTGTTTATCCAGATGGCCGCGAAGTCATCTTGCTGAATGACTCGATCGAAACTGCACGCTGGAACTTCGAGGAAGTCGCGGTACTTGATCGCATGCGGTACGTTGTGTTCATGCAGTCTGACGGTGACCAGGAGGTGGAGTTTACAGACTTCCAAGCAAACAACCTTGGTATGCTTGGCGAGCGTGAGCATGTTCTAGCTACATATGAAAACGGCGAGCCGATTGTCAGCCAGGAAGGCTACGTCTACTGCTCAATGGATATGTCGCATATCAGTAGTGGAGTAGTGGCGAACCCAATAGCCAACTCGCCCTACATGCGGAATCAGAATGGTATGCGGCTACTTGATCCGGTTAGCTGTCGGTGGGTTCGTACGACTGCTCGTTATATCTTCGAGAAGAACGGTCGTCGATATGGGTGCCAAGAAGTCAAAGTAGTCTACGATCGCGATGAGGGTTGCTACTACGTCACGCATTCTGAATGGAATGATGATAGCGATGAGATCTTCGTGTACATTTGGAAGACCTACGAAGATGCTCTGCATGGAACTCACGTAATGCGGGAAGAAGATAGCACCGCGTTTAGCTTCGACATTTCAGTAGATCCACCGGATTTCGTAACCAATGGAAATGGAATCTATGGCCTTGATTGGTTCAAGACCAGCGATGGCACGTGGTACGTTACAGGCACGGTTCGAGATGTTCCGATCACTGGGGTTGGCAACAGCCGGACCATTTGGATGGCCCATGGTGATACGTTCGAAACTGCTACCGAGCTGGACTGGGTCCAGGACGAAGTAACCGAAGGGTCATACTTCTGGTCCATCGGCGGCGATATGCTTGTGTTCGCTGGCGTAGGTGGCGTTGGCGGTCGCCTATACAACATGGACGGCACTCTGAATCGTAGCTTCACCACGCTGCCTGGTATTGGTAGGTACCCACTATTTGGTGCGATGCTACCATCAACATACTGCGGGAAGACCTGCTATTTGCTGATTGGTTTCAGCGACGTCCAAGATCCTGCCAACGCTCCATTGAGTGGCGAAGACTACATTGCAGATTTTAACGATACAATTTTTCCGCTTGCGTTCGGTACATTGATCGTGATCAAGATTGGCGAAGCAGAGGGTCAGGAGTTTACGAAAATACCGAGGAACAACTGGCTGTGAGAAACGCATTAGTAGCTTGGTTACTGCTTTGCAGTTCGCTGTTCGCAGTGGCACCTGACTGGTACTCCGATTCAATCGGGTCCGCTCAGACTGTATCCGCGTCGACTGCGAAGACTCTGAGCAAAGCGATCCGCCGGTACGTTCACACTGGTACGGGTACGCCTACTTGGACGCTGCCCACTGCTCCAACGGATGGTTTCAACTACGACATCCGCGTGGAGAATCGAGGCTCTGGTACAGTCACGCTAGCTCGCGATGGTGCTCACCAAATCTTTACGAGCTCCGCTGTGAATAGCGTGAGCATTCCGACTGGCGTCGGCTACACAGTAGAGTGGGACGGCACCTACTGGATGGCGAAGAAGTATAACCTCAATGAGACTGGCACTGGGTCAGTAGTCCTCAATAATTCGCCGCAGTTGGTTACTCCCGAGCTTGGCACACCAGCGTCCGGTAACTTGCTCAACTGCTCCAACATCCAGATTGGCTCTATCACTGGTTTCGGCAGCGGGGTTCAAGCTTTCTTGGAATCGCCAAGTGCTGCCAACTTCGCATCGATGGTGGTTGGCGAAACAGGTACTGGCAACCCTGTCTTGCAAACGTCGCCGACGCTAATTACCCCACTGCTTGGAACGCCAACATCAGGGACGCTCACCAACTGCACAGGATACACGGTTGGGAACATATCGGGTCTGGGTACTGGTGTCGCGACTGCACTAGCAACGCCATCGAGTGCGAACTGGGCAGCAGCAGTGACTGGCGAAACTGGTGCTGGCCCAATGGTGTTCGGCACTGGACCAAACTTCAGCGGACCGACCACTGATACCCTGGTCGCATCCGGTGACGTTTCAGCTGCGTCGTTCACTAATACAACGAACGCAGCGACGTCAAACCGTGAATTGCATTTGAAACTAGACGGTAACGCCAACGACTCCAGCGGTAATGGACGCAACGGAACGTTTACTGGAACGCCTGCCTATTCGTCTAATGCGATCTATACGCAGGGCAGCATCTTTGATGGATCGCAGAAGATTACAGTGACGGGTCTTCTGGGCAGCCCATCGAACGTCTCTATCTGTGCTTGGATTCGACCAGACAATCTCGACAGCAGCGCATCTGACGTTATCAACATCGGCAGTGCTCTGACTATTCGACTAACCGACGCAAACACAGTAGCGTTCGTGGTGGAGACGACCACAGCCAGCAACTGGCAGACGTTATCGGTCACGAGGACGCCGACTGTAAACGGCGGATGGATTCACGTATGCGTGGTGTTTGATGATACCAACAATAGCTGGCAGATCTGGATTGACGGTCAGGCTCGGGCACGCGTCAATAACACAGGGAGCGTTTATTATGGTGGTGGCGGCAACACGGTCGTTGGCGCTCACCCATCGGTCGGCACGTTTGACTTCGTTGGTGGCATAGACGACCTCCGGGTATACTCCGTTGCCTTGACACCGCTTCAGATTCGACAGCTCGCTGGTTGGGTTACTGCTCCGACGCCATAGGTACAACTATGCTTGGTCTACGAACTGTTTCTGGGTACACAGACTTGTACTGCCATTTCCGTGGCACTAGCGTCTACGCAGCTGCACCCGAGGGAACGACCATCAACAAGTGCTGGTATAGTCCAACGTCGATCGCTGGGCTGGCGGCGGGCACGTATGATGTGGTGTTCCTGCACGGCGATGTCAATACGCCTGACTTGGAGAATGATCCCGAAGAAGGTATCTACGAGAACTTCGTCTGGGATGGTGCGGCAGAGAGTGACTTGTTCCCAGATGGGTTCTCAGATCTGCAGATTGACTCGGGTGTCGTGCGAGCGAACACCTCCAGCGGAGCAGCGATCGCTTCTACATCCAATGTCGCAACGCTGAGCACCGCCATCAGCGTAGTGAGCGCAGCGGTCAGTGCAGTAGGCACCTCTGTTAGCACAGTAGGCACCGCGGTCGCTGCCGTGCAGACCACCGCCAACACAGTGAACGGCAAGCTCAATGCCAACTTCGTTCAGCTAGTGTCCGCCAACTCTGGTAATCGCACTATCACAGATCTGGTTACTCCAAAGACCATCAACATCACGTTCGCCAACTAATGCTAGAATTTACTTGGGAAGTCGACGACGTCCTCACTGATGCGACGTCCGTCCAGTTCAACGACCCGACTTCTACATATGGTCTTCGACGGGTAGATACCCAAGAGATCATAGTTGCCGCAGGTGAGGACTGGGACCACCCAGCTACTGGAACGTATCAGTATGATGAGGACGCACTCGGCTTGGTCGATGGCGTCACGTATGAGTATTGGATCGAGGTCTTCTTCGACGGAGATTACAGCCGGTACAAGCGGACATTCATGGTAGGTGATGGTGGCGAAGAGACTCCTACCCAAGCTCTGATTCGCTTCGTCGTTGTGAAGGACGGTGCGTTCCAGGTGCTCGAAGATCCACCAGAGTTCTCTAGCCCATCGGCGGACTATGGCCTGGTGCGTGACGACACTGGCGAAGAGATCCTAGCCGACGGCACCAACTTGATAGCCAGCGGTGCTCGCTACGCCTACGCGTTTACGGCACCCGACGAGGACCTGGTTTATAGGTACTACATCGAGGCCGTAGTTGATGAGGTGACCTACTTTGTGGCCAGAACCACCCAGTATGTCACAGACGCCAACCTGGTCCTCGGCAGGTATACAGACTCGACCCGCATCGAGCTGATGTTCGGTGGCGACAACGTCCATAAATGGTTAGCGTTGAACGACCGCGACTCACCGATTGACTATGCTCTGCGTGAGTACCAAATCATCAAGGACGCCGAGCAATGGATCGATGACCGCTTGAAAGGTTCGTTCATCAGCGAAGCGTTTACGGAAGACATCCCTGCCATCATCCAGCAGATCGCAACTGAGATCGCTGGCGTGATGATGTATGAGGCTCGTGGCATCACGGACACTAATCCGGTTACCGGAGCACCTCAGCACAAGTACCGTTTCATCCGCGATCGAGCAGAGGCTCGGTTGAAGGATCTGAAATATGGCAAGATCAAAGTCGCGACCTCGGCGTCTCGTACTAGCCATCCAGAGATTCCTGAATGCCCGTAGCCACGCGTAGAGCAGTCCGGGCAATGGCCGAACGTCAGGCTGCGGACATCGATAGAGTAACCGCTAGAGCAGGCGTGCTGTCGTCTCGTATCTGGCGGATCGTGATCGATGCTGCTCGAGCCAACAAAGTCCATCATGAAACTGTCATTCGCATTCGTCCATTTGACGAGGAGCTGATTGAGAATGCCAAAGACGAACTGCTGGATATCATGGCCTTTGCGTACTTGCTCCGAAGGCGTCTGGCGAAACGCCGTCGCACGCAAGCTCGTGGGATCTTCCTTGCCAGTCCGGTGCATACCGTCGCCCAGGACATCGCAGACAAATTCGAAATCGATCTAGGGAACATCAAGAAGAAACTCGAGCCACTAGCGACAACCGCCATTAAAGATTCGGTTGGCAGGCTCAGGGAGGTGATGAACGATGCTCTCGAAGAAAGCACGCGATCTGGATTGCCGACTGGCGAAGCAACTGAAGAAGTCATCGAAGCTCTCCGCGACTATGGTGTCAGCCCGCGTTCGAACTACTATGTTGAAAACCTTGTCCGAACCCACGCCGCAATTGCGTATGGGGCTGCTCATCGTCAGTCGTTCGCTGGCGACGTTGATCTATGGGGATGGGAATACGTTACGGTGGGCGACGACCGAGTCCGTGAGGCCCATGAACGGCTCGATGGCATTAAACGAAAGGTAGGTGATCCATTCTGGGAAAAGTTCTGGCCTCCTAATGGGTGGGGTTGCCGCTGTCAAGCGGTCGCTATATACGACGAAGATGAGCGTCAAGACCGGGTGCCAGATGATGTGGAACCTGACGAGGGATTTGATTTCGATCCGGGAGATTTAATTTAGACAAATTGGCCCCTTTAGGCAATTGCTTTTATGGTAGCAGGGTTTAAGGAAACGAAGAAGCCTTTAGTTTTCGAAAAGGAACTGCTGCCCGTTGGCGACATTGTTCACTGGGTTAGCGACGACAAGGAAGTTAAAGAGATTCGCGTCAAGCGAACGTTCCTCGACAAGGTCGTCGATAACTTCAAGAAAATGAAGGAAGTTGGGGTCCGCTGCCCTCTCTTCGGGTCTCATGTTGAGTCCTCCGACAATCATCGCGGCGAGGTTGTTGCAGTCAAAGTGAAGAAGAACAACCGAGGCGAAGATGCTCTCTTCGGCCGGATCAAGTTCAACAACGCCAAGGTTGCAGAACAAGGAAAGAACCTCGATGTCTCGGTCGGCATTCCGCCAAAGTTTGTCGACGGGAAGAAGAACGTTTACGAATGGCCCTTGCGACATGTGGCTTTGACGGCAAAGCCAATCGTCCCTGGGATGCAACGGTTTGAACCAATCCTACTTTCTTTTGACACGCCAACTGGTCTGATGTTGGCAGCAGAGGCACCTCCGATGAATGAGCTGATCGATCAGATTCTCGCGGCCTTACAGCTTACAGCTCCTGATGGTAGCGACGAGGCTGCCAAGCTCCGCTTGATTCTGCAAAAGGTTCAGCCAGCACCATCGGAAGAGGAAAAAGGAGCACCTGACTTGAATCTCTCATTCTCTCCGCTCCTGACGAAGGAGCTCATCCGCTCTCGTGAACAGCAGGTCGACGGCCTGATTCGCGACCTGGTCCTCACTCCTGCTCGTGGTGCCGAGTGGAAGAAGAAGTACTGCACGAAGGATGCAGTCGAGGCCGATATCAAACTCTCGCACGACAACGAGGACGCCACGACCGCGTTCGACGCTGCGGTCGAGCAGGCTCGTGAACTCGCGGAGGATCGTCCGATCTCGAATAGCGGCCGCGAGGGCATCCGGCTCAGCCACAAGCAGAAGGATGATGAGAATCCTCTGATCAAGGCTGCCAAGAAAAAGGCCGAAGCCGCAAAGAAGTAATCCCACCACCATTTCGCTGAGTAAGCATCTTCGGAGAAGGAAACAATGGCCAATCGACGTCCTTTAGTCGGCGATCCGATTTCAGACAAGAAACGGCTCGATGAGCTCATTCTGGAAGAATGGGATCCCCGCTACAGTCGCACCGCTGTCGAACTAACCGCTGGCACGTATGAGATCGGCGAAGTGCTGGTCAACAAAACGGTTGGCGATAGCGTCGTCGGTGCTCAGCCATCCTTCTCCGACTCGATTTGCATCGAGAACATCACGGTGCCAGCCAGCGAGACGTGGGAGGTAGCGGCCCTCGTTCGTGGCCCAGCGTTGCTGAACCTCGATGCAGTTAAGCGTGCCAGCGACAACGAGTCCGACTCGGCGTTGATCACACGCTTGGCGGATCTCCTCGCCCAAGGCGTTCGCTTCGTCCGCGAGCCTGTCTACTCCACGGTGACGGATACGGACGGCTAGTAGTTACTCTCTCACCAGGAATCTTGGCCTAAACGGAATTTCACTTCAATGATCGACATCTTTGCTGACGACGCGTTTTCTATCCGGTCGATGACGGCA